>SL_8KL_010_SEDDRAFT_10000078_pt1 | contig 72955 bp, 64 predicted proteins | sample SodLakKL_010_SED_4_FD_11160 | JGI IMG/M metagenome (IMG submission 11160)
TATCTCTGTTTGTATCTCTGTTTGTATTTCTGGGCGCATCGCGGAGTGCCTGAGTGACCCCTTCCAGCTACTTTAGGAATTTTGCAAATTACGAATCAGGACCTCTGCAATTTTCAGTCCGTCCACAGCGGCGGAAATAATTCCCCCGGCGTATCCGGCCCCTTCTCCTGCAGGAAATAGACCCTTTAAATTGCTTTCATAGTTTTCATCCCGAAGGATACGTATCGGCGAGGAGCTTCTGGTCTCCACCCCGGTTAACATAGCATCTCCATAACCGAATCCTCTGAGTTTACGATCCAGTTTAGGCAGACCTTCCCTCATGGTTTCCACCACATAGGACGGTAGAGTTTCCTCTAGATTCTCAAAAACATATCCCGGTCGGTAAGATGGGATCACCTCTCCTAACTCTTTGGTTTTTCGCCCCTTTAAAAAGTCTTCCACCCGTTGCACCGGAGCGTGATAATTGCTGCCTCCAAGAATGAATGCTTTTTCTTCCCACTTTCGCTGATATTCTACACCGGCTAAAACGTGCTCGCTGCCGAAGTCCTTCGGATATACACTGACCAGCAATGCACTATTGGCATTAGGTTCATCTCTTTTATAGCGGCTCATGCCATTGGTTACCAGACGGTTCTTTTCCGAAGAAGCTCCGATCACCTCCCCTCCGGGACACATGCAAAAGGTGTACAGACCCCGACCGTTTTTTCCGTGATAAGACAGTTTATAATCTCCGGCTTTTAGCTTTGGATGATTATAGTATTTTCCGTACTGTACCTTATCTATTTTTTCCTGCAGATGTTCTATTCGAAGCCCCAAGGAGAAAGGTTTTTGTTCTAGAGCCACTCCCTGTTCATGTAGCATCAAAAAGCTGTCCCGGGCGCTGTGGCCAAGGGCTAAAATCACATGATCCGATAAGATTTCATCCTGGTTATTTACAATGACTCCTTGTATTCGTTCCTTTTCAATGATTAAATCCGTGACCTGATGATCAAAGAGGACGGTTCCTCCCAAGGATTTGATTCTTTCCCGAAGGTTCTTTACCACCACCTCAAGGATATCGGTGCCCACATGGGGCTTGTTTAAATAAGCGATCTCGGAAGGGGCCCCCGCCTCTATTAAAGCCTCCAGTACTGTTTGACACCTGGGATCTTTAATTTGAGTGGTCAGCTTGCCATCGGAAAAAGTACCGGCTCCCCCCTCACCAAACTGTACATTTGAGTTTACTTTTAATATCCCTTTTTCCCAAAAATCGTATACGTCTTTGCTCCGCTGTTCCACGGGCATTCCCCGTTCTAGCAGAACCGGCCGGGCACCGCTCTTTGCTAAAGTGAGAGCGGCTAAAAGCCCTGAAGGTCCTGACCCCACCACAATCGGAGGCTTGAAAAAAGCCTTTGGCGGGACTTTCGGAACCTCCTCCATTTTTTTCGGCTCTTCTACAATTTCCGCATTTTTAAGATTTTTGCCCTGCAGTACCGCCTTTTCATTTGTAACTTTTACCGAAATTCGATAAATAAAATTAATGCTGTTTTTTCTGGCATCAATAGATTTTTTCTCAATGGTATAGCTGAGTAAATCCTCTTTTGGTATTCTTAAATAACGGAGAATTTCTTTCTCCAAATCCTGTTTTTTTTCAATATTGATTTTCATATTACTGATTCGAATCATTTCGTCACCTCTATTTTTATCTTCCCTTCATTATACAATAATTGCCCCCTAGAATCAGTAAAATCCCTGAATTTCTTTTTCTTCACCATTGTGATACAATAATATATTGCAATGAACTTATTAGAATATAGTTATTGGAATATACACCCTTATATAAAGGCTATTTGGGAACAACTTAGTTATTACGTGAAAACTGTCGGAATCTTATTGAACCCTATACATTGGAGGCATACAAATGAATGAAGAATTTTTACCTGTCTCAAGAAAAGACCTTTCCCACCGGGATTGGGACAGCCTGGATTTTATATTGGTTACAGGGGATGCATATATTGATCACCCTTCCTTCGGTTCAGCTATCATCAGCCGTCTATTAGAGGCAAAGGGGTACCGGGTAGGAATCATTGCCCAGCCCGACTGGAAAAAGGACGAGGATTTTTTACGTCTCGGTAAACCGAACTACGGATTTTTAGTAACCGGAGGCAATGTGGACTCCATGGTCAACCACTACTCCGTCAGTAAAAAACGACGGCGTAAGGATGTTTACAGTCCCGGCGGTAAGGCTTTTATGCGTCCCGACCGGGCCAGCATCGTCTATACCAATCGTCTAAAATCCTTGTTCAAAGACACACCGATTGTTCTCGGAGGCATTGAAGCCAGCCTTCGCCGTCTTGCCCATTACGACTACTGGGAAGATAAGGTTCGGCGTTCAATTCTGTTGGATTCCAAAGCGGATTTGATCGTATACGGCATGGGCGAAAATCCTATTGTGGACATCGCCGAAGGTCTGGAAGCGGGAATTCCCGTGGAGCATCTGCACTATATCCGTGGAACTGTATTTAATACCGGCTCCTTGGAAGACCTGCCGGACTATACCTTACTGCCGAGTTTCGAAGAAATATCGGAAAACAAAAAAGCCTATGCCAAAAGTTTCATGCTTCAGTACCGAAACACGGATAGTCTAAACGGTGAAGTATTGGTTGAGCCCTATGATAACCAGTATGTAGTACAGAACCTGCCGGCGGATCCCATGGATAAAGAGGCCCTGGACCGAATTTATCGACTTCCCTTTACCAGAAGAGCTCATCCCGACTATGAGCCCCAGGGCGGAATCCCCGCCATCGAAGAGGTACAGTACAGTATTACCAGCAATCGCGGTTGTTTCGGCGGATGCAGTTTTTGCGCCCTGACCTTTCACCAGGGACGAAAAGTCCGCTCCAGAAGCCACGAAAGCGTCATGGAGGAAGCGAAAACCTTTTTGGATGATCCTAATTTCAAAGGATACATTCATGATGTGGGCGGCCCCACGGCAAACTTTCAAAATCCCGCCTGCGACAAACAGGAAAAACATGGAGTTTGTAAAGATAAACAGTGTTTATTCCCCGGACCCTGCTCACAACTGAAGGTAGATCATCAGGACTACGTTCACACCCTCCGGGAACTTCGTTCTCTGCCCGGTGTCAAAAAGGTCTTTATCCGTTCCGGAATCCGGTATGACTATTTAATGGCGGATCCGAATAAAACCTTTTTTAAGGAACTGGTTAAGCACCACGTCAGCGGACAATTAAAGGTTGCCCCGGAGCATGTTTCCCCCCGGGTACTGAATAAAATGGGAAAACCTTCAAAAAAAGTATACGACGGATTTGCACGGGAGTATTTCCGCCACAATCAGGCCTTCGATAAAAACCAGTTCCTTGTTCCCTATTTTATCTCAAGCCACCCCGGTTCGGAACTTCGGGACGCGATTGAGCTGGCGGAGTACATTCGGGATATGGGCTATATGCCGGAACAGGTCCAGGATTTTTATCCCACCCCGGGAACCCTTTCCACCTGTATGTACTATACCGGCCTGGATCCCAGAACCATGGATAAGGTTTACATCCCCCGCTCCACAGAGGAAAAAGCTATGCAGCGGGCCTTAATTCAATTTCAAAATCCGAAAAACCGCAGCCTGGTTAAAAAAGCCTTGATTCGAGGAAATCGAGAAGACTTGATCGGATCCCATCCAAGGGCCTTAATTCCCGGAGAACCCACTTCGAAGAAATCAAATAAACGAGCGACAGGAAGAATATCTCCTAAAAGAAAGTAGTCCTGTTCTCAATCCGATCAACGGTCTATAGAATCCTGCTGAGTTGCAAAATATTTTTGATGTTTTTCATATGTTAATTGAATCAAAAAAGTGCAAAGGGTCGAAAACCTCTACTGGTTTTTGACCCTTTACTATGCTTTATTTCAGCATCCTATTTCCCTTGAAATTCTTTGTAATTACTTTTTAAATTTATATCAATACCAAGAAAAATTTTAATAGAACTGATCCATGAATTTCTCAGCATTTTTCGGTTCCAGCTCCCGATCCACTAAAGGCTTCTCTTCCTTTAAATACTCAATCCTATCTAGGAATGCAGGCTTTTCTTCCTTATAAATAATGCCGATAGGAATTCCTTCATCAAATTCCAAAGACTTTTNGAAAGCTGCAATTTTATCCGTTGGATCATAATCCTCTTCCAGCTTATATACATGATCTTTGTACCATTTAAAAGTATTAATTTTGTTAAATACTACGCAGGGCTGAAAAATATCCACTAAGGCATACCCCTGATGGTTAATGGCGGCTTTCATGGTTTCAACCATATGCTCCTTATCTCCCATAAAAGTTCTTGCCACAAAGCCGCAACCCAAGCTGATGGCCGTTGCAATGGGATTGAAGGGTTGCAAGTGTACCCCTTCGGTCTGGATTCCCGTAACGTGGCCCGGGCGGGTAGTTGGAGATGCTTGTCCCTTCGTCAGTCCATAGATTTGATTGTCATGAACAAAGTGGCTGATATCCACGTTTCTTCTTACATTATGCAAAAAGTGGTTACCCCCTTCTCCATAGGAATCCCCGTCACCGGAATGAATGATTACTGTAAGTTCACGATTCGCAATTTTGATCCCTAAGGCGGGAGGTATGGATCGTCCGTGCAGTCCATTAAATCCGTTGGCATTAATATAATGAGGCAGTTTTGCAGCCTGTCCGATCCCTGAGGCTACCACCACTTCATGGGGTTCTTTTCCCAGTTCCTGTAGTGTTTGTTTGATGCCCTCCAACAGTCCGTGGTTTCCACAACCGGGGCACCATGCTTTTTCTTCACTGCAGTCAAAAATATTTTTCTGATCCATTATAATACCTCCTTTACGGATTCAATCAGTTCTTCCAAAGCGATTTGCCGTCCGTCGTATTTTAATATCGAGTGATCAAAAGTGATCCCGGTTTCCTGACGAATAAGCTTTGCCAGTTGTCCTGTATAGTTTTGTTCCACGTTAATCACTTGTTTCGCCCCTTTAGCTTTTTCTTCCAAGGTTTTTTTCGGCAGAGGATACACATCCCCAAAACTTAAGGCGCCAATGGAGTGTCCTTCTTCTTGAAGAATTTCCACGGTCTCCCGAAGAGTTCCATAGGTGGAGCCCCATCCCACTAGTAGGATTTCCGGATTATCCTTACCCATGAACCAGGGTTCTTCCACTTCTTTTTCTAAAGCTTTCAGTTTGTTCATCCGTTTATCCATCATTTTAATTCGCATCTCACCGGATTCGGTAATATTACCGTTTTCATTATGCTCATCACTGTCAGCCAATAGGGTTTTACCGGGGATTTTCCCGGGGATGATCCTGGGGGAGATACCATCTTCCGTAAAACGGTATCGTTGATAATCTCCTTCGGGGAGATCTTTTGCCTTTGCAATATGACGCTCAATGGTCACCTTGCTGAAATCGTAGGGTTCAATCGTTTGATTGGCATCGGCCAAGTACTGATCATTCATAAGGATTACCAGGGTTTGATATTTCTCCGAAAGATTAAAGGCCTTGGCAGTTTTATAAAAGGCTTCCTCCGCGGTTCTCATAGAGGTGACCATTCGTGGGATTTCTCCATGGGAAGCGGTGAGAATAAAACTCAAGTCACTTTGCTCCGTTCGGGTAGGAAATCCAGTGGCGGGTCCCGGACGTTGAACATTGGCCACAACCAATGGGGTTTCCGTAATCGCCGCAAGCCCTAAGGCTTCCGTCATTAGGGAAAATCCGCCCCCGGAGGTTCCGGTCATAGCCCGGATTCCTGCATAGGAAGCACCGATGGCCATATTGATGGCCGCAATTTCATCCTCCGCCTGCTCCACAACGATTTTCGCCTTTTTCTGATTGGCGGCAAAAAAACTCATGATACTGGTGGAGGGGGTCATGGGATAAGCACTATAAAAAGTTACCCCAGCCGCCAGGGCTCCCAGAGCAATACCCTGGTTGCTGTTGATCATAATTCGTTGGTCCGTATTTTCCGGCTTAGACAAATTCCAGGATTCCAAATCCATTTCATAGCCTTTAAGTAACGCCTTATGATTAACCTCAAGAATTTTTTCCTTAAATGTTTTTTCTATAACTTTTTTCCCGATTTTCAGGTCCAGACCCAAAGCATTGATCAGAGCTCCCAGGAGTACTACACTGAAAACCTTTGGATTTCCCACATCCTTTGCAACATCTTTTAAGGGAAGATAGATACTCTGGCCTTCAGGAATTTTCACATCTTCTTTAAGAGAGTGATCCAGCACTACTTTCCCTCCCTTTTTCAATCTGGAGAGATGTTCCGTTACCGTATTTTCATCAAAAGCCACAATAACGTCCAGTGTATTTTTATGACCGTATAACGGCTTTGTTCCAAAACGGATCTGACTGAAATTATGACCTCCTCGAATTCTTGACATATAGTCCTTATTCGAAAACAGATAATAAGAACTCCGCTGTAAAACTTTTTCCAAAAGTGCTCCCAGGGTATCAATTCCCTGTCCTGCAGATCCTCCGATTAATAGATTATAATCCAATAGTAAACGCCCCTTTCCTTTTAATTTTTCTTATTTTACACTATTTTTTATATACCCTCATAAAAAGCATTCAATCGGTAAGGTTTTCTAGATGCCTACGACTTCGGCTAAAATTTCACCAATGGAGCCTTGGATCACTAGATCCGCTCGTCGATCCTGGGGGGTGCTTTCCTGATTTATGATAATGAGTTTTCTCCCCTGGAAATATTCCAAAAATCCTGCGGCGGGATATACCACCAAAGAAGTTCCTCCTACAATCAAAACATCAGCTTGTTCAATGGCGGCAATGGCCCCTTCGATCACTGATAAGTTCAGGGGTTCTTCGTAAAGTGTTACGGCTGGGCGAACAATTCCTTGGCATTTACTGCAAGCAGGAACTTTTCCCCGACTTTTTAGGAGTTCTTCAAACCCGTACTCCTGGTGACATTCCATACAGTAATTTCGGTAGATGCTTCCATGCAGTTCATAAACTTTACGACTTCCCGCTTTTTGATGTAGGCCATCCACATTTTGTGTGATGATCGCCTTTAGTTTCCCCTGTTCTTCCAATGCTGCTAAGGCATAGTGGGTCTTATTGGGCTTTGCCTGTTCATGAACCAGGTTATCCCAATAATACTCATAAAAAGTTTTGGGATGTTTTAGAAAAAAAGAATGGCTCAAAATTATTTCCGGGGGATAATCATCTTGCTTCCCGGTTTTATAAAGGCCCCGGTCCTTACTTCGAAAATCCGGGATGTTGCTTTCCGTGGAGGTACCCGCCCCTCCGAAAAATACAAGATCACCCCCTTCTTTCAGTGCTTTTTTCAGCGATTCGATGGCTTCTTTGTTATTTTTCAAGTTTATCCCCTCCTATCCTCATTACTACCCTGTTTCCCGAGGATCTATCGAAATTCATCTCCGACATCTTCTTTTTTGTCTCCTATACAAAATCTTGTGTATTTCATGTTATGTATTTCCTGTTACATATTTCACAAACCGGTCCGAAACTTCCCCGCTTTTTCTTTTCCCGGAGGTTTCACATGATATCTTACGTAATGGAAATCATTCCTGCCAGACTTCCCCGTTCATTACCATGAACCCGGTGACTGAAAAACAAATCCGGATGACATTTGGTGCATAAATCCGTTACAAAAATTTGACTCGCGGGTACACCGGCGGACCGAACCATCCTTCTGTTCAATTGCCATAAATCCACCCGGTACTTTCCCTGTCCCTGAAAAATTACGTCTTCTTTTCTCCAGTCAGATAAGTTCTGTAACTTTTCAAGCACATCTATTTCCACTTCAAAACAACAAGGCCCAATAGAGGGTCCTATTCCCACATACACATCCTGGGCCCTAGTTCCAAACTCCTGTGCCATTCTTGTTACGGCTTTTTTAGCCATTTCTTTCCAAGTACCCCGCCAGCCGGAATGAGCCATGGCCACCGCTTTATTTCTCGAATCCACAAAAAACAACGGTACACAGTCCGCATGCTGGGTAACTAAGGTGATTCCCGATTTATTAGTAACAAGAGCATCCACACCCTGATAATCCTTGTCTTTTAAAATACCTTTCCCCCGGTCCTTCTCCTCAATTCGAAGAATACCGGTCCCGTGATCCTGATCCGACAGCACCAAGGACTCTAATTCCACGTCCAAAGCATCAGCGAAGTTTTCAAAGTTCTGCAGTACCTTTTCTTTATAATCACCGTTGGCAAAACTTAGATTCATCCATCGATGATACCCCTCACTTACTCCGCCGCAACGGGTACTGAACCCGTGTTTTATAAAACCTAAGGCTTCCAGTTGGGGAAAACTAAAAATTTTGACCCCGGATTGTTCTTGCAGTTTCATAGTTTTCGATTTGATCGCCTTCATGGTTTCCCTTCCTTCCGAATAAAACTTATTTTGATTATTATAGTCAAAGTATTTCATTCAAAGTATACTTTCAATGTATTTCCCAGTGTATTAGTTGCAATTTACTTGCAGGATTTTCGATTAAAAGCTGATTAAATCCTTCTCCATTAAATACTGCAGATGCAGAATTTTCTCCCCTGCGTCTTGAAAACGAACGGCAATACGGTCTTCATCAATAATTTCTATAATAATGCCCTTGCCGAATTTTTTATGATGGATCTCCCGGTTAATCCTCGGAGGAGAATTTTCACCTATTCTTTCGGGCTTTTTATGTTCTCTTTGAAATAACCGGGCCTTCCACTGGTTTTTCCAGTTTCTGCTTGTCAAATTCCCTTTGATCTCTTCCAGAAAAAAGGAGGGCTGTACCGGCGCTCCATAACGTTTTTCCATGGTCAGTAAAAAAAGCTGGGATTTTGCCCGGGTGATAGCCACATAAAACAGCCGCCGTTCCTCTTCTAGGAGAGCCTCTTCCCCATGATCCTTGGATTTTTTCAAACTGCCGGCGCTGGGGAAAACATCATTCATTAAATCCATTACGTATACCTTTGGAAATTCCAGTCCCTTAGCCGAGTGAACCGTAGTCAGCGTCACCCCTTTGCCAAAGTTTCTTTTTCCCTCTTCCAAAACCCCTTTAAACTCTTCCATGACCGCCTCAAATCCTTGAATATTTTCCAAGTCTTCGGTTAGGGCTCTTACAGTATCCAAAATTCCCTTTCCGTTTTCCATGGAAGCGCCACTGTGGTCGGACTTACGATCCAAAAAATCACCGTAACCCAACTCCTGTTCGATGAAGGTCACAATCTCTTCACCCTTCTTCTGTCTTAAAAACTCAAATCCCCGCTGGATTTTTTCGATCCGTTGTCCCTGGTACCGTTTTAATCCCGGATAAGTAAGCATGGCCTCAAAAATGTTTGTCAGGTCCTTCCGTTTTCTAAGGATTTCTTCGGTATAGTACATCAATTTTTTCGATAAATAGGCTTCATTTTTATAATAAATCCGGTTAAAAGCGGCTAAATTTCGGGAATCCATGGCTACCGCCATGTACGCTTTTAAGTCCTGAATCACCCAATGGCTAAAAAATTTATTCCGGTAATCCCGTATATAAAAAGGAAGGCCCTCTTTATGTAAAACCTTAATCAGAGGGATCGCCGAAACATTGTTTCGAAAAAGAATGGCCACGGACCGCAGGTCTTCCTCTTCTTTTAACTCATGAAGAATTCCCAGCAGCTGATCTTTCTCATCCCGATAAACTTTTTTCGTAATCCCGGGATCCGAAGGGTTCTTCGTAAAGCTTTTTTTGCGGTAACGGTCCCTGTTTTTTACAATCACGCTATTGGCCATATCCACCAGCTCCGGGGTGCTTCGGAAGTTTTCTTCCATAAAATAAACCTTGGCTTGTTTATAAATCTCAGGAAAGTCCAACATGATTTTCGGGTCCGTTCCCCTCCAGGAATAAATTCCCTGGTCATCATCTCCCACCACAAACAGATTGTTTTCAGGAAAGGACAGGGTTTTAATGATCTCAAACTGTAGAGGGCTGGTATCCTGAAATTCGTCCACCTGAATAAAGGGATAAATTCTTCGGCAACGCTGAAGAAGATCCATACTGTTTTGTAGAATTTTCAAGGCCAATATCAGCATATCATCATAATCGATCACATCCCGTTGCTTTTTATAGATTTCATAATCCTTATATATTTTTTCGAAATTCAAAATATCCCCCACAGCTTCGTGATCCTTCAACTGATCATAGGGAATCATCCTATTTTTAACAAAACTTAATTTCGTCACTAGATTTTCGATTTTCTCCTCCGTGGGATACTCTCCGTTATACTTTTGAAAAAGGGCTCCCAGCACGGCGGTTTTACTTTTTTCCTTAGGATTTTTGCTCTCCTCCTCCAGGATGGAAAGGCGNCGTTTTTTTTGTTGGAACACAAACTTTACGATCCGAAAGGCGAAACTGTGAATCGTAGAGAAATTCGGACGCCCCTCAACCACCCCGCCGAATAACTCTTTAAATCGCTGCTCCATATCCCGGGCCGAGGCTTTGGAAAAGGTCATGGTATAAATTTCTTCGGGGTTTATACCATGATTCAGTATTAAATTTGCGGTCCTGGAAACCAAGGTCGTGGTTTTACCCGACCCTGCCACGGCCAAAACGATTGCGGGCCCTTTCACATGTTCCATAGCCTGTTGTTGCTGGGTGTTGCAGGCAATGGAGAAATTTTTATTTAAATAAGTATTTATATTCATTTTATCACCATCTATTTTAGTAGTAAGTTTCATTATAACACAAGAAAAAAACAGGATATATGATTAATCCTGTTAGTCTCCGATTTCTATTTCTATGTCTCCATGACGATTATCTACGGTTACTACGACTCCTCCCGCTCTAATAGTTCCCTTGAAAATTTCTTCATTTAATCCCTGTTCTTCTTCAAATCCACCCTCTGTCAGGTCAAGATTTTCAATTATCCTTCCGAATCGAGTGTGTAAATCAAACACTGCGGATTGTTCTTCTGAAAGTTGTAAATGAACGGATCCAAATTCATTTTCTATGCTAATCCCCGTTACTGTTTCCTCTTCATTTTCCAAGGTAACGTCTCCGTGGCGGTTTAGTATCCTTAGCTCCCCCCTTAAGGCAGTAAGGCTTACATCCCCAAAACGATTCTCCACTTCTGTGGCTTCATCGTTACCTGAAATTTCAACATCCCCGTGCCGATTGTTTACGATCAGACCGCCTTCTGTTTCCGAGATGCCTACATCTCCGAACTCATTAACTATCTCCAGGGATGAGAAAATTTTGCCCTCGGGGATAAGTATCCGGTAATTCATTCTAAGACTGTTCACCCTTGCGTCCTCCAAATACCGTCGATTGTTAGAAGTTAAAACCAAAGTTCCTTCCGGGAGAATCTCCGAGGACAGGAGTTCCTCTCTTAGATCCTCTACGTACTCTTCATCCTCATTGTTGGACTGCACCTGTATGATCACCCTTATGTCTTCTTCCTCCCAAGGTTCGACAAATACATCTCCAAATGCATTTTGAACCTTGATGGCATTCAAATCCTCCGGAATGAAAGACTCTTCTATCTCATAGTCTGTATTAAATCTTCCAATACCCTCAAAATTAATGACAAAATTCCCTTGGGAAAGCTCTCGAAAAAACTCACCTACCGGGTGATCCTCAGAAAAAAGATCATTGGATCGGGGACCAAAAAAGGAAAAGGGCATCACATTAATAAAAATCATGATCAGTACCAGCAGAAGAATACTCCCTCCCTCTAAGGATACCGGTCTCCCTTTTCGAACCAGCGCTTTGATAATTAACTCCAGTCCTAAAAATACGAACACCAGGGGATAAAAATCTGCAACGGCAATCTGCGGCGTTCCATACATATTCCATAAAATACTCACTCCAAGCAAAATAAAGGTAATGGCTAAGGTCCATTTACCTGCGTACACTTTTTTCACCTTCATCCCTCCATTCCGGTTTTACACCTGTTATACTATTAATATACGCAAAAAAGATTAATTTGTCTTAGCATTTTGATTTTTGTTACAACTAAGGTACAATATTAATATCTTATTAAGAATCCAAGTAAAAGCAGGTGCAATATGAAAACCATAACCATTGAAAAAGTTTTACCGGGCAGCGCTGAACCGATTATTGACCTTCGAACCCCTAAAGAGTTTGAAGAGGACCATATCCCCGGTGCCATCAATTTTCCGATTCTGACTAATGAAGAACGTCACGAGGTAGGAACCCTCTATAAAAAAGATCCCGATCGTGCGAAAAATTTAGCCTTGGTCTATGGCCATGAAAAGTTGGAAGATCTACAAAAAAAAATCCGCATCTATTCCAGGGAAAATCGTCAAGTGATCTTTTATTGTTATCGGGGCGGTATGCGCAGCGGCTTATTGGTAGCCCACCTTCAGTCCTTAGGCTTTCCCGTAGTGAAGCTGGACGGGGGCTATAAGAGCTACCGGGGCTTTGTTCGGCGAGAGCTGGCGGCCTTCGGAGAAAAAATGAACTTCATAGTACTCCATGGTTATACCGGGGTAGGCAAGACAGAAATCTTAAACCTTCTTCAAAAAAGAAGCGTTCCGGTACTGGACCTTGAAGGATTGGCCCAAAATAGCGGATCCGTCTTCGGAGAAATCATGTATCCGGGCTCCTCCCCTTCTCAAAAGTATTTCGAGTCCTTGATGTATGCTACCCTATCATCACTTAGCCAAAACTATTGTTTTGTGGAAATGGAGAGTCGGCGAATCGGAAAGGTTATGGTTCCCGAGGAACTTTACCAAGGCTTAATCACGTCAAAAAATCATGTATTGGTAAAGACCTCTCTTAAGAACCGCATTGCCCTCCTTTATCAGGATTATGTAACCGATCAGAATTTNTCCCGGGATGATCTTATGTATAAAATTCAACGTTTNAAAAAAATCCTCGGGAAGGAAAAAGTGGAGGATCTGNNCTTGGCTTTACAGACCAAGAATTATGAAAGGATGATTGAACGTTTGATACTGGATTATTATGACCCCCTCTATCGAAAGTCCCTTAAAAACTATGAAGGGAAACTAGAGGAGTTTACCTATGAAAATTTAGCCGAGGACCTGTTTTCTTGGCTTGAAACCAAGAATTTTTCTAAAAATTTTAAACGGGAGTGATGGATCTTATGACAACGTCCAACGACAACAAATCCAATAACTACAAAAAAGAAGAGATAATTCATGGAACCAACGTATCCGACCCTTACCGCTATTTAGAGGATTTAGATCTAAAAGAAACTAGAGAATGGTTAAAAACTCAGGAATATCAATCAGCGGAGTATTTTTCTAAAATTGAAAAAAGGGAAGATTACAAATTCCGGTTGCAAAACCATTTTCACTATACCAAATATTATGTGCCCGAGCGGGTACAAAGCTCTTTGTATTTCCTAAAAGCTTCGGAGAAAGAGAATCAGCCTAAGCTCTATGTTAAAAAAGATCGGGATCCTATGACTAAGGTATTAATAGACCCCAACAAGTTCAGTGATGATCAAACCGTTGCCCTTAGCAATTATTTTGTCAGCAAAGACGGAAAATATGTTGCCTATGGCCGTTCAAAACAGGGCAGTGACTGGCAAGAAATTCGAATAATCGACAGCGATACCTTAGAAGAATTTTCCGAGAAAATCACCCGGGTGAAATTTACCGCAATTGCCTGGGACGGAGATTCCAAAGGCTTTTATTATACCCGTTTCCCTGACCCTTCCACCCAAGCTGAGGAGAATGAGGGAAATTATGCTAAGGTTTATTACCACCAACTGGGCAGCCCTCAGGAAGAGGACCGGTTAATCTATGAAGATTCCGAGGATAAGGAACTGGGTTTTCAACCTCTGATCACTGACGATTATCGATTTTTATGTCTTTACCTTCGCCGGGGAACCTCTCCGAAAAATGGTTTCTATGTAATGGATCTGGATCGAATTGAAAAAGGATTTTTGCCGGTCTTTGAAGAAGGAGAGGCTGAAGTTCGCTACATTTCCAATAACGGTACCGACTTTTATTTTTTAACGGATTTAGACGCGGGTAAAAAGCGTGTGATACAGATCTCTATTAACGGCACCAATGGTGCCCTGAAGGAAATCATTCCCGAAGGAACCGCGGTTATTCAAGAGGCTCGTATGGTACACCAGCATTTTGTCCTAACCCTCTTAAGAGATTGTTGTAATGAGCTGGTTATCTATAACTTCCAAGGAGAATACCAAGGCATGATTAACATTCCGGAGTTCTCCAGTATTATAGGCCTCAGCGGGAAACGAAACCATCGGGAGATGTATATCGGAACGACGGATTTTTTATCTCCTGCAACTGTTTATAAATACAACTTTGTGGTTGACGACCTTACGGAAATTTGCCGATCAAAGGTCCTCTTTGATCAAGAAGAATATGAAACCCGTCAAGTGTTCATTCCGTCCAAGGACGGTACAGAAATCCCTCTGTTTATTACGGGGAAAAAGGAACTGTCTCTGGATCAGCCCCACAAAACCTTGCTCTACGGTTACGGCGGCTTTAACATCTCCTTAACCCCCCAGTACAACCCGGGAATCCTTCCCTGGTTACAAGAGGGCGGCCTGTATGTGGTGGCCAACCTTCGTGGCGGTGGAGAGTACGGTGATGTTTGGCACCAGGGAGGTATGCTTTCCAATAAACAAAGGGTTTATGAGGACTTTATTGCCGCCGGGGAGTGGTTAGTGGATCAAGGCTATACTTCCCCTGAAAAGCTGGGGATCTACGGTCGTAGCAACGGCGGACTTTTAGTTGCCGCATCCATGATTCAGCGTCCGGATTTATTCGGTGCAGTAATTTCCTCTGTACCGGTGATTGATATGCTCCGTTACCATAAGTTTACCATCGGCCGCTACTGGGTTCCGGAATATGGTACGGCGGATAACCCGGAACACTTTAAGTTCTTATATAAGTATTCTCCACTTCATAACGTTGATGAAAAAAAGATCTATCCACCGATTTTAATATCCTCGGCGGAAGGAGATAACCGGGTGGTTCCCGCCCATGCCATGAAATTTGCGGCAACCTTGCAAGAGGCGGCAAAGAATCATCCCGATGCTTCCAATCCCGTAATTTTTCGACTGGAGAAAAAAGCGGGCCACGGACATGGAAAACCCATATACAAAATCATCGAAGAATGGGCGGACTTTTTGAGCTTTCTACATCAGGAACTAACAGACGAGTAAAACGCAAAGGTGATCACGCCTTGGCGGTGACAATATAGAAGGTGTTTGAAACCTCATGAAGTTCTATTGTTTCAGGATTATTAAACCCTGCTTGAAGCAAATAACTTTTCGTCTCCCGGGTATCCAGGCGATGTTTAAGAGGCGGACCTTGTTCCGTCTCTTTTTTATCCCATTCAATGATCAAGATTTTCCCCGAGGGCTTTAAGGTTCGCCGGGCTTCCTGTAAAAACCTCTTTTTATTCTCCACTTCGTGAAGGACCATGGACATCAACAACATATCTCCTGTTTCCCCCGCCAGGGGAAAACCGTACTCTGTAGACTTTAAAACCTCCACATTCTCGATCCCTGAGGTATTTAACTCCGCTGTTAAAAACTCCGTCATTTCCTCGGAAGTATCCAAGGCGTAAACTTTTCCCTTTGCCTTTACCATCTCTGCTGCAGGAATACTAAAGTATCCCACACCGCAGCCGATATCAATCATATAATCCCCCGACTGTAACCCCGCTTTCTGTAGAATTATTTCCGGAGGCAGTTTTTCTCTTCTCTCCTTGGAATTAAGCTTTTCTTTATTCTTCGGGTCAAATTTATGTGCCATAATTTTCCTTCCTTTCCGTATCTATGTGTTTACAACGTTACTTTTATAAAATCTCCTCTACTCTGTAGCAATTGATTTTTCTGTTCGCCTTTTAATCCTAGTACTTTTTACTTTCCCTCTTTATGTCAACAGCCTAGATAACCTTTTCGATTTTATGGAAACTTTCCATTCGATAAAGGGCTTTCTTCTCGATTTTCAATTCCTCCAACAAACTCTCCAGATCCTCTTGGGCGATACCGGAAATTTTTATGGATAGACCGCAGTTTGCCGTAATTTGTCTAGGGGTAGGAATCACATGGACTTTCGCCTCGGTTTTTATTAGCCTCTTCTCCGCTTCCATAGCGGCATGGGTAGAGTCAAAGGTGATTACATAGGGAATTTCATTTTTTATAGTCATATTCTTGTGCTCCTTTATACTTTTTTCTTTAGTGTATCATTCTTAGTCTTGTATTTCCCTATTTATCAAGATCTTTCATAGAAGGAAAAAAAAGCATTAATTTCTTTGATAGTCCTTTACATCTTCAATCTCTAACAATTTTTCTTTTATATCCAATCCGCCCCGGTACCCTATCAATTTCCTGTTGCTTCCGATCACCCGATGACAGGGAATAAGAATCGGCAGAGGGTTTTTATTATTGGCCATGCCTACGGCTCGAAAAGCCTTTGGACTTCGAATTTTTATCGCTAAATCCTTATAGGTTCTTGTTTGCCCATGAGGAATGTCCAGCAGGGCGGACCATACCCGTCGTTGAAAATCCGTACCCTGAGGCCTTAGGGGCAAGTCAAAAACTCTTCTCTTCCTTTGAAAATACTCCAGTAACTGACGATAAGCGTTTGTTATTAAAGGGGTCTCTTCCAATGGAAAAGGAGCTTTTTCCTCTTTTCCAAAACGGATTTCCACCAGATATCCATCATTTTCAATCATCGTAATGTAGCCAATTATGGTCTCATAGCTATAACATTTTATCATTTCCCCAACTCCTCCAAGCTTCTTTTTATCTTATTAAAATCATATAACAAGCTAAGCCTTTTTAAAAGCTTTTTCCAAAGCATCCTAGGAAAAAGGTTCTTATACCCCTTTGATTATTTTAATATATTTCGGGTATCAATGCTATTATATTCTTCGGGTTTCGAAAAACTCGAAAGTCTTTTATCGTAATTATTTAAAGGAGGTAATCATGTGAAAAAAATTGGTGTGTTAATCGGAAAACTTTATGAAGAGTCGGAGTACAGTAAGCCCGCTGAAGCTTTTAAAGATGCAGGCTACGAATTAGTTCATATCGGAAAGGAAAAAGGAGAACAGGTTGTGGATAAAAATCGGGAAAATCCCGTCACAATTGATGAAGTCCCAAGTAATGTCTCCGTAGAGGATTTTGAAGCCCTCTTGATTCCCGGGGGTTTTTCTCCCGATGTCCTTCGTTCCGATGACAAAATTGTGGATTTTCTTCGAAACTACTTTACCCTGGGAAAACCGGTATTTACCATTTGTCATGGGCCTCAGTTACTGGTAACCGCTGAAGTATTAAGCGGTAGAACCCTGACATGCTACAAGTCCGTTATCGTGGATGTGAAAAACGCCGGAGCCAATTACGTGGACCGGGAAGTGGTTATAGACCGAAATCTTATTACCAGTCGAACCCCTAAGGATTTGCCCGCATTTATCGAAGCATCCTTACAAATGTTAAAGGAACTGTCTTAAACTCATAGAAAAAATTATTTCTCTTACTATTTAAAAAAACCCCTAGGGAGGCATCAACCGTCCTTAGGGGTTTTTATTGCAGCGCTGTTTGTTTAGAATGGAGAGAATCCCTGATCAAACCAGTTATCCTTCATGGCTTTTTGATACTCTTCATAAAATACTTTTCGGTGCTCATTTTCCCATTCATAAAGGGTCTCCAGCATTTTTTTACCTTTGGGATCTTCGGTATTTTCAATGGCTTTTTTATAAAACTCCGCAAAGTCATTTTCAATTAGATAAGCCATTCTAAGAATGGATATATCCGAGGTGGAGGTTTTCAGATCCTCCGGAGAAATATCCTCCGCTTCCTTACGAACCTCAAATATACTTTCCCCTTTGTATTCATCAAGATCTTCCAGCCCTGACCATTCCTGGTTCACTTCAATATTATCATGCTCTTTTTTTAGAATATCATAATGTCTTTTCTCTTCCTTAGCTAAGGACTCGAACATTTTCTTAGCCACGGGGTTTTCCACTTTATCACTGAAACTTACATAAAAGTTTTGCCCCTGGAGTTCCATATTCATTGCAAATTGTAGAATATCTAATGCGTTTTTCAAAAAAAAACCTCCCTCATAATATTTTAAAAATCCTGTTCATTTCATTGTTATAATACCCATATCTCCTGTTATTAATCAGGAAATCATTTCATTGATCTCCTGATAGTCTGCGGATGAAAGCTGAATGTATTCCTGCCCCACCTGAATAATGGGTTTGTTGCCTTTCATTACGGAAACGATTCTCCCCACCTCTCCGCTTTTCATCTTTACCTTGGATCCGATGTAATAATCCGTTATATTTTCTAAAAAAACCATTAAAAGCTTTGTATCAAAATGATTGTATCCATAAACCTTCATCTCTTTGATGGTTTCGAAGGGGTTTTTTTTCTTTTTATACACCCGCTTAGAGGTGAGGGCATCATACACATCACAAATAGCAATAATTCGAGTATATAAATCTAATTCTTTAGTTTTTTCCGGATATCCTGAACCGTCCAAGCGCTCATGATGAGAAAGCACAGGGGATTTTACCGCGTTTGGAATCGTTTTGTTGCCCTTTATAATCTCATACCCCAACTGAGCATGCGCTTTCATTACGGCAAATTCCTTTTCCGTCAACCGGCCTTTTTTATTAAGAATTTCATTAGGAATCTTTGCCTTCCCCATATCATGTAGTAGTCCCGCCTGTACAATGTTTATAATGTCTTTATTTTTTAAACCTGACCACTTGCCTAAAAGCATTCCGTAAATCGATACGTTAATACTGTGGTTATAGGTATATTCATCGGCACTGCGCAGTTCATTCATACAGTCTACCACATAGGAGTATCGGTCCATACCTTCTAAAATAACTTGAGAGATTTCTTTCACTTCTCTAAAATCTAAGGTTTCTCCTCCCGCAATGCTTTGCATAATATTTTTCATCGAGGTCGTATTTTTTTGGTACTCCTCCTTAACCTGCACTTGTAGTTTCTTTCGGTGGGTCGCCACTTCCTGTTCATCGCTATAAGTCCAAAGTTTTTTGATCCCTTGGTGTTGTAGCTTTTTTAAATAATACCGGTTAATAATCGTACCTTTTTTCATAAACAACATATTTTGATGGATATATAAATCCCGGGATAAGATTTCCCCTATAGCTTTTTCATAAACATAAATCTGTTGCTCTTTCATGGTAGCTCTCACCTACTCCCCCCGGATTTTCGATTGCTTTTTTTTATCTTCCCGATTCCCTCTTGCTCTTTGAATCTGTTTCTACTAGATTAATTTTCAACAGCATTCATATGCACATCCATTTGAGGATAGGGAATGCTGATATTCTCTTCATCAAACCGAATTTTAACCGCTTCTTGAAGATCGTAAAAAATTGTCCAATAATCTTCTTTTTTACACCAGGCTCGAACGGTAAAATTTACCGAGCTTTCTCCATGTTCTATAACCCGAATCATCGGTTCCGGATCCTTTAAGGTTAGTTCATGGCTTTCCACCAACTCCGTCAAGATGGTTTTTACCTGACGAATGTCATCATCATAGCCCACACCATAGGTAAGGTCCACCCTTCTTAAGTCCTCAGCACTAAAGTTTGTGATGTTTCCGTTGGCCAGAGGCCCGTTGGGGATCACCACTTTTTTATTATCCGGGGTTGACAGACGGGTATGTAAAATTAAAATTTCTTTTACCGTACCCATTTCTCCTTGGGCGCTGATAAAGTCTCCTACATTAAAGGGCCTTGCCGTAAGAATAATAATTCCTCCCGCAATATTTCCCAAGCTGTCCCGTAATGCAAAACCGATGGCTAGACCTGCGGCACCCAGTATGGCTACGAAGGTGGCCATGGGGATCCCTAAAAAGCCCAACACTGTAATAAACAATACAATGTTTAGTCCGAAGGACGATAACGACTTGATAAACCCGTGTAAAGATTCATTTAGTTTGCTAGCCTTCAGAGATTTCTCCAGCATTTTAAGCAGGGCTTTGATCACTGCCAATCCGATGAGTAAAATAACCAAACCGATTAGTACTCGCAGACCGTATTGAATAATCATTTCTTGAAAGTCTTGTGATATATCCATTTTTTTACCTCCTTTTTAATTCTTTTTTCATTATACCCGATACCTTCTCTATTACACAAGTTCCCTCTTCAATTCATACTCCTTTATTTATTTATCGGTACCCTCAATAATTATTATGCAAAGGGATTTCCTGTTTTATATTCTTTTAATCTAAAATATATCTTAAATAATGTTTATCTTTAACCTTTTTCAGGGTATATATGTACAACGTTTCCACAACAACCGAAGGAGGACCATTATGGACAAAAGAAGAATTATTAAGCATTTTGAAGGTTCAAAAAAAACGCAATCCTCAGGCCCTGTTCTATACTGGATGAGCCGGGAACAACGAAGCGAGGACCATTGGCCCTTATCCTATGCCCAGGAGCTGGCGTTAGTGAAAAAGCAGCCTTTAATTGTGGTTTTCACTCTAATGGAGAATTTCCTAGAGGCTAACCATTCCCACTACGAATTTATGCTAAGGGGACTTAAGGAGGTGGCAAAAAACCTGAAGAACAATCAAATTTCTTTTATCCTTTTACTAGGAATTCCGGAGAAAACGCTCCCCCGGTTCATCGATGAACATCATATTTCCCATTTGGTCACGGATTTTGATCCTTTGAAAAAGAAACGGATCCTGCAGGAAAATATCGCCGATAAAATATCCATTCCCTTAGACATTGTGGACGGACACAACATTGTTCCCATAACCACAGCCTCGGAGAAACAGGAATACGGGGCTTATACCCTGCGACCAAAACTTCATAAACGTTTAGAGGAATTCTTACATCAGATCCCAGAAATTCAAAAACATCCCCTGATCTATGAAAATGAACTACCGGAGATTTCCTGGGATACTTTATTAAAATCTCTGGATTTAAAGAAAAACCCCTATTTAGAGGTTACCTATCCTTCCGGACCGAGGGCTGCCAGGAATCAATTGCAGGACTTTATCGAAAATCGGTTACGGAACTACAGCGCTCACAGTAATGATCCCACGAAGGAAGTGTTATCCGGACTTTCCCCCTATTTGCATTTCGGTCAACTTTCCTCCCAACGGGTGCTTTTGGCCTTGGAAGAAAGTGATTTTACACCCTCCGCCACTTCCGATTTCGTGGAACAAATTTTTGTGCGAAAGGAACTATCGGATAATTACTGCTATTATAATTCAAACTATGATAACCCCCTGGGCTTTCCCGATTGGGCTAAGCAAAGTCTTAATGCCCACCGTGGAGATCCCCGGGAATATTTATATGACTATCAGGATTTTTTATATGGAAAAACCCATGATGAACTATGGAATGCCGCCCAATGGGAACTGTTAAAAACCGGAAAAATTCACAGTTATCTTAGAATGTACTGGTGCAAAAAAATATTTGAATGGACGAAAAGTCCTGAAGTAGCCATGGAAATTGCCATCAAGCTCAATGATGGTTACAGTATTGACGGTCGGGATCCAAACGGTTATACCGGCGTTGCCTGGAGCATCGGCGGTGTCCATGATCGGGCTTGGAAGGAACGCCCTGTATTTGGAAAAATCCGTTATATGAATTATAACGGAGCGAAAAGAAAATTTGATGTGAATACATACATTCACACCTACCTGAAGGATGAGGATCATGAATAAAGTTCTGGGAAGACTGATTAAATGGAAATTCTTAGTGCTGCATCTGAAACAGCAGTTTAAAAAAAATGAACTGACGGCTTTAGGGGCTCAGCTGAGCTACTATTTGATTCTGTCTTTTTTCCCTTTTTTAATTGTTCTGATCGTTTTGCTGAACTTCACTCCCTTAACCGAGGGGCAAACCATCAGTCAGCTGTCTTATATCCTTCCCGACGAAGTCTTTCAACTGACCTTAACAATTCTGGATGAAATAAGAAGCGGTCTGAACGCCACATTACTCTCAGCCAGCTCCCTGGCTACCATCTGGGCTGCTTCTAAGGGCACATCGGCTCTTATCAAAGGCCTGAACAAAGCCTATCAAGTTTCGGAAAACCGGTCATTTTTTCGTCTCCGGGCCATGGGCATCGTTTTCACCTTCGCTTTGGCCTTCATCATTATCTTTTCTCTGTTTTTTCTGGTTTTTGGCCGCTTTATCGGTTTGGCCATCTCGGAGTATTTAGGCTTTCCCGAGGCTTTTTTATCCCTTTGGGAATACTTACGTTACGGGATTCCGCTACTGGTGTTGTTTTTTATTTTCACCCTGTTGTTCCGCATTGGTCCTAATTACGCTTTAGGTTTTAGAGATGTCTATCCCGGAGCCATTTTTTCCACCCTGGGATGGATTATCATTTCCTTGATTTTTTCCTCTTATGTAAACAACTACGGAGCATTTTCTCGGCTTTACGGAAGTATCGGTGCTGTAATTGCTTTGCTTATCTGGCTGAATATCAGCAGTCTGATTGTGCTGATCGGTGGAGAAATTAATGCCACCCGATTATGGTATAAGAACTCAAACCGTCAAACTGGCGATGCCTCGAATTCCGATTCTAACTAATTTACATCAAAGCTAAAAATGCCAACCTAATATTAAATGTATGAGCATGGATATCGACTTCTTCAAATAAAAAACCGCCGAATTTCAAACTTCGGCGGTTTCATTCTAGGATTTTCGATTTTATTTTAAACCTTTTTCAGCATAATTTTCAGTCCGTAATAATACTGAAATCCGGAGGATCCATCATATGCTTTTTTACAGAGCATAAATTCATAGACCGGATAATGGCCTTTTCATATTTCTCAGGAAATCCCACCGGAAGAGTCAACTTTAGTTCCATTTTCCCAATCATTCCCGTATCGGGATTCTTTTCCGTATCTAAAACCAGCTTCATCCCCTCCATGTTGATATTCTTACTCTCGCAAAACCGCAGGGCATAAAATCCGCTACAAGTGGCAATGGAACTTAAAAACAAATCAAAAGGGGAAGGATTCTCTCCTCCGCCGCCCTCTTCTACCGGCTGATCCGTCTCTATGGTAAATCCTTTTATATTTGCACTTACCTTTTTTCCTTTAGGAAATCCTATTTCTACTGTGGGCATATTTTTCTCTCCTTTATTGTTCTCATATTTACTACGCCTTTACGCCTTCTCTGAGTTGCTTGCAAATTACTATTTATCTCCTATTAATTCAACTATTGAACTGGGATACAGCGGTTTACTCAATTCTAATATTGCCTTTGCATAATGTTGTATCTCTTTTTGAGCATCATATTTCAGTCTCTGGTCTAAAAAATGACAGATGGATTGAAGAGATGCTGTCCAATACCATCTAACATACATCCCATAAGCGGGTAAAAAGAGTCTTGCTTGTTCAGCGCATAGTCCATCCTCTAATGCTGATTCATACTTTTGAAGGCCTGATTCGATGTAGTCTTGTAATTCTGTTGATAGTTTAGCGCCGATATCCTCACTTAAAATATCTCCGCTTCCTTGCTTGGAGTTTTCAGGTTTGCTTCTCCATTCATCGGATTTGGGAATATAGAATGTGGGTTCCTCCGTAATATATCTTCGACTTGATTCATTCCAAGCTTCCATACTGTCACCTGTTCCCTCCAAGTGTGCTGAACCGATTACATATTTCCACCATTGTCTCGCTACCATTAAAGGAGCATATACCTCAAATTGTAATATTACATGCCTGAATGGTGAAGTATGTCCTTCTCTTGCCAAAAACTTTATTAATCTAATATCTTTTTCACTGAGTTCGTTTGATTCCTTTGCATAAGAAACCCGTGCTGCATTAACTACCGTTAAGTCAGAACCCATATGATTTACAAGTCTTACATAGCCTTTATCTAACACATTAATTTTTGACACATCATCTACTCCTTATTTTTCTTTATTTTACTTTTCAAAATTTCCTATAAGGTTGCTGGGTAATATTTGGTTTCGCTGATTCAGCTACCTCCTATCTTGCTTTAATTATAACACCCCTCCCCACCCGGGTAAAGTTTACAGAATCTTTATTTTTGGGATACATCGGTATAGACCCTACCGTCTTTTAGTTCAATAATCCGGTCGGTACGCTCCGCTATTTTCTTATCATGGGTAATCACGATAAAGGTGGATTGAAATTCTTTATTGATATCCTTAAGCAGTCGGTAAATACTGTCGCTGGTTTCAGAATCCAGGTTTCCTGTGGGTTCGTCGGCCAATAAAATCCTCGGTCGATTCATCAACGCTCGGGCAATAGCGGCCCGTTGCTGCTGTCCTCCCGACATATCCGTAGCCAGATTATTCTTGACCTTTTCCAAGCCGACGACTTCGATTAACTCCTCCGCCCGTCGTTGAATCTCCGGTTCAATTTTTTTATTCTTTATCCACTGGGGCATTAAAATATTTTCCAAAGTGGTAAACTCCGGAAGAAGATAATGAAACTGAAATACAAATCCTATGGCTTCATTTCGAAGCTTAGCCAAGTCCTTTTTCTTTAAGTCACCGATATTTTGCCCCTCAATTAAAACCGTACCCTTGGTGGGCCGGTCCAATGTCCCCATAATATTCAACAAAGTACTCTTTCCGCTTCCGGATTGCCCGATAATGGAGTTAAAGGATCCGGAATTAAAATCAAGGCTCAGATCAAAAATCACCTGGGTTTTAATTTTCCTTCCGTAGACCTTATCAATGTTTTGCAGAGTTAAAATACTATCCATTTCGTATCACCTCAATCGGTTGCAATTTTGAAGATTTCTTCGCAGGAATCAACGCGGCTAAGGTTGAGGCCGCCACCGCAATCACAAAAGAAAGTGCAATAAAATTGTAGTTGATTACAATCTCCACCACGGGGCTTCCATCGGGGTTCGTTGCGAAAATCATAAAACTGAAAGAAAGTAGCAAGCCCAGAGCAATTCCGATCAGACCTCCCAGGATTCCCAAAATTAGTCCTTGAAATAAAAAAATCAGACTGGCGGATTGGTCATTGACCCCCATGGCTTTCAGTATACCAATTTGTTTGGAACGCTGTAATACAGAAATCGCCAGTACACTGGAGATACCCAGCACCACAGCCACTACAACAAAAATCTGGATCATTATACTGGAAATATCCTGCCCCTGCAAGCCGCTAAGAAGGTCCTGATTAGCCTCTTTCCAATTGGTAACCTTCACATCTTCACCCAGCAGTCCTTGAATCTCTTCACTTATGGTGTCCGCCTCAAATACTTCCCCCACCTGAATTTCTAAGGCGGTAACCGAAGCCTCCCGCTGAAATATTTCCTGGGCGGTCTGTAATTCGCTGACAATCCATGATTCATTTAAGTTCGTCACGCCGAAATCAAAAATACCGGTAATCTCAACGTCACCCTGATCTCCGTCAAAATTGAATATTTCCAATACATCCCTGATTTTCAGGTTTAAGTTTTCAGCCAAACCGATACCTACCATAACTTCTCCCGAGTTCTCCGGCAGACTTCCTTCAGTGATTTTTTCCTGAAACCCGTAAATTCCTTCTGCTTTTTCAAATTCAAAGCCTCGGATCAAGGCGGATTCCGCCTCCTCTTCAAGACTTATAAAAGCGGGCAACGTTAAGGTTGGAGAAAGCTCCTCCACCCCTTCAATTTCATCCCGTACTGTATCTTCCTTCTCCTGATAATCAAAAATTTCTCCGTTGTTTTCCACGGCTTCAATGGTAATTTGGGATGAGTTTCCGATGGTGGAATCCACCAAGCTGGCTTGCAGTCCCTGGATCAGCAAACCGATAAATACCTGAACAGAAATCCCGATGGCAATCCCCGCCAGAATCAGCAGGGTCTGTCCCTTCCCCGACTTTAAGAAACGCCAGGCAATTTTAAGAGGAAACTTCATTGATATTCTCTCCTAGGGCTTTGATTTCTTCAAAGGTTTTCAGATATAAATCCGCACCCATTTCCTTTGCTACATCTTTTTTATTCTCCAGAGCATATCCGCCGACGATGATTTTCGGAACCTTCTTTAATTTATTTCGAAGAAACTCGATGCTTCTTTTAGCAGGTACGATATTATAATAATTCGATACGCTGATGGCCACATAGTCCGGCTGCAACTCTTCCATTAATTCGATTAAATTTTCCCTCGGGGTGTTCCCCCCTAGAAATAGGGTCTCAAAACCACTTAAAGCAAAATAGTCCTCCACCATGCGGGGCCCGATTTCATGGTATTCGTCTTCGGGACAATAAATAACCACTCTTTTCCGATTCAATGCATCGGTATCAAAGCTCAAGCTTCGCTCTGCAATCACGAAGGGGTAACAACACTCTACAATGGTTCGTACAATAGCGGTTCGGATATGCTCTTGGCCGATGGTTATGCTTTGTTCCTTTTCGTTAGAGGCAATCTCATAAAGAGCGGGTCTTAAAATTTCGTCATATAACGTAACAATATCCAGTTCTTTCCCGGAAACCAACTGCATAGCATAATTTACACTGTTCTCCTTGTCTTCCATTTTCAGATGTTTCGTAAACTCCTGATAATATTTCATAAATTATCTCCTTTCATGCTTGCTATGATGATTAATTGTTACCCTTCTTTAATACTATTTACTCTCTATTTCAAAAAGTTAATAAGAAGTTTCATCTTTAACTCAAAATAAAACTTTGTCGGTCCCCCGACAAAGTTTTATGGCTCTATTTTCCTATGCGGTTTTTTTTTGCTTTTTTTTATTCCCTATATCATCGGATTCCTTAATTTTTTCTTCACTTTCATAGAAAATCCGATCCTTCGGTACCCCTTTTTCTACTAAAAGGTTGAGGGTATCCGTAATCATTCGAGGAGATCCGCACATATACACATGATGATCCTTCAGATCCAGATCTTTGATTCCATCCATCACATAGCCTTTGGTGGTTTCCGACTTTTCCGGTCGTGAAGCGATGGGTAGATAAGTGAATCCATCATAGGATTTTTCCAGATCTAAAAAATAATCCTGGTAATAAAAATCCTTTTCCTTGCGTTGCCCATGCACGAAGGTCACCTGATCAATTTCCTCACGATGCTTAAGGATGTCCTTGGTTAACCCGATAAAGGGGGTCATCCCAATACCGTTTCCGACGAACAGCACTTTTTTTACGTTTTCTTTTATTACCAATTCTTCACCCATGGGTCCTTCCAGCTCTACTGTGTCTCCCAACGTAAACCGATCAAAGATGTTTTCCGTACCGTATCCTCCCGGAATCTTTTTAATTATCACGCTTAAGCTTCGGTTATCTTCATTATATGATGCAATAGAATAGGCTCGGTACATTTTTTCATGTCCCTTTAGTTTCACCAGGATAAACTGGCCCGCTTTGTAAGCTACACTGTGCGGACTTTTAAATTCAAAGGTAAACGCCTTGATGTTTTCCCCTAAATCCCGAATTCCGGTTAAGGTGGATACAATTTTTTGTCGTTCTTCATAGCCTTCCAAGTCTGCATTTATTTTCAATTCCCATGCATCTCTTTCGATTTCAAAAGATAAGATTCCCGCGGGACAATTTTCTACACAGGTTCCGCAGCGTATACAGTTGATATCATCAAATTGATTATTCTCTGAAAAATTTGTGTAGGGTTCTAATTGGAAAGGACATACCCGAGCACATTTCCCACAGGCATGGCATTTCTCTTTTGATTCGATAGTCAGTTTTTCATCTGTATTTTTATTGGCATTCAGTTTGGTTCCCAGGGAATAACTTACTTTTTCCAAGGTTCCCATAGGGCAGAACTGACACCAGGTTCGAGGATTTTTAACAAGGCCCAGTAGACCTCCTACCACAAACACCATTAAATAGGTTCGGGAAAATACCATCCCCAATCGATCCCAAAATGAAACGTCACCCCAGTGTTCTAAGGCATTAAGGGTATTCCCTCCAAAGTTATACATGAAAAATAAAAAAAATCCGATCACCATGGGTTTCGATTTTAAAAATCCGGGGATATTTTTATTTAAACTGATTGGGTGAATCAACGAATCAAATAAACTTCCATGGGGACAGATATTTCCACACCAGTAACGACCTTTGAAAAAAGATGTTCCGATCAGTCCCGCCATAATTCCAATCACTGCCAAACCCAGCTTCGGTTCCACAAAGGTTCCCCCCAATGCCACCAACACTGTAAATATCCATCCGTATTTTCTAAGGGTTGTAAAGACTCGATTTGTTTTAATGTAATAAGTTGCCAAAAAACCACCTCCGAATTATATCCCACCCCGCAGGGGGTGGTCTAATTTATTATAAGTTTTCCCTCGGGATTTGTCAACGGTTTTCTACTAAGCATATTAAAACCCCTAAGCACCGGTTCAGTAACCGTAACTTAAGGGTTTAAGGCCTAAACTTTTCTTATCATTTATTATTTCGCTTCAACATTTTCTTCAAAAAAAACCGAAATCTGGTTTCTTCCCTTATCTTTGGATTCATACAATCCTTTATCTGCCCGATCAATAAGCTCCTTTTTGTGCATCTTAACTTCCGGCTTAATAGTGGCAGCTCCAATGGATAATGTGATTCTATCGGAAATATCCGAGTGACTGTGGCAGAGTTTTAGGGTTTGCACCTGTTTTTTAATATGCTCCGCCACCCTTAATGCGCCGGATCGATCGGTATTCGGAAGCAATACGACAAATTCATCCCCGCCGTAACGGGCTATCAGATCCGTTGATCGCTTCAAACTCTTCTCAATGGTTTTGGCAATCCTCTGCAGTGCACGGTCTCCTTCCAAATGCCCGTAATGATCATTGTACTCTTTAAAGTAGTCTACATCCAGGAGTAATAGGGATACCTTCTCCTGTTCCCTCAGGGAGTTATTCCATACGTATTCAAAAGTTTTATCGAAACATCTTCGATTAGGAATATTGGTCAACCCATCCAATTCCGAAATTTTTTGCAATTTATTGTTTAGTATTTTTAATGTCTGCTCGGTTTTTTCTCTAATTTGTATTTCTTTTTTAAGAGCTTTTGATTTCTGAGCATTATTAATGGCGATAGCCAAATAGGAGGACAAAGTTTTTAGAGTCTCCAGCTGATTTTCTGTATAAACATCTTTTTGCTGGCTTTGCACCGTTACAACACCAATGGCTCGATCCTCAATCATCAAGGGTGAAAAAAGAACCGACTGCATAGGATCTCCTACGGTATGGGAGGTTCCCTCTAAATAACTGTCGTACTCCGACTCCACATCATTTATTAATACATCTTTATTGTTTTTCAGACACCAGGCAGCCCAGCTATGTTTGCTATCAATGGGTACTCCGAAAGAGGCTTGTTTTACTCCATTTTCAATGTACAGTTCATAAAGTATCGTTTCTTCTTTATCGTCCACCAATCCGATCCCCAAAACCGTAGCTTCCATTAACTGATTTAAACTTTCATATAAGAGATCGAATATTTTTTCCAAATCCAAGGTGGCCGTAATATTCTGTCCGATTTCCCCTACCACTTCCATCTGCTTATAAGAGTAACCAAGTTCCTTTGTTTTCTTCTCCAATTCCTGAACCAGATAACGATAGGTTTTCGTCTCTTTTTGAGATTTCCCCAATTGCAGCTGAAAAGAAATACTGCGAAGTTTTTCATTTCTTCTTTTGGTTTCGGTTTCCACAGTGGTTTGATAAAAACCTTTATAATATTTATAGGCTAAGGACTCCTGACCCATCTTTTCATACACCCGAGCCATGGATGCATATATATCGGGAATTAAAGCATCCCCATCAATACTCTTTGCAACTTCCAGGGCCTTATTCAAGTTTTCAATAGCGTTTACCAGATCATCTTTATCCAACATGATCTCGTAAACATCCTTATAAATTACCACTTGGTGATGATAGTCTTTGGTCTCTTTAGCCAACTTCAAACTTTTTCGAAATTCTTCCAGAGACCTATCCGCTTTTCCTTGATTTTTATACATTTTTCCTAACAGATGTAAACTATAGGAATACATGACTTTCGCATCATTTTCCTTGCATATTTCCAAAACCTGTTCAATGTTGTTCTTGGCCCGGTCCCAATTTTCCTTTTCAAGATATACCTCCGCCGTGTTAAACAGAGGAATCGCCTGACCATATATATCTTGATTCATTCCGTATTTTTCAAGACTATCCTGATAATAGCCTAAGGCGGAATCCAAATCATGGAGCTCCTTATGAAGCCCTCCTAAATTATTTAAAATTCCGGCTTCCAGTTCTAATAATTTTTCACTTTTTGCTACTTCTAAGGCCTGTCCATAGTAATCCATGGCATGATCATAGGTTTTCATATAAAGATGGACATTGCCCAGCGCATTTAGAGCCTCAGTTTCGATCTTCCCGCTGGGTAACAGTTTGGAGGTTTCCAGAGCAAGATTCAAGGATTCAATGGCTTCATTAAGCTTTCCCGTCATCCATAAACAGCGACCGATTCGAGTTAAGCTTTCCGCCTTTTCCTCTTTGTAAAAGTTCATCTCCGCCATATTCAGAGCTTCCTTAGCTAAAACCAGAGCATCCTCCGGGTGGCTTCTTTCTTTAAACTTCGCCTTGTCTAGCAAGTCCCGCACTTTGGTCTTACGATTCACTTTTTGACGCTCTTGATTTTTTTTCACTGCACTCTGCATATTATCCCTCCTTAAACCATAAAAAATCCTCCTTATAAACACAACGAGGCAAATAAACTCGCAGCTGGCTGCCATAGTGATGCCACTTTAGGCCCTGTTAGCTTTGCGTCTTTGCCTTTCGGCAAATTTGCCTATGAAATTATGTTTAGGAAAACCGCTGATATTCTCTCCTCTAATAACTCATTTATAATCATTTCTCTTTTTTATAATACATAGTACTATTATACCATTTTTCAGAAAAATTACAATTCTTTTCTGCTCTTTTTCAAAATATTTCAAAATATTTCAAAAAACATCAAAGACTATTGATTTCCGATTCCACAAAGCAATCCATCCAGGAGCGCCCTCTCCACCGGCTCTATTTTAGGAAACATCTCCCTGCTCATTCATTAAAAGATCTGAGACATTCACAATTATTTCTTCCAACTCCCTTTCCTCAATTCCTAAGTTATCCAGTGCCCAAGGATTGAATCGATAATTCAAACCCTCCACCCCGACGTTTTCGATCAGCATCATGGTTATTGCATCGGCAACGTGAACGATAGAAACCAATTGTGTATATTCCTTTGCCTCTTGGGGTCGATGGTGGTAGGCAATGGCTTCCCGTAAATTTTCAGGAAGATTCCATTTTTCAGCGATTCGGTATCCGATTTCTGCATGATTAAATCCCAAAACCTCTTCTTCCCCTGTTAAAAAACTTATTTTCTTCAGTTCAACTTTTTCTAATATATCCCGGTAACCTTCTTTCATATGATAATCTAAAATCACTTTCCCGATATCTCTTAAGAGTCCGGCAATATAGGCTTCCTCTACTTTTTTATATTTGATTTTTTTCGCCAGATAGCGTGCAATAATAGCTCCTGACTGAGATTGCTTCCACAGGTCTTCTTTTTTCAGGCCGTAGGAACCTAAATCTTTAATATACATCGTATTAACAGTGCTGGCTAAAACAATATTTTTAATCGTGTTAAAGCCCAGTAAAACCACAGCCTCAGATACGGTTCCGATTTTGCTGGGGTACCCGTAATGAAGAGAGTTTGAAAGTTTCAATACTCGGGTGGTTAAACTCTGATCCTTTAAAATTTCCCTTTCCAAATCCTTTATATCGGAATTCGGATCCTCTGTAAGGCGAATAACATTTCTCAGTGCCACAGGCCAAGACGGCATTTCTTCAATACTTGATAGAATTTCTTCCATACTTACCTTTTTCATCGTAAAAACCCCCTCGGTTGGTCTTACCTTCATCTGCTTTTATCTTCCGATCTTTTATTTGAACCGGTTCTTTCAGTAAGGTTCTTTGTGACGATTTTTCGCTCATATACCTCGTTGAACAACCGGGAGCTTACGATAAAATCCGCCGTAGCCTTGTTCGCCGCTATGGGGATATCATATAGTGCGGCGATTCGAAGAAGAGCCTTCACATCGGGGTCGTGGGGTTGCGCTTCCAGGGGATCCCAGAAAAAAATCATCATGTCGATTTTTTCCTCTGCAATAGCGGCACCCACCTGCTGGTCTCCCCCTAAGGGGCCGCTTTTGAAGCCACTGACGGATAGTTTTGTATGCTCCTCCAATAGTTTAGCCGTTGTTCCCGTTCCTACTAAGGTATGGGGTTCTAGAATTTCTTTGTGTTTTTGTGCCCAGTCCATCAGTTCCTGTTTCCGATTGTCATGGGCGATCAAAGCAATATTTTTAATGCTGTTGGATTTCGATATTCGGTAACCGTATTTCATTCCTTAAGCCTCCAGTATCAGTTAATTTAGTGCAGCTTGTCAGTTGCCCACCCGTTAGTCCTTTAATAAATTCACTTTTCATTCCATTGTTTTTACTCTATTGTTTTCTTTACTCTATTATAACAGATTCCTCCAAAAAATATGCAAAAGTGCCAGAACATATACCACGCCGCCCAAACTTCGATGGACCAGCCGCCAATGTTTTTTAAAGGGCTTAATACGGGGTCCGACTAAGGCAACAATGGCCATTAAAAGCAGTGTATACAATAACAGGGTACCGGTGTGCCATACGGTTAAACTGAAAGCTTGAAAACCGTGATAAAAACCCAAAGCTAAAACGGCCAAGCCTAGAGCCGGATGAGCTTTTCTGGAGAACCGGTAAATCTTTCCCAATGGTTCGGCTTTTTCCTTGCCATCCTTCTTGAGTTTCTTTAAGTACATTTGTTTAACAGGGTATATGCTTCCCATTAAAACAATAAATGCGATATTTATCCATCCGATCATTACAACCATTACATAACCTCCTCATTTTTTTAATTTAAGCCAGTGCATAGAATTTTTTACCCATTCCCAAAATATATCAATCAGCTCTTCCCAGATTTTCAATATTTCTTTGCAGTCCATGGGTCAGCTTCTCTGTAAGAGTCTTCGCCTCTTCCCCTTCATCAGGGTAGGTTACAAAGTTTATTCCCAGTTGATAGTCTTTCATTTTTCCCTGCTCTTTTTTCAGTTCTTTAAACCGCTGTTGCACCTTGTTTTGAACGATTTTCCGCTTCTGCTGATCACAGAAGGGTAAAATTCCTACAAAGGTTTGATTTCCATATTGTAGAAAGTGATCGGTTTCAAACAGTAGCCTTTCCATTTCTTCTTTGATTTGGAATGCGAGGCTATAATACTCATTTTCAATATTAGGACCCTGCATAGCTTTGGGCTTAAAAAAAGATGCAATCATTATTGAAACCGGATAATTTCCTTTTTGCCCTTTAAATAATTCTTTTCTTAGCAGGGCGGGAAAGTCCAAATGAATCTTTTCCCTGGCAAAATCTTCTTTTTTCATCATCATCTTTTTAGTTTTTTCAATCAGAACTTTTTCAGAAAAAGGTTTCACGATGATCTCCGATGATCCAGCCATAATCAAAGATAAAATTTTCTCCTTTTTTGTATCCCCAGTTAGAGCGAGAATGGGAATATGGGGATATTGCAATTTAACTTTTTTGAGTTCTTCCACTCGGCTTTCTTTCCTAGCATCCACATCCATAAAAACCAATGGGATTTCTTCTTTTCCTAAGGCCTCTATGTGTCCCCTTAACTGTAAAACATCCTCAAACTCGAAAGAATCCATATCCATTGTACGTAGTGCATATTTAATATTTTCTCTAAGACTTGTTATGGAGGCCAAAATTAGAGCCTTGGGCTTCATCTTCCATCACTTCCTTTTTATTTGCTTTTGATTAATATACCCTTTTGACTCCCGATGTTAACAAATTCCCGTTTTTTAGTGTAAGGGCTTCTCTTTTATAGACTTACCTTCNCTCTTATCCCAAATTTTCCCTGCATACAAAAAACTCTGCAGTCTATACTACAGAGTTTTAAAAAGAAGTTTGAAATTTTTTTAGAATATTCTTCTTTACAATAGTTGTAATTGTTCTCCAAGATCTTTACGATCCGTCTTTTTTAAGTAAGTTCCGATGGTGGCAATACTTCCCCGATAATAGGCCACATCTTCAAAATCAACATCTTCCAGTTGTTTGATGTCTTTTAAGAAACTATCCTTCTTCGGTTTCAGAACCTGGATTCCCCGAGAATGACGAGTGTTCTTTTCACTTATTTTTTTCGTGTTAAAAACCAGTACTTTTTCAATGCTGCTTATGGCCACCAAGTCCTTATCTTCCTTGATAAACTCCAGATGTATCAGAGGAAACTCAGCATTGTAAGCCTTTGCCAGTTTTTTTCGATTGGTTTTGGTTTCATAACTGGAAAGAGGAATACGAGCAGCTTTTCCTGTTTTATATAAGAACAGCATCCATCCGGAGTAGTCCATCGTGGAAGTCATATAAATAATTTCTTCCCCTTCCTCCAGTCCCAGCAGGTTTGGAAGGTAATCTCCTAACACGCTGGCTTTTGCATCTTCCAGCTCATGGGCTTTCATTTTATATACCACATGTTTATTGGAAAAGAATAGCAGATCTTCTTTATTACTGCCTTCCACTGCCTGCATAACCTTGTCATAATCCTTCAGTTTATGATCATTGCTAACTCTAAGAGAGGTTAAGGGAATCTTTTTAAAGTACTGATCCTTAGTGATGAAAAACTTCACATTGTATTCACTGACGAAGATCTCCTCTTTATATTCCTCTACTTTCTCTTCGTGAATCAATGTGGTCCGTCTTTCCTGACCATATTTCTCCATCACCCGCTGTAAATCCTTACCAATTAGGTTTTTAACCTTTTTCTCGCTGTTTAAAGTGTTTTCCAAGCTTAGAATCTCTTTTTCCAGCCGTCTAATATCCTTGGTTTTCTTTAGGATATATTCCTGGTTAAAGTTTCGAAGTTTTATTTCCGCAATAAAATCGGCCTGCACCTGATCAATGGAAAATCCCTCCATCAAGTTCGGCACTACTTCCCGGTCCACCTTGGTATCCTTAACGATTTTTACCGCTTTATCAATATCCAAAAGAATTTTCTCCAAACCCTTTAACAAATGCAGTTCTTTGGTTTTATCCGTGATATCATACTGCAGTTTTCTTCGGATGCAGTCCATACGAAAACTTGTCCACTCCTTAAGAATCTCCCGGACACCCAATACTCTCGGGGAGCTGTTGATCAAAATGTTAAAGTTGCAGCTGAAGGAATCCTCCAGGGCGGTTAAGCGAAAAATCTTGGTCATCAGTTTTTCCTGATCCACTCCCCGTTTTAAATCCAGAGTGATTTTCAGTCCGTTTTTATCGGTCTCATCCCGAAGGTCGGATATTTCTTTGATCTTGCCGCTTTTAATATATTCAATGAGTTTTTCCATAATGGCTTCCACCGTGGTGGTATAGGGTATCTCATAAATATCGATGCAGTTATTTTTCTCATCATAGCGATACTTCCCTCGGACTTTAAAACTTCCCCTGCCCTTATTATATATCTGTTTCATGGTCTCTTTACTGTAGACGATCTCTCCCCCGCTGGGAAAATCCGGAGCGAGAAGATGCTCTTCGATTTGTACGTTTTCATCCTTCAGATATTCTATGGTGGTTTTACAGATCTCTTTTAGATTAAAGCTGGGAATATTACTGGCCATCCCCACGGCGATACCTAAGTTCGGCGTGGTTAGAATATTGGGGTAACTGGTAGGGAGTAGTCGCGGTTCCGTTGTGGTATTATCATAATTCGCGATAAAGTCCACGGTGTTTTTCTGAATATCATTGAAGAACTCTTCCGTTAACTTCTCCAGTTTTGCCTCGGTATAACGGTGGGCAGCATAGCTCATATCTCTGGAATATCGTTTCCCAAAATTCCCCTTACTCTCCACAAAGGGATGAAGCAATGCCTCGTTTCCCCGGGTTAGACGAACCATGGTTTCATAAATGGCTCCGTCACCATGGGGGTTTAAACGCATGGTTTGTCCCACAATATTGGCACTTTTGGTTTTTGCGCCTTTGATCAAACCCATTTTATACATGGTATATAAAAGTTTTCGATGGGAGGGTTTAAACCCGTCGATTTCCGGTAAAGCCCTGGAAACAATAACACTCATTGAGTAGGGCATATAATTTACTTTTAAGGTGTCTATAATATTGGTCTGATTCACATTTCCTTGCAACATTCACGCCTCCTAATTCTTGCCTGTTCATAAATCTATACTTTAAATGACATCAACTTCGTCAATATATTCTGAGCCGTGGGCTTCAATGTACTCTTTTCTACCTTCTAAGTTGTCTCCTAAAAACAGATCAAAAGCCGCTTTCGTCAATTGGATATCCGCAGGGGTTACTTGAATAAGTCTTCTTGTCTCTGGATTCATCGTGGTCTCCCACATCATATCCGCCTCATTTTCTCCAAGACCCTTGGATCGTTGCAGACTGTATTTTCCCTTGATTTTTTTCACAATCTCCCGTTTTTCGCCCTCATCAAAGGCAAAATAGGTATTTTTTTTATCGGTAATTTCATATAAAGGAGATTCCACAATATAGACAAAGCCCTTTTCAATCAGACTGGGGGTCAAGACATAAAGCATAGTCAAAATTAAGGTTCGAATTTGAAATCCATCCACGTCGGCATCGGTACAAATAATGATTTTATTCCAGTTCAGACGATCAATATCAAAGGTATTCAGATCTTTCTGTTTTGAGTTTAGTTCCACCCCACACTCTAAAACCTTTAACAGATCTACGATTATATCATTTTTAAAAATTTTATCGTAATCAGATTTCAAGCAATTGAGTATTTTTCCCCGAACGGGCATGATTCCTTGAAAATCTGAATTCCGTCCCATTTTCGTGCTCCCCAGGGCCGAATCACCCTCCACGATAAAAAGCTCTCTGAGGTTTTTATCCTTACTTCTGCAGTCCACAAACTTCTTCGGCTTGTTGGTAATATTATCGATTCTTTTATTCAGTTTCTTCTTGATATCTATTCGAGTTTTTTCCGCTTTTTCCCGACTGCGTTTATTAATCAGTACCTGCTCTAGTATAACCTTGGTATCCTTAGCATTTTCGATGAAATATATTTCCAGTTTTTCTTTTAAAAACGCGGTCATGGTCTGTTGGATAAAGCCGTTAGTAATGGCTTTTTTTGTCTGATTCTCGTAACTTGTTTCCGTAGAGAAGGTGTTGCTTACCAGAATTAAACTGTCTTCAATATCCGTAAAGGTAATCTTTTTTTCTCCCTTTTTATACAGATTCCGCTCTTTTAAACTTTGGTCCACCGAAGCGATAAAGGCATTTTTCACCGCTCTATCGGGAGATCCTCCATGCTCTAAAAAACTGGAGTTATGAAAATACTCCAGGGTAGGCTCTTCATTGCTAAACACAAAAGCCACTTCCATTTTTACGTGGTATTCCGGTTTATCCTGACGATCCCGACCTTTGGTTTCCGCTTCATAATATTTAAGCTCGGTCAGTGCAGCTTCTTCACTGTGCTCTTTAACATAGTCCACAATTCCCCTTGGATAGAGATAAGTAAAGGTTTCACCTGAAAACTCATCGTAAAGTTCAAAGATAATCCCTTTATTCACAATGGCTTGCCGTTTCAAAATCTTTTGAAAATACTCCAGGGGAATCTTAATCTCATTAAAAACCTGATAATCCGGTTTCCAGCGAATTCTTGTACCCGTGGGATCCGAAGGGTTTTTTTCTTTGATGTATCCCTCAGGGGTTCCCGTTATATTTTCTCCCTGTTTAAAATTTAATGTATATTGATATCCGTCCCGGACTACTTCCACGTCCATAAATTCTGAAGCAAATTGAGTGGCTGCGGTACCGAGACCATTTAATCCCACACTGAACTTATAACTGCTTCCCGCTTGATTGTTATGGTATTTTCCTCCACCATACAAAATGCTAAATACAATTTCCCAGTTATATTTTTCTTCTTTTTCATTATACTCTATAGGGATTCCCCGTCCAAAATCGATTACCTCAATGGAATGGTCCCGATAGCGATTGATCATGATTTTATCCCCGAACCCTGCATTGGCTTCATCTCTGGAGTTACCCACAATTTCACTTAAGGTATGTTGACAGCCTTCCAAACCGTCGGATCCGAAAATTACTCCGGGACGTAGCCGCACCTTATTCTTTTCCGATAATGTAGATAAACTATGATTGCCATAGGTGTTTTTTTTCACTGACATCCTATTTCCTCCTAAACTGCCTTTTCAAAATAATCTTTACCTACACCATTCTATATATTTCTTAGCTGTTTGTCCACAGAAATTACTCTAAAAGTAAATCCCCCATCACAATTCCCATGATTTTTTCATCAAAATCATATACCGGTACCGCTACGGTAACGCAGTACTGATAGCTATAATCAGATATATAAGGCTTTGACGTGAAAATCTCCCCTCGAATGCTTTCTTTAAAATAAGGTCGGTGTTTAAAATTTCCTGTCATTTCCTCTTTGGAATCTTTAATGGCAATGCATTGCAAATCTCCTTCTCTGTCCATAACACTGACCAATTGGAAATAAAGGTGGTTTTGAATCCGGTCCCTAAGAATACCCCGAAAGACCCCGGGATTCATTCTCCGTACATCGGAATGGTTGGCAATATTTTTGATTTCTTTTCTGCCCGCCTCCATGATTTTTCGGGTTTCTTCAGTAATTCTATAATCCTGAACAAATCCTTCCACCAGTTGGTCCACTTCCTTCGTCATAGCCCCCAACTTTTTAATGTCTTCAAAAATCAGTTCGATGGCAGCGGTCTGTTCCTGGGAAGAAGATGCGGCCTCTTGAGAAAAACTGGATGTTTTCTCCATGGCCAGGGCGATGGTATCAATCGACCCTTTTACTTTTTCCACCAGGTCATACTGATTTTTCGCAAGACTTCGAATGTTTTCGATGGCCTTTGCCGTCTCTTCCGTAGACTCTACGATCATATCCAATTCCTCTTTACTTTGATTGACTAAGGTTAATTCCTCCGCAATTTTATCATTTTGCTGTTCAATTTCTTTCGCTATGACTTTAGTGTTGCTGACCATATCATGAATAATCTTCTCTATATCCCCGGAATGTTCAGCGGACTCCGTGGCTAATTTTTTCACTTCCTCCGCCACAACGGAAAAACCCTTACCCATATCTCCAGCTCGTGCAGCTTCTATGGAAGCGTTTAACGCCAATAAATTGGTATTATCACTGATCCCCGCTACAAGACTGGTAATCTTTTGAATATTGTTTGCCTGGGATTCCAAATTTTTCATTTTTTTGCCTAAATTCTCACTCCATATTCCATTTTCCTTATAACTGTCTATAATCTTTTCCAATAGTTCCACGCTGTTATGTATCACTTTCAATGTGTTATTTGCCATTTTTTCCGTCTTTTCACTGTACTTAAGGATTCCCTCCATACCCTCAGACATGATCTCCGATACCCTTTTTATTTTCCCCAGGGCTTCATTTTGATCCGTAGCTTCGGAAGCAATATCCATAACCGCTTGGGAAATTTCCTGGGAAGCATCAAAAATCTGTTTGGTATTGCTTTCAATTTCCCCGGTGAAAATTACGTTTTTTTCATTGGCACCATTAATATTTCCCACAAGTTTTTTCATACTGGCCAATAACTCTCCCAGAGAATCTTGGATTTTTCCTAATTCTTTTACTTCTTTTTCATTGAAATTCAGAGTTAAATCTCCCTTGGCTACCTGGGCAACTTTTTTTTCTAAGGATTGAATTTTCTTATTATGTAACAATAACATTTTTCTACCTCCCTTATGAGTTCCTTAAGTTTTTTTCAGTTCTGTTTTAACTTACTCTTCAAAATACTATTCTAGATTGGTATTAAAATTCCCTGCATTTATTTCGAATTTATTTTCGATGAAGTCCCCGAGGCCAAAAAAACAAGCTATGGAGTCCGAAAGGGACCCCACAGCTTTATTTAATAAAAATTAACTTTAAGTTTATTTACTTTCGCTAAACCGATTACTTAATACCGAAAAACCGCTGCAATCTTGTGGTTTTCGGGCATTTTTTCTTCCTCAAGAATATAAACTTTCCCGCTGTTTATGAAGGTGTGAATCGATGCGAAATTAAATAACTCTTCTTGGTTATCATCGTTTTTTTCTCCAATTTCCACCTTTTGTTCCTTCGCATCATAGGTTCCCCATAAATAGGAGTTTTCTCTGACCAATAAAGTTTCCACTCTTTGGTTATAGGCGCCGTTGATGATCTCCTCAACGTCATGGGAAGCTTTTCCTGATCCGATCAGCTGATGGTACTTATCCAATGCCTCGTGTTCCTCTTTTTCTAAATGAGGTTTGATAATTTCCCATCCTTCCTTTTGCAGTTCCTTTGCCTTTTTATTATCGGGATTGCCCACAATGCCTTCATCCATCAAGTGGGGATATTTGTTGTTATCTTTAAATATCGGATGTAAAAAGTCCACCGCTGCCAATACCATTGGAAGTGACTTATCCTCCAAAGCTTTGTAAAGACTTTGACTTACCACTTGGAAATACTTGGCGATATCAACCTTTTCATCTTCCATACCGTAACCGTGACCATGGAAAACTGCAGAGCCGTTTCCGGTCCTTGCCCCGTGTTGCAGGGTCGGGGCCGGAGTGTCGTATTGCAGGGCATCGGTAAAGTTTTTTGGTACATCTTCTAATTCAACTTCCGATACTTCATACCTGGTACAATGAAGCAGTCGAACATTGTTTTGACTGATAGCTAAAATATAAAACTGTCCATTTCGTTGAAATACGGGGAACAAAGGTTTAATATAAAAATCATCTTTTGCCACTACGGTGTCTTCAAATTCTACAGGCATGTTGTAGTGGAACATTCCGTCCTCCGTGGCAAAAATTGCAAAGCCTTTATCCAGGGTATTCCAAAATTTTGTATAGTCCACCAGCTCTTCCATAGGGGCTGTGAATTTTTTAATCTCCGTCTCTTTTAACCCTTGTTTTTCAAGTTGGTTTGCTCCTTCTTTAATAAGGTTTTTAAACCGGATCTTTCCTTGTTGGGGATTTCCTTCCTTTACCCCGGTAGATAAAAAAATCGACAGGTTTACTTTTTTTCGATTCTCTAATAGCTTATCCAACTCATTTCTTGTAAACACTATGATTCCTCCTCTTTTATTTTTTAAATACCCTTAAGATAAGGTTGTAAACAACAGCTGATTCTTCTTTTTTTATCAAAGGGTATTTATTATCGGTTATTTCTTCTCTTATACCCTGTTTCAAAGAAAAATACACATTTAGCCTGCGTTCTTTATTGATTTAAACTCTTTTCTTTGAATTTTCTTAGTATTTTGTATTGAACGCTGAAAGGAATATGAAAACATGATATAATAGTACTATATAAAATAAAAGTATTCAGAAAGGTGATGAGTTATGAAAATTGTAACCGATAGTTCTTGTGATTTACCTAAAGACCTTATAGAGAAACACAACATTGATGTAATACCATTGAAAATTGAAATCGACGGTAAGGATTATACCGATGGCGTAGACTTAAGCCACGAAGAATTTTTTACGAAAATGAAAACTTCTCCAACCCTGCCGAAGACCTCTCAACCCTCTCCTCAATCGTTTTTTGACTCCTTTAAAAACGGAGTGGAGGATTACAAGGAAGTATTAAGCATCCATCTTTCATCTAAGCTTAGTGCTACCTTCGATGCGGCCAATGTGGCAAAGGAAAAAGTTGAAGGGGACATTGAAACCTTTGATACTTTAAGCGGATCCATTGGAGTAGGCCTACAGGTTTTAAAGGCTGCCGAACTCGCAAAAGAAGGGGTAACCAAGTCCGAACTCCTGAAAAGCCTTCGAGACTACCGAGACCAAATGAATGTGGTAGTATATCTGGAAACCCTGGAGAATGCAGTGAAGGGCGGACGGGTCAGCAAACCGAAGGAGTTTGTTGCCAACCTTTTCAATCTTAAGCCAATCGTTCATGTGGATAACGGCCATGTTAAAATTCTTAAAACCTTAAGAGGAAAAAAACGGGGACTTCGCACTTTAATTGAGGAGATGGAAAAGAAAAACATCGACTTTAAAGATCGAATCATCGGTATTACCCATTGTGATTGTTTGGAAGACGCCTTAGCCCTAAAAGAAGAAATCATGGAAAAATTCAGTCCAAAGGAAATTCTCCTAACAACCATGGGGCCTGTAATCGGTACCCACGCCGGTCCTGGCGGACTGTTGGTTTGTTTTTAGAGCATGGAATATGTGAAAAAAAGCATTGCGGGGAAATTCCCTGCAATGCTTTTTATTTTTTTGTTGTATAGTCTCTAACTATGGTTACTATACCCCTTAGTCCCGACGATATAAAAATTCCGGGATATCAAATTCCTTCATGGGCTCTTTTTCTTTTTTCTCCTCTTGATTTTCTCCCTTCGAGATCTTTGTTTCCGAAGCAGCTTCTCCTTCTTCAAATCCCGTGGCGATAATGGTCACTTTTATCTTATCTCCTATGGTTTCATCAATCACGGAACCGAAGATAATATTTGCTTCAGGATCCGCTTTGTCGGTGATAATTTCTGCGGCTTCATTAATTTCGAACAGATTCATATCCGCATTACCTGTTATGTTTAATAAAACACCCTTTGCTCCTTTAATCGAAGTTGATAGTAAAGGACTATCAATCGCTTTGTTCACCGCTTTAACCGCTTTATTTTCCCCTTCTGCAACGCCGACCCCCATATGAGCTATCCCTTGAGCCCGCATTACTGTGCTGACATCAGCAAAGTCCAGGTTTACAAGTCCGGGTATGGTAATCAAGTCGGAAATCCCCTGAACGCCTTGTCGAAGTACATTGTCCGCCAGTTTAAAAGCATCCAGCATACTGGTATTGCTTTCCGCAACTTCCAACAATTTATCATTAGGAACCATTACTAATGTATCCACATGCTGTTTTAGTTCTTCCAGACCGGCTTTCGCTGCCCGGGCTCTTCTTTTTCCCTCAAATTTGAAAGGCTCGGTCACCACCCCTACGGTAAGAATCCCTAGCCGCTTGGCCACCTCTGCAATTACCGGTGCTGAGCCGGTACCGGTGCCGCCACCCATACCTGCTGTAATAAAGACCATATCCGCCCCTTGTAATAGCGCTTCAATTTCTCCTTCACTTTCATTGGCCGCTTTCTTTCCAATTTCCGGATTGGCTCCGGCTCCCAAGCCTTTGGTTATTTTATTTCCGATTTGCAGTTTGTGGTCCGCGACGGAATTAAAAAGTGCCTGTTTATCCGTATTTACCGCTATGTATTCTACCCCTTGCAGGCCGGAATTCACCATGTGATTCAGAGCATTGTTTCCTCCTCCTCCGGTTCCGATTACTTTAATTTTCGCAATATGGCTATCATCATTTATATCAAACTCCAACATCTCTACCCACTCCTTTTAAATAGTCTAAAAGCCTTTATTTTCTACATTATACTATATTTTCTGATAGGTTCAAACATAAAAATAGAATCAATTTTTTATTTAGCCCAAACTACCTAGTAAACGACAGCTATATTACTTCATTTTGTATTTCCAAGTTGTTTACACATTTATATGATTCCCGCCACTTTGTCTATTATTTAACGCTTGCAATGATATTCTGAAGAATATAAAATGATTCTCGTTGGTCATTTTCCCAGCATCTGTACCAATATTCTAAAAATTCAAGGAGGTTTTACAATTGGCATCTTTAGAACAACCGCAGGAGAGAGGACAATGGAATTCTAAAATCGGTTTTATTTTAGCCGCTGCAGGTTCCGCCGTAGGTCTTGGTAATTTATGGCGTTTTCCCGTAGAAGCCGGCCGCAACGGCGGGGGAGCATTTTTGATCGTGTATTTTGCAATTTTATTATTAGTAGGTTTCACCTTAATGTTAGCCGAGTTAGTCATCGGTCGTCATACCCAGCTGAACGCCATCGGAGCTTATAAGAAGATTCGTTCGAAATGGGCTTGGGTCGGAGGAATCGGAGTGTTGGCATCTTTTTTGATATTATCTTTTTACAGTGTTATCGGTGGATGGATTATTAATTATTTCTTTCAAACTGTAACCGGAGGGCTTAGTGGAATAGACTCCGGAGCCTATGGAGGAGTCTTTATGGACTTTGTAGGAAGTTCTTTTAAACCGGTAATGTTTCACGGTATTTTCACTTTATTAACCTTAAGCATTGTTATGGGCGGTATTAGCGGCGGTATTGAGAAGTACAGTAAAATATTAATGCCCGGATTGTTTATTATGATGATCATTGTAATGGTCCGTTCCTTAACTTTGGACGGAGCCATGGAAGGAGTTCGATTCTTCCTGGAACCAAATTTTTCAGCTATTACCGGAGAGGTGATTCTTAGTGCGCTGGGGCAGGTGTTCTTTTCGTTGAGTCTTGGTATGGGTGTAATTATCACATACGGAAGCTATCTCCCCAAAAGTGAGAACCTTCCCCTAAACTCTTTTTATATTCCTTTACTGGATACGTTAATTGCTTTAGTTGCAGGTCTTACCATATTACCTGCAGTATTTGCCTTAGGTCATGAGCCTGATGCGGGAGCCGGACTGCTATTTATTACTTTACCTGAAGTATTCGCTGAAATGCCTATGGGCATTGTATTCGGAGGATTCTTCTTTTTACTGGTATTGTTTGCAGCGTTAACCTCTTCAATTTCCCTTTTAGAGGCCTCCGTATCCTTTGTGGTGGATAAATTTAGCATGAATCGCAAGGCTGCTGCCTTCTTAATGGGAGCTTTGGTCTTTATTGTGGGTCTTCCTTCCTCCTTGGGAATGGGTGCCTTAAGTCATGTTACTTTAATCCGGGGTCTCGATATTATGGACTCCATTGATTTCATTGCAAGTAATCTATTACTGCCCATCGGCGGATTCTTCCTATGTATTTTCATCGGATGGATCTGGGGTATTGAAAATGCAATCAAAGAAGCCACCAATGAAGGAACCATCAGTTTCAAACTTGCAGGGGTATGGAGCTTTTTAATTAAGTTTGTTGCTCCAGTTGCCATCTTTGTAGTCTTTATCCAAGGCTTGACGTAAATTTGTCTTTGTAATAGCCGTTCTTTTACGGTTATTCGGTAATGAAAATATTTCTAATCCATCTTAAACCCCAAAGAGCAACCGACCATCTCAAATTACTGGTCGGTTGCTCTTTGCATTTTTTTATTCTTCGATTCTGAAACCTTCATTTTTAAGCGCCTGCCGGACTTTATCCAGATCCTTATCCGGTTGAATGATCAACCGATATAGATTCAGCACTTTGGCATCTTCCGCCACAATTTTTTTGATGTTGACATTTAATTTTTTAAAGGTTTCCAAGACCTTGGCCAATTGTCCCGACATATTTTCTATGTACACCACAATTTTATCCTCGGTGATGCCGAATAAGTCCACTAGATACTTGAATATCGCTTTATGGGTTACAATTCCTGCGAAGGTTCCGTCTTCCCGATTTACAGGGATGAAGGTCAGTTGATTGTCTACAAACTCTTTTGCTGCCAGTTCCACTTGAGTTTCCAACGTAGTAAAGCCCTTGGGTTTTACAATCAAGGAAGAATTAATTTCTTGATTTTTATAAGCTTCTCCATCTTCATGATCCGCCAATACCCTGTAAAGTTTTTCTTTATAAATGGTTCCGATTAATTCATTTCCTTTAACTACGGGCAAAGAAAAAATTCCCGTCTTTTCAAACTTTTCTAATACATCCTTAACCTTATCCGTTTTGTTTACCAAGTTTAGATCTTCCTTCGGTACATAAATGCTTTTGATCTTCATGTTCCACTCTCCTTTTGATTATACTTCTTTCATAATCTTACTATACCCCATACCCTATATTTTACACAACCTAATTAAGCAGGAAAAAATATATAAAGAAAAAATGTACCGAGGTCAGCCCCGCGGTACATTTTTATGTCTTAAATTTTTATGTCTCAAATTTTCTTATCCCAGGAATTGCTCCATATCTTCCTCCACGGTTTGAATTCCGTTTATTCCAAAGGTCTCCACTAATACATTGGCGACATTGGGTGATAAGAAGGCCGGTAAGGTTGGTCCGAGTTTAATATTTTTTACTCCTAGGTGTAATAAGGCTAATAAAACGATTACCGCTTTTTGCTCATACCAGGCAATATTGTAAGAGATCGGCAATTCATTGATATCATTTAACTCGAATACTTCTTTAAGTTTCATGGCAATAACTGCAAGGGAATAGGAATCGTTACACTGTCCCGCATCCAGTACCCTAGGAATACCGCCGATATCTCCAAGGTTTAATTTATTGTATCGATATTTTGCACAACCGGCGGTTAAAATAACGGTATCCTTCGGTAGTTCCTCGGCAAATTCCGTATAGTAATCTCTGGATTTCATTCTTCCATCGCAACCGGCCATTACGAAAAATTGCTTAATGGCTCCGGATTTCACAGCCTCCACCACTTTATCCGCTAGCTGCATTACTTGATTGTGGGCAAATCCGCCGACAATTTTTCCTTCTTCAATTCCTGTTGGGGCTTGTGTGTTTTTCGCATGCTCAATCACTACAGAAAAATCTTTCTTTCCACCCTCTGCTCGGTTAGGAATATGCTTGAATCCGGGATATCCCGATGCTCCCGTGGTGTAAATCCGATCACTGTAGCTTGCTTTTGGAGGCACAATACAATTAGTAGTAAACAGTACCGGTCCGTTAAAGCTTTCAAATTCTTCCTTTTGCTTCCACCAGGCATTTCCGTAGTTTCCTACAAAGTGTTCATACTTTTTAAAGGCCGGATAGTAGTTTGCCGGAAGCATTTCTGAATGTGTGTATATATCTACTCCGCTTCCTGATGTTTGTTCCAATAACTCTTCAAAGTCTTTTAAATCATGACCGCTTACCAGGATTCCGGGGTTATTTCGAACTCCGATTTCCACTTCCGTAATTTCCGGATTTCCATAGCTGGAAGTATGGGCTTCATCAAGAAGTGCCATAACGTCTACTCCGTATTTACCGGTTTCCAGTACCAAAGCTACCAGGTCATCTGCACTGAGACTGTCGTCTTCCGTTGCAACCAAGGCTCTCTCAATAAACTGGGAAATTTCCGGCTTATGCATATTAAGGTTTAACGCATGCTCTCCATATGCGGCCATACCCTTTAATCCAAAGATCACTAAGGATCTTAGACTTCGTACATCTTCATTTTCTGTGGCCAGGATTCCAACTTCCGTTTCTTCGGATTTTCTTTCAAAGTCATTTCTTTCTCCTGTCCATGTTACCAAACCATTATAGCTTTTATTTTCTAGTTTTCCTTCTTTTTGAAGTCGACTTTTCAGTTCTTCTCTTTCGGAAAGGGCTTTTTCGATTCGGTCTTTAATGGCTTCCCCGTCAAAGTTTGCATTAGTGATTGTGGAAAATAATCCGTCCATCATCAGACGGTCGGTTTTTCCTTGATTCAGTCCTGCTTTACGAGCCTGAAGGTTTAGCTCAGCTACCCCTTTTAGCGTATAGATTAATAAATCCTGAAGGTTGGAAACGTCGCTGGGCTTTCCACAGGCTCCTGTTTTAGCACTGCAACCAATATTTCCTGCCGCTTCTTGACATTGATGACAAAACATTTCATTACTCATTGTCTAATCTCTCCTTTAATGTAATATTTCTTGCTTAAACTCATCATAAGGGATTTTCATTTTTGGTTCCGTGATGAAACTCACACTTTTGAAATTTCTTGATGGTTTAAAAATTTCGTTATATAATGATACTCTAAGCAAACTTGAGAATTAAGGAAAGAGGTGCCCTATGAAATTACTCGACCTTCAGCTTAAGGATCTGGTATTGATTGCCTTAACCGTCTCCACAATCTTTGTTTTAGGTTATATTTTAATACCTCTAATGCAGTTTATGCCTCTTCCCGCCTACAAAGCCATCATCGTTTCTCCGATTTATGCCGGGGGATTGACCCTACTCGCAAAAAAAATACCGAAATTCGGTATTTCATCTTTGTTAGGACTCCTAATCGGCATATTATTAAGCGGATTTTTTATCGGCATGTTTTTTATCGCTTTTTTCGGTGGGATTTTAACCGATATTTTCTCCAAGGTTTTTTTTCGGGGATATAAAAGTAAAAAAGGGGTTATCTTATCCGCTGCATTTTTCCCCGCTATTCAACTTCCCCTTACTTTTTATATGGCGGCATACACCATCGGCGGGATCTCGGGCGAAGCCCTCAGACATCCCTTATTGGTAATTATTCCTACAGCTTTAACTTTTTCCCTCGGGTATTTATCCTCCATGGGAACCTACGGTTTACTGGACCGAAGAAATCTTTAGGATGGGCTCCTTTAATTAATGAGGAACTCATAAAAATAAATGTTCTCTACCGGGATACCGGTTTCCTTATGAATAAGTTTTTTTAACTCTACTTTAAAGAGTTCCATCCCTTCCCGAGAGCCTATATCTTCATCCCCCCAGGCTAAGAGTTTTTTTATAATCAAATCCCGAATCACATGTTCTTTCGTGACCATAACCTCTTTATAGGTCTCTTCCGACTCCAAGTAAAAGCTCATTCGAACACGGCCCTGTCCTCCGGGACCGCTGCTTTTTATTTCAATATTTTGACTATAGGTAAGGGCAGGGCCTTCCTCCGGTAAGGAATCTTCCGCTTCTCCTTGGGTAAAGAATAGATATACCACGAGTATGACCAGCAGAATTGCCCCCGCGGCCACAACCATGGGAGCATAGTCATGTTTCAGCCATTTTTTTAACAGATTCGATTTTTTATTTTTATCCAACTTCCACACATCCTCTATTTCTGGTGATTGATTATTTTTCTCTATAGTTGTCTTTTAACCATATCTTTCTTAGTTTTTTTATTTCCTCCTCATATCCTGATAAATCATTAGGGGTTTCTAAGTTAAAAGGAAGTCTCCGAAGTTTAGGATGGCGGATAATTCTCTCAATCGCTTCCCAACCGATGGTCCCCTTCCCTAAGACCTCATGTCGATCCTTGTTGGAATGAAAAGAGGTTTTGCTGTCATTTAAATGAATGGCTTTTAGTCTCCTCAATCCCAGGGTACGGTCAATTTCCCCCAAAACTTCCTCCAGACGGTCCACAATATCATATCCTGCGGAATACAGGTGGCAAGTATCTAAACAGATTCCCAGTCTTTCAGAATCCTCAACCCCCTGAATAATCTGTTGCAGTTCTTTAATATTTCCTCCGATTTCCGTTCCCTTCCCCGACATTCCTTCCAATAAAATCGGGGTGGACTGATTATTATCATGGGCTTCGTTCAAGGCCTCTATAATATATTGGATTCCCTGATCAACCCCCTGTTTAACATGGGATCCGGGATGAAAAATATAGTAACAGTTGGTAATCGTCTCCACCCGTTTTAGATCCTCTTTCAGTAAGTCCTTGGAAAATTCCCGGGTCTCCTTTTTATTGGACGCGAGATTCATGGTATAGGATCCATGAGCAAAAATTCGAGCAAAATTCTCTTCTTTCATCAGCTTTTGAAGTTTCTCAAGATCCTCCGGATCCAAAGCTTTTGCTTTCCCTCCCCTAGGATTTCTTGTGAAAAACTGGAAGGTATTGGCACCGATGGAGCTGGCTTCTTTTCCTGCATGAAAAAACCCCTTGGCAATGGAAATATGACAACCGATATTTAGCACGGACAACACTCCTCATATGATATATTCATTACTATTAAATGATTAATCGAATTTTTTTCTCTTTTTTTAAATACAAACTCTCTACCTGACGAAGGGTTCCATCCTCCTGGATGACTGTGGGTCTTGGGAACTTAACAATAATTTGCCGTCCCTTTAAGATATGTATCCCTTTAACGGTGCCGTGGGTTCCTTTGAAAATCTTTGAAAAATGACGAAGTAGCGTTCTTAGGGGCATTTTCTCCACTATACAAGCTTCCAGTTCCTGATCTGTAGGATTTGCTCCGGGACAAATTTTCATCCCGTTGCCTACGTACCGGCCGTTGCCCACCGCCACAAGATAAACTTCCTTGGTGTAAACTTTTTCATCGATGGTAAAGGTAACCTCCCTGGGCTTGTAGATCATTAACATTTTCAATGTGCTGAATAAATAATTCAGTTTCCCCTCACGAATAATATTTTTCTCCTTTTCTTTAATTATTTCCGTATCCACTCCCCATCCTAAAACATTAATAAAGTAATGTTCGTTTACGGAGGGTGCATAGATTTCCTTAGTCAAACCCTTTTCTATGGCTAAAAGGCGCTCTTCAAAGTCTTCAGAAAGACCCAAAGTCTTAATGAAATCGTTTCCGGAACCAAGGGGAAGCACCCCCACGGTAATATCTTTATCCACTACCCCGTTGATCACTTCACCCAGGGTTCCGTCTCCTCCCACGGCAATGATGTCAGTGTAGTTTTTTTCCAGTTCATCCTGTACCAATTTTGTGATGCCATTGGCTTCCTTTGAAATAATGATTTCATAATCGAACTTTTTAAACCGCTGCTGAATTCGGGGAATTTCCTTAATGCCCCTGCCTTTACCCGCAGCGGGATTTATAATAAAGAGTAGTTTTCTCATAATAATTCTCCATTCTCGATTTTTAGTAGCCCATGATTCTGCTATCAATCCTGTTTAATTATAGCACAATGGGTATTAAATATATAATACCTACAGTGATAATATTGACTTATTAAAAAACTTTTCATCTTATACCAAAAGGATTTGCAACAAAACTTTCAATCATGATATAATGCGTTTTTAACGGCGAAATCTTTACCCAGTAATCCTGACCGTCGATAACTACAATCATTATAACCAAAGAAAAATAATTTCTTTGTTATTCTTTTTAAGGATTTTATAAAAACAAGTAGATTGGAGCGTGATGTAAAAGATTATGAATGAAAAACGAGAAAAAGAAATTGCTTCCAAACGGGCCTTGGCAAAAAAGCTTAAACAGGCGGAAGTCGAAGCCCGAAAAAAAGCCATTAAGGAACGTCCTCCTTTCAAAGGCTTGCAAATTCGACCTACGGCTTCCCTATTCGATGATTCTGGAAAAAAAGAACCGGGAGAGAACAACTGGACCGGATACGGTTTTGATCTTCATCCCCAGGTTACTTTTATTTCTTCCTGTGTACTTATTATCTTTATTTTTCTGACTTTAATGTTTCAAGACCAGGCAGCTTTACTTTTCAGCAACGTCTTGGGTTCCATTACCAAGCAGGCGGGATGGTTTTTTATCCTTGTGGCCAATATTTTCATTGTGGCTGCTCTATATTTTGCCTTTGGGAGATTCAGAAACATCAAAATCGGCGGAGCCGATGCCCAGCCTGAATTCAGCAAGCCCGGTTGGTATGCTATGCTTCTAAGTGCCGGAATGGGAATCGGTCTCCTTTTTTGGAGTATCGCAGAGCCCATCTCCCACTTCGGTAATCCCTCTCCGATGTTTAATTTAGCCCCCGGTGCTCCGGGTGCCGCAGAAGCCGCCATGACCACCACATTTTTTCACTGGGGCATTCACCCCTGGGCTATTTACTCTATTGTAGGTCTTGGCTTGGCCTTTTTCGCTTTTAATCGTGGGCTTCCCTTGACCATCCGTTCCATATTTTATCCGATTTTAGGAAATCGGATTTACGGTTTCTGGGGAAACCTGATCGATGTCCTTTCGGTACTTGCCACCTTAACCGGACTTGCCACTTCCTTAGGCCTCGGTGTGCAGCAGATCAATGCAGGGCTGAATTTTTTATTCGGCTTTGAAATTGCCACCTCCACCCAGGTCATTCTGATCGCTATCATTACCGGGTTTGCCACCCTTTCCGTAGTTGCGGGACTGGACGGCGGGGTTAAACGTCTGAGCGAGCTTAATATGGGCCTTGCGGGGATTTTTATGCTTCTGATTCTATTTTTAGGTCCTACGGTATATATCTTAAGCGGCTTTACCCAAAACCTCGGCCATTATATTACGAGCCTGCCTCAAATGAGTTTATGGACGGAAACCTTTAAAGACAGCGACTGGCAGGGAGGATGGACCATCTTTTATTGGGCTTGGTGGATTTCCTGGTCTCCCTTTGTAGGGATGTTTATTGCTCGAATTTCCAAAGGACGTACCGTACAGGAGTTTATACTTGGAGTCATGCTGTTTCCCACATTGCTGTCCTTTTTCTGGATGGCGGTCTTTGGAAACACCGCCCTTTTTATGCAGACCACCGGTGTGGCGGATATCGCCTCTGCCGTAGCTATTGATGAAGCCATCGCTCTATTCGCCATGGTGGAAAATCTGCCTCTCACCGGTTTATTATCCATCATAGGTATTGTTCTGGTTACGGTATTTTTTGTTACGTCTTCGGACTCCGGTTCCTTAGTAGTGGACCATTTAACCTCCGGAGGGAAGCTGGACTCCCCGGTACCCCAAAGAGTTTTTTGGGCTATTATGGAAGGTGTCGTGGCCGCCACACTATTAATCGGGGGAGGTCTGACTACCTTACAGACTGCATCCATCGCTACAGGGCTTCCCTTTGCCATGATTTTACTGCTCATTGTTTATTCCCTCAGGGCAGGTCTCGTCCAGGAATTCGATGTGGAAGAAACCGTACGAAAACAGCTGGAATCCGTTGAGGAGAGTCACCTCCTGAATGAAGCCATAGCCTCCGCAGTACAGGATGAGGCCTTAGTGAACGTTCCAAACAATCTAACGGATACAAGCAAAACGAATGGATCTTTAAACAATAAGGATCCAAAATAACAAAGTAGTTCCTCCTTTGATGTTTTGCCCCTTTCGTCTTTTTATGGACCTAAGGGGCCTTTTATATTTCTTTAGGATTCTTCCTGGTTTTGGGTATAAACTTTACAAACGGAATGATTCTTTGTATTTTGCTACGCTACGTGTTAAACTAATTCTTATTCTATTAAAAAATTCCATATTTTTTTCCATTGAAATCTAACCTTAAGAAATCCATAAATTATAAAAACAGTTCAGGAAGGAGCACCACTTATGAAGTTTAAAAATACCTTTACAAACTCTTTGATTTTTATCAATGCCTTAGTTTTTTTACTCATGTTTCTGATTGGCGGTTCCAATGTATTTATGGATATCCGCTGGCTGTTGGTTTTCGGAGCCCACTTTGGACCGCTGATGATTGAAGAAGGCCAGTGGTTCCGCTTAATAACTTCCATGTTTATTCATGGAGGCATGATGCACATTTTTTTCAATATGTATATCCTCTATATCTTCGGTAATTTAGCGGAAAAGGTCTACGGTTCTTATAAATTTCTGACCATTTATGTAAGCACGGGGATTATAGCGGGCCTTGCCACTCTGGTTGTAAATCCCGAGACCATTTCCGTAGGAGCCTCCGGAGCCATCTTCGGACTGATTGGACTGCTCTTCGGTACCGGTTTTCGGAAGGATACTCCCAGTTTGCTGAAATCCATCACCGGCACCACCTTGCTACCCATGATTTTGATTAACGTGTTTCTAGGGTTTACCGTCCCTTCGATCAATAATGCGGCCCATTTAGGCGGACTCTTCAGCGGCTTTGCTTTTGGACTTTTAACCCCGGTTTTCAAACATTACTCCCGGTACAGCCTCTGGAAATTCACTTACGTCGCCTCCTTAATTGTATTAGTTGGAAGCTTCGCTTCTTTATTGGCTTTTATTCTTTTATAGTATTCTATTTTTTAATTAAGATGAATAATGACGATTGTATCACTGAAACCTAAAAAAACTGCTCTTACAGAGCAGTTTTTTTTATCTTTCCCCTACCACCGATAAAAATATTTTTGATGGATTTATCTTCCAAGATCAAATCAAATCCCATGTTTTTTAAAGTTTTTTCGGTGTCTCGATTCAAGTGGCAGCCCCTGGCCAGCTTTTTCCAAAGGGGAGTCAGCGTGTCAAAGGCGCTCCCTAAAGGTTCGGTTTCCGGACGAACATGTTCGATAAAAATAATGGTTCCCTCTTTTTTCAGTACCCGCTTTATTTCCTTGAGTCCTTTTTCAACATCGGCTACGGTACAAAATACCAGGGTGAATACTACGGTATCAAAGCTTTCCGAGGGAAAGGACAAACTCATAACATTTTCTTCCTTTAAAGCGGTATTCAAATTTCCATACTCTTTTATCTTTTTTTCCAGTGCTCGGGAATTTAAATCCCGATCGATCATCACCAGAGAAGATACTTTTTTACTGTCATAATAATCCAGATTCAACCCGGTACCTGCTCCAATCTCCAAAACTTTTCCCCTTGCCTTGAAAACCAGTTTTTTTCTCAGCCTTCGTAATCCTCTTCTTTCCAAGGGCTCCATAAAAAGATCATAGATTGCCATGGCCGCTCCTCCTTAAAAAAGAAGGATTGCCGGCTATATCAGTGTTCATCTGATCTTTCATGCTATGGAAGCTCAATTTCATCCACCTTAGCGGCAAATACAAAGTCGCTTTCACTTAAGCCGTCGATTTTGTGAGTCAACACCGTAAGTTCCACCTTTCCCCAGGCAAGGAAAATATCCGGGTGATGTCCTTCCTCTTCTGCAATTTCTCCAACCTTATTGGTGAAATCCAGGGCTTCCTTGAAATTTTTGAACTTCAGCTTTTTTTCTAAATGATGGTTATCCACTACGTCCCAATCATCCTTTAATTCCTTTTGATACTTTTTAATCTCCTCTTCTTCCATAGGGGGTGTCCCTACACTGCATGGTACACATTTTTGTTCTGATAACTTACTCATATTACTACCTCCTTAATTATTGATTTCCGCTGATTTCTTTTGCTCAACGGGCTTTACAACACTACAGTTTCCATGTTTTATCGGGTCTTTACCTCATATGTCTATTTAACTCTGTGTGGAGTTTATAATGTCTCCTATATTAATTTTTATCCTATTTTTCTTTTTCTAAACATATCTGCTCAGACTCAATCCTTCTAAAAGTTCTGTTTGCTTTGATTATTTCCTCATGCTACAATTATGTTGATAACAGATCCTTACCAATAAATTAAAGGAGGCCTATTATGAATGAATTTACTCTTACCCCTAAGGACACATCTCTTTTAGTCATTGATTTTCAAGAAAAGTTAGTTCCGGCCATGTACCGCACGGAGGATACCTTGAAAAATGCGGGAACTCTAATGAAGATCGCTAAATCTTTAGAACTTCCCACCATTGTTACGGAGCAATACCCTAAAGGCATTGGACATACGGTGGAAAATCTTTCCGCTTTAATCGGCGATCTATCCCCTATTGAGAAAATGGCCTTTAGCGCCTGCACAAAAGAGGTTACGGATCAACTTTCCAAGGATCCGAGACAAAAGATTCTTGTATGCGGGATTGAAGCCCATGTTTGTGTTTTTCAAACCGTAAGGGCTTTGCTTGCGAAGGACTACCAGGTGTTTGTGGTATCCGATGCGGTTTCTTCCAGGACGGAAGCAAACTATCGAAACGGACTGGACCAAATGCGGCAAATGGGTGCGGTTATCACCAATACAGAAACCGTGCTTTTTGATTTATTAAAAGAATCCACCCACCCCAAATTCAAGGAACTGTCCAAACTAATTCGCTAACCCGATATAATAGAGCGGACTTAAACTGAATAATTCACATTTCATTTTAGAAATGATGAAATTTGTAATGGAGGAATCGCCTATGAACTATCAGGAGGCCTTGAATTACATTCACGGCACATACAAATTCGGCAAAAAAATCGGACTTACCAATATTCGAGATCTCCTTCAACGCTTGGGGAATCCGGAAAAACAGCTTAAAATCATCCATATTGCCGGCACTAACGGAAAAGGCTCCGTATCATCTTTTATACATGGTGGACTCAGTGCCGCAGGCTATCGGGTGGGACTTTTCACATCCCCTTACTTAGAAACCTTTCGGGAACGGATGCAGATCAATGGCATGAAAATTTCAGAAGATCATTTAATACAATCCACATCTAAGGTGAAAAAAACGATCGAAGAAATGGTTAAAGAGGGAAAACATCACCCATCGGAGTTCGAAGTAGTTACCGCCATTGCCCTGGACTATTTTCACAAGCGGTCGGTAGATTACTTGGTCTTTGAGGTGGGTTTAGGAGGACGCTTCGACGCCACTAATGCCGTGGATCATCCGATACTCTCCATTATCACCAATATCGGATATGACCATACCGAGTATTTAGGTGATACCCTGGATAAAATTGCTTATGAGAAGGCGGGGATTATCAAGGAAAAAACCCCGGTGATTGTTTATCCTCAAGCAAAAGAGGCTTGGGAAACCATTGAAAGGGTCGCCAAAAACAAAAAAGCACCAATTATTCCCGTAGACTTTTCTACCCTGGTGCCGGAGGAAAGTTCTCTAAAAGAACAGAGCTTTTCCGTAACCCTTGGAAAAACCGCTTATGCCTCGATAAGAATTCGTCTTTTAGGCCCTTACCAAATCTATAACTGCATCACAGCCTTAACTGCTTTGGATTACCTTAAAAGCCAAGGGGAAATTACCTACAGCCTTGAGAACATTCAAGAAGGCTTCTACAACACGACCTGGCCCGGACGTTTCGAAATTCTTAGAGATAAGCCCTTAACCATAATTGACGGAGCCCATAACCCACAAGCAGCCAAAGCTTTAAGAGAAACCTTGGGAAAACATTTATCCAATACCTCCATCACTTTTGTTATCGGTATGCTTTTAGATAAGGATGTCCTAAGTTTCCTTCAGGAGATCGCTCCCCTGGGCGCCCGCTTTATCCTTACCAAGCCCTTTGGGCCCCGGGCTGCGGAACCAAAATATTTAGAGAAAAAACTCCTTCCCTATGGAAAACCCCTATATTTAGAGCCCGCCGTTGCCAAAGCTATCGATCAGGCTTTTCTTGTCAACCCTGAGGGGGATGCCATTGTTATTGTAGGCTCCTTATATATGATTGGAGAGGCTCGTACCTACATCCGTAACATGGCGTAAACAAGGGCACTAACACGCCTTGACAAAGAGCCAGTTTCCCCTGCTTTTATTTGCAAAAGAGCCCCCCTTGTCCCGACGACAGACAGTGGGTGCTCTTTTTTTTTGTAATCCCTTAATTAGTACCGCGTTCTTCTCTTGTAAAACTTTAACATCCCGCTCCCTATGACAATACACACTGCGGCAACAATGGGTAGAATTTGAAGTGCTAAGGTTCCGCTATTATTTTGAATACTGATTCCTATAAAAGCCCAAACAAATACTGCGGCAAAAATCAGATCACCGTAATACTTTACAAATACCAGGGCCAGTATTGTTGCAATACCAATTAGCAGGCCGGTCCAAATCCCTTCTCCGAACAGCCAATAATTCCAATCCATATAATCAAAAAATATAAAAACATTGGCAATAGTGGCCACGCAAATCCAGGCTAGATAAATGGAGAACGGTGCTTTAACAAAGAAGCTTTCCTCCTGAGGAACCCCTTGTGTTTTTTGGTTCAGTTTCCCGTATATTACAGCTAAATTAAGTAAAAGTAAAACTATAATCCCTAAAGCAGTACCGATATATAAATAGTGCCAGGCAATAATCCAAGCACTGTTTAAAACACAGGATAAGACGAACCAGGCACTGATTCTGTCAATATTTCCGCTCCTGCGGGAACCGGGAAGCAACTGATAGATGCCAAACATGATAAGACCAAGATAAATTAATCCCCAGATGGCAAATACATAACCTGCAGGTGTAAAGTATACCCCGAATCGATCTGATACTTCTCCGGAAGTGACTTCGTTGATCGGCAGTGCATTGGCTAAATAGTTTACGGTTAACACCAGACCTAAGGCTAGTATATTAATTATTTTGCCTAGATTTCTCTTCACATTGTCACCTCCTTTAAGACTTTAATTTCGAGTCTCTTTTTACATAATGTTCTCCTGCTTTTTCTGTAAGCCAGTTCAGAATATCCTGATAGACTTCCTCTTTATTATTTTCATGAAGCATTTCATGTCTTCCCTCAGGATATAATCGGACTTGAAGATCCTTTACTCCGTGTTCTTCAAATATCTTTTGAACCTCCCGAACCCCTTCTCCTTCTTTTCCTACAGGGTCAAGCGCTCCGGAAAACATCATCACTGGCAAATCCTTCGGCATCTTTTCTATATTCCTCGATTGATGAATTTTTTTTATACCCTTAAGTAAGTCCACATAAAACCCTGCAGTCATAATGTTTCCACATAGGGGGTCTTCCACATAGGCTCTCACCTCCCATTCATTGGTACTCAGCCAATCAAAGGGAGTCTCCGTCGGTTCGAATTCTTTATTGTATTTTCCAAAAATCAATTTATCCAACAAAGGACTTTTCCGCCTCTTACCTCTTAGAAGTTTTTCCAGTTTTGCCAGCCATAATCCCAGGTTTCCAAGCATCCCCAACTTCCCTCCGGTTCCGCTTAAAATCAAACCTTGTAAATGATCCCCAAACTCCTGAACATAATCCCTGGCTAAAAAGGAACCCATACTGTGCCCCAACATAATAACCGGTTCCTCAGGGTATTGCTTTTCAATTTCCTCCCGAAGATAATTCAAATCCCTTACGGTTTTTCTCCATCCCTTTTCATCGGCTAAATGTCCAAAAACCTCCGTTTTATCCAAGGTTTTTCCATGTCCCCGGTGATCATTACCAAAAACCACATAACCTTTTTGAACCATGAATCTGGCAAAATCATCGTATCGATCGATATGCTCCGCCATACCGTGGGAAATTTGTATTACGGCCTTGGGTTCGGTATTGCCAAGATCACTCCATTTTTTACAGTATATGCTTTTGTCTTGGTAGCCCTTAATATAAAAACCCTTCGTGTCCATATGTATTCCCTCCTGTCCTTACTGCTGCTTTCTATTTCTATACCCGATTCCTTATATCTCAATCGAAGGACATCTTCCATTAGATGAAAAAGTAAAGAGCAACAGATTTTTCTGTTGCTCTTAGCATATTGTTATCTTATATAATATTGTTTCAGTTGAGAGCTGAAGATTTTTACCAAGGGATTAAAAAGGATTATGGCTATAATATAATTCGACGCCCCGTGGAGTATATCCAATGGAATACCCCGAGCCCAATAAGCCATTCCATAGGCGATGCCATAGAAAAAGGATTCAAACACCGCAAAGAAAAACCCGAAGGAGAGTCCGAAGATACCTGAAATTATGGCAAATCCGTACTCGCTTTTGACTTTCCCCTTCAAAACTCCTGTGGCCAAAATAAGAATCGGCCAGATAAGATAGTAACCCAGTACCCAGGTAGAAAAACCGTATAAAAATATTTCCGTGGTTGCAAAAATAACCGAAATCAATAGGGTCCTCTTTACTCCCAAAGCCACGGTGTATACCATAAACAGCAGGCTGACCACTTCCACGTTGGGAACGAAGCTGAGGGCTAACTTCCCGGCGGTTAGTGAGGCGCTTAAAATACTTATTAATACTAAATCTTGAACTTTCATTCCATTAAAAGTCTCTACGTTGGAGTTCATATATATCTCCATCCTTTATTTCAATTCCCGAAAGTCCGGTTTCTGCATCTTCTCCGTTAACTAAAATGTGAAGATATTCTCCATCACTATTCATTTCATACCCTAATATTTCCGTAATTGACATTCCAAAGTCTGTCATTTCATATTCCAATTCTAATACTTCTGCTTCATCTTCAATCATTTCCGATACATATGCCTGCTCTGTTTGAAACGTAAACTCTTCGGCAATATCTTCCGTGTCGATGGTCACTATAAAGGTCACTTCCATTGTATCAGAGACTTCCCCTTCGTCCTCTTCATCATCCATTGGGGCAAAGCTTCTAAGCTCAAGTTCATATTCATCCCCATCGATCATCTCAATTCCCGAAACTCCAGTCTCCGCATCCTCTCCGTTCACTAAGATATGAAGATACTCTGTACTTGCGTCAAGCTCATAGCCTAGAATTTCCGTAATGGATAGACCAAAATCCGTATCCTCATATTCCGCTTCTAAGGTTTCTCCTTCCTCTTCAATTAACTGTGAGAGGTATTCCTGCTCCGTTTGAAACGTAAATTCCTCTGCAATATTTTCTTTTTCGATGGTAACTCTGAAAGTTACTTCCTTATCTTCTGCCTCTTCCCCTTCATCGGGATCATCCATCTCACCGAATCCTCGAAGCTCCAGTACATATTCATCTCCATCTATTAACGGTATCCCGGAAGCGCCGTACTCCGCATCTTCACCATTTACTAAAATATGAAAGTACTCCGAAGAACTGTCCACTTCATATCCCAGCGCACCGGTAATCATCATCCCTAAGGTGCTGTGTTCATCATAGCTTAACTTCAAAGTCTCTTGTTCTTCCTCTAAAAGTTCTCCAAAAAATTCATGATCCGTTTGAAAAGTAAACTCTTCGTTGATGTTTTCCTTATCGACGATTACCTGCAGGCTTACTTCTTTTTCTCCTTCAACCCCTGAGGGTCCTAAATAAGTATTGTATAATGCCCCTAAAATAATTACTGCTGCAATAACACCGATAATCGATAATATTTTCTTATTCATGTTGAAACCTCCTGTTTTTTTAATTAAAAATCCCCTCTCAACCGAAGTTGAAAGGGGTAGATTGTTAAATCCTTTACTGAGTAATTGTCCAGCTTTAGATTTCCTGCAGTTTCTGCAGATCTCCCTTCCTTCAATCCCTCGTGAAGTGTAATGGCATTTTTTTTCGGCAGGTCTTCCGGCTTAGCATATTGGATATTTTCCTTCCCGGTTTCCCAGTGGTTTAATAAATATCCCTTTCATGCCTTACGGCGGCGAGGACCGCGCAGGTATCACACCTGCTTCCCTTTTCATGTACGTTCTACAACCCAAAAAAAATCTCTATGAAATTGTCTACTTATCCATCTTAATATGAATGGAATTAAAATGCAATGTTATTTCTTCCCTTTTTTCCAGGAATCCTTTAAGGGTACGATGCGATTAAATATCAGTTTATCCTCCGTGGTGTGTTTATTATCCACGGTATAAAATCCTTGTCGGATAAACTGGAACTTATCTTCTTTCTTTGCTTCAGCCAAGGCTTTTTCAATTTTAATATCAGCTAATACTTCTAAGGAGTCTGTGTTGATTCTTTCTTCCCAGCTTAAGGTTTTATCCTTTAACAGCTCCTCATCTTCAATAAGCTTTTCATAAAGGCGGGCTTCAGCACTTAGGCAGTTGTTAGCGTCTACCCAGTGGAGGGTCGCTTTCGGTTTCCTGTCCGTAAAACCGGAACCGCTTTTCGTCTCCGGGTCATAGGTGCATCGAAGTTCTTTAATCTCACCCTTTTCATCTTTTATGACTGCTGTCAATTTTATAAAATAGGCTCCCCGCAGACGAACTTCATGCTCCGGAGCAAATCGTTTAAAGCCTTTTACCGGTTTCTCCATAAAGTCATCTTCTTCAATATACACTTCCCGTGAAAAAGTGATCTCCCTTGTACCCATCCCCGGATCTTTCGGATGATTTTGGACTTCCAGGAGTTCATTTTGTCCTTCGGGATAATTCTCAATTACCACTTTTAAGGGTTTCAGCACCGCCATCATGGATGGAGCTCGGTCCCGTAAGTCTTCCCTGACACTATGTTCCAGCATAGAAACGTCAACAGTACTTTCGTCTTTGGATATACCGATTTCTCCAAGAAAATGTTTGATACTCTCGGGGGTATAACCTCTTCTTCGCATCCCTCTAAGGGTCGGAAGTCTCGGATCGTCCCATCCGTCCACATAGCCTCCGGATACCAGTTCCCGTAAATAACGCTTGCTTGTTACCACTCCAGTCAGGTTCATCCGCCCAAATTCCCTCTGCTTAGGGGGCTCTACCAGTTCGAGTTCTTCTAATGTCCAGTTGTACAGCGGACGATGATCTTTAAATTCAATGGAACAAAGTGAATGGGTTACCCCTTCAATGGCATCCTGCAAGGGATGAGCATAATCATACATCGGATAGATGCACCACTGATCTCCCTGTCGGTAATGATTTTCATGTAATATTCGAAAAATTATCGGATCCCGGAGATTGATATTAGGGGATTTCATATCAATCTTAGCCCGCAAAACCTTCTCTCCGGTTTTAAATTCCCCGGCTTTCATTCGTTTAAACAGGTCTAAGTTTTCCTCAACACTTCGGTCCCGATAAGGGCTGTTTTTTCCCTTCTCTGTCAATGTACCCCTATACTGACGAATTTCCTCCGGAGAAAGATCACAAACATAGGCCTTTCCTTTTTCAATAAGCTGAACAGCATAATCATAGAGCTTCTCAAAATAATCGGACCCGTAAAAAATCCGGTCTCCGGGATCAAATCCTGCCCACTTCATATCTTCTATAATAGCGTCTACGTATTCCTTATCTTCTTTTAACGGATTGGTATCATCAAAGCGTAAATTGAATTTTCCTCCGTATTTTTTTGCGATGTTATAGCTGATATTAATGGCGTAGGCACTTCCAATATGCAAATATCCGTTGGGTTCCGGGGGAAATCGGGTACATATTTCACGACTGTATATTCCTTCTTCCAAATCCTTTTCTACAATTCTTTGGAGAAAACTGGATTGTTCTTTTTCTGTTGTGTTATCAAATTCTTCTTTTTCCATTAGTAATCCTCCTAAAATAGATTCCTGTAATCTTTTCTTATACTAGCATTATACTGAATATGCCTAGGGAATGAAAGGTTTTTCTAGACTCATTTCCTCTCTTCTTCCAAAGATACCTCCATAAAAAGGTTTAACAAATTTTCATCGTATTTTTTTCCCCCTAACGATAAAAGTTCCTGCAATGCCTCTTTCGTTGACTTTCCTTTTCTGTAGATCCGGTTCGTAGTCATGGCATCAAAGCTGTCACATATGGCCAAAATTCTCGCCTCTTCCCGAATTTCCTCTTCTTTTAGTCCCTTGGGGTAGCCGCTTCCGTCTAAACGTTCATGATGCTGCAGAATAATTTCGTATATTTCAGGGTTAAAATACTCTAAGATCAAATCTTTACCCTTGATGGTATGTTCCCGCATGACTTCAAATTCATCGTCTGTTAAGGCTCCGGGCTTATTCAGAATCTCATCGGGGATGAATATTTTTCCAATATCATGATATTTTGCCGCCCATAAAAAGTTCTGAAGTGCAGTTCCCGAATAATTTAACCGCTCTGCTGTTTTTCGTGCAAGATCGTACACCCTTAAAGAATGGTCATGGGTGTAGGCATCCTTTCGTTGAATCTGTACAAGAATATCGTAAATAAACTGAAAACTGTTTTCTGTGCTTTCATAGGAATCCTCTTGTAAAGAGTGCACTAATAAATAGGTATCCTCCTCTGCAACAACATTCAGTAAATCATCCTGATGATTTAATATAATCAAATCTCCAGCCTTGTAATACTTCTTAACTCCCATACCATAGAGCATCCCTTTTTCAATATAATAGGATTTCATACCAATTTCTTTTTTCGGAGGTTTAAGATAGAAATTACCGTCTTTTTTCAGTATGTAGATATTGATCTCCATCAAGGGGTCCTTATACTTGTTGATAATTTCTGCCGATCCGTCCGCCGTGGTGGCATACCTTTCATAGTCCTCTTTTAAAATGATTTTATAATTGGTCTCCATAAAAAAACTCCTTTATTCCCGTAGGCTTTATTTTGTTCGGCTTTTTATATGGCTGCAGTATCTGCCAATAGCATTGACTGAATATTATAATAATAAAGTATACCATGAAAAATTTAATTTTTATAGGGTAAGAGCTTAAAATTCGATATAATTCGACAAACCTTCCCCGTAGCTAACAGTACCATGGGAAAAGCCATCCAGTTTAAAAATGCAAACTTCCCGTAGGAAATAGCCGACACTCCGGTAATGGTATAAATAATAATGGCATTAACATTCCAAGGCATCAGCGGAGCTAAGGCCGTACCGCTGTTTGCAATGATCACGCCTAAGTCTTCCTTGGTCATTTCTTTGCTTTCATAGGCCTCTCCCAAGTGTTTTCCGGGTATTAAGATACCCACGGTCTGGTCACAGGTCAGGGCATTCAGGATCACGGACAACAAGCCGGTATTAAGCAGTAGGCTTCTTTCGCTCCCACGTTTAACCCGATCAATAATCGGTGCTATCCAACCACAGCCTTCATAGATTTTACTGATGGAAATCCCTCCCATGACCACCAATACCACTTCCACCATTTGCAGGGCTCCACCGATTTCCAGTGTGCTTAGGAAGGCATTGTTTACCGGGGATCGGAACCCAAAGAAAAGATAGTTTATGCCTTGAGTCGGTGTAATTCCCTGAACAGCTAAAGCCGCAACAAAACCCATGGAAATACCGAACAGCAAAACAATACCCGAAGAGATTTTTTTAAAACTCAGCCACAATACCCCTATAGGGATCATCAACAGCAGGGGGGATATTGCGAATGCTTCCTTTAGAAGATTTTGATAATAGAGCACATCCTCCGGTTGAATTTCGCCTTGATAATTTAGACCGATCAGATAATAGGCTATCAGAGATATCATTGCCGTAGGGATCATGATTTTTAACATTTTTACAAAATAAGCCCGAAAGGAAATTTCCAGCACTTTCATGGTAAAGTTTGCCAGAGCAGAAATCGGTGACATTCGGTCGGCTATATAGGCTCCTGAAACCAACGTCCCTAGCAGTAACCCGCCGGGAATATTGATGCTTACCCCTAATGTGAACAACACAATTCCAATGGTGCTGATGGTGCCCAGCCCCGTCCCGAGAAAGAAAGCCAGAATGCCGCTGATGATAAAGGCAACGGGTAAAAAGTTGACCCCGTAAATAACGTCAAAGCCAAAATAAATAAGGGTTGGAACAATGCCCGAGGCAATCCACATGGAAACATTCAGTCCGATCAGAATAATCAATCCGTAAACTTCCTTTGCATCAAAAATCCCCTGCCACACCCAGCTCAGACTCTGCTTAATATGAATCCCTGAGCCATGGAGTACGACAAGAGCAATGGCTATGGTACCATAAATCCCCCATAAGAGGGAATACTGTAAAGCCATGGAAGTAATCACGCTGCCGATAAATAAGGCCCCGATTACAAAGGCCCATCGTGTACCGATTCTGCCGATCATTGATCTTTCCGTTCCCTTCCTTCGATAAGTTCTTGGTAGGCCTCCAATATTTTAAATACATGCTGACTGACTCCGATGAACTGTACTTCATCCTCTTTTAATTCAATAAATAATTTTGCCGTGTAAGCTCGTTCATGCCACTGAGGCTTTATGACTATAAAGTCTTCACTTTCTTCAACAATATCAAAATGTATAAAAGATACCGCATCTTTTAAATCTTGGATGAATTGTTGCTTATCTTGGATTATCAGGGTTTTTCGTCGGACCTTATGACCCATCACATATATAATTGTATAGGAAAACACCGCGATGGTAATAAAAGAAAAGTGAAAGGTTCCGCCGGTTAGGGCCATCATCAGAAAATACATTACCAGGATTAAACTTAGAAAATGGCTCAAGCCTTTGAAGAAAAAGCCCCGAAAAGCTTTTGCATAATACTGTTCATTCATGATACACACACATCCTATCCTTGGAATTTTCATATTTTTCCTTGATTTGATTACGGATTATTTGTTTAAAATTGATGTAATATCGTTGATTTCAATCTTTATGGTTCCGTCTCCGTTGTTTAGGAATTTCACTTTACGGTCATCCAGATACTCCACGGGGACATGGAGTTCGATGCCCTCTTCGGTGATAATCTTCTGCTTTTTCATAACTTTTTCCGAAGTTTTTGAGGCCAGCTTTATACGTGGCTCCGTCAATCCTCTTTTTTCAATGGAATCCCGATAATCTTNTTGGGCTTCGGGATTATCCCGAAAAACCTTTTCACTGATTTCTTCAATCTCCAACTCGTCGGATTCCGTTAAATTCTCCACCATGGCCTTTTTTAAATCCGTAGTCTTTTTAAAATCATTATCATAGTGTTTTTTCAAAACTTCCTTATTGGTTTTGTTGATAATTGCCATCTTCTCTTTATCGGAAGGTTTTCCTTTACACAGGAGAAACTTTTCCGAAAGATAGTATATTTTTTCATCGTTGATTTTCACTTTCTTTTCTTTAAGAAGAATTTTCATATCTTTAAGATCCATAACAAAAGCTTCTTCCATCCGTTGATTAATATTTGCGATGGTCCGCTTATATTGAATAATGGAGTTAATATTTCCATCCTCCTGATGATTCACTTCATGGGTAAAGGTTTGTTTGTAATTAAATTTCAGCACCCCTAAATATTCCCGATTCTCTTGATGAAAGGACACCACGGCCAAATCCGAAGAAGGCACCTCGGAGTTACTCATCATATATTCGTATAAACTTTGAGCTAAAGCCTTACTCATGGAAAGAAAGGTGTCCGTATTCTGTTGGTAGTCTTGCAATATTTTTCGAATCGGATTTTCCCGGTCTTCCAGCAACACGCACTCTTTAACTTCCGGATCCTCCATTAATCGCTTTAAATGTTCTGCTAAAAAAAACTCCGTATCCGTACTTTTGGGATGCAACTGCTCCGATAAAACCGGAAGGCCCACCTGGCTATCTAAGATGTGTAAAATGCTTTTGGTTATATAAACGTCTGCCATTAATTACGCTCCTTACTCTAAGTTATATTGATAAATATTTACTTTTTCCATATCCTCGGTCCATCCGTAATCCAAAATTTTCCATCCTGTAGCTTCATAGTACTCCACAAGGTCCGTATAGAGATAGACCTTCCCATAATTATTTTCCTTGCAATAATCAATGATAAAATTTTGCAGTTCTTTTCCGATTCCCCGACTCCGATATGCAGGGTCAACGTATAGAGAGGCCAGCCAGGGAAACAAATCCTGCCGACTCATCAGATCACAGCGCCAAAGTCCGACAGTGCCCACAGCACGCCCTTCTTCTATGGCCACAAAGGTTAATGGCAGGTTGTCAGGATCCACACTGTGTTTAATAATCATTTCGTAGCGCTTAAAATTCTTTTCATCTCCCCATTCCTTCCATAGCCACTGTACTACTTGAGACTCAAATTCTCTGCATTGGTATAATGGTCTTATTTCCATGAACTTCTTCCTCCTTCTACCCTATGTATATTAATCGATCAAATATTTTCCTGGTCAAATGCTTATTTGAATGGTAAAAAGCCCCCATAGACTCAAAGCTCATTTGAGACTACGAAGGCGCTTTCCCACAGCTTATTGAATTTCCATCACGGTTTCCTTTTCTTTTTCGTTAAGTACGTTTTCCAGGTCCAGTAAGATCACCATTCGGTCCTCAAGTTTTGCGATTCCTTCAATGAATTCCTCCTGGATGTCCGTAACAATTTTCGGTGCAGGATCCACCATTTCCTGATCGATGGTCAGGACTTGAGATGCTTCATCCACTAAAAAGCCCACTTGTTTTTCTTTTAAGTTNATAATGATGATTCGCGTTTGACTGTCGATTTCCCCTTCCGACAATTGGAATTTTTTTCTCAAATTTATGATAGGAGTAACCGCTCCCCGGTAGTTAATAATGCCTTCAATGAAGCTTGGAGTATGGGGGATTTTGTTGCATTTTTTAAATTCACTGATTTCCTTTACGTGCATGATATCCACCCCATACTGCTCCTGTTCCAATGTAAATATTACGTATTGTCTTTCTGACATTGCAATTCCTCCTTGAGTTCGATTTTTATGTAAAGAAAGATTTTTTAATATTATATCATAATTTCATCTTTCTCACAGTCTTAATCATGATAAATGCATATTTATTGTTGTTCTTTTCTTACAACCTCACCCAAGGTCCCCCCCACACCACGGGAAATCATCGTTAGCTCCTTAGCCCCGCTGTAGTGCTTCCTTAGGATGTAGTTCCACATGCTTCCATTTTCCAAGCTTAAAAAGATAGTAAGCCATCATTGCGGAAATTACCGTAGATAAATTAATGGCCAGCCATACCCCTGTTGATTGTAAATTGAATGAAAAGGCCAAAATCACCGCAAGACTTACCCGGATAAACAGCCAGGAAATCAACGTGACATAAAAGGGTTTTTTGGTATATCCCGCCCCCTGCATGGTTCTCGACAAGATTATGGTCGCCGCATGAAAAGGTTCCGACAGGGCAATGATATATAAGAAATTTTTCCCGATTCGTAGTACTTCGGGGTTATAATCATCCAGAAAAAACTGAATTAAGGGTTCCGCAAATACCACGAAGATCAAGGCGAAAAACATCATAAAACCGGCTCCCACAATGACGCAGCTTTTCCCGCTTTCTTCCGCCCGTTTCATTTTGTTTGCCCCGATATTCATACCCGATAGCGTGGCGGCGGCAGTACCCACCGCAAGTCCCGGCATCAAGGCGTATTGGCTTAAATTAGTGCCGATGACAAAGGCGGGTATGGCTGCCTCTCCATGAACGGTTCTTGCCAGAATGGCAAAAAGAATGAAGGTGGTCACATTTCTGGTAACCCCTTGCAGGGCAGCGGGAAAACCGATATCAATAATCCGTTTTGACCGCTGCCATTGTGGCTTTAACATATGCTTCAGCCGCACTTTTATAATGAATTTTCCGCTAAGTAAAGCGGACCATCCCAGGGTGGTTCCGATTCCACGGGAAAGGGCGGTTCCAATGGCCGCTCCCATAACTCCCATTTCAGGGAAAATCCAAGCCCCGAAAATAAACCCGTAGTTCAGAGCCACGTTGGATAGATTCATTATGATATCAATCACTAAGGGAGTTTTGGTATCTCCGGCACCTTGAAAGATGGCCCGGGCAATAAAATTCAGCAAAAAAAAGGGTACGGAGATAAAAAAGATCATCATATAACCTTTTGCCAGCTCCAAAACTTCATCCCCCACCCCTAAAAGCCCTAAGATCCATTCGTTCGTCAAAAGGCCCAGAGGGATCATTAAGAGGGAGGCCATAACCGACAGATAAAATGACTGCCCCGCTGTAATCGAAGCGTTCTTTTCATCATATCTCCCCACATAACGGGATACCATGGCGGTGGTTCCCGTGGATATGGCAATCACAATAACCATAATGACCATAACCACATTCCGGCCGGCCCCTACGGCGGCGATGGCATTCACTCCCAAACTCCCCACCATCTTAATATCAATGGTTCCGATGGTCACTTGAAGCAAGGACTGAAGTACAATGGGCCATGCCAGGTATAGGGCATTGGTATATAGATTGTTATTATTCAGTAAAAAGTCCCGTTTGTTCTCTAAGGTTCGGTTGCCCATCCTTACGCTCCTTTAACTTCTTATTTTTTTCCATTCCTTTAGCTTCTTTTCATAGGAAGCAGTATTTGCGGGACTGGATGAGGGAAGTTTAATGAACTCCTGGGAAAATCCTTCAAAACCCAGGTGTTTTTTAAAAAGCTCATAGGCCTTTCCCCCGTTAAAACAAACTTTTTCAATGGATTTGTGATTTTTCAGTAAGTCTTTTAAATCGTTCAACGCTTCCTCTTTAATGTCGGTATCCAAGCTGCCTTTTCGTCTACAGTGCTTGATCACATCCCATAGAGCCAATCCGTGATTTTTAATCATTTGAATCTTTTCTTCATACCCTTCCGGCACCTCTTCTTCAAAGGTCTCCCCAATAAGCTTCCAGAACTGATTCCGAGGGTTTCCATAGTACTGCTGTTTTGCCAGGGATTTTACTCCGGGCATGGAACCTAAAATCAAAATCTTGCTGTTTTTTTCCAATATCGGAGAAAAGGCTTCGATTTTTTCCCGGTTTACCTCCTTATGACGAAAGCAATCGGTTATATGGTCATTAATAAGCCCTGTAGCCTGCATATGGGCGTAAAGAATCGTAGAACCTACGAATTTAAAGCCCCGATTTTTCATGTCCTTCGCCAAGGCATCGGAGACTTGAGTTTTTGCCGGGACATCCGCTTCCTTTTCCCAGTGATTCACAATCGGTATATAGTCTGTAAAGCTCCAGATATATCCGCTAAAAGAACCAAACTCCTGCTGCACCTCTAAAAATCTTTTAGCATTATTTACGGAGGCCTCCACTTTTTTACGATTTCGAATAATCCCTGGATTTTGCAGCAACTCTTCAATTTTTTTCTCTGAAAATGCCGCTACTTTTTTGACATCAAAGTTCTCATAAGCTTTTCGATAGTTCTCTCTTTTTTTCAGGATCGTCAACCAATTCAGTCCCGCCTGGGCGGACTCCAGTACTAAAAACTCGAAGTGAGTTTCGTCATTGTAAACGGGAACTCCCCACTCCTTATCATGATACTTTTCATATAATTCGTTTCCCTCACACCAATTACATCGCTTCATAGACTTCACCTCGCAATGGATTTTTCTTTAAAATCGAAAATGTTCAAGTTTCATCCTGAAATCATACCGGTTCCATCGTTCTATATGTAATAAAACCTATCGCAGGAGATAGGTTTTACATGGATTCCAGTCTTTTGATCCGGTCCGTAATAGGAGGGTGGGTGGAAAACAGACTGCTTTGTTGATTTCGCCGCTGTTTTCTTGAGATCTCGGAATCCTTTTTTAAGGGTTTTGCAATATATAGATTTTCCGTTGCTTCATTGGCGGAGCGAAACACTTCTGTGTCTCCGGAAATTTTCCGAAGGGCTCCGGCCAGCGCCCTGGGGTTTCTCGTAAGAATGGCTCCGTTGGCATCGGCAAGATACTCTCTTTTTCTGGAAATTGCAAAGTTTAAAATTTGGGCAAACAATGGTGCTAAGATAATAACCACAATAGAGCCTAACATGATAATGGCCTGGGAGTTGTTATTTCCCCTTCCTCGACTTTGCCTTCTTCCCCCTCTCATGGAGGACCAAAAAAGTTGCCTTCGAAGAAAACCCGCCAGCAGGGATACGATCCCCACCAGCATAATGGCGGTGGTGGATATTAAAATATCATAGTTAACCACATGGCTGATTTCATGGGCGATTACCCCTTCCAGCTCTTCTCTGTCCAGTTTATTGATAATACCTCGGGTCAAGGCAATGGCTGATTTCTCAGGTTTTCTTCCCGTGGCAAAGGCATTTAACGAATCGTCTTCAATAATATATACTTTTGGCGGCTTACTCATGCCCGCTGCAAGGCTTACGGACTCCACAAGATTATAGATATAGTTCGTATCATCCCGGGGAAGTTCCCTGGCATTATTCATTCGTAAAATCAGTTCATCGCCTTTGGTAAATAAGATAACTAACTGTACCGCAAGAATCGTTCCCGCAATCATCAATCCAAAAGTACCACTTCCCAGGAGGTACCCTGCAGCATAGCCGACCATAAAAACAAAGGCGGAAAAAATAAACAGTAACAACCAGGTTTTCCGTTTGTTGGAGTCCACCGCATCAAACATATCCAGTTTTTGATTAATATCCATTGTTTTTTCTCCTTTGATTAAATATTCCATCCAATCTGCTAATCGAACTCTACCTTGGGAGCTTTTCGTACTTCTTCATTTTCCACTTCAAAGAGTTCCATGGGTTTAAAACCGAACATGGAGGCAATAAGATTTGCCGGAAATTTTTCGATTTCCGTATTGTAACGGGTAACACTGTCGGAATAGTACTGCCGAACCGAGGCCAGTTTGTCTTCCATTCCTTTAAGCTTTTCCTGTAAATCTAAAAAATTGGTGTTGGCTTTCAGGTCCGGATAACTTTCCCGTAGGGCAAACAGGGATTTTAACGTGGATTGTAGATGATTTTCTGCTTTTGCAGCCTCTTTCACATTATCTTCGCTTTGGGCCGCCATCAGTTGATTTCTTGCCTGAATTACCCGCTCTAAGGTTTGGGATTCATGCTTTGCGTAACCCTTCACCGTATTGACCAGATTCGGGATGAGGTCGTTTCGTTGCTGTAGTCGGACATCAATCTGGGACCAGGCGTTCTTCCCTCGATTTCTTAAGGTAACTAACCGGTTATATTTTCCTGCAAAAAGTAAAATTACAACAGCAATAAATGCAATAATGATAATATACTCCATTTTCTTCACCCCTCTAGTTGAATTATTTGATATCTAAACCTTGAGAAATGGTTTCCTTTCAGGTTAAGTATGCTCTAATTTTACTCTTTTCGATCCTTTCTGTCAATTAATACTGCTACTTTTGGAGAGCCTCATACGTTGAAAAACTTTCCTGAATCGAAATAAAAGAACCCTCAAAATTAGAATCCAATCTACTTTTTGAGGGCCCCATCACCTCCGGCTAAGTTCTTATTTAGTTGTCCGCTCCGGAAGCTCCCTGACTTAAAAGTTTATCTTTCAAACCATCGGTAAACTCAATTTCTCCGTCATTCATAATCCAAAAGCCCTCTACGCCGTCCAGGGATTCTACCAGTGCCAGTCCTTCATCAAAGGGCAACAAAAAGATCGCCGTGGAGATGAAGTCCGCAAGACCGGAATCTTCAGTTATGATCGATGCAGATCTGTAGTAATTTCCGGGCATTAATGTGTCGGGATCAATTAAATGATGCATAACTTCACCGTCTACAATGTAGTATCGTTGATAGTCTCCACTGGCAACCACTGAGCCATCATTAAGAAAAACCGTATCTACGGATTCTCTTTCAAACATGAAGGCATTGGGATCTTGAATACCTACACCCCATCGCTCCCGAACGCCGTCCATTGGTTTTCCGAAGGTGCGGACATTGCCTCCGGCACTAAGGATTCCCGAAGTGAAACCGAGTTCCTGAACTTCCTGTACCACAACTTCCGTAGCATAGCCTTTAGCGATTGCTCCTACATCTAGTAGCATGTCGGGGTCTTCTAGAAACACGGTCCCCGCTTCATGGTCCAAAACTACTTTGTTAATGTCTGTATGCTCGGCTGCAGCCTCCAGTTCTTCCCTTGGAGGAATTCGAGCACTTTCCGGATCCAATTCCGCCTCTTCCCGGTATTTATCCCAAACTCTGGTTACCGGTCCAATGGCGATATTCATTTTCCCCTGGGTAGGCTCATACCAGTCCTTGGAAAACTGAATAATGTCCAGAATTTCCGGCGCTACCTCCACAGGTTCTATTCCTGCATTGTCATTGATGGTTTTAATATTATTAATCCCTTCATAATCCTTAAAGCGATCGTAGAATTTATGAAGTTCATGCATTCGCGTTTCAATATACTCGGTGTA
>SL_8KL_010_SEDDRAFT_10000079_pt1 | contig 72377 bp, 66 predicted proteins | sample SodLakKL_010_SED_4_FD_11160 | JGI IMG/M metagenome (IMG submission 11160)
GGGGGGCACGTCGGCAACCCCCGCCACATCAAGCATTTCAAGCTGCTGAGCGTGGCCGGCGCCTACTGGCGGGGCGATTCCTCGAGGGAGATGCTGCAGCGGATCTATGGCACGAGCTGGTTCACCAAGGAGGGCCTCGATCAATACCTCGAACTGCGCCGGGAGCGCAAGGAGCGTGACCACCGCAAGCTCGGCAAGGAACTCAAGATCTTCATGATCGACGAAAAGGCCGGCAAGGGTCTGCCGATCTGGCTGCCCAACGGCTATACCGTCCGGCGGGTGCTTGAGGATTATGTGTATAGACTGGAGCGCAAGGCCGGCTATCTCCATCTGTCGACCCCGGTGCTCGGGACGCAGCAGCTCTATGAGATCAGCGGTCATTTCCAGCACTACCGGGATGATATGTTCCCCGTGATTGAGGATGAGGATGAGAATTTCGTCCTGCGACCGATGAGCTGCCCGCATCATGCGCTGGTCTTCGATTCGGAGCTGCGCAGCTATCGCGAGCTGCCTTTGCGCTATGCGGAGATTGTGACCCAGCACCGTTACGAAGCCTCCGGCGCGCTGACGGGATTGGAGCGCGTCCGCGCGATGACGCTGACGGATGCGCACATCTTCGCTCGCAAGGACCAGATAAAAGAAGAGGTGCTCAAAGCTTACCGTCTCATCCAGCAGGCCATCAACGACCTTGGCCTCGAGATCGAATATGTCGAGCTCGCTCTGCGCGATGCCGACAAGGAGAAGTTCCACCCCGATGACGAACTGTGGGACGAAGCGGAACAGGTGATGCATGAACTGCTTGATGAGGCCGGCATCGAATACGAGTCGAAGCGCGGCGAAGCGGCCTTCTACGGACCGAAGATCGACATCCAGGTGCGTACGGCGCTCGGCCATGTGATCACCATGAGCACCGTCCAGCTCGATTTCCTGCTCCCTGAACGTTTCGAGCTCACGTATGTCGATAAAGGCGGCGAACGTCGCCGTCCGGTTCTCATCCACCGGGGGCTCGTCTCCACCTGGGAGCGTCTGATGAGCATTCTGCTCGAACAATACAAGGGTGCCTTCCCTGTCTGGCTGGCGCCCATCCAGGCCCGCTTGATACCCGTGAACGCCGACGTGCACGGCGAGACGGTGCAGGCTCTGCACGAACGGTTCATCGACCGCGGCCTCAGGAGCGAGGTCGATCTGCGCGAGGAGAAGCTCGGCTACAAGATCCGTGACGCTCAGACGCAGAAAATCCCCTATCAGCTCGTCATCGGTGATAAGGAGCAGGAGAACGACCAGATCACCTACCGTCGCTATGGCTCGAAGGAAGAAGTGACGTTGACGACCGACGCGTTCCTCGAGATGCTCGAACAGGAGATCCGCGACAAACACTGAAAGCTTGCCAAGTTCCGCTTTCTTTGGCTCTTGAAGCCTTCGACGCGCTCCCGCGGCGAAATCCGTTTACAAAATCCTCCACAGGCGCTACACTGTAGATGCAAGCGGAAGGGAGGTGCGGCGAATGGCCCGACGCATTATGGAGACCTGCATCGCCTGCGGCGAGTGCGCGGAGGTCTGCCCCGTGGACTGCATCGAGGCGGGCGAGCCCTACGTCATCGACGAGGAGGCCTGCATTGACTGCGGCGAATGTGAAGCCGTCTGTCCGGTCGATGCCATCATCGTCGTCGAGTAGTCCCGGGCGCGCCTAAGCATCCTTTTGAACGAGGTGATGGGAAGCATGTTTACACGGCTTTATGTCAAAATACATGGGTTGGTCCAGGGTGTCGGCATGCGTTATTTCATCGCCACCGAGGCGCGACGGATCGGTGTGGACGGTTATGTCCGCAATCTGCGTGACGGCACTGTCGAATGCGTCGCCCACGGCAAGCGTGATGACGTCGATGCGCTTCTCGATGCCATCCGCACCCGCTCGCCCGGAGATGTGGAGCGCGTCGAGACCCAGCGCCTCGAATCGGAAACAACCGAATATCACGGGTTCGAGGTCCGGTTCTGATCGAGAAGCTTTCGGCTGTTGCGGGGAAATCCGGTGTTCGTCTGTCCGCTGCGAGCCGGGCAGGTTTTTCTTAAAACCAGACCCTTCGGCCCCTTCAAGCAGGGTCTGCGAGTGTGAGGAGGGTAAGTAATGCGTTTGTGGCCGCCTTTCGTTGTCCTGATGTTCCTTTCTGCATTCCTGCTTGGTGCGTGCTGGGCGCCGGCTCCCTTGGATGAAACCGCGGAGGATTTCCCCGAGCGTTCTGCCGGGAAGCTTGAAGAGACAAAACTGGCCATCCGCCATCACAACGTGGCCGTCGGTGTGATGGAGGCGGAGTATGAGAATTTCGGCAGTGCGACCCTCGTCGGCTGCAGCTCGGTTGAGTGCTATGCGTTGACCAATGCCCACGTCATCGAGACGATTGACAACCAGACGGGTGTCATCAGCGGGGATGAACCCGGTGATCTCGCGGCGATGAGTTATGATGAACAGATATTCGAGGCCGAGCTGATCGATTTCGCGCTTGGCTACGATCTCGCTCTGATCGCCATCCCCTACGATTCAACTACCATGGAGGCTGTGGATATCCGCGCCCGGGAAGGAAAAACGCCGGAAAACGGCGAGCTGGTCTTTTCTGTCGGCTCGCCGCGCGGTCTGCCGAGCAACGTGACGATGGGCCGCTTTCTCGGCATGACCCCGATCGCTCAAGTGGATTTCCACGCGTATGCGCACAGCTCGACCGTGTTCTCCGGAAACAGCGGCGGCGGGCTGTTTGATTTGAATGGCGACCTGCTGGGCATCAATGCCTGGGCGGAGGCGCCGATGGAGAATCAGGCGATGGCGATACCGCTGCATGAGATTCTCGATTATCTGCAGGAGACGATTGAGACCCACGGGCTCGAGGAAGAGCTTTTCTTCAATCCCTGAGGCCCAGATCGGATTGTTCAAACACCATGCGCCCGTCCAGTCAGACGGGCTTTTGTTTGCTTTCTCGGTGTCCATGTGCTAAGGTTGAAAAAACAATCGACATTAGCGGCTCTTCCTCATGAAGACGCTGTGATTGAAAGGGCGGGATAGATATGTGTGGACGATTCACCCTGGCTATGAACCTGGAAACGCTGAAACAATTTCTTGAGGCCGATTATCAGATCCAGACGCTTCCCGAATCCATCGACCTCCCCCGCTACAACATCGCCCCGGGACAGAAGGCGCTGGCGCTGGTCTCGGACGGGATCGGCTACCGGGTCGGCTACATGCAGTGGGGGTTCGTCCCTTCATGGGCGGATTCCTCCGCCTCGGGACCGAGGCCGATCAACGCCCGCGGGGAGACCCTCGCATCCAAGCCGTTCTTCCGCGAGGCCGCAGGCAGGCGACGCTGTGTGCTGCTGGCGGATGGCTTCTATGAATGGGAGACACGGGATTCCGGGAAAGTGCCCTACTTTTTCCAGCGCCCGGGTGGCGAGCCTTTCCTTCTCGGTGGAATCTGGAGTAAAACCCGGGACGGCGAAGGGCGCGCCGTGCCGACGTTCGCGATTGTGACGACCCGGGCCGGCCGGGACCTCGAGGGGATTCATGAGCGGATGCCGCTTGCCATGCGCCGCGAGGAATCAAAGCAGTGGATGGACCCGGAAGCCACCGATGTATCGGCGCTTCTTAAGGACCTTGGCACGCCGGAGGCCGGGTTCTTCGAGCGCCGGGAGGTCTCTAGCCGCGTCAATTCCCCCGCCAACGACGATCCATCGCTGTTGAAGGGGCTTCGCTGAGACATGCGCAAAGGACCTGTCTGCTTGTCGTCTGTAGATTTTTAACCTGTTTGAAATCCTTTACACATGGGACCTACATATGTTAGTGTGAGCCGATGCACCAAAAAATGAAGGAGGAATCATTCCCACATGACCAAGAAACTGCTGCTGATTGCCACATTAACCCTGACCGCCTTCTTCGCCGTTGCATGCAATGGTGAAGAGGATGTGGCGGAATACGAACTCGAAGTGACCAGTGAGCCGGAAATGGACGACTACGATTTCGCCATCGACCCCGCCGGCCCTTATGAAGAGGGAGAAGAGGTCGAAGTGACCCTCACCGACTACGACGCCGATGCGTACGCATTCGAACGCTGGGAGGAAGAGGGAATCACAGTTACTGAACAGGAGACCTATACCCTCACCATGACCGCCGACACTACCCTGACCGCCGTCTTCGACGAGCTGGACCAGGAACTTGACGACCCGATGGACATTAACTCCGTCTGGGATGCCGGCCTTGGCGACACAGTCGAGACCCAGGGCGTCGTAACTGCCATCACCGACCACGAAACGTTCTTCATCGAAGATGATGAACGCGCCGTGGGTGTTTATGATGAAGATGAAGCCTATATCGAGGACCTTTCGATCGGCGATGAAGTGCAAGTCATCGGCGAGCGAGGAGGCTGGGACCTCGACTGGTGGGATTCGGATTATGACCTCGTGCAGATTGATGCCCTTGAATCCGTACTGACAGTCGAGTCCGATGAGGTCCTGCCCGAATCGGTGGACCTGGATGAAGCCGACTTGGAAGATGAGGACGAGATGATTGATTACCAAGGTCATCTTGTGGATCTCTCTGATATGGAAGTCACCGATGTGGACGAAGACGAACACGGCAATATCGATGTTGAACTTGAACGAGACGACGGTGCGGAGATTTCTCTGCGGTATGATTCACGTCTCGCCGATTCTGCCGATGACGCCGATCACCTACTTGAATTAGGGGCTGGCGACGAAGTCGAACTTGAAGCGATTACGCTTGGCTGGTTTGACGGGCCTCAGTTGCTCTACAGCGACGCCGATCAAGTCACCGTGGTTGCTGAAGGCAACGGTGACGATGACGACGAGGAAAACGGTGATGAAAACGGTGAACTGGTAGATATTGAAGACGCTCGCGCCCTTAATGTAGGTGAAGAGACTGTAATTGAAGGTGTTGTAACAGGAAGAATTCATAACAACATTTATATTCAGGATGAAACTGGCGCGATTGCAATTTATGAAAATGACGTGGATATCGACGACATTAGTACTGGCGATAAGGTTCATGCTGAGGGTGAACGAAGTGAGTTTAGTGGTTTAGAGCAAATTGATCTGGCGTCTTATCAGATCCAAGAGCAAGACGTGGATTTGCCTGAGGCTACCAATATCGATGACGTGAACATCGAAGACGATGGTGCTATGCTCGATTATCAGTCTATGCTTGTCGAGCTCACGGACATGGAAATCGTTGAGATTGATGTTGATGATTTGACACCTACGAGATTGAATTGGAAAACGAAGATGACCAACGAATTACCATGCGGTCTGACAATCGCACACCCGGATTTGACGATGACTTGGAGCCGGTTCTTGAGGACCTTGAAGTTGGAGACATGCTCCACATCGAATCAATGCCTCTTGCATGGCATGAAGGTCCTCAGTTGATGTTCACTTGTGTGGATCAGTTTGAGGTTCTGGAAGATTAATTAACGACACAAACGTTCTTAAAAGTGATGCAGACTCAAGGTGAACTTGCGGTCCAATAAATAAGCTGCATGTCTGATATCAAGCAGAGGTCCGCCCTTGAACAGGGCGGACCTCAGACTGTTGTAAAGCATCAGTTGAACAAAAGCCACGAATCCCTGCTCTGGGAATCGTGGCTTTTTTAGGCGCTGTTTGTAAACACAGTCTCAAAGACCTCGGATTCTGGGCCTTTGTGTCATGAATGCGGTGTTAATCGATTGGGACGTCGTCGACCTCGAGGGTCTTCTCCTCGTAGTCGAATGTGTCGCGGTCGAGTTCGAAGACGATGTGCCAGGCGGCCATGTCCATGGTGCCGACAGAGGGAATATAGCGTTCGAGCGCTATCGAGAGATTTCCATCAGCATCCAGGTCGATGTGCTCCAGGTCGTGATGGTTCGAACCGCTGTTCTCCTCGATGACGGCGAAGACCAGCCGGTGATCTTCAAAGAACGTTTCGTCGTATTCCTCGATGATCTCCTTGAAGCTGTCATCTTCATCGTAGCCTTGATCGAAGCGGAAGGTGTCGCTTTTGTCTTCAAGGTAGTTCTCGAGGTCTTCCGTCGAGTCGATGCCGACGAGGTGCTCGCGTTCCTCATGTCTGCCGCCGCGCACATCGGTCCGCAAATGGTGGACCGTATAGCCGTCTCCTTCCTCGGCGGCCAGCACGGGACGGGCTTCGTCTTCGATGATTGGCTCATCCTCTTCACAAGCTGCGATCAGAAACATCGCAAGCGAGGCGAGGACCGCTAGCGTAAGACGTTTCATGCAACCCCTCCTTTCAGGTGCAAATTAACAAGTCCTCTTGCGTTTGCACAAGGCTGTCACGGTAAGTTGCATTCATCGGCGCTGAGCGGTAGCGCCATCGATCATCAGGAAACCCTGAAAACATCCTTCAGACGGCGTTCCCCTTTAAGAACGGCTTCGTATGCCTTCTCGAGCTGTACAGGGTCCATGGAAGCCTTGAATCCTTTCAATCCGAGAAAACTGCGTACGTATTCGCTTGCCGGGTTGAACACCAGGGATTCGGGCGTGCCGAAGTGTTCAAGCCTGCCGTCGTTGAACAAAGCAATCCGGTCCGCGAGGCGGATCGCCTCTTCGATGTCGTGCGTGACGAAGAGGACGGTCTTGCGCAGTTTTTCCTGTATGCGAAGCATTTCATCCTGCAGATGCCGTCGGGTGATTTCATCGACCGCGCCGAACGGTTCGTCCATCAAGAGGACCTCGGGGTCCGCGGCCAGGGCGCGTGCGACGCCCACCCGCTGGCGTTCGCCACCCGAGAGCGCATGCGGGTAGCGGCGCAGATAGGACGCATCGAGACCGACCAGTTCAAGGAGTTCCTGCGAGCGGGCCGTGTTCGACTGTCGGCCCTGCCCTTGTATGCGCCGGACAAAGCTGATGTTATGGTTGATATCCATGTGCGGGAAGAGTCCGACCTGCTGGATGACATAGCCGATCGAACGGCGGAGCTTGACTTTCGGCCACCGGGAAAGGTCATATCCCTTGAAGCGGACGGAGCCGGAGGTGTAGGGGATAAGCTTGTTGACAATCTTGAGGGTGGTCGTCTTGCCGCATCCGGAAGCACCGAGCAGGACTACGAACTCCCCTTCCTCGACTTCGAAGGTGATGTCCTTGAGGACAGGTTCTCCGGGGGTGTAGCTTTTCGAGACCCGGTCGAATTCGATAAGCCCCATCAATCTAACAGTCCGGCTTCCTCGATGAAGTCGAGTGCGATGTCTTCAGGATCTTCGTTGAGAACTTCCACGCGGTAGTTGATATCGGTGATGGTCTCGTTGTCGATCGCTCCGCCGAGGCGGTTCAGAATGCCTTCAAGTTCCGGATGGGCTTCAAGCGTCTCGTCCCGGACAAGGGTCGCCGCGTAATAGGAAGGGAAGAAGTCAAGATCGTCCTCAAGCAGCCGGAGGTCGTATTCCCGCAGCCGTCCGTCGGTGGACCAGACGCTGATGACATCTAGCTGGCCGTCGCCGACGGCGTCGTACTTGAGTCCGGCTTCCATCTCCGAGGTGTTGTCGAATGTGAACCCATACGTCTCTTCAAGCCCCGGCATGGCGTCCTGCCTTTCGAAAAAGTCCGATTCAGCCCCGAACACCAGATCGTCCTGATGGTCCTCGAGGTCGCTGTAGGTCTCAATGCCGAGACGTTCGGCCTCCTCTTCAAGCATCGCGAGCCCGTAGGTGTTGTTGAAACCGTAGCGTTCAAGCCAATGAATGTCGAACTCATCGAGATAAGCGTCCCTGACGGCCTCGGTCAGCTCATCGGGGTCGCGGATGAGGTCCTCGCCGAGCACCTGCATCCAGCCGGTGCCGGTGTATTCGGGGTAGATGTCGATTTCCGCATTGACCATTCCGGGGTGTATAGTCTCTGTCCCGCCGCCCATGCCGGAGCGGTAGTCAACCGCGAGGTCTGTCTCCTCCTCGATGAGTTCGATGATGATCTGTGCCAGGACGTATTGTTCGCTCATGGGTTTGCTGGCGATTGTTACGTCCGCATCGGAGCCCCCACAGGCACCGAGCGAGAAAATTCCCAAAAGCAGGGTCAATCCAAGCAAAGTGCGTCGAAAAAGCATGATTCATTCCCCCGTTCTTCCAAATATTATCAGGCGCATCATTTTTTCTACTCCGCTGAGAACCAGGTCCATCCCGACCGCAAGCACGGCGACGAGCAGACTGCCGGCCAGAGTCATCTCCTGAAAATTGGTCGAGATTCCTCTCCAGATGGCGACACCCAGTCCGCCGGCGCCGATGAAGGAGGCGATGGCGCCGAGGGCAATCGTCATGATCACCATCGTCCGGAAGCCGGCCATGATGACGGGGAAGGCGAGCGGCAGCTGGATGCGCAGCAACAACTGCCGGCGTGTCGCGCCCATCCCGATGGCGCTCTCGATGACAGTCTCATCGACTTCTTCGATGCCGACATAGGTGTTGCGGATGATGGGCAGGACCCCATAGATGCTGAGGGCGACGATCGCGCTGGTGTTCCCGATGCCGGTGATGGCGACAAGAAATCCGAAAAGCGCGATGGAGGGGATGGTGTATAGGAAGTTGGTCGCCGCGAGTACGACGCTGGCCGCCTGCTTGTTATAGGTAATGAAAATGCCCGTGCCGATACCGATGATTGAGATGATTAAAACGGCGACGCCCGTCAGGTAGATGTGCTGAATAAATAAGTCGCTGAAAAACCCCCAGCGATCGGCAATGAGTTGCACTACGTCTCTTAAAAGACCCATGTCACGCCCCCTCCGGTCTACGTTCTATCACGGCACATTATAAGCGATTCCGCTTTGATAGTGTAGTAGAATGCTGGATGAATGGTCTTGTCATTTCTCTTCTCATGTGACTGTGCTATACTCGAATTAGAAGCAATCGCACAGGAGGGTCGCCATGGTGTGGAATATTTCGCGCATCGGACAGGTCGTTTTTGGTCTGTCGTTGCTGCTGGCCGCCTTGCTTGCCGCAAACGTTTTACCGGAGGCATTGACTGTTCTTTTTGGTGTTCTCTGGGCTGTGCTGTATGCAGTCGGCTTTTTTCTCTGCCGGTACGCGTTTCGCGACCGGCTTCTGAGCAAGGAATTGTTCGTCGGCTTTGCAGGAGTTACCGCGATTCTCGGGGCGCTGTTCTTCGAAGGCGCGCTGGGGGGATGGTTCCCGCCGACCCTCTTCGTCCTGGTCTATGTGACGACGCTGATTTGGAACCGGCGCGCACCGTATCGAGCGTGGCTTGCCGATCGCGAGCTCAATCGCGGACAGCTTCTAGCCTATGTGGTGTTGCTGGCGCTCATCGCCGCTGGTGGGTTCGCCTTATGAAAAACAGCCGGTAGTGGCTCCGGCCGTTTTCTTGCTCATCCTCCGCCGACGGGACTCATGAAGATCAATTCATCGCCCGATTGAAGCTGTGTACCGCTTTGTCGGTCGTTTTCCGCTTTGGCGCGTTTGACAATGGGCCGCGCGTTTTTAAGATCTTCCGGGCGAATCTCAGGATGTTTCTCGACGATGGCCCCGATGATCTCCTCGAGGGAGCCCGGCGGAACTTGTGTCGCTTTGACGTCGTAACGATGGGTCAATCGTCCATAAAGCCTTACCGTCACCATATCTTCTCACCCCCGGTGCGGTTACGTCTTGATTATAGCATCGATGGCCAATCTGGACAAACCAAAAAGCGCTCAAGAGGTGTGTGTTCATGGATATTTTCAAGGAGAACCGAAAATTGTTTCGTCCGCGGGAGATGCGTCGCATTGCTGCCTCCTCGGTGCTGATTGTCGGTATGGGCGGGCTGGGCGGCCATGTGGCGAACGGCCTGGTCCGGCTCGGTGTGGGTCGGTTGGTGTTCGTCGATGATGATGTTTTCGAAACGAAGAACCTCAACCGCCAGTTGTTCGCCGACCGCGAAACCATCGGACAGAACAAGGCGCGAACCGTCCGTGATGCCTTGGCGCGTGTGAACCCCGACGCACAACTCGAGGTATGCGAATGCCGGATCGAAGAACTTCCGGCATCCGTCTTGCAAACGGTGGACCTGATCGTCGACGCCGTCGACAACATCCCCACGAAACGTTACCTTGAAACATTAGGACAGCGCCATGAGAAACCGCTTCTGCATGCTGCCATCGGCGGCTGGCTCGGCCAGCTCGGGGTGATCCTTCCCGGCCGGCCCCTTCTAGATACGGTGTATGGGAACCTTGAGGAGGGTGTCGAAGGCTGCGACGGCAATCCGACCTTCACCCCCGCCGTCATCGGTTCGCTGATGGTCGTCGAAGCCGCCAAGCTGCTGGCGGGGCAGGAAAGCGTTCTGGCGGACAGGCTGCTTTATGTCGATCTGTACCGGCAGGCTTACGACTGGCTGGAAGAGTTCACTGTAGACGCGGACGGAATGTCCGAAAACAAGGAGGAATAAGGATGCAGGTTTTCATCAGCGCGGATATTGAAGGAATCAGCGGCATCACGGACTGGTCCCAGGCGACGAAGGGGCAGCCCGAGCATGCGACGTTCGCCCGTCGCATGTCCGATGAGGTCCAGGCGGCCATTAACGGTGCAAAAGCGGCGGGCGCAAACCGCATTGTCGTCCGCGACGCCCATGGGAGTGGTGACAACCTCGACGACGCCCGGCTCGATAAGGATGTGGAAATCATCCGCCGCTACAACGGCCATCCGGATCATATGATGTTCGGTCTGACGAAGGATTTCGACGCCGCCTTGCTTGTCGGCTATCACGCCGCTGCGGCCGCCGGAGGGAATCCGCTCGCCCATACGCTTTCCTCGCGTTCGATTCACCGTATCACCATCAACGGGACCGCGGCGAGCGAATTTCTGCTTTCCGCCTACATGGCCTCCGAAAAGGGTGTGCCGGTTGTCTTTGTCAGCGGGGATGCCCGGCTCGGCGAGGAAGTTGTGGCCACGCAGGGCGATATCGTGTTCGCCCCGACTTTCCGCGCCGAAGGATCCACGGTATCCCATGTGCACCCCGAAGAGGCATGCCGGCGGATTGAAGCCGGTGTGAAAGAGACCCTCTCGCGCTCCCATGAACCCATCCGTCTGCCGCGCCGCTTCGAGGTCGAGATCGAGTATCGCGACCACAAGATGGCGTATCGTATGCAGTTCTATCCTGGAGCCAAGCGGAAGGATCCGATGACCATCGCCTTCTCAAGCAAGGATTTCGAACAGGTCAAGACGTTCCTGGTCTTCGCCGCCTGAAAAAAAAGAAGCGCGACTCGTTCGAGGCGCGCTTCTTTTGGGAGTGCCGCACGGTTCAGCGAAGGCTATCCAGGCGTTCGATGTCCTGTGTATCGAGAGGGAAATCCACATCGGCGTTCTCTTTCATCCGCGAGGGCGTGGCGGTCTTGGGAATGGGTATAGCGCCCTTTTCCATGGCGTAGCGTATGCACAGTTGCGCCGGGGTCGCCTGGTAGCGGTGTGAGAGCTCCTCGAGCACCGGATGGTCGAGCAGCCGTGACTGTCCGAGGGGACTGTAGGCTTCGATGAGAATGTCGTCGCGTGCGCAGCGGTCGATGGTCGAGTGCTGGGGCTCTCCGGGATGCAAGCGGATCTGATTGACGTGCGGGACGGTGCTGATATGCGGGATGAGCCGCTCGAGGTCGGCGGGCGTGAAGTTGCTCACGCCGATGGCTCTGGCTCTGCCTTCGGTGTAGAACTGTTCGAGCACCTTCCAGACTTCGATATTGGCCTCGGCGTAATGTCTGCCGTCCTCGCCCCAGGGTGCCGGTGCGTGGACGAGGTAAAGGTCGACATAGTCCAGGCCGAGCTTCTTTAGAGACTCCTCGAATGCGGCTTCGGCCTCCACCGCATCCTTGATGTGTGCTTCGAGTTTGGTTGTCACGAACAGTTCCTCGCGGGGCACGCCGCTTTCGCGCATTGCCTCTCCGACGCTTCTTTCGTTGTCGTACATCGCGGCGGTGTCGATCAGGCGATACCCTTTTTCGATGGCTGTCTTGATGGCTTCGACTGTCTGTGGTCCTTCAAACATCATCCAGGTTCCGTATCCCAGCGCGGGGATTTCCAGGCCGTTGCGGAGTGTTTTGCGTGTTTCAAGCATGGTGTTTCACCTCCATCTTCAGCATAGCACGGGCCGAAACGCTCTGCAAACAGCCCATCAGTAGCCGGAGGGCCGGAACTGGTTGGTGAAGAGCTGATGATAGTCGCCTCCGCGCGCGAGGAGCCCTTCATGGGTGCCGGTCTCCTTGATCTTTCCGTCCTCGAGCAGCACGATGCGGTCGGCCCGCACGATGGTCGAGAGCCGATGCGCGATGACAAAGGCGGTCCGCTTCGCCATGACGGCCTCGATGGCACCCTGGATAAGCTGCTCGGCGGTCGTATCGACCGAACTCGTGGCTTCATCGAGAATGAGAATCGCCGGGTCGCGGATAAGCGCCCTTGCAAAGCTGATCAGCTGTTTCTGACCGACGCTCAGCCGGGCGCCGCCTTCCTGGACTTCGGTGTCATACCCGTCTTGCAAATCGCGGATGAACGCATGGGCGCCCACGAGCGTAGCGGCCTGAATGATTTCTTCGTCGGTGGCGTCGAGTTTTCCATAGGCGATGTTTTCCCGGATGGTGCCGCTGAATAGATGCGGTGATTGCAGGACGTAGCCGAGGTTGGCGTGCAGCCAGGCGGCGGAGCGATTCCGATAATCCGTCCCGTCAAGCAGGATGCGGCCCCGGGTGGGTTCATAGAAGCGGCAGAGAAGATTGACGATGGTACTCTTCCCCGCACCCGTCTGCCCGACAAGCGCGATGGTCTCTCCGGCGTCGGCGTGGAAGTTGAAATGCTCGAGGACCGTCTGACCGCCTGAGTAGCGGAACGTGACATCCTCGAACGTGACGGCCCCTCGCAGGGGTTCCCAGTTCTCCCGTTTAGGCTCGAAGGCCGATCCGTAGCGGGCGAGGATTTCGGGCGAGTCCTGGATTTCGGGGACGGCGTCGATCAGTCCCACGACCCGTTCCGCGCTCGCCTGGGCCTGCTGGAAGTGCGAAAGCACATTCGCCAGCTGGATGACAGGTTCGAAGAACTGCGCGACATAGCTCACGAACACATACAGCAGCCCCACCTGGATCACCGTCTCGAAGACAAGGACTCCGCCGAAATAATAGACGAGAGACGTCGCCACCGCTGCGATGAACAGAATCGTGGGGAAATACAGACCGGCGATCATCGCCGCGCGGATGGAATGGCGGCGCATGCGTGCGCTGAGTTGCTCGAACTCCTGGTAGTTGGTCTCCTCGAGCACGAGGGTCTTGGTGGTCTTCGCTCCGCCCAGTCCTTCGTTGTAGGCTCCCGTAATCTTGGAATTCTGCTTGCGGATGTCGCGGTGGGCTCGCAGAATCTTCTTGCGGAAGAAGAAACTGAGATAGACAAGCAAAGGCATGACGCTGAGGGTGATTAAGGCCAGCTGCCAGTTGATGATCAGCATGGCGAGCGCGAGACCGATCATCATCAGACCCCCCCAGGTGAGGTCGATCAATCCCCAGGAGAGGATGTCGCTCAACAACCTCGTGTCGCTTGTCATGCGGGCCATGATCCACCCCGCCGGTGTGCGGTCATAATAGGAAAACGGCAGCTCCTGGAGCTTACGGAACGCCTTCTCGCGCATGATGAAGGCGAGATGGTTCTGAATCTTCTCCGCGAAATAGATGAAGGTGAACACCAGCGTGCCCATCACCAGCATGAAAAGGATGTAGACGCCGACGAACCAGGGCAGCAGCGAGAGGTCCTCCGCGGCGATGATGCGGTCGATGCCGTAGCGGTTGATGAGTGGATAGGCGATGTCCGAGCCCGCCAGCAGCACGCCGCAGAGGATGACGATCACGACATAGCGCCGCAGGGGGCGCATGAAGGAGAAGATACGTTTCCAGGTCCTACGGTCGAAACGCTTCTTTACGTAGGTCTCTTCTTCAAATGCCTGCATTGTCCGTCCCTCCCTCCCCGATGTCGACGCCGCCGGTCTGCATCCGATAGAGTTCCGCGTAGAGCCCGTCTTCATTCAACAGCGAATCATGGGTGCCCATGGCCTGGATCTCGCCCGCTTCCAGCACAATGATCCGGTCCGCCTCCATGGCGGTCGTGATGCGGTGTGTGATCAAAAAGACCGTCGTCCCCCGCCAGCGCTTGGCGAGCGCCCTGCGGATCTGCAGGTCCGTCTCGGTATCCACGGCGCTGAGCGAGTCGTCGAAGATGAGGACGGGCTTGCGATTTAGCAGCATCCGCGCGATGGCTACGCGTTGTCTCTGTCCGCCCGAGAGGGTGACGCCGCGTTCGCCGATTAGCGTTTCATAGCCTTCTTCGAAATTCTCGATGTCCTCATGCACGCGCGCGACCGACGCGGCGTCGACGATGCTTTCATGCGGCGCGTCACGCTTGATGATGCGGAGGTTGTCGGACATGCTTTTCGAGAAGAGGAAGGGCTCCTGCAGCACGATGCCGACGTGCCTGCGCAGCCATTTCTTGTTGATGCCGCGGATGTCGGTCCCATCCAGCAGGATGCGCCCCTCGCTGACATCGAGCAGCCGGACCATGAGGTTCATCATCGTCGACTTTCCGCTTCCCGTGCGTCCGATGACGGCGACGGTCTCTCCGGGGTCGACTTCAAAGGAGAGATTCTTGAGCAACGGCTTGTTATCGTCCTTGAACTGGAAAGTGACCGATTCAAAGGTGACCCGTCCTTCGATGGGAGGGGTGTGCAGCGAGTCGCCCTCATGTTCGTCGGGAATCCCGACGATGTCCTCGATGCGGTCGAGGGCGACGGTGGTGCGGGAGAAGTCGGCCACGATCCGTCCCAGCTGCCTCAGCGGCCAGACAATCAACCCGAGCAGGCTTAAGAAGGCGATGAACTGACCGCTCATCATCGTGCCGCTGACTGTGAAATAGATACCGAAGGAGGCGGTCAGGGCGTACTGAGCGAAGATGAGCATGTCCGTCGAACTCCAGAAGAAGGCCATGACCTTCGTCAGGTGCATGCTCTTGTCGCGGAAATCCTGTGAGGTGCGGGTGAATTTTCTTAGTTCATAGGGTTCGTTCGCAAAGGCCTTGACGACGCGCGTCCCCGTGACGTTCTCCTGTACGGTGGTGGTCATCTTGCCTTCCGCTTCCTCGACGCCGCGGAAGATGTGCTGGACTCTCGTGAAGTAGATGGTCGCGGTGAACAGGAGGATGGGGGTCGTGGCCAGGGAGATCCAAGTCATCGTGGGATGCATCCGGGCCATCTGGAAGATTGCGAACCCCATCATGAACAGCAGTCGTAGCACGTCGACGAACTGCTCGCCGATGAATCGGCGGAACGTGTCCACATCCGTGGTGACCCGCTGGATGACATCGCCCGTCTCGATGCTCGAGTGGTAGTCGTAATCGAGGTTCTGCAGGTGGTCGTAGAGCTTGTTGCGCATCCCATGGACCGTGCGTTCCGTGGAAATGGAAAAAAGCACCCGCTGGACGAAGACCAGCGAGAGCCGGATAAAGGCGAAAGCCAGGGCCACCAATGCCACCAGCAGCAACTCCCGGCGCACCGTCTGCGCCTCGAGCGCTCTCGCGATCGCACCGGGAAGGGCCGAAGCACCGTCCATGAGCACAAAATCGACGATGTGCTGGATGAACAACGCCGGCAGCGTGCGGAAATACTGCATGCCGAAAAGGACCGCGACAGCGATCAGATACAGAGGAAGATGGGGCCCCATCCATTTTGTGAACTGTTTGAATCGGCTCATGGTTTCCGCCCCGCAATCATGAATTGGCACACATCCACCGAGCTTTATCCACGATGCTTCTCGCGTCAGCCCGGTTGTCTTAAAGAAAATTGAAGGCCTTGGTTGTGCCGAAGAACTCGTCATACAAAAAAGTATACCACCTTGATATATGAAAGTAAACGCTAAATATAAAGATATATGACCTCTCTTCGTCAGATGCTTCGCTCTTCACGAAACCGCCCGCTATATGTATAATGACCGTGTAGTGAACCGAGGAGGGATTTCATGGCCGAGGATACGGACCTTCGACTGCGGGATGCGTTCGTCTATCAGGTGTTCGTCAGGAACCACACCCGGGCGGGGACCCTTGCCGCGCTGATCGAGGATTTGGACCGTATCCGCGGTCTCGGGGTCGATATTCTTTATCTGCTCCCCGTCCATCCCATCGGCTTGGCGCGCCGGAAGGGAAGTATCGGGAGTCCCTACGCCGTGCGTGATTATTTCTCCATTCATCCGGAGCTTGGAACCCTTGATGATTTCCGCCGTCTGATTAAAGAAACCCACCGGCACGGCATGCGGTTGATGATGGACATGGTCTTCAACCACGCGGCCCCCGATGCAGTGATCGCGCGCAGCCGCCCCGATTTCTTCCACACCGACGCCGAGGGCCGGCTCTACAACCGCACCGGCGGCTGGAGCGACGTGGCGGATTTCAAATTGCATCGAAAGGATGTCCAGGATTACCTCGCTTCCGTGCTCGCCTTCTGGGACGGGCTTGGCGTGGACGGGTTCCGTTTCGATGTCGCCAGTCTTCTGCCGAAAGACTTTCTACGCCTGGCACGGGCTCGTGTAAAGGCGCAGAACCCACAGACCATCTGGCTCAGCGAATCAGTACACGAAGAGTTCCTCCGGGAAGTGCGTCGCAAGGAGGGCAGAGGCTTGAGCGAAGCGGAGATCTTCGAAACCTTCGACCTTTCTTACGATTACGATTCGCAGCCGGCCTTTAGTGATTATCTAAAGGGCAGCGGCACGCTTGCCGACTATGCCGCCGCCCTCAACCGACAGGAAGCCACGCTGCCGATGGAATACATCAAGCTCAGAAANCTCGAGAACCATGACTTCGGACGCGTGGCAGAGTGGCTGGATGGCGACCTTTATCGCCTGAAGAACTGGCTGGCCTTCAGTTTTTTCGCCAAGGGCGCGACGATGGTCTATGCCGGCGGCGAATGGGCTGAACGCAAGCAGCCCGACTTGTTTGAGAAGGACCCGGTCGCCGCCGACGGCCCGGATCTCTCAAGGTTCATCGGCCGGTGGTCGCAAGCCGTCCGGGGAGAACCGTTCCGCAAGGGTGCGTTCCATGTCGAAGCCATCGGCGGAACCTTGTTCGCGAAATATGATGCGCCATCGGGGGCGGTGGTCGGCGCCTTCGATGTGGCCGGAGAAGGGACCCCCCGGCTGCCGGTGGCTTTTGATGGAGAGCACGTGGACGCCATTCTTGAAAAAAGGGTGTCAATCGCCAATGGGCGCACATCCGCAAGCGGGCCGCTGATGTTTCATCCTTGAACCGTTTGTCGGGATGCGTGGGTTATGATAGACTATACCTCCAACACGAAAGATGGAGGTGCGGCCTGTGAGAAAAGGGTTGAAGGAACGTTTCGAGCTTCATTCGTTCTTTTTCCTGATGGTGATGATCCTCGGCATCAACATGCTCGTGTTTTTGTTCGTGACATTGGCCGAGGCCTTGCTGACGGGTTACATCCTGCCCGGGCTCACGCTGTTGCTGGCTATTCTCGCGGGGTTCTTCATCCCGTTGGTCCGCCTGCGCCGACGACATCCCGGCCGGCCTTGGAAGAAACTGATGAAGAGTGATGCATTCCTGATGGCCTTTTCCTTATCCTTCATCACCATCGGCGCGGTCGTTGTGGCCGGTACGGTGTGGTATTTCTTCTATGCATGAGGCGACGACGCATCCGCGTCGTTTTTTATTGAAAAGGGTTGTGTTCGCATCCGTTCTGTTTTATACTAATTGTGTATAACACAATGTGTAATGCACAGTAGGAGGCGGATATGGACGCGCAATTCAAGAAAGGGGTGCTCGAGCTTTGTCTTCTGCAACTGATCGCCGAGGGACCCAAGACGCCGTTCGATCTGCTTGAAGCGCTCGCGGAACCCATCGGCGTGAACGTGAACACCATCTATCCCCTGCTGCGCCGGCTGGAAAGCGAAGGGCGGCTGACACATCAGAAACACAGAGAAGGCCCCCACCCCCCGCGCAAGCAGTTCACGCTCACGGAAGCCGGAGAGGAAAGGCTGCTTTATCTTAAGGATATGTGGCGTCGCTTGAGCGATGCTGTCGAACAATTGTTAGGAGGTCATGAGGATGAAGGATAAGGAGACTTTCTCCGACTCGCTTCGACGCGCTCTGGAAGAGGAGGGTTTCGCAAAGGAAGCCCGTGAGGAGATCGTCGAGGATTATCGGGAGATGATTTCGGAGGCGTCACTGTCAAAAGAAGAGGAATCGGCTTTCATCGGCGAGCTGGGATCGCCACGTGAAATCGCGAAAAAACTCGCCCGCGAGATGCCGAAGCAGACGAAGGACGACCATAAGTTGGTGGCGCTCTCACCCTTTCTCGCGCTGATCGCGTTCTTCCTGATCGGGACCATTTCCAACGTCTGGCATCCGACCTGGCTGGTGTTTTTCATTACGCCGATCAGCGCAATCTGGACTGAAACCCGGGGTCTTGACCGGCTGAAGGGGTTGAGCGTCTTCGTTCTCATCGCGGGTTATGTGCTGCTCGCGACGTATACCGGGGATTGGCATCCGCTGTGGGCGCTGCTGGTTTTGATGGTCGCGCTCAACCTTTATGAGCGCGGCGGCCGCATCCGTAAAGCGGGCGCGCTTTATACCGTGGCCGCCGTCGGGGGATTTTTAACTCTGGATTATCTGCTGGGCATCCAGTTCATGCATGTGCTGCTTTTTGCCCCCACGTTGGTGCTGGCCGTGGAGAGCGGCGTGTTCGGTGTACGTTTCGATATTGAAGGCCGTTCGACCACGAGGCAGGAGAAAGTGGTGTTCAGCGGGCTGGTGGTGCTGATGGCGGCTGTCTACCTTCTGCTTGGTTTCATGTGGGCGCTTTGGCATCCCGGATGGCTGGTGTTTCTGCTCGTTCCTCTTTTCGCTTTGCTGTATGTCCAATTCATCCTGGGTGAGAAGCTTCCCCTGGTCGCCTATTCACCGTTTATCGCAACCGCCCTGTTCGTCATCGTCGGGCATGCGTTCGACGCCTACAACCTTAGCTGGTTGTTCTTCCTCGCGATTCCGGTGCTTGGTATTCTCACGGACAAGGATGACGAAGAAAAAGAATACTCGTGAGCTGATTCGTTTCTCGAGTGGAAGGGCCGGACGCACCCGCTTGGCTGAAACCAAGCGGGTGCGTTTTCTTATTCAAGAAACTGGCAGCTAGTCCCAGACTTGTTCAGACGGGTTTTATACAACCTTGCGTTTCTTTCGTACATATGCTGTGACTTACTACCCGTTTGTACGCTTCGTAAGCGTGCCACCCGGGCTCCCGTTCCGACTGGTTCGGCTTAGTACCGTCCGCCCTGCCAGGATTTCGCAGGACAGCCGGTGCTACTTTGAGATAGAAAAGCCGGTTGGGGCTTTTTGTAGAAAGGATGCGGATAGACCCTTCTTCCAGCTCGCTTCATGGGGGCGAGACAGTTCCTGGTTTATAAAAAGGCAGGAAACGCTTATCTTCCTCCCCCTTCGTTGGCAACATATCCTTGTCTCGCAGGTCCTGTCGTCAACCCGCTTGGTGGTGCAACTTGCTCATCCATGCGTGACAGACCCCCCGGTTCGTAGTAGAATTGAATTAGAAGAAGGAGGGGCGTCATGTTTTCAGCCGACACGTACGCATTCCTGGCCGACCTGGCCTCGATCCTGCACGTTTCCTATATCGCCGCCGTGATTCTCGGTCAAATGGCGATCATCATCGGCTTTGTTCTGAGGAAGCCGTTCGCGAGGGAAGTCTGGTTCCGCTCCGTTCACCTGTTCATGATGCTTGTCGTCGCTTTTCAGGAACTCTTCGGCCGGCGCTGTCCGCTGACGGATATCGAGAATTACTTCAATCTGATGGCCGGGCGGGAGGTCGATACCGACTATACGTTTCTCGGCCGCCTGGCAACGGAGTTGACTTATTACGCGTTTCCCGATTGGGTCTTTACGTTGATCTACCTCGGGTTCGGGGCGATTGTCCTATCGACCATGATTCTCTATCCGCCTGATGTTGAACGCTTCAATGAGGCACATGGATATTCTAAGCAGCCTTGAAAAAACACCTCCTTGTTAACCGTATACAAGGAGGTGCTTCATTTAGCATGTGTCCGTGAGCGGTGGTTTCTTCATCTGGGCCGTGAGAGGGCGAGCAGGTTTCTGGCGATATTCTCGCAGTGGTCGCCGATGCGTTCGACGTTGGAGAGAATATCGATATAAAGTTCGTCGGCCTGGCCTCTGCGTGAGCGTTCGAGGTGCTCTTTGCGTGCTGTGCGGATTTTCTCATCGAGCAGCTCCTCGTCCACGAGCACGCTTTCGGCGGCCCGGAGGTCCTCTTCCTTCAGGGCGCGCACCGTCCGTTCGAGCATGTCCGAGACATGGGCGTAGAGGGATCTCAGCTTTTTCGCCGAAGCTTCCGAAAGCGACAGGCGACGTTCGCGGCGCTCTTCAAAGAAATCGAACAGGTTCTGGCAATGGTCGCCGATGCGCTCGAGATCATGGATGCTTTCGAAGAACGTCCCCTGACGGTCCGCAAGTTCGGGATCCTCGATGGATTCGGATAGGCGCACGAGATAGCCGTAGAGCTTGCTGTCGGTGGTGTCGACCATCTCTTCAAGCATCCGTCCTCGCTCGAGGGCCTTCTTATCTGTCGTGAACGAGTAGGTGACACTTGATCTGAACATATCCTGAACGATGTCAGCCATCGAGTCGAGAACACCTTTGGCGTTTTCCAGAGCCAGGGAAGGCGCTTTTCTCAAAAGAGAATCCTGAAGCGAGTCGACGTTGAGCACGACGTCCTGGTCCGTTCCTCTGACCATCCGCTTGCTCAAAGCAGTCAGCTGCTTGACGAGGAAGAACATCACGATGGTATTGAAGAGATTGAAGAAGATGTGGGCGAAGCTGATGGTCAGCGGGACCGTCTGTCCATCGAGCCATATATCCTGAAGCATCATGATGAAGGCTGTGTAGGGAACGATCAGAATCAGAAAGAGGATGCTGCCGCCCAGGTTGTAAAGGACGTGCGCGGCCGCCGTCCGCTTGGCTGCGACAGAGCCGCCCACAGCGGCGAGCACGGCGGTCACCGTCGTGCCGATGTTGCTGCCGAGGACAATGGCGACAGCGCCGATGAGGGGCAGCGTCCCGGTTGCATAGAGACGCTGCAAAATACCGATGACGGCGGTCGAGGACTGGACCGAGATGGTGGCGACGGTGCCGACGGCCACACCCAGGACGGGGATGTCGGAGACAGTGATGAGCATCCGTTCAAAAGCGTCGTATTCGGTGAAGACGCTCAAGGAGTCCCCCATCAGGTCGAGACCGAAAAACACCATGCCGAATCCAAAGACGACCCCGCCGATGCGCTGAAAACGCAAAGACGGTGAAAACAGCTGGGCGAAGACTCCTGCCGCGACCATCAAAAGGGCATATTCCTCAATTTGCAGTCCAATGATGAAACTGGTCGCCGTGGTGCCCAGATTGGCGCCGATGATGACACCGACGGCCTGCGGGAACGTCATCAGTCCGGCACGCACCAGACTGACCGTCAAGGCCGTCGTGCCCGTGCTCGTCTGCAAGAGCACGGTCACGAAGACACCGATCAGCAGAGCCTTGAACGTGGTCGACGTCGATTTTTCAATCAACAGCTTCAAACGATGTCCAGCCAGCAGCTTGAGTGAATCACTCAGCTTGCGGATGCCGAAAAGGAAGATGGCCAGCCCTCCGATGACAAGGATGGCCAGATCAGACCAGTGCGGGGACTCTCCGAGTGTCACGCGTCCACCCCCTCACGATTTCGAATCCACCTATATCCTAACACTTATCCCCCCTTTTGGATACCTCGAGCGAGGGGAATTGAACTCCGAAGCGTTTACAATCATCTTCTCATCGTGCACAATGTTGAGTGTCGACCATTGAATGAAAGGTGGGTCCGATATGGATCGTCACGATCTTCACCATCTACCCAAATCCCACATGGCCTTCCAATCCTCCCCCGACACCCTCGACATCCGGCTACGCACGACCCGGGGGAGCGTGAGGAGGGTGCAGCTGGTGCACGGCGATCCCTTCCATTGGAAGCGGCAGAATGACACTCGCAGCTGGGCCGGCCTGGATTCCTATACTGAGATGGACCTTGAGAATCGCACCCGGGCGTTCGATTATTGGTTCGCCCGCATCCGGGTGCCCTCCCGCCGCGTGAAGTATGCGTTCCTGCTTGAGGGCCGCTGGCTTTTCGGCGCCAGACTGCTGCTGGATGCGGTACGAGATCCGGGACAGCTCGCCAACCTCGACAACCTGTTCAACTATCCCTATCTACTGGAGGCCGACCGCTATCAAGCGCCGGAGTGGGTGGAAAGCACGGTGTGGTACAGCATCTTCCCCGACCGCTTCCATCAATCCGGCACAAGCGGTCTGGACCCCTCTCGCCCGGCCCGAAACGATCGGTTCTTCGGGGGGGATCTGAAAGGCATCGAGGAGAAGCTGGACTACATCGCGGATGAACTCGGTTGCAATGGCCTCTATCTGAATCCTGTCTTTGAATCGCCTTCTGCGCACAAATACGATGTCACGGATTATTTCCGCATCGATCCACGTTTCGGGGATGAAGCGTCCCTGCGCCGGCTTGTGAAAAAAGCGCATGCCAAGGGCGTGCGCGTGATGCTGGATGCGGTTTTCAACCACGTTTCCTATCGACACCCTTTTTTCCAGGATGTCCTCGAGAAGGGAGCACAAAGCCCTTATTATGATGCCTTTCATCTGCATGAGGATTTCGATGCGGAAGCGGTCCGTCGTAAATTTGAAGCCAAAGAGCGCTTCCGCCCGCCCTACGCTGCATTCGCCTTTTCGCCACGCATGCCGAAGGTCAACACCGAGCATCCCTTGATGCGTGAATATCTCCTCGAGGTGGCGACGTATTGGATTGAAACGGCCGATATCGACGGCTGGCGACTCGATGTTGGCAACGAGGTGTCCCATGATTTCTGGCGGGAGTTCCGCAAGCGCGTGAAAGCAGCAAAACCGGATGCCTACATCCTCGGGGAGAACTGGGACTACGCCTTCCCCTGGCTGCAGGGCGATCAGCATGATGGCACCATGCAATACGACTTCCTCTTTGCGGTGCATGCGCTGCTCGCTCCAGAGAAGGCGCCCTTCAGGCTGGATACCGAAGGCTTCCGCGACTTCGTTGTCGACCATTGCGCCCTTTACCCGCGACCGGTGCATGTCAACCTCTACAATCTGCTTGACAGCCACGACACCCAGCGGATTGCCCGGGTGCTCGACAACCAGACGGAAAAGCTTGAAATCGCCTACGCACTGCTTTTCGCTCTGCCCGGGACGCCGAGTATCTATTACGGCGGCGAAATCGGTCTGGATGGAGGAAAAGACCCTGACAACCGCCGGGCGATGGACTGGCAGGGTGAGCAGAGCGACAAACGCCTTTTCGAGACCTTGAAACACCTCATCCGGATCTATCGAGAGGAGGCGGACTTCCGTCGCGCACACCTCGAATGGCTACAAGCCTCCGATGGCGTGCTGGCCTTTCGCAAGGGGGACCTGCTGTTCTTGTACAATGTTTCGCAGACCCCCGGCACGGTTCAGCTCGGTGAGGCTTTAGGTCAAGCGTCCGACCTGCTTACCGGGCGTTCTGTCAATCTGAAGACGAGGATGCGTCTTCCCGGCTTTACATTCCGGATCTATCGCTTCAAAGACTGAAGGCATCACTGGCTTGTGGTACAATAGACAGGGACTCGACGTTAAAACAAGGACGGACGATGCGCATGTATGAACTGTATATCCACACCGCTCGGCAAGGCGGGCTCATCCGCGAGCTGGCCGCTTCCATCTGGCCCGAAGGCGAATTGCTCGCCTTGAGCAGGCAAACAGCGGTACTTCAGCTTCCGGAAGCGCCGGAAGACAGCCTGGACGCATATCATGAATTGATCATGAGCGATGTCAGTCAACCGTTCACCATCGCTCTTTTCACGCCGCAGAGTCGCTCACTCATCGGCAGGAAGTGGCTGTGCCGGGCGCTTGAGCGCCTCCCTTTCGGACACTACGCCGACGACAGCGTGCTTTACGCTCTGAACAAGCATTTTGCGAATGCGCGCAAGGAGTTCCGACGCCGGCTCGAAAACAGAATTTCAAAGCATCTGCTGGAGAGCGCCCTCGCTCTGGCGCATGCCGATCTGAATGCGACCCTCGCCGCGAAACGGCTGTATGTGCACCGCAACACGCTGCTTTACCGGCTCCGGCAGTTCAAGCTTCAGACCGGTCTCGACCCGCAGCGCTTCCGTACGGCGGCGCTGCTTGATCTGCTCTACACGCTGTAGCGGACTTTGTGCACGTTGCACATGGCGATGGCCGACCGCTTCGCTTACAATAGATGGTAGCGTAAGGAAGGAGTGAGACTGTGGCTGAACTCACATTCAAGAACGTCCGAAAGGTTTTCGAAAACTCCGTTGAAGCTGTCAACGACTTCAGCCTCAACGTTGAGGATAAAGAGTTCCTCGTCATCGTCGGACCTTCCGGCTGCGGCAAATCCACGACGCTGCGGATGGTCGCCGGGCTGGAGGATATCACCTCCGGTGAGCTCTACATCGGCGATACGTATGCGAATCCCCTGCCCGCAAAAGACCGTGACATCGCGATGGTCTTTCAGAACTATGCCCTGTATCCCCACATGAATGTCTATGAGAACATGGGCTTCGGGCTCAGACTTCGGAAATTTCCAAAACACGAGATCGAACGCCGGGTGAATGACGCCGCCAGGATTCTCGGTCTTGAGAACCTTCTCGACCGTCGTCCGAAGGCGCTCTCCGGCGGGCAGCGTCAACGCGTGGCGCTCGGTCGCGCCATCGTCCGCAACGCGAAAGTGTTCTTGATGGACGAGCCGCTTTCGAATCTGGACGCCAAACTACGCGTGCAGATGCGCGGAGAGATCGTCAAACTGCACCACCGCATCGAGACGACGACGATTTATGTCACGCATGACCAGACCGAGGCGATGACCATGGCCGACCGCATCGTCGTTATGCGCGATGGGTTCATCCAGCAGGTCGGCACGCCCTTTGAAATCTTCAACCGCCCGGCGAACCTGTTCGTTGCGGGATTCATCGGGACGCCGACGATGAACTTCCTTGACGGGGAGATTACGTCCCAGGGAACCTTCAAGACCGATGATTTCGAACTGGTCCTGCCCGATGAGGTGTTCGGCACGCTCAAGGACCAGGGCTACACCGGACGCACCGTTACACTTGGCATCCGTCCGCAGGATGTCCATGACGACAGGGATATGTTTGACGCCACGCCCGAGAATATCCTCGAATACAATGTCGAGATCGCCGAGCTCATGGGTTCGGAAACCAACATTACCATCGACGTCGCGGGGCGTGAAGTCACCGCCCGGGTCGACGCTCGCACCGATGTCGGCATCGGCGACCGGATCAAGTTCATCTTCGATCTTGAGAACGCTCATTTCTTTGATAAAGAGAACGAACAGCGAATCAACTGAAGCAATCCGTCTTCAGGAGGCGATGCATGCGATACTGTCCGAACTGCCATGCCCCTTTAGAGGCAGACCGGGAGGTCTGCCCCACATGTAACCGGCTGACCGATGCGACCAAGATGTGGATGCTCTATGGAAAGGGCAACATCGGTTTCGCCTTTCTCGGCGTCCTCTTCCCCTTCATCGGACTGGTGCTCTATCTTGGTCTGCGAAGGGCCCTCCCCCGACATGCGGCCGCCTTCTTCATCGGCGCTCTCATCAGTTCGCTCGCCGCTATCGTGCTGGCCCTTTTGTTCCTCCTTGGTCTGATGGGCTGAACGGACGGCGTGCGGGTTGAAACATCTCCGCTGAACGTATATCATAGGAAATGGGTGAAGATATGTAAGCCCTTGACGCCGATTCAAAGAAAAACGCCTGAAAGACTTGAAGCTGACCATGTAAGCCCTTTAACCATCATCAACAAGTGCATCAAAACTATAAAGCAACAAAAATACGAAAGGAGTTGCATTATGCCGGATTTCAAGAAACTATTCATGGTTCTGGCTCTGGGTACGCTGGTGTTCACGCTTGCCGCATGCCCGGAGGATGAAGATCCCGACCCCGATGTGGATCCCACCACGATTCATTTCTACAACAGCGAGGGCTGGGATGAAGTCTACGCTACCGCTGAGGACGGAGATGGCGAAGACCTGCTAGGGGAATTCCCCGGCACCGAGGCTGAAGCCGATGCGGACCACGACGACTGGTACTATGTCGATGTGCCCGTAGAGGATGTCCTCAGAAACAACGTCACAATCGTGTTCAACGATGGTGATGAGGCAGAAGCGGAAGGCACCACGGTTGACCATCCCGATTACTATTATGTGACCATGGAAGCGGATGAGAACTTTGGAACACGCCCCGACGCGGAGTTCTCCATGCGCGAAGTCGAGGACACCACCGTCTATTGGTACAACAGCGAAGGCTGGGAAGACATCCGTGCCTATGCGTTCGGCGCTGGCAACGGCGATGAATACCTTGGTGGCTGGCGCGGCGAAGAAGTCAGCGAAGCCGAAGAGGATGACTGGTACTACATCGACGTTCCCGCCGACGTGGACGCGGACGAACATTTCGAGATTATCTTCAATGGCATGGATGAAGATGACGAAGAACAACAGCACCCCGAATACGGTGAAGGCGGCGTCCTCATCGAGGATCGCGACCACGTCTATGTGACTATCGCCGACCCCGGTGAAGAGACGGCTTCCGATTCTAAAGAACTTGCGCTTGCTAATCTTGAAGAGTTCCTCGCTACCACAGATGTCTATTTCTACAACGTCGATGGCTGGGACGATGTCTACGTCGACGCCTGGGATGCAGATGATGAAGAGCTGCTCAGCAACGAAGCCGCGGAAGAAGCGGACGAAGACTATTGGTTCACCGTCGAAATTCCGAAGGGGCTTGACGAAGACGACGAGTTCGACGTCCAGTTCCACGACGCAGACGAGAATGAAAGTGCACGGTTCACCATCGATGACGACGAAGAAGTCTACATGACTCTGGATTACGTCCACGACGACATGGGCGAAGCCGAACTTCAAGCAGAGAACATCGCTTATGTCTATTTCTACAACAGCGAAGAGTGGGACAACGTGTACGCCGATGCCACCAATGAAGACCTGGATGAGACCGACCTCGAAGCAGCAGCGGTAGAAGACAATGACAATTGGTACGAGGTTGAAGTCCCCAAATATGTCGGCGGCGATGACTACTTCGATATCACGTTCCACGACGGAGACGGCAATGAAGCCGAACCAGCCACTATTGCGGACAACGTCGTGCTCTATGTCACCATGGACGACCTCTTCGCAGGCATGGAGCAGGCTGAGATCTTCATGGACGCAGAAGAGGAAGATTTCCACACATTCTATTTCTACAATTACCATGAATGGCAAGAACTTTATGTCTATATCTTCGACTACGATGGTATAGAAGACGGCGAAGCCGTCGGAAGCTGGCCTGGTGTTCGTGTCGATGACTACGAAGAGCATGAGGGCTGGTACCAAGTCGACCTGCCGATCGATGTCGACGAGAACTCCGCCAACCTTATCTTCAACGACTATCTCGATACCGGCGAGCAGATCGGTGACGACCTCGTGGTTGACGACAGCAATGATATCTGGCTGACTCCCATTGAAGAAGCCTTCGATAACCGGGAGGATGCTGAAGAGGCTGTCAAGCAAGCGATGGCCGGCACTGAAGTATTCTTCTACAACAGCGAAGGCTGGGACGATGTCTACGCCACCGCTGAAGGCGAAGACCTTGATGAGGATTTCACCGACGTTGCGGCTGAAGAGATTGATGCCGACTTCGACGGCTGGTATTCGGTCGAGGTACCGCTCTTCCTCGATGGTGAGGTCTACTTCGACATCCATTTCCATGATGGCGACGAGGCTGAAAGCCAGCAGTTCACCTTCGACGCCGACGAGCTTCATTACGTGACCATGGAAGAGCGCTATGCCGATCTGAACGAAGCCACCGTCTGGACCGATGCCGAAGAGGAAGACTTGACGCGGATCTACTTCTACAACAGCGAAGGCTGGGACGTCCATACATGGACTTGGATGCATATCCACCCGGATACTGACGATGAAATCTTCGTTCCCTTCTTCGAATCGACAGGCTGGCCCGGCGTACCTGCAGAAGAGCACGAGGAAGACGACTGGTATTATATCGACCTCCCCGTCGACCTGACCGAAGATGTCGAACTCGAAATCATTTTCAACAATGACGACGATCCTCTGACCGGAGATTTCGAGATTCCGGATGAAGACCATGTTTACACAACCTATGACGGCGAAGTCTTTACATCCATGGAAGCTGCAGAGGATTACGTAGCGGAGTAAGCTCAGGCTTCTCATCCGCGTGAACAAAAAGGGCAAATTCGCAGGGTGCGGATTTGCCCTTTCCACTGTTAATGCAGCGATTGACACAACACCGAGATTTCATATCAACGGTACGATACAAACAATTCTGGAGGGAACACGATTATGCTTGCAGTAAAGAGGGTCTTCACTGTCCTGCTGGTCACGACCGCCCTTGCGCTTGCTTCGCTTTCGGCACAGGCCGAGGACGGTGAGACCCTGATTGTGAATTATTATCGCTTCGACGATGATTTCTCCTTCTTCGATTCCGTGTGGCTCTGGCCCGAGGAACCCGATTCCATGGAAGGGGAGCGTTACGAATGGACGGATGAAGACACTGACTTCGGCGCACAGCTTGAGCTCGACCTCACAGACACCAACCTCGAGGATGCCACTGAAGCCGGTATCATCGTCCGTGGAGACGATTGGGAACAACGCGATGTCAACCAGGACCTCTTCATCGACATGACGCAGATGGAGGACGGCGAACTGGAGGTCTGGCTCGTCCAGGGAGATCCGACCGTCTACTACGAAGAAGCAGAAGCCGACACCTCCCATCGCTTCCTGCACGCCCGTTTCGAGGACAGGCGGACGATCAGCTACAACGCCACCGCCCCGACGGAGGAAGAAGACATCGAGGTGCTTGAAAACGGCGACGAAGTCGCAATCGAGGTTTTCGACATCGACCATCACGAGGGTGAGATCACCCTCGAGGAAGAGATCGACTTGCAGAACGAATACACCCTCCGCGGCGATCTGGGCGAGGAGGAACCCGCGGAGCGTCGAATTGAATTTGGCGGCATCTATGACACCGAGGCGTTCGAGGAAGCCTACGGCTACGATGGAGAGCTCGGCGCCGTCTATGATGAGGACGAGACCGAATTCAAGCTCTGGGCGCCCATCGCCGAGGGTGTGGAACTCAACCTCTATGCATACGGCCATACTTCCAATGAAGTGGATTATGACGGCAACGAAGGCGTCGACGACCCCTACGAGACGATCGAGATGGACGAAGGTGAGCAAGGCGTGTGGTCGACGACGGTCGAGGGTGATCAGCACGGCACCTACTACACGTTCACCGTCGACAACGGCGACGCCCACGGCGAACACGAAGTGACCGACCCCTACAGCGAATCAACCGGCGTCAACGGCCAGCGCTCGATGGTCGTCGACTTCGACCGTCTAAAGCCGGATGGCTGGGAAGCCGGTCGCGGCCCGGACAACATCGACAGCCATACGGATGCGATCATCTATGAGCTGCACGTGCGCGATCTGACCTCGCACGAGAGCTGGGACGGCACGGAAGAGTACCGCGGCAAGTTCCTCGGCCTCACCGAGGAGGGTACCGAGCACGAGGGTGTCTCGACCGGCTTCGACCACATCCAGGAGCTCGGCGTCACCCATGTGCACCTCCTGCCGGTGATGGATTTCGGCATGGTCGATGAGACCCGGCTGGATGATGAGGATTATCACGGCATCTATGACGGCATCTTCAACTGGGGCTACATGCCACGGCATTTCAATGCGCTCGAGGGAAGCTACTCGACAGATCCGTTCGATGGCTCGGTCCAGGTCGAAGAGTTCAAGCAGATGGTCCAGGATTTCCATGAAGCGGAGATTGGTGTGATCATGGACGTCGTCTACAACCACACCGGTCAGTCCGCTGAATCCAACTTCCATCGGATCCTGCCCGGCTACTATCACCGCCTCGAAGCCGACGGCAGCTTCTCCGACGGCAGCGGCACCGGCAACGAGACAGCTTCCGAACGCAAGATGATGCGCAACTTCATGGTCGATTCCCTGACCTTCTATGCCGAACAATACAACATCGACGGCTTCCGTTTCGACCTGATGGCGCTGCACGATATCGAGACGATGAACATCATCGCCGAGGAACTGCAGGAGATCGATGAGGACATCGTCATCTACGGTGAACCGTGGACCGGCGGCGAAAGCCTTCTGCCGGATGATCAGATGGCCGACAAGGATGCCCTCGATCAGATGGATGATATCGCCGTCTTCAACGACGACACCCGCGACGGCACGGTACAGGGCTCCGCTTTCGACAACTACGGGACCGGCTTCGTCCAGGGTGACAGCGACGACCCTGCGGTCATGCTCGGCATCACGGGCGCGACCGAGGTTCCCGGACTGCCGTATGAAGCCTGGGCGGAATCTCCTTCGCAATCCGTCAACTACATCTCCGCCCACGACAACAACACCGTCCGCGACAAGCTTGTCTTGAGCACGGTTGTCGACCCGCTCGATGAAGAAGTAGACGGTGCCGGAGAGGAGATCACCCGCGAGGAGGTCCAGGATATGCTTGATGAAGGCGACACCTGGCATGAGATCGAGCGCATGCAGCGGCAGGCGAACAACATCGTGCTCGCCTCCCAGGGCATGACGTTCATGCACGCGGGCGTGGAGATGATGCGCACCAAGCCGTGCCTCGATCCGGACGTCCAGGAAGACTACTGCGACCCCGACGGGCTTTACGACGCCAACTCCTATCGCAGTCCGGACGAGACCAACCAGCTGGACTGGAACTGGAAGGCCGACTACAACGAGACCTATGAATACGTCCGCAACCTCGTCCACCTCAACCGCGAGAAGGACTTCTTCAGCTATTCCACGGCCGAGGAGCTCCAGGGCAACATCGCCCTCACATCCCAGGAGGACGGCCTGATCGCCTACGCGCTCTACGATGACGACGACCTCTGGCGCACCACCCTCGTCGTCCACAACAACGGCGCTGCCTCCCGCGATTTCGACATGCCGGGCGGACAGTGGAACGTGGTCGCCACCACTGAAGAGGCCGGCGAGCTCATCGGCGGCGAGGAAATGCTCGAGACGCTCTACAAGCAGGATGGCGGCGAGACGATCGAGCTCGATCCGAACGATTCGCTCATCATGTACAACGAAGAAGAGATCGACATCTTCGCCGACCCCGACCGTTACGCCGACCAGATTGAAGAAGACGGCCTGCCCACCTGGGGTATTGTCCTGATCACCATCGGCGGCATAACTGTCGTCGGCGGCGTCGGCATCGCCCTGTATGCGAGCGGCGCCTTGAAACGCGGCTGAGTCTTCACACAGCACGATAAAAAACGTCCCATTCCCTTGCTTGGGGGATGGGACGTTTGTTTTTGCGTTGAGGGATTATTCTTCCTCTTCGGGTGGTGGACGATGCGCGCGTGGGGCTGCTTTTTTCTTTCTGCGATTGCGGATGCGCATCACAAGCAGCGTGCCGCCGACGGCGAGGATGAACCCGCCGGTGATGAGGACGATCGGCAGAAGGCAGGGAGCGCGGTCGTCGGGGTCTGAGAAATCGTCGTCGTAGAGCTCGCCGTCGAAGCCGCTCGTGCGGAAGATCCGATCATCGGCGCCGTAGAAGATACCTTCAGTGTCGTCGATCTCCTCGATGAAGTCGAGCGCGTCCTCGATGGGCATCAGATAGGCGGCCGTGACAAGGATGTCGCCGATGAGGGGGTCGTCGTGGATGAGCCAGGCACCGAGGAAATGGTCGAGCTCGGTGCGGCAGAGCAGTTCATCGCGGATGCGCTCGCCCCGTGAGCGTTCGAGCTCCTCCACGCCCGCGGGGAGGTAGGTGAAGGGGTCGATGAGGTGGTGGTAGGGGACGTCATCGACGGTGACGTAGCGTTCATAATTGCCGCTGCCGACGATGTTCTCGCCATCGGCGAGGTGGACTTCGGCGAAGGTCTCGCGCTGGCCGGTGATGATCGACCAGATGTCCCCCTCATAGGCAGGGTCGACGATGGGGATGTGCCAGAGACCGCTCTCGCGTTGTGGATGTTCGCCGTAGACCTCGATGTTCGAGGTGCCCGCGTTGAAGACGAAGCTGTCGACGCCGGGCTGCTGCTTGAGCAGATTGCCGCCTTCGCGTGCCGCATAGCCCTTCGCGATGCCGCCCAGATCGAGAGACATGCCCTCTTCGATGCGGATGGTGCCCGCCTCTTCATCGAGCGTGATGTCGGAGACGTCGGTGTGTGCGCCGGCGGCTTCGAGAGTTTCCTCTGAGGGCAGGTCCTCACGGGGGATCTCCACGCCGACGCCTCGCTCGAGCAGTTCGTTCCAGATGTCGATGACCGGGCCGAGGGCGATGTTGAAATAGCCGTTGGTCTTGTCGTGGTATTCCACGCCCAGGCGGACCATCTCGAAAAGGTCGTCATCGACCTCGTGGGCGACGCCGGGATTGTCATTGATGGTCTTGATGTTGGTCACATCGGTCTCGTCGTAGCGGGTGGCCAGATCGTGAAGCTCACTAAGACGCGATTCCAGGCTGTCTTCGATCGACTCGAGATCCGCATCGTCATGGTAGAGGGTGATTTCAATCGAGGTGTCGAAGTATTGCGTGAAAAGGAACTCCTCTTGTTCGACGGCGTCATCTTCTGCAAGAACCGTCGGAGAGAAGAACAGGACGGATGCGAGGAACAGTGCCAGCAGCTTTCTCATGGGCGGGGCCTCCTTGTCAAGGGAAAAAAGAAGCGGCCCGCAGGCCGCTTCCAATCTACTCTAATGCATCCGCGAGCGCATCGAGATAGGCATCAACGGTGATCGATACGCCGGCAATGGCGTCGATGTCGCCATTGTCGAGCTCATAATCGTAGGATTGGTTCTCGACGATATCCTCGGCGAGCATGTCGACTTGCTCGACCCACAGATAATCGCCGGAGCCGGACATTTCATAGCCATAGCCGCCATCCAGCGCGCGCTTGGTGCCGAATACATCGTCATCGATCTCGTAGCCGACATCGAACATGATATGTTCAATGCCGCCGGCCTCGTTCACGGCTGCGACTGCGTAGGTGTAGTCGTCATCGAGGACGGATCCGTACTGGATGCCGGCATCATAGTCGCCGTCCACGTCGGCGACGTCGGCCGGGACTTCGTCCTCGCCGAGTTCGGCTTGCGCGAGAGCGTCTTCAATCGCTTCGAGGTAGCCATCCACGCTGATGGTCACGCCGGCGAGGGTGTCGCCTTCGATGTCGCCTTCCTCGTCAAGGTCGAGTTCAGGGATGCCGTTGTTCTCGACAACCTCATCCGCGAGCATGTCGACTTGTTCGACCCAGAGATAGTCGCTGTCGGGGGACATTTCGTAGCCTTCACCGCCGTTGTAGGCGCGTTTGGTCGCCGCGACGGTTTCGTCATCATCGACATCCTTCTCAGAAGCCGTATCGATGAGGACGTCGGCGATGTCACCGTCCGCATCAACGTACACATAAGCGAGGGTCGTGTCGCCGTTTTCTGTGTAGCCGAGATATAGCCCCGGGTTGTAGGCGTACTCGTCGTCGCCGTTGCAGGCGGCCAGGACGCTCACGAATGCGAGGGCGATCAGGAATGTTGCGAGTTTCTTCATGGTTCGTACCTCCATTAGAGTTAGGGTGGATTATTCAGGACGGTTCTGTTTGTTCTGCAAACATTATATTGAATACGCGCGCGCGTGTCAATCTTTTAGCATGGCTGGTTTCGAGTGTCGTTATTGAAACCGCGGACCGATGTGCAGTATACTGTGTATGTGCAAGAGGATGCCGTGCCGGAAAGGCCGGCGATCGATTCGAAGCAGGCAGGTGTCGGGCGATGCGAAAGAACGATCTCATCTTCATCGTGGTGCTGCTTGTTCTCTCCGGTGTGCTGCTGCTGGGCGTCCGTGTCCTGCAGAGCGCCAGCGAGACAGAGGACGGGACGGCGAACGTGTTCTACCGCGGGGAGCTTGTGCTCCAGATTGAGCTGGCCGACGGTAGTTCGACGGTGCACAACGATGCATACGTGCACGAGGCCGATGACGAGGAGGGTCTCTTTGTCGTCGAAGGCGAGCTCGGACCGGTGACCATCGCCTATGCGGACCACACGGTCGAGGTCGTCGACGAGACCAGCCCCCGCAACATCTGTCAGCACCAGGGCCGGACGAACTCCCCCTATAAGCCGCTGACCTGTCTGCCCAACGACGTCGTGATTCGCATCGAGCGCGCTGTCGGTGATGACTATGACGGTATCGTACAATGAACGGAGGTGAACCATGATAGACGTGTTCGATCTCTTCGAGGTGCTGCTTTTCTTTATTCTGCTCGCCGTGACCTTCAAGGCGATGATGAGCCTCGATATCACCAGATATTTCCAGAAGGGTGCGGTCTGGCAGATTCAGATCATCTATATTTTTCTCAGCATCGCGCTGAGCTATCTCGTGCTCCAGGCAGTGATGAACTTGATCTACATCTCACAAAGACTGTTCACGTGACACACGTCGGGGAAAGGCGACATAGCTGCCTTCATACCGGATGGACGCCGTTCCGGCGGTGGCTTCAAGGAGCCTGGCTTCAAAGCTCCCTTCCTCGTCGAGAAGATCGATTCGCAGCCGGGCTCCCCCTGCGTCGTAAGTGCGTTCGACGATGACGGCCCGATTCTGCAGCCAGGATTCCACCCGGGCGGCATCGCCGTGGGGGAGATGGATTGTGAGGCGCCGGCGTCGCTGGGCATCCACGAAGGCGGTGTTTTCTAACGCCGCTCCGATAGCCCGCCCATAAGCGCGCACCAATCCGCCGGCTCCAAGCTTGATGCCGCCGAAATAGCGGACGACGACGGCCAGCACATGACTCAGGCCGTTCTTTTGAAGCACCTCGATCATCGGGCGTCCTGCCGTTCCCGATGGTTCGCCGTCGTCGCTGAACCGCTGGATCGGCTGTTCGCCTTCCAGTATGTAGGCATAGCAACAATGCGCCGCATCGGGATGCAAGCGGCGCATTTCCGTTATTTTTTCCTTGGCGTCGGTCTCGCTTTCAATGGGGAAAACCGTCCCGAGAAAGCGCGACCGGCGGATCTCAAGGGTGTGTTCGCCTGATTGGTCGATGCTTTGCATGGGGGATGCCTCCTTTACTCCCATCATAGCATAGCCGGCCGGATTCTGTAGCGGCTGGCAATCGGTTCGTATCTGTAGTATAATCAAAAGCCGGAGAAAGAGAAAGGTTGATGCGTGTGGACCGACACGAAAAAGGCGTCCGGATCCTGCAAACACTCGAGGACGCCGGCTATGAAGCGTATTTCGTCGGTGGCTATGTCCGCGATTATCTTCTCGGAATCAACACCAAGGATATCGACATCACGACCGCGGCCCGACCGGAAATCGTCGAGGAGCTCTTCGCGCGTGTCAAGCCAACAGGAAGAGCGTTCGGCACGATGACGGTGCTGATCGAGGATGTCCCCTTCGAGGTGACGACGTTCCGTCGGGATGGGACCTACGACAACCATCGTCATCCCGATGAGATCGCCTACAGCGATTCGCTTGCCGCGGACCTCGCCCGCCGGGATTTCACCATCAACCAACTCGTGATGGACGCACGGGGGAATATCCTTGACCATCACGGGGGTAGAGAGGACCTCTCGAAGGGTCTAGTCCGGACCATCGGCGAGGCGGATGCGCGTTTTTCCGAGGATGCGCTGAGGATGCTGAGGGCGTTCCGTTTCATGGCGGTGCTCGGCTTCCAGCTTGAAACCGAAACGGAAGCGGCCATCCGGCGGCAGGGACACCTGATTCGGAAAGTGTCCATCGAACGTGTGCAGGAGGAGCTGTTCAAGCTCTTCCGCGCGCTTTACGCCAGGCATGCGCTCCAGGCCCTCGCCGCGACAGATTTTCATCGTCATCTTTCCATCGCGGAGGGCGTTGAGCGTCTGGCCGCAAGTGACGTACCCTTCGGGCTGCATGCCGGGTTCGCACTCCTCGATGAATGCGACGGTCTCGACCGGGAGCACTGGCGTTTCTCCAAGCGCTTCAGCCGCACGCTGCATCGCATCCGGGATGCCGCTTCGGCGTTGCGCAAAGAAGGTCCGACGCCCCGGATTGTCTTTGAGTACGGCCACTGGGTGTGCCGGCGTGCCAATACCCTCAACCGTCTGCTGGGTCATGCGGATGCGGCCGACGAAATCGAGGCCGTCGACCGTGAGCTGCCGCTGCGTTCATTGAAAGAACTCGCTTTCAAGGGCGAGGATGCCAGACGACTTCCGGTGGCAAAGCCTCACCACATCCGCATCGTGCTGGATGAACTGCTCGGAAAGGTCCTCGATGGAGAACTTCCGAATGAATACGAACAGCTTAAAAAAGAAGCCGAAAAGCTCGTGGAGACCTTGAAGGAGGATCGGCGAAATGCCTGAATTCGAGGCCTATCTGGAAGATTTCCATACGGTGACGGTGCTGGTCGAAGAGCAGCAGAAAGCTTCCCTGCAGCCACCGTTCCACCTCGAAGGCGAGCGTGAGATCCTGCCACTGGAAATCACTGAAGAAAAGATTGTGGGGGGAATGGCCAGAATCACGGCCGTTTTTGACGGCTTTGTGCTGCTCAACCACGTCTATTACGTCAAGGATTCCCAGGGAAGCTCGGCGGAACTGTATTCCGGCGAGATTGTCCGGACGGAGCTTTTCGACAATCTTTACTACTACGACGGCGAACTCGGCCATTTCTATACCCCTGAGAGCACCCGGTTCAAAATCTGGACGCCAGTCGCCAAATCGGTCACTTTGATACTCACCCAGGAGGGCCGTTCCCAGCGCGTTCCGCTTGATTACATCAATCAAGGCCTCTGGCAGGTCGACATCCAAGGCGACCTTGACGGCGCCGAGTATTACTATGAAGCCTATGTCAACGGCCGGACCAGGTCTTTCCTCGATCCCTACGGGGTGGCTTCCGGTGCGAACGGACGGTGCAACTATGTCATCGACCCCAGCAAGCTCCGGAAAGTCACGCCCTACAAGGGTCCGCATGGCTGCGACGCCGTGCTCTATGAAGCGAGCATCCGGGATCTGACCTCCGATTCAACGATTCATGCGAGCCGCCCCGGCAGCTACTATTCGGCGGCCGAGTCCGGCCTTGTGACCCCGGCGGGGAATCCAGCGGGGTTCGATTATGTGAAGAGCCTGCCCATCACCCACATCCAGTTCATGCCCTTCTACGATTTCGAGGGGGTGGATGAGACGAGGCCCTTTGAAGCCTACAACTGGGGATACAACCCTTCGCAGTATAATGTCCCCGAGGGCAGTTATGCCTCGGACCCTGATGATCCCTACGCCCGCATCCTTGAACTCCAGGATATGATCGATACGTATCACAAGGCCGGCGTCGGGGTGGTGATGGATGTCGTCTACAATCATGTCTACGATGTCGAGACCTTCCCCTTCGACCAACTGGTCCCCGGCTACGCCTTCCGTGTCAATGCCGACGGCTACTTGACGGATTCGAGCGGCTGCGGCAACGACCTGGCCACCGAACGCAGGATGGTGCGCAAGTTCATTGTCGATTCCGTGCTGTACTGGGCGCGACGCTACCGCGTCGCCGGCTTCCGCTTCGACTTGATGGGGCTCATCGATATCAATACCATGCACTTCGTCCGTCAGCGTCTCGAACGTTTCGACCGCCGCATCATGGTCCATGGTGAAGGCTGGAAGATGCCCGCGCCCCTGGGGGAATCGATGCTCACGCATCTGCAGAACCGTCACGTACTCTTCAACATCGGCTTCTTCAACGACATGACCCGGGAGGTCGTGAAAGGCTCGACGTTCACCGTTGAAGACAGAGGATACGCGATGGGCAGAGCGGGACATCACGGCACGCTCACATCCATCCTCCGCGGCAGCACCGTCACCAGCGGAGGGATCAAATATCCGGGACAGAGCTTGAATTATGTCGAATGTCACGACGACCACACCTTCGCCGACAAGGCCGCCCTCGCCATGGCGGATCGGGACGAAAGCGAGCGCCGACGCGCCCAACGTCTCGCGACCGCCTTCATCGTGCTTTCGCAGGGCGTACCCTTCATCCATAGCGGTCAGGAGTTCTACCGGAGCAAACAAGGCGTCCGCAATTCCTATAAAAGCCCCGATGCCATCAACAAACTCGACTATTCGCGCCTCGATGCCTACGCCGAGGATGTCGAGAACTTCCGCCGGCTGCTGAGGCTGCGGCGTGAACAGCCCGCCCTGCGTCTGCGCACGCCCTATGACATCGCCACCCGCACCGCCATCGAAATTCGCAAGCACGGCACGATTCTCTACACCATCGACAACGACGACGGTTCGAAGCTGCACGTCATCTTCAAGAACACGGCAAAGCCCGAGTCGCTGCACTTCGACTCGCCTTTCAAGCTGCTTTTTGACAGTGAGGGGACGGCCGAAATCGACACCGGGACCGTCACGCTCTCGACCCCGATCGCCCTTGTCTTGGCGACAACCCCCAGATAAAAAGGATGAGACTCATGGAACCCTTCTACGCGAAAATCCTCAGCTACAACCTCACGACCTATCCGACCAACACGCTTTCAGTCCTCACCCGCGAGGGGGAGCGACGGACGCTGCGCATTGACGAGGACGAACCCGTCGAGGAGGCGGAGGTCTATAGGTTCGAGACCACGCCGATCGAGTTCAAGGGACGTACGCAATACCGCGTCGATGAGTATCGGCACATCACGGACTGCGAGCTCTCGATCGAGGAGCGTTTCGACATCATGCGCGATTTCTATCCCTTCGCCCCTGTAGAGCTCGGCGACATCAAGGAGACGATCGAAGCCTATCTTGAGCGGCTCGAGGAAGAGACGATCCGGACGGTCACCCAGACGCTGTATGCCCGTCACAAGGAGGATTTCTACCTCTACCCCGCGGCGACGAAGTTCCATCACGCCTACATCGGCGGTGTAGCCTATCACACGGCGACGATGCTCAAGCTTGCCGAAGGGTTGCTTGACGCCTATCCCTTCCTCGATGCTGAACGATTGATCGCCGGGATCGTGCTGCATGATCTTTTCAAGACGGTCGAGCTTTCGAACTATTATGCGCCGGAATACACGAGCGAGGGCCGTCTGCTGGGACACATCAGCATCGGTGCGGAGGCGATCGCCGCCGTGGCCCGCGAGCAGGGTCTGTTTGAAACGGAGGAAAGGATGCTGCTGCAGCACATGCTGCTGTCTCATCATTACCATGGGAACTTCGGCTCCCCCAAGCGGCCGGCGGTTCCCGAGGCGCTGGCTTTGCATTTCATCGACAACATCGATTCGAAGTTCACCGTGCTCGGCGAGGCGCTGGAAGAAATCGAGCCCGGGACCTTCACTTCGAATCTGGGCGTGCTCGACCGCGAGCGTTATTACAAGCCGAAGCGTCCGCCCCGCAGAAAAAAATAGACAAAAACCTTGCTTTGTGGTAAAATGCGTAACCGACGTGCGAAAAAAGCCCGCCACACCGAATAGAGGAGTGAATGAACATGAAACTCGAGAAACGCACCGACAATCTCAGAACAATCCGCAAACAACAACGCATCCCCGGCGTCATCTACGGCAGGGAGATCGAATCCACACCGGTCGAGACGGCCTTCAAGGATTTTGTGAGGACCTATCAATCCTACGGCATGAGCATGACGTTCAACGCCACGCTCGGCGATGAGGAGCATCAGGTCTACCTCAAGGAAGTGCAGACCGACCCGATCCGGCAGAATGAGATCCTGCATTTCGATCTACAGAAGGTCAGCGCGACCGACACCATCTCCGCCGAGATCCCCATCGAGATCGAGAACAAGGAGCACGCCGAACGCCGCGGCCTCGTTGTCGAGGTCATCTCCGGAACGGTCGAGATGGAATTCCCCGCCGGCAGCGGCATCAGCAACTTCACAATCGACGTCAGCCAGATTGAGGACAACGACACCTTTACCGTCGCCGATCTGGACAAGCCCGAAGGATTCAAACCGCTTGTCCCCGAGGACAAGGTGCTCGTCAGCCTGACCTGGGCGCAAGAAGAAGAGATCGAGGAAGTCGAGCCTGAAGCCGAAGAAGACATCGAAGTCGAAGCCATCAAGCAAAAAGATGAGGACGAAGAAGCCGAAGAGGCCGACGAGTCCGAAGAGGCTTCGGAGGACACCGACGACGAAGAGTGACCGTGTCTTTGCAACTCACCGGCACATCTGCAAAAGAAAGGCATCCCCGCGGGGATGCCTTTTTGATTGTCACTAGATTGGAGGAAACGCTTATTCGTCTTCAAGCGGCGGGAAATGCGATCGTTCGAAGAGGTCCTTGATTGCTTCGAACATACGCACATGGTGCGCTTCTTCTTCATAAATCTCGTAGTCGCCCTCGAGGATGTCCTCGATCAGGTAGAGCGTCATCGTGAGGCCGCTGAAGAATGTGTCGTGGAGATCGCCATAGAGAACGTCAAGGCTTGCTTCAAGGTCTTCGGGAAGCTCCGTGTCGCTGTAGCCCTCACGGTTCATCTCCACGGTGCGCCGCGAATAGTATTCGAGCTGTCGGGCGGTGGGCAGGTCGTTTTCGTTCTCCAGCTCCTCGTCGTAGGCCTCGTCGCCATCGAACGCGGCGCTGGGACGTTCAAAGTCCTCCGTGCGTTCGCCGAAGAAAAGATGTGCACCGTGCAGGCTGTGCGTCGGGTCGCTGGATAGGCGTGCATCCTCATCGGCTTCGCCGAGGGATTCATACAGCGAACGCAGCGTGTCCCGGACGGCTTCCGGCTCGTCGCGGATGGCGCGGTGGTCGAGCTCGCCGCGGTCGGTGTATTCGACGCGGATGCCGGCGTTCTTGAAGCGTGCCCAGCGGCTGTAGTCATCATCGTCCTCGTCTTCACCCCGAAGCGCGGAGTGGTATTCCTCGACGAGGTCCTCGAGGTCCTCCTCATCTTCGGCGGCTGCTTCAAAGGTGTCCGACAAGTCCGCGAGGAGGGTGTCGAGGTCATCTTGTTCATCGGCGTCCAAATCCTCGTAGTAGGCTTCAAAATCGTCCTTCAGGAAGTTTTCGTCGAAGTCGAAGTAGAAGAGCAGCTCTTCGGTCTCGAGACTGATGTAATTCTCGAAGCGGTCCTCGACATAGGGGAGGATGTCGGCTTCGAAATCGATGCGTTCAAGAAGATGGTCGGGCCGGATGTGTTCCGCGACCTGCTCGTTGATGTAGGCGCGTTCGCTGCTGACCTGGAACTGCAGCTGCAGGAAGACCTCGAAGTCGATGCCGAACTGGGCGACTTGCTCGCGGTACTCGCGGAGTTCGTCATGCCAGCTTTGCACGAGGTCGCGGTTCTTCGCCCGGTCCTCTTCGCTTACGGCGTCGCGAATACGCTCTAAGAGGCTACGCTGTCCATAGATGGCTTCCTCGTCGACCCCGAAGTGCTCGGTGAAGTGCTCGCTCTGCAGCAGCAGGTCGTTGCGGATGATGTCTGAAGCGTAGAGCGACCCCACACGGCGGGCCATGTAATCAAAGAAGTCGTCGATGTGGATATCGGTTTCCTCGAGCGTGGCGATGTAGCCGTCGAAGTCTTCGTTGTAGAGCTCCTGCTGGGTCTGGAACTGTTCTTGGTACATGAAGGCCATTGCCTCGTCGTAGATTTCCAGCCCTTGTTCCTCGTGGAGCCTGCGGAAGGCGTCGACGACCTGTTCGTCGCCGACAAGCGTCTCGATGTAATCATCGGCGAGCGCATCGAGGGTCTCTTCGTCAAGCTCCTCGAAGTCGTCGGTCTCTTCTTTGTCGAGGACGTAGAAGAGATATTCGAAGTCGTTGAAGCTTTCGCTCTCCTCGGTGAAAGCTTCTGCCTCGCCCAGATCCTTATAGAGCAGGTCGCTCATCTCGGCGAACGCGGGTTCCTCGCGTTCGGTGGCCTTGCTCTGCAGGTCGCGCTGGTTGTAGTGGAAATGATCGTTCTCAAGCGCGAGGAGATCGTCGAGGTCGGCATCGGGGTCAAGATTGTCGCGGTAAGCGTATAGGTAATTGTAGACTTCGACGAAGGCTTCCAGTGTCTCCTCTTCGTCGAGAGCTTCGGTGTTGTCCTCGTCGAAATCGTCGACGTCCTCGATGTCGTCTTCGCCGACGTAACGGCCGAAGCCGTCCTCGAAACCGGGGACGAGTTCGAAATGATCCATCACCGCCTGGTATTCACTCTCGTCGTTGAATCGTAGCGTCAGTGCCTCGAGGTCGCCCTGATGATAGTCCTCGTAAAAGGACTCGAGGTCCTCTTCACCGATGTAGAAGGGTTCGTCCTCATCCTCGCGCTGGTATTGATCGCGAGCATAGTCCTGCTTGGCGATCCGGAGCCGGATGAAGGCTTCTTCGCTGGCTTCTTCGTCCGGGTCGTAGCCGCTCATGAGGACGAGGTCCTCATAATTCTGCTCGAGCTCCTCTTTCTCGCGTTCGGTGAGCTGGTCGATTTCTTCCTGGTCGGTGGTCTCGTAGGTCAGTTCGAGAATCTTCTCCTCGATCGCGTCCTCGTCGACGGCGTCGATGTAATCCTCGATGAGTGCTTCATCGATCATGTTGATGAGCTGCATCGTGCCGTCGGCGGATTTCATCCGCTGGTAGAGGTCTCCGCGAGTGACGGTGAAGCCGTTGTAGGTCATGAACGGCTCATCGGGGTCTGAGACCGTAGGCGGTTCATCGTCGCCGATCAGGACGTTGCAGGCTACGGAGAGGACTAAGATCAGAGTCAGAATCGCGACGACGATGCCGCCGCGTTTCAATGTGGTGGTGTCCATGCTTGATCACTCCTTATTAAATCGCAATTAACATATTATCATTAATACATGGTGAAGACAACTTATAAAGGAGCGAATTTCGTCTTCGCCCTGGGTGCTGCGCAATTGCATTTCGTTTCTTTTCTTGTATAATAGCGATAGACTGGAGTGAGAGCATGGAGACAATCATTCTCGCAAGCGGGTCGAAAGGCAACGCGACCTTGATCCGCAGCGGCACGACGACGGTGCTGCTCGATGCCGGCATCAGCTACAAGGCGATGCGTGAACGCCTTGGCGGCGAAGCGGACCTCGCCGGCATCGAAGGCGTGCTGCTGACGCATCCGCATAACGACCATGTCCGTGGCCTCAAGGGCGTGATGAACCGTATCCGCGCGCCGCTTTACACAACGGCGAAGACTTTTCACAGCATCCAGCACAAACACAGTCTCTCACCGCCCTTCTTCGAGGTCGACCCGAACCGCCCGTTTACGCTAGGCGACCTTTACATCACGCCGATTTCCCTCTCGCACGATACCGAGGACACGCTCGGTTTTCGTATCGATTCCGAGGGGCGGACGCTTGCCTACATCACCGATACCGGGTTTCTTCCCGAGAAGGATTTCGACAATCTACGGAATCTGGACATGTACATTTTTGAATCGAACTACGATGTGGCGACGCTTTTCTCCTCACAACGCCCTTACTACCTCAAGCGTCGAATCGATTCCGTCAAGGGGCATCTCTCGAATGCGGACGCTGCCTATTATCTCAGCCGGCTGGTCGGTCCGAAGACTCGACGCATCGTGCTCGCCCATCCTTCGGAAGAATGCAACACCGAAGCACAGGCTTTGAAGACGCTCAATTCTGTCTTCCAAAGCTACGAACGCTCCTTGGAAGCCTGCGATGTCGTCGTCGCGAAACAGCACGAAGCGGTGGGCTGGTATGAAATCTGAACAGATGGGAATGATGGATATGGACCATGAACGCTTGATTAAAACAACCTGCGCCGAAGTCTTCGGTGTAGACGAAACGCATGTGCGCCTTCTGCACCGCCTGATGGGAGGCATGTCCAACTACACCTACGTCGTCGAAGTCGGCGCTGCCCGCTACACGTTCCGCATTCCCGGCAAGAAAGCTGAACGGTTCGTCGACCGCACCATCGAAAGGCATCATCTTCAGCTGGCGGAAAAGCTGAATCTGCCCAACCGGACCGTGCATGTCGATGTGGCCAGCGGCATCAAGATCGCCGAGTACATCGACGGCGTCCCGCTCAGCGAGCACAATCCCCTCGAGTATCTCGAGGAAGCGGCCGACATTCTCAAGACGATTCACGAAAGCGGCCTGGAAAGCGACTACGATTATGCGCCCCTCGAGAGACTTTCCGTCTATGAAAATCATCTCCGGGAGTTCGACCACGACCACGGTGACACCTATTGGGCCTTGAAGGAGAAGTGGCTGGCTTACCGGCCCTTCCTTGATGAATTTTCGAAGACGTTCGTGCACGGAGATGCGCAGATCAGCAACTTCGTCATCGCCGAAGACGGACTCTATCTCATGGACTGGGAGTTCTCGGGCAATCACGACCCCTTTCATGACATCGCCTGTTTCGGCAACAACAATTTCGACCACGCCGTGGCGCTGCTGCCGGTGTATCTCGGGCGCGCTCCGGAGGCTGAGGAATATCGCAGGCTGTATCTGTGGCGGGTCTTCCAGACGTTGCAATGGCACAACGTCGCCCGCTATAAGGCTTACATCGGACTATCGGAAGAACTCGGTATCGATTTCGACCGCGTGGCCGAGAGCTACCTCGAGAAGGCCCGGGCGTTGCTCGCCAAAGCCGAAGAATTCTAAAGAAGCCTTGTGAAGGTTCATGGAAGTGTTTTCTTGAACCTTCCTCGCTTTCGGCCGTTGTCTATGGCCGCCGAGTGTTGTATAATAGACCTGTATGACAACAGCCGAACAATATCTATAAACGGAGGTGGTTGCTTTGGCAACCAAGAAACAGTATCAGGCGATGGATGGAAACACGGCGGCCGCACACGCGTCGTATGCGTTCACTGAAGTCGCCGGCATCTATCCCATCACGCCGTCTTCCCCCATGGCGGAATTGACCGACCTGTGGGCTTCCCAGGGACACAAGAATCTTTTCGGCATGCCGGTCAAGGTAGTCGAGATGCAAAGCGAGGCCGGTGCGGCCGGCACGGTTCACGGCTCCCTGCAGGGCGGCGCGCTGACGACAACCTACACCGCTTCTCAGGGGCTCCTGCTCAAAGTCCCGAACATGTACAAGATGGCCGGCGAGCTGCTTCCCGGCGTCATCCATGTCGCGGCCCGGAGCATCGCCGTGCAGGCGCTGTCGATCTTCGGGGACCATCAGGACGTCATGGCGACCCGCCAGACCGGATTCGCCATCCTCGCTTCCGGATCGGTCCAGGAGACGATGGACCTTGCCGGCGTGGCCCATCTGGCGGCCATCAAGTCGAGCGTTCCGTTCGTCCATTTCTTCGATGGCTTCCGGACCTCGAACGAAGTCAACAAGATCGAAGTCATGCCTTATGAGGTCTACGACCGTCTGCTGGATTACGACGCGGTCCGTTCCTTCAAGGCGCGGGCCCTCAACTCGGGCAATCCGGTGACCCGCGGCAGCGCACAGAACGACGATGTGTACATGCAGGCGCGGGAGGTCCAGGAGAAATTCTACCATGACCTTCCCGATATCGTCGCCGATTACATGGAGGAAATCAGCCGCGAGACCGGCCGGCATTATCAGCCGTTCAGTTACTACGGTCCTGAAGATGCGACCGACGTCATCGTCGCGATGGGCTCCGTCACGGAGGCGATCCGCGAGACCGTGGATTATCTAACCGAGGAGGAAGGTCGGAAAGTCGGCCTGCTCGCCGTGCATCTGTACCGTCCCTTCAGCGAGAAGCATTTCTTCGCTTCGATGCCGGATTCCGTCGAGCGTATCGCCGTCCTTGATCGCACGAAGGAGAACGGCTCCATCGGCGAACCGCTCTATCTCGATGTACGCAGTCTCTATTACGGCCGGCAGGACGCACCGACGATTCTCGGCGGACGTTATGGCCTTTCGAGCAAGGACACCACTCCCGCGCAGATCAAGGCCGTCTACGACAACCTCGCCGGTGAGCAGAAGAACCGGTTCACCATCGGCATCGTTGATGATGTGAACCACACGTCCCTCGAGGTTCCCGAGGAAATCGATACCGCCGATCCGAGCACGACCGAGCTGCTCTTCTACGGTTTCGGCAGCGACGGTACGGTCGGCGCCTCGAAGAACACCATCAAGATTCTCGGCGAGAACACCGACCTTTACGCACAGGCTTATGCCGGCTACGACTCGAAGAAGTCCGGCGGCGTGACCCGTATGCATTTGCGCTTCAGTGAGAAGCCCATCCGCAGCACCTATTATGTGTCGCATCCGCACTTCGTCTCCTGCTCGAAGGATTCCTATCTTTTCAACTTCGATCTGCTCAAGGGTCTGCGTCAAGGCGGTACGTTCCTGCTCAACACCGTCCGCAGCAAAGAGGAGATCGAGGACTTCCTCCCCAACCGGGTCAAGCGTCAGCTGGCCGAGAAGGACGCCAAGCTCTACATCATCAACGCCGTTGAACTCGCCGAGGAGATCGGTCTCGGCGAGCGGATCAACACCATCATGCAATCGGCGTTCTTCGCCTTGAACGAGCAGATTCTTCCCTACGAAGAATCGCAGCGTCTCATGAAGGAATATGCGGAGAAAGAATACGGCCGCAAGGGGAAAGATATTGTCGAGAAGAACTTCCGCGCCATCGAGAAAGGCGGCGAAGGACTCGTCGAGATCCCCGTCAAGTCCGAGTGGGCCTCGCTTGAAGACGAGGAAGCCGAGTCAGAAGCACAGAAGCCCGCTTACGTCCGCGACATCGCGGAGCCGGTCAACAGTCTCGAGGGCTACGACCTTCCGGTCTCGGCCTTCGAAGAATACTACGATGGCACTATGGAGCAAGGCTCCTCGGCGTATGAGAAGCGCGGCATCGCCAACTACGTACCGAAATGGATCGCCGAGAACTGCATTCAATGCAACCAATGCGCCTTCGCCTGTCCGCACTCGGTCATCCGCCCCTATTTGATGACCGATGAAGAAAAAGCGGCCGCATCCCAGGAGCTCGAGACGCTCGACGCCCGAGGAAAAGGCATCAAAGGCCTCCATTACCGCATCCAGGTCTCCACGCTTGATTGCACCGGCTGCGGTGTGTGCATCGAGGTCTGTCCCGCGAAGGAGAAGGCCCTCGAGTTCAGCCCCATCGGCGACGAGCTGGAGAAAGGCGAAGCGCAAGCGGCGCAATACCTCATGGACGAGGTCACACCCAAGGATGACCTCGTGAAGAAGACCAACGCGAANAACACCCAGTTCGCGCAGCCGCTGTTTGAATTCAGCGGCGCCTGCGCGGGCTGCGGCGAGACCCCCTACGTGAAGGTCGCCACCCAGCTCTTCGGAGAACGGATGACCATCGCCAACGCGACGGGTTGCTCCTCGATCTATGGCGGCAGCTTCCCTGCGACACCCTATACCACGAATGCCGACGGACGCGGACCCGCCTGGGCGAACAGCCTCTTCGAGGACAACGCCGAGTTCGGCTACGGCATGCATCTCGCCGAAGAGACCCAGCGCGACCGCATCCAGACGCTTGTCAGCGAGAATCGGGATCAACTCCCCACCGAGCTGGCGGAACGTTTCGACGAATGGATCGAGAACCGCCGCGACGGGGAGAAGACACTCGAGCTCTCCAAGGAGATGCGCCCGATGATTGATGAACTCGAAGGAGAACTCGGAGAGAAACTCCGTGAGCTCGCTCCCTATCTCGTCAAGCAATCCAACTGGATCTTCGGCGGCGACGGCTGGGCTTACGACATCGGCTATGGCGGCCTCGACCATGTCATCGCCACCGGAGATGATGTCAACATCCTCGTGCTCGACACCCAGGTCTATTCGAACACCGGCGGCCAATCCTCCAAGGCGGCGCCCACTGGCTCCATCGCGGCCTTCACGGCGGCCGGAAAGGAAGAAAGCCGCAAGGATCTCGCGATGCTGGCCATGAGCTACGGGCATGTCTATGTCGCCCAGATCTCCCACGGTGCCTCCCAGCAGCAAGTCGTCCGCGCGATGCGCGAGGCGGAAGCGCACCCCGGCCCCTCCGTGATCGTCGCCTACAGCCCCTGCATCGCCCACAAGATCAAAGGCGGCCTGACCAAGTCCGCCGAGCAGGCCGAACTGGCGACGAAATCCGGTTACTGGCCCACCTTCCGCTACGACCCCAAACGGGTCAAGGAAGGCAAGAACCCCTTCCAGATCGACTCGAAGGAACCGGATTGGGACCTTTATGAACAATTCCTGCTCAATGAAGGTCGCTACGCCCAGCTCAAGGACATCAACCCCGAGCAGGCGGACGAGCTGCTCGAGGCGAACCTTGAAGCCGCGAAGCGACAGTACCGCATGTACAAGCGCTACGCGAACATGGACTTCAGCGAAGAAGCTTCCGAATGATATCGAAAGGCGCCCTGCGGGGCGCCTTTCTCTTTTCCGTGGGTGACCCGCCTTCGGATACCGTCGCTCATGGTTCGACCGCTCTTTTCCCGGGCGGGTGGCTAGTTCCGGGTTGTTCATGTAGATGACGCCTTGTCTTGCATTTCTACCCGGCGATGTTATAATATATAGTTAATCAGCTGAAAAGCGAGTGGTGCATATGGGCATGAACCCGGCAGTAGACCTACAATACATACTGCAGAGCCTGGGTCTGACAATTCTTTTCGTCGGGCTCATCGGTTTCGAGAGACAGCGACGCAACAAGATCGCCGGGCTCACGACGCACCTGCTCGTCGCGATCGGCGCCGCCGGCATCACCATCGCCCAGCAGGTGATGATCTACGACTCGATCGCCTTCATCGAGGAATACATTGAACTCGGCCGCGAGGATGTTCTCGAGCACGCGGACCTGACCATTCAAAGGCAGCGTATCGTGGCTCAGATCATCAGCGGTATCGGCTTTCTCGGTACCGGGACGATTCTGAAGACGCAAGGGCATATCAGCGGTCTGACGACTGCCGCGACATTATGGATCTGCGCTATCATCGGCATCATCTTCGGCTACGGCATGTATACCATCGGTATCGCCGTCAGCCTGACGACGTTGTTCGTGCTGACCATCATCAAGAACTTTGTCCGCCACAACATCGACGAACCGCATTGATGAGAGCCAAAGAAAGTATACGGGCGCATCCAGCTGGATGCGCCCTTTGATTAGCGTTTCCCGCTCGCGGCCCGCCGGCCGGCTCGCTCGCCCATGACCAGACACTCGGTGAGGGCGCAGCTTCCCAGCCGGCTCTGTCCGTGCACCCCGCCGCATATTTCGCCGGCGGCGAAGAGGTTTTCAAAGGTTCCTTCATGCCTGAGCACTCTGGTGGAGGTGTCGATCGCCACGCCTCCCATGGTGTGATGAATCTTCGGAGAAAGCCGCATGGCGTGGAAAGGCGGTGTCGCGAGTGGTTCGGCGTCCTGTGGGAAGGGTTTGCTGAAGGGGTCCTGGATGTCTCCAACGAGGGCGGCGTTGTAGGTTTGGATGGTTTCTCTCAAAATGTCCGCGTCGATGCCGTAGGCATCCGCAAGCGCCTCGATCGTTTCAAAGCGCTGGATCACCTTTTTCTTCAGAGCCTTCTGAAGATTCTGGCCCATGCGTGCGGTTGCCACGCCATCGGCGATCGTGAAGGCGGCCCGCCCGTGAGCAATCAGCGCATCGGCCACCACGCGCCGGTCCCCGAGTTCATTGACGAAGCGTTTTCCGGAATCATCGACGATGATTCCGTAGGGAAAAGCGATATAATCGCCGAAGGAGGGGCCCACACCGAACCCTTTCTCATCCGGGGAGGCCCATGCGCCCAGCTGCACGTGTTCGATGTCGATGAGTTTCGCTCCGGCGGCGGCTGCCGCCTGTAGGACTTCGCTGGTCGCGGAGGGGCTGTTGGTGGTGTCCAGCTCTGCGAGGCGCGGATCAACCGCTGTGCCGAGATATTCGGCATCGGCCCCGTAACCGCCGCTTGCGAGTACGACCGCCCGGGCGCGGAATTCTTTTGCCGTCTCGCCATGCGCGTTGGTAATAAGGGTGTGGACGCCTTCGACGCGCGACCCATCCAGAAGCAGATGCGCGACTCTGGTCTTGGTGAGAAGCTTGACGCCAAGCTGCTTTGCTCGCTGTTTCATCAGACGGATGTAGGGTCTTCCCGTGGTGCCTTCCCTGGGGGTGTGCGAGCGGGGGCGCGAATGTCCGCCGAAATAGTCGGCCCGGTCCTGGAACTCGATGCCGAGCGAACGGGCCCATTCAAAAGCGGTGCGCGCCCCTTCGCTGACAATCCGTACGAGAGCCTCATCGTTCGTCACACCTGCCTGCAGCATGTCCGCCGCAAGCAGCGCAGGAGAATCCTCGACGCCCTGGGCCTGCTGGATATCCGTACCGGGCACGGCGAGGGCCCCGTCACTGATGAGGGTGTTGCCGCCGGGGGCGTTCATCTTTTCGAGTATGAGCACCTCCGCCCCTTCCTCGGCGGCCGCGATCGCCGCGCGCAGACCCGACATGCCGGCACCGATAATCAAGACGTCGTAGTGGGTCCGCATGTGGCACCACCTCCACTTCAATCGTAGCACGGAACGCGGATGACGCAAAGGAAAGGCAGGAAATTAATCGTATTGTTAGAAAATCCGGTGCAAATTCGGTAGAATATCTATGAGTCAGATACTGGGAGGTCGATCTACATGGCGACATTGGAAATACGAAACCTACACGCCCGCGCCGGGGAGCATGACATCCTCCGGGGCGTGGATCTGAAGATAGAAGGTGGACAGTCCCACGCCATCATGGGGCCCAACGGCACCGGAAAGTCGACGCTCGCGAGTGTCATCATGGGTCACCCGCGCTACGAAGTCACCGCCGGAAGCGTCACCTTGGATGGTGAGGATGTCCTCTCGATGACGACCGATGAAAGGGCCCGCGCCGGGCTCTTTTTGGCGATGCAGTCGCCGGCCGAGGTCCCCGGCGTCACCAACAGCGACTTCATCAAGTCCGCGATGAACGCAAGACTTCCTGAGGACGAGAATGTCTCGCTTTTCAAATTCATCCGCGAACTTGATGCGGCTGTGGACAAGCTGCGCATGCGGGAGGACCTGCCGCACCGCTATCTCAACGACGGCTTCAGCGGCGGTGAGAAGAAACGCAACGAGATCCTGCAGATGCGGCTGCTCAAGCCCAGTATCGCGATTCTTGATGAAATCGACAGCGGCCTCGACGTGGATGCCTTGCGCGTGGTCGGCGAGAATGTCACCGAGATGAAAAGCAGCGGCTTCGGGTTGCTTTTGATTACGCACTATCAAAGAATCCTGGATTACATCGATGCGGATACGGTCCACGTCATGATGCAGGGCAGACTCGTGAAGACCGGGGACAGGGAACTGATGAAGCGCATCGATGCGGATGGTTATGATTGGATCAAGGATGAACTCGGCATCGAGGATGAACGGGTCGTCCCCGAAGGCGAGGATCCCGCTTCGCTCGGTGAATGTGCCGCGAAGGAGGCGTTCGAAGAGTGACTACGACATACCTCGACCCCTTCGGCGATCGTCCGGGGCTCCTCATCGAGGGGGGGCGTCTTCACAATTCCCTTCCGGAGGGCACGCCCTTGCATGCGGCTTTTGCAAAACACGACGCCGAGGCGGGGCCTCAAAGCGAAAAAGAGGCTGTCGCCGCGAACGACGCCGCGATCGCCGAACGGCTCGTGATTCGCATCCCGGCATCTGCAGCCCTGTCAAAGCCCATCCACATCCTTCATCGTGAACAGGGGTCCGCGAACCGGCAGGTCCGTCTCATCGTCGAGGAGAACGCGACGGTGGACATTCTGGAGTGGTTCGCTTCCGACACCCCGCTGGTGCTCAACCATGTGCTCCGGGCCAGCCTCGCCAGGGGAGCGACGGTCCGCTATGCCTCGCTGGCCGCCCATCCTGCCAATTCCGCGACGACGATTCATCGGCTCTTCGAGCTTTCACAGGGCAGTTCGCTTCATCTAAGGACCGGCGAGATCGGCGACGCCGATACGCATCAGTCCGTCGAGGTCGGCATCGACGGCTCCGCTGCGTCGGCTCATGTTGAAACAGTCGCGTTGACCAACCAACGGCAGGAGGCCATCCTCACGAGCGACATCACCCACCGCGCGCCACAGAGCGAAGGACGGATCGAACATTACGGTGTGGCGAACGATGAAAGCTTTCTCGCATTCGAGGGCGCCGGGCGGATCCACCGCGGCATGCATGGCAGCGTGGCCCGGCAAAGCAACCGCGGGGTTGTCCTGGGTGAGACCAGCCGTCTTGATGCCAATCCTCTCCTCTATATCGACGAACACGATGTCGACGCCTCGCACGGAGCGGCGATCGGCCGCATCGACGAGGAGCAGCTCTATTATCTGATGAGCCGCGGACTCACCGAGCATGAGGCGCAGCGGCTGATCATCGAAGGTTTCCTGGCTCCGCTTTCGGTCTTTCTTGAAGATGAAGGACTGTCCGGACTGATCCGTGAAACCTTGCAGACCAAGACAGGCAGGTGAAGCAGATGGATGTACGCAGAGATTTCCCCGTGCTCGACAAAGAGGACCTTGCTTATCTTGACACGGCGGCGACTTCATTGACGCCGAGACGGGTCCTCCACCGCATGGATGAATACTATGTCAATTATTCGGCGAACGTGCATCGCGGCGTCTATCGTCTCTCGCATGAAGCGACACGCCTTTACGAGGACGCCCGTCGCGCGGTCGCCGGTTTCGTGAATGCCGATGCGGACGAGATTGTCTTCACCCGTGGCGCCTCAAGCGCGCTCAATCTAGTAGCGAAGGCTTACGAACCCGAAATCGGACCGGGCGATGAGATTCTCATCAGCGAACTCGAGCACCACTCCAACCTGCTGCCATGGCAGCAGCTGGCCAAGCGCACCGGCGCCACCCTGACCTACATCCCCCTCACCGAGGAGGGGCGGATCACTGTGCAGGCCCTCAAGAGCGTTCTGACCCGCCAGACGAAACTCGTCGCCATCACGCATGTCTCGAATGTCATGGGCTATGAGACCCCGGTACGGGAGCTGAGCGCACTCGCGCATGAAAAGGGCGCGACCGTCATCGTGGACGCCGCGCAGTCCGCTCCCCATATGCCCCTCGACGTCCGCCGCATCGACTGCGATTTCCTGGCGTTCTCCTCTCACAAGATGCTCGGGCCCACCGGCGTGGGCGCGCTCTATGGCAAGCGCAGACATCTCGAACGCCTTGAACCGGTTGAATACGGCGGCGACATGGTCGAAGAGACCGGCCTGCACGACGCCACCTGGCAGAAACCGCCGCTCAAGTTCGAGACCGGGACGCCCCCGATCGCGGAAGTGATCGGTTTCGGGGAAGCCGTCCGTTATCTTGAGGAGCTCGGTCTTGAAGCCGTGCGGGAGCATGAAAAGCAACTCGCCGAGTACACGCTTTCGCAGCTTGACGCCATGGAGGGCATCACTGTCTACAACCCGACGACAGACAGCGGCATCGTCACGTTCAATATCGACGGGGTGCACCCGCACGATGTCGTGACCGTGCTCGATCAAGAAGGCGTCAGCCTGCGCGCCGGTCATCACTGCGCGCAGCTGGTGATGGCGTTTTTGAACCAGACGGCGACACTGCGTGCCTCCTTTTATGTCTACAACGACCATTCCGACGTCGACCGGTTGGTTCGCGGATTACAAAAGGCCCGGGACTTTTTCGCCGGTTTCGAGGAGGGGCTTCGATGAAAATGCAGAATCTCTATCGGCAGATCATCATGGAACATTATAAGCGACCAAGGAATAAAGGGCTGCTCGAGGATGACCGCTACGTCACCGAGCACATCCGCAACCCGAGCTGCGGGGACGATGTGACCATCCAGACCCTGCTTGCAGACGGCGTTGTCAAAGATATTCGGCATGAAGGCAGCGGCTGCAGTATCTGCTGCTCAAGCGCGAGCGTCCTGAGCGAGGTGCTCAAAGACAAGCCGCTCGAGAGTGCGCTGGAAGTCTCGAGGCAGTACAAGGGGATGCTGACGGGAGAGGATTTTGATGCCGATTTGCTTGAGGACGCCATCGCCTACCAGGGCGTGCAGGATTTCCCCGCCCGCATCAAATGCGCCAGCATTGCCTGGCAGGCATTCGAGTCCACCGTGAAAGCAGGCGATGACGATGAGTGACCAGCATACCAAGAAAGAGATCGAACGCATCATCGGAGATTATAAATACGGATTCAAGACGGAAGCCGAGCCGCTGCACGATACCGGCAAGGGGCTGACGGAAGACATTGTCCGGGAAATCTCCAGCATCAAGGATGAACCTCAATGGATGCTGGATTTCCGTCTGGCCGCCTACCGGATTTTCAAAGAGAAGGCGGACCCCGGCTGGGGTCCCGACCTCTCGGGGCTCGATTTCGACAGCATCACCTATTACAAGAAGCCCTCCGAGCGCAGCGAACGCTCCTGGGAGGATGTGCCCGAGAACATCAAGAATACCTTCGACAAGCTCGGCATCCCCCAGGCGGAACGGAAGTTCCTCGCCGGGGTCGGCGCCCAGTTCGAGAGCGAGGCCGTCTACCATTCGAAGCTTGAAGAGCTTGAAGCGCAGGGCGTGGTGTTTCTCGATACGGACACGGCGCTTCGTGAATACCCGGAGTTGTTCCGGGAGTATTTCGCCCAGGCCGTCCCGCCCGATGACAATAAGTATGCGGCCTTGAACAGCGCCGTCTGGAGCGGGGGTTCGTTCATCTACGTGCCCAAGGGTGTGCACGTAGAAAAGCCGCTGCAGTCCTATTTCCGCATCAACAGCGAGCAGATGGGCCAGTTCGAACGGACGCTGATTGTCGTCGACGAAGGCGCCAGTCTCCATTATGTCGAAGGGTGCACCGCACCTGTCTATACCACCGACAGCCTGCACGCGGCGACCGTCGAGATCTTCGTGCGCAAAGGCGGCCATGCCCGCTACACGACCATCCAGAACTGGGCCAGCAACATCGCCAACCTCGTCACCAAGCGTGCGATAGTTGAAGCCGACGCCCACATGGAGTGGGTCGATGGCAACATCGGCAGCGGCATCAACATGAAATACCCCGCCTGCATTCTCAAAGGTGACCGATCGAAAGGAACGACCATCTCCATCGCCTTCGCCGGCAAGGGGATGCATCAGGACACCGGCGCGAAGATGGTCCATCTCGGATCAGACACCACCAGCTCCATCGTCTCGAAATCGATGAGCGCGAAGGGCGGCAAGGTCAACTACCGGGGGCTGGTCCATCACGCAGAGACCGCTCGCGGAGCGAAGACCAACGTCGAATGCGACACCATCCTCCTAGACGATGTGAGCACTTCGGATACGCTCCCCTTCAACATCGTCCGCAACAACGCCGCTCACGTCCAGCATGAAGCAAGTGTCTCGAAAGTCGACGAGGAGCAGCTCTTTTATCTGATGAGCCGAGGCCTGAGCGAAGAAGAGGCGGTCGAGATGATCATCATGGGCTTCATCGAACCCTTCGCCAAAGAACTGCCCATGGAATACGCCGTCGAGTTGAACCAGCTCATCAAGCTCGAGATGGAGGGCTCTATCGGTTAAGCGACTCCAGGATGAGTCGAGTGTTTAACTTCATCCTCGAATACGTTATAATAGAACGATACTTCGACGACAAAGGAGAGAGACATTATGGATCAAAGTATCAACGCCATACGCTTCACCGGTCTGGATATGTGCAACGCAGCCGAGAGCGGCCATCCGGGCATCGTTCTCGGGGCGGCGCCCGTCGTCTACCGTCTGTTCACCGAGCATCTGCTCGCGACCCCCAACGACGCCGGGTGGTTCAACCGCGACCGCTTTGTGCTTTCGGCCGGTCACGGGACGGCGCTGCTCTATCCGACGCTGCACTTCGCCGGCTATGATGTCACGATGGAGGATCTCAAGCAGTTCCGTCAGCTGGACTCCAAAACGCCCGGTCATCCGGAATACGGAGAGACGGACGGTGTCGAGGCGACATCCGGCCCGCTTGGCCAGGGTGTCTCGATGGCCGTCGGCATGGCCGTCGCCGAAGCGAATCTGCGCGCCCGTTTCAACACGGAGGATTTGCCCGTCGTCGACCACTATATCTACACGCTCGTCGGCGATGGCGACCTGCAGGAGGGCGTCGCTTTGGAAAGCCTTTCGCTCGCGGGTCATCTGAACCTCGAGAAGCTCGTTGTTCTCTTCGATTCCAACGATGTCCAGCTTGATGGCCCCGTCGCGGACGCATTCAGCGCCGACCTCAAGAAGAAATTCGAAAGCCTGGGCTTCGATTACCGCCGCGTGGCGGATGCGAACGACCTCGACGCCGTTGGAAAAGCTATTGAAGAGGCCAAGCAGTCCGGTTCTCCAAGCCTGATTGAAATCAAGAGCGTGATCGGTTTCGGATCTTCCGTCGCCGGTACGTCCGCCGCGCACGGCAAGCCGATCGGCAAAGAAGAGACCGAAAAGATGCGCGAAGCGTTCGGTTATACGCACCCACCCTTCGATCCGCCGAAAGCGGTCTATCAGGACTTTTTCGACCACTTTGTCAAGCGCGGCGACGCCGCCCGTCAAGCGTGGGAGAAACAGCTTGAGACCTACAAACAGCGCCACCCGGAGCGCTACCGGGAACTGATGGACATTATCGAGGGCCGCGTGCGCGCCGATCTTGACAAGCTCCTCGCGCCGGTGGAGAACGGAACCGTCGATGCTACACGCGCCTCGATGGGCAAGGTGCTCGAGGCCATTACCAGCGAGGTCCCCTCGATGATCGGCGGGTCCGCGGATCTAAGCGGCAGCACCAAGGTGAAAGGCCCCGATGGAAACTTCACCCGCGATTCCTATGAAGGCAGGAATCTCAACTTCGGTGTGCGCGAGCACGCCATGGGCGCCATCACGAACGGACTCGTCCTGCATGGCATGCGCGCCTTTTCGGGCGGGTTCCTGATCTTCAGCGACTATATGAAGCCTGCGATCCGACTAGCGGCGCTGCAGGGAATCCCCTCGATGTTCCTCTTCACTCACGACAGCATCGCCGTAGGCGAGGACGGCCCGACACACGAACCCGTTGAACAGCTCACTATCTATCGCGCCACCCCGAATACGGACGTTCTGCGTCCGGCCAACGCCAGCGAGGTCCATCACGCACTTCGTTACGCGCTCGAGCAGACGGACCGTCCGACCATCATCTCGCTGACCCGCCAGAAGGTCACCCAGCTGCGCGAGGTCCATTACGAGGATTTCCAGCAGGGAGCCTATGTCGTCAGCGACAAGGACAATTTCGAGGGTATCCTCATCGCCTCGGGCAGCGAAGTCGAGACGGCGATTCGCGCCCAGGAAATCCTTGAAGAGCGGCACGATGTGAAGGTCCGCGTCGTGAGCATGCCCTCGATGGAACTTTTCGAGCGTCAGCCCCAGGCTGTGCGAGAAGCCATTCTCCCGCCCGAAAAGCAGAAGCGGCTGGCGGTCGAGCTCGGCAGCCCCGACAGCTGGTATCGTTACGCGCGGGATGTGCATGCCGTCCGCCAATTCGGCAAAAGCGGAAAAGGCGACGAAATCCTGAAGGATTTCGGTTTCACCCCCGAAGCCGTCGCCGAGCGGTACTTGCGGGTCGAAGACCGGCCACAACGCTGATCCACAGCAAAGCAAGCGAAGCGTCCCTCGCGGGGGACGCTTTTTTTGCATGTGCGCATGCTTTTAGGTGAAGTTTCTCTTCGTAGGAACTCCCTTCCATCCTGCAATACCCGGTTACAATTTTTCCGGAGGGATGCGGATGGAGTACTTCACACGAGAAGGGCGGGGACTTCGCATCGTCGATTCGGCGAGCCGGCGAATTTTTCGGGGAAGTCCGAAAGCGTTGCTGGAAACGCTACTTCAAGACGAGCTGACAACATTTGAAGGGCGCCTCGAAGCCTTGAAAAGACGATTCGGCTGGCGGCGAAACGTGCCCGTCTATATCGATGAGGAGCGGTGTTTCTTTCTGAGCGCCTCTTCACGGGAGGTGGATACCTTGTGGGTGAACGCGCCCCGGGTGGTCGCGATTCATTCCATACCGACGGGTGCGAGAATCGATTTTTTCAGCGGGACCTCGGTGGAGCTTTCGAGGGATTCCAGGCTGCTTCGCCGGCGATGGCAGCGGGCGCTGGTTCTTATGCGGCTTATCCGCGGGACCGTTTGAGAACATGAGGAAAGAAAGTGTTTTCACTGTCCGCAGGCATTAGCATTCGCCGCTCAGATTTAGTATAATAATAATGGCAACAATTCTGATGTAAAGGAGAAATGCTGTATATGGAAAAGAAAACGATTCGTGATCTGGACGTCAAGGGTAAGACTGTTCTGGTGCGTGTCGACTTCAACGTCCCCATCGAGGACGGTGAGATTACAGACGACAACCGAATCCGTCAAGCGCTCCCCACGATCGAACAGCTGATTGACAAGCAGGGCAAGCTGGTCCTGTTCTCCCATCTTGGCCGCATCAAGAGCGAGGAAGACAAGGAAGGCAAGTCGCTGCGGCCTGTTTCCGAGAAACTCGCCGAACATCTGGGCCGTCCGGTCAAGTTTGTCCCCGTCACCCGCGGTGATGAGCTCGAGAGCGCCGTCGGCAGCCTGCAGGTCGGCGAGGTGCTGATGGTCGAGAATACACGCTTTGAAGATATCGACGGCAAGAAGGAATCGAAGAACGATCCGGACCTCGGCCGCTACTGGGCTTCGCTCGGCGACGTGTTTGTCAACGACGCCTTCGGTACGGCGCACCGCAGCCATGCCTCGAATGTCGGCATCGCCAACAATATGGATGAAGTCGCGGCGGGGTTGTTGCTGGAGAAGGAAATCAAATACCTCGGCGACGCCGTCGAGAATCCCGAACGCCCCTTCATCGCCCTGATGGGCGGCGTCAAGGTCAGCGACAAGATCGGCGTACTTGAGAATCTGCTGCAAAAGGCGGACATGGTCCTCATCGGCGGTGGCATGAGCTATACGTTCATGCGCGCCCAGGGTCTTTCCACCGGCAACAGCGTCGTCGAGGAAGACAAGCTCGACCTCGCGAAATCGTTGCTCGAGAAAGCCGAGGGCAAGCTTCATCTGCCCCTGGATTTCCGGGCCGCTAAAGAATTCAGCAACGACGCGGAGACACGCGTGACGGACTATGACGACCTCCGCGACGACGAAGAGGGCCTCGACATCGGCCCCAAGACCATCGAGAAGTATGCGGAGCTGTTGCAAAACGCGAAGACCGTCGTCTGGAACGGACCCGTCGGCGTCTTCGAGTTCGAGAATTTCGCCAAGGGAACGAAAGGCATCCTCTCCACGCTCGCCGAGCTCAAGGATACCAACACGATTCTCGGTGGCGGTGACAGTGCGGCAGCCGCGATCAAGTTCGGCTATGAAGATGCCATCGACCACATCTCCACCGGCGGCGGCGCGTCGCTGGAATTCCTGGAGGGCAAGACCCTCCCCGGTATCCAATGTGTCGATGATCTATAATCCTACACGCCTCGAGGAGGGGGAGAACCTTCAATGAAAAAAGAGATTGTCATACAAAGCACAGAGGGGCTGCATGCTGAACTTGCCAGCAAGCTCGTCCAGCTGACGTCCAACTTCTCATCAGAAGTCCGGTTGGAATACGCCGATCAGATTGTCGACGCCAAGAGCGTCCTCAGCCTGATCTCGCTGGCCGTACCCAGCGGCGAGAATGTCAACATCATCGCCGAGGGGGAGGACGCGCAGGAAGCCATCCAGGAAATTGAGAGGTTGCTTGAATAATGTCAAGACGAAAACCTGTCATCGCCGCGAACTGGAAGATGCACAAGAACCGGGATGAGGCGCTGCAATTCATCTACAGCGTCAACATGGAAGTCCCCGGTCGCGAGTACGTCGATGCGGTCATCTTCGCCCAGGCGCCCGTTCTTAGGGACCTTGTCAAGCGCCAGGGGGACCATCTCGACATCGGCGCTCAGAATATGCACGAGAAGACCGAGGGCGCGTTCACAGGCGAGATCAGCGCCGCCCTGCTTTCAAACATCGGTGTCTCCTACGTCCTCATCGGGCACAGCGAACGCCGCGAGCATTTCAACGAGACCGATGCCAGCGTGAACCGTAAACTGCATCAGGCCTTCCGTTATGAACTTCAGCCTCTACTTTGCGTCGGCGAGTCGCTAAAGACCCGTCAGGCCGGAAAGACACAGAGTTTTGTCCGCTCGCAGGTCGAACGCGCGCTCGAAGGACTTTCGAAGGAACAAGTCGCCGAGCTCGTCATCGCCTATGAACCCATCTGGGCCATCGGTACCGGCGAGACGGCAACCGTCGAGCAGGCCGAAGCCGCCATCCGGGGCATTCGTGAAACGCTTGCGGAACTCTATGACGCCGCCGTCGCCGACAACACCCGCATCCTGTATGGGGGCAGCGTCAAGAAGGAAAACATCGACGACCTCCTGGCTGAAGAGACTATCGATGGTGCGCTTGTCGGTGGCGCGAGCCGTTCACCGGACAATTTCCTCTACATGTGCGAAGCGGCCTATAAGGCCAAGAGCCCCTGAGGTTTTCCCTGAACAAGAAAAAGAGGACCGGAAATGTTTCCGGTCCTCTTTTGATTGAGTCCGTATGGTTGCTGCGTCCGTCGGATCAGCGGCTGTAGAATTCGACCACGAGGTTCTCCTTGATGTCGGTCAGGATTTCGCTGCGCTCGGGATAGCGGGCATAGGTGAATGCCTTCTTCTCATCGTCGAAATCGATGAAACCGAGCCGTTCATCCGTGTGTTCGAGGTTTTCCTTGATGAACTCGAACTCGTGCGCGCGTTCCTTGAGGGCGACCTTCTGACCGGGGACGACCCGGTAGGACGGAATGTCGACCTTGCGACCATCAACCAGGAAGTGTCCGTGGTTGACAAGCTGCCGTGCCTGGCGGCGGGTTCTTGCGAACCCCGCACGATAGACAAGGTTGTCGAGCCGGCTTTCAAGCAGGATCAGGAAGTTGACGCCATGACGGCCTTCCATTTTGAAGGCCTGGTTGAACGTGCGTTTGAACTGACGTTCGTTCAGTCCGTAGGTATGGCGAACTTTCTGCTTCTCGTGGAGCTGCAGCGCATATTCGCTCGGTTTTCCTCGGCGTTGGCCGTGCTGTCCGGGCGGATAGGGACGCTTGCCCAGCTCCTTGCCGGTCTCGAGGGTCGAGTAGCGCAGACGGCGCGAAATCTTCCATTGTGGACCGGTGTGTCGGGACATACGTATTCCTCCTTCGTCGTATTTGCGTAGCAAGGAGTCCATACCGCTTGCCGGGACAGAACAGTCTACGGGGTTCATCTCGCCAGCAGAGACTACTGACCGACCGTCGGTGAGGGACCGTCCTGGCGCCCGTGGGCGAATATGTAGCTGCCTTCATTACGCATGCGCAAGTATTATATGATAGGGTTCAGAGTTTGTCAACGATAGTCTCGACCGCCCGCTTGAGTCCCGCTTCATCGCGCGTGTCGAAGCGCGCTTTGTAGGGGCTGTCGATGTCGAGCACGCCGAAAAGGCGTCCGTCCTTGATAAGCGGCACGACGATCTCACTCGCCGAGTCGGCGTCGCAGGTGATGTGGCCGGGGAATTCGCCGACGTCGTCGACGCGTACGGTCTCCTTTCTTTCGGCGGCCGTGCCGCAGACCCCGTTGCCGATGGCGATGCGTGTGCAGGCGGCGACACCCTGGAAGGGCCCGAGCTTGAGTTCTCCCCGCTCAAGGACATAGAACCCGACCCAGTTGACATCCTCGAGAAAGTAATCGAGAACCGCGGCGGCGTTTGCGAGCAGGGTATACCATGCGTCGTCTGCATCCAGATAGTAGGGGAGGTTCTCAAGCAGCTTGTCATAGTTCTCTTGCTTGGTAGTGCCTTTCTTGACCGGGACGAACATAAGCTCTCACCTCACTCAAATCATAATAAAGATGACGGGAAATTGCAACGAGTATGATAGAATGTTAGTGTTTAACGAGAGGTGATCGGACATGGCCACAACCGACAGAATACTGGTTCGCTACGGCGATCTGCTGCTGAAAAAGCGAAACAAGAAACGCTTCATCGATACCGCCCTCGCCCGCATAGAAGAGAAGCTGACAAGCGAGAAGGCTGTCCTCGAGACCAATCACGACCGGCTCTACATCAAGCTGAACGGAGAGGACCCCGACCGTGTGCTTGCCGATCTGGACAAGGTCGCGGGTCTGAGGAGTTATTCCCTGGTCCGCAAGTCCCGCAGGGACCTGGACGCGATCAAGGCCGCGGCGGTCGAGCTCCTCACCGAGGAGATCAAAAGGCCGACTCGTTTTAAAGTGGAGACAAAACGAGCGGATAAGCGTTACCCGATGACCTCAATAGAGGTCAGTCAGGAGGTCGCGAAACATGTGCTGCCGGTCTTCGAGGAGTTGACGGCCGATGTCCGCAACCCCGAGCTCATTCTCGATGTGGAAATCCGGGATGACGCGGCGTATCTTTTTGCTGATAAGATCCCGGGTCTCGGCGGTTTCCCCGTCGGTTCGATGGGCAAGGGCGTCGCCATGCTCTCTGGTGGCATCGACAGCGCCGTCGCCGCTTTTCTAGCGATGCGCAAGGGGCTCGACCTTGAGCTGCTGCATTTCGAATCGACCCCCCTCACGCCCATCGAGGCGGCTCAGAAAGTCTACGATATTGCCGCGCGGCTGTCAATTTATGCGAAGGACAACCGCAGCCGACTGTACTATTTTCCTTTCACCGAGCTGCACCAAGCCATCCTCAAGAATATCCCCGAACCTTACCACATCACGATCATGCGCCGGATGATGATGCGGATTGCCTGTGCGCATGCCAAACGCAGAAACTATCCCGTTGTCGTCAACGGCGAATCGGTCGGTCAGGTCGCCAGTCAGACACTGTGGAGTCTTTTCGTCAGCGACGCCGTCGCCACCCGGAGTGTGCTCAGACCCCTCTCCGCGGCCGACAAGAATGAAATCATCGACTGGGCCCGTTCGATCGGGACCTATTCCATCGCCATCCGTCCTTATGAGGATTGTTGTCAGGTGTACGTGCCGAAACATCCGGAAACCAAGCCCAGGGACTATCTCGCCCGGCGCTACGAGGAAGTCATCGACTACGAGACGCTCATCAAGAAGGGGCTCGCTGCGATGCAGTGCGTCGAGGTCGACGAGACATCAAAGCTCGATTTCGCGTCTCGCGGCTTCACTGTCGAAGAGGCTCTCAAGGAGGAGGATGGGGATGATTGATTCACCGCAGAATTCACGCATCAAGGAAGCCGCGAAACTCCGACAGAAGAAATATCGTCGCAAACAAGGGCGGCTTCTGGTATCCGGAGTGCATCTTGTCGAGGAGGCGGAGCGACACGGGCTCATCAGGACCGTCTTCACGCTCGGGCGCAACCGTACCGACGGCGTCGCGATCAGCGAGGCTGCCATGAAACGGCTTACCGGAATGGCCTCTCCGCCGGATGCGGCGGCTGTTGTCAAGATGCCCTCACCGGGCAGAATCGGCAACCGGGTTCTGTTTCTGGAACACATCCAGGATCCCGGCAATGTGGGGACACTGCTGCGTTCCGCGCTGGCTTTCGGGTTTCGCGATGTTGTCCTCGACAGCTGTGCGGACCCGTTTTCCGACAAGGTGCTGCGCGCGACCCAGGGTTCTATCTTCGCACTCAATCTGCATGAAACCACCGTCGCGGACTTCGTCGCGAATCATCCGCACACCCTGATAGCAGCCACACCACGGCCGGAAGGCACATCCACGATTCCTTCCGAACCGCTGGCGCTGATACTCGGGAACGAGGGGAGCGGTCTCTCTTCACTAGCGGCAGAGCAAAGCGACATCCGCCTGCATATCCCTACCGAAGGAGTCGAGTCGCTGAATGTGGCCGTCGCCGGTGGAATACTGATGTTCAGAGTCCGCGAAGCCCTCTGCGAGGGATGACAGCGGACTGCGCTGCGGACCTTGAAGGGGGCTTCATTTTCCTGCTTCCCTTGCTTTCAGCCGATACCTGTGATATCATAAAATATGACATTTGGGTTTCGATGAGTGGGTCAAGTCCCACTCTTTTTATGCCGATGGGAGGGTATACGATGGACCAAGCCTTGAAGGATAAGATCAAGCAGGAGGTCGAGACACTCGGTTACTATCTTTATGATCTGCATCTTGCGCCGAGGAACCAGGAGAAGGTGCTGACGGTCAAAATCGATGATTACCAACCAATCAGCATCGATGACTGTGTCACTGTGAGTGAAGCGCTTTCCGGGATGCTGGACAAAGAGGACCCCTTCGCGGATTCTTATGTCCTCGAAGTGACCTCCGCCGGTGCCGAGCATCCTTTGCGCAATCTTGAAGAGATGCGCCGGGCCATTGACCGTTTCGTCTATGTAAAGACATTAAAGATGGAAGTGCGAGGCACGCTCAAATCCGTCGACGAAGCCTCCGTCAACGTGGAGGATAAACAAGGGCGCCAGGTGACGGTGTTCATGAAGGACATTGAAAAAATCCGCCTGGCAATCGATTTCTAGGAGGGAAACCATGCAGAGCAAACAATTCTTCGAGGCGCTGGATGCACTCGTCCGGCAACGCGGCCTCGACAAAGAGAAAGTCTTCGCCATTATCGAGCACGGACTGCTCAACGCCTACAAGAAGGAATATGACAACCGCGAGAACGTCCGTGTCGAATTCGACGAGACGCGCAAGACTATCAACGTCTACAGCGACTATGAAGTCGTCGAGGAACCTGAGGACCCTGAACAGATCTCCCTGGCGGATGCGCGCAAGCACAACAAGCGTATCAAGCTCGGCGACACGCTTACCATCGACGTGACACCGAAGGACTTCGGACGCAACGCCGCGATGAGCGCGAAACAGATTCTCAAGCAAGGACTGAAACAGCTTGAACGCGAGAAGATCTATGATATTTTCAAGGAACGCGAGAACGAGATGATCACCGCGGAGATCATCACCTTGAACCGCGACCGCGATTTTGTCACGCTCGATCTCGGACACGACTTGCTGACCAGTCTGCCCAGCAAGGAACTGCTTGAGACCGACCCCATCCGTGTGGGCGCGAAGATCAAGGTCTACGTCAGCAAGGTCGAGCTGACCCCCAAGGGACCGAAGGTATTCGTCTCCCGGACGGATCGCAATCTTGTCAAGCGACTGATTGAACAGAATGTCCCGGAAGTGATGGACGGTACAGTGGAGATCATGGGGCTCGCCCGTGATGCCGGCCGACGCAGCAAGGTCGCCGTCTATTCCCACGATGAGAACGTCGACCCTGTCGGCGCCTGTCTCGGTCGTGGCAGCGAGCGCAAACGGGACGTCGAGACTTCGCTGCAAGGCGAGAAAATCAGTTACTACCGTTGGTCCGACGACCCCTATGAGCTCATCGAGAACGCACTGGCGCCGGCCCGCGTGGTTGCTATCAACCCCGACCATCGTGAGCGCTCGGCCGTGGTCATCGTCGAGGACGAGGACTTCACCGGTGCGATCGGCTCGAAGGGTCAGAACGTCCGGCTGGCTGCACAGAGCAGCGGCTGGAAGATCGACATCAAGTCCCGTTCCGACGCGGATGAGCAAGGCATCCACTACACCCCGCTGAATACAGCGGAGGAAGGTGTGGAAGATGAAGAAGCGTAAGCCACCGATCCGCAAATGCGTGGCCACGCAGGAACGGCTTCCCAAAGAAGAGCTGCTCCGCGTCGTCCGCAACAAATCCGGCGAGATCGCCGTCGATCCTTCCGGAAAAGCCCATGGGCGCGGCGCGTATATAAAACGCGACAGGAAGGCGCTTGAACGGGCGAAAAAGAACCGCTCCCTCGAGCGCGCCTTAGGAGCGAAAGTGCCCGAATCACTTTATGAAGACATCGCACGGATGCTCGATGAATGACGGGCGTCTTGGTCTCCTCGGCCTTGCCAAGCGCAAAGGCAGTGTCCGGATTGGAAGCGAGGAAACCCTCAAAAGCATCCAGTCTTCTAATTACGCGCTCATCGTACTCGCGAGCGACGCCGGCGACAACTTGCGCAAGAAGATCCACGACAAAGCCGGCACCTACAAGCTCCCCCTTCTCACCGATATCGACAGTGAAACGCTGAGCCGCGCGCTCGGCGGGAAAAACATAAAAGTGTGCGCCGTCGAGGACCGTAACCTTATCAAAAGCCTCGTCGGCTGAATCCATGAAAGAGGTGTTACCATGGCCAGGAAAAACCGCAAGCCAAGCAACCGCAAACCGACCCGCAAATCAGGCAACCGGGGTAAAAAGAACAATCGCGGGCGGCAGAATCAAAACCAGCAAAACCGTCAGGCCGCCCCGAGGAAACTGAAGGAAGGCCCGATCACCTATCGCGTCGACATGACCGTCAAGGACTTTGCAGATGCTTTGGGCATCGGTGTCAACGAGGTGATCAAGAAGGCGATGGAGCTCGGCCTCATGGCGACGCAGAACCAGACCCTCCAGCGCGAGACTGTTGAACTGCTCGCGCTTGAATACGACAAGGAGGTTGTCGAGGACAAGAGTACGGACCCTGTCCGCTTCGAGCTCATCGAAGAAGAAGAGGATGAATCGAAACTCCAGCACCGCCCGCCCGTGGTGACCGTCATGGGACACGTCGACCACGGCAAGACGACGCTGCTGGACACCATTCGCAATGCACGGGTCACCGCTGGAGAAGCCGGCGGCATCACCCAGCACATCGGCGCCTACCAATACGAGAAAGATGGCGGGACCATCACCTTCATCGACACCCCGGGTCACGAGGCGTTCACCGAGATGCGTGCGCGAGGGGCGCAGATCACCGACATCGTCGTCCTCGTCGTCGCCGCTGATGACGGCATCATGCCGCAGACGCGCGAGGCCATCGACCACGCCAAGGCTGCGGGCTGTCCGATCATCGTCGCCATCAACAAGATGGACATGCCCGGTGCCAATCCGGAAAGAATCAAGCAGGAGCTGACCGAATTCGAACTGCTGCCTGAAGAATGGGGCGGCCAGACCATCGTGGTCGAGATCAGCGCGCTGCAGGGCGAGGGCATCGAGCAGCTGCTCGAGATGATTCTGCTGACCGCTGAAGTGGAGGAGTTCAAGGCCAACCCGGACCGCGAGGCGAGCGGCACCGTCGTCGAAAGCGTTCTTGACAAGGGGCGCGGACCCGTCGCGACGCTGCTGGTGCGCAACGGCACCCTCAAGCAGAACGAAACGCTCGTCGTCGGAACCGCCCACGGCCGTGTGCGGGCGATGACGGATGACCGCGGTCGCCAGGTCGACCATGCTCTCCCGAGTCAGCCGGTCGAAATCATCGGACTCTCCGATGTTCCCCAGGCCGGGGATCCCTTCAAGGTCTTCGATGATGAGAAGACCGCCCGACGCATCGCCGAGGAGCGCGCTGAGCAAGCCCTCAAGGAAGCGCGCGGCGCCGGCAAGGCGACCACGCTTGAAGAGATGTTCAGCCAGCTCTCCGATAGCGACGCCAAAGAACTGCGCATCATTGTCCGTGGAGACACGCACGGCTCAATAGAAGCGTTGAAAAGCTCGCTTGAAAAAATCGACGTCGAAGGTGCAGACATCGATGTCATCCGAGCGAGCGTCGGCACCATCACCGAGACCGATATCACTCTCGCCGATGCATCGGGGGCTGTGGTCCTCGGTTTCGGCGTTCGTCCGGCGGCGGCTGTTAGGGATCTCGCCAAGGAGAAAGGCGTCGAGATCCGCACCTACTCCGTCATTTATCGTGCCATCGAGGATATTGAAAAGGCCCTCAAGGGCCTGCTCGACCCCGAATTCGAAGAGGTCGTGACCGGTCAGGCGGAGGTGCGGGACATCTTCAAGATCTCCCGCATCGGCACCATCGCCGGGTGTTACGTGACCAACGGCAAGATCACCCGCGACGCCAACGTCCGCGTCCTGCGTGACGGGGTCGTCGTCTACGAGGGTGAACTTGCCAGCCTCAAGCGTTTCAAGGATGATGCCAAGGAAGTTTCTCAGGGATACGAATGCGGCATCCGCATCGACAAGTTTAACGATGTCAAGACCGGCGACGTCATCGAGGCGTCGATCATGAAGGAGGTTCCTCGCGATGGCTAACATCAAACGGCTTGAATCGAACATCAAACGGGCATTGACGAAAATTCTCCGCGAAGATGCGAAAGATCCCGACCTGCAGTATGTCAACGTCGTCGACGTCGAACTGACTAATGAACTTTCCTATCTAACCATCTACTACACCGTGCTCGGCGGCGAGCACGCCGAAAAGGAATCCGTCGCTACGGCGCTTGAACGCAGCAGCAAGTTCATCCGCACCGCCCTTGCCGAACGCGTCCAGCTCCGCAAGATGCCCACACTGCGTTTCAACTACGACGAGACTCTCGACCGCGCCAATCGTATCGAACGTGGCCTCAAGGCCGTGCTCGAGGACGATGAGGACAACTGAAAGGTGCGGAGCTGATCCCACCTGACAGGGGGTCGCCCGATGATTCGTGAAAAACTGACCCATACCCCGCGAAAGCCCGGTTCCTATCAGATGAAGGATGCTTCCGGGCGTGTGATCTACGTCGGCAAGGCCAAGGACTTGAAAAGCCGCCTGATGAGTTATTTCACCGGCTCCCATGACTACAAGACGCAGAAGATGGTCTCGCAGGTCGATGATTTCGACTACATCGTCACCAACAGCGAGATCGAGGCGTTGATTCTCGAACTCGACCTTATCAAGCAGTACCAGCCTCGCTACAACGTCCTGCTCACCGACGACAAGTCCTATCCCTACATCGAGCTGACCCGCGAGAAGCACCCGAAGCTCATCGTCACCCGCCGGGTGCGAAACAAGCGCCGCCAGCGCCTCTTCGGCCCCTATCCCAACGTCCGGGCGGCGCGTGAGACGCTGCGCATCCTCAATCGGCTCTACCCATTGCGCAAATGCCACACACTGCCTGATGAGCCCTGTCTTTACTATCATCTCGGACAGTGCCTCGCTCCGTGCATCAAGGACGTTCCGCAGACGGAATACCGACGCATTGAAAAAGAAGTGAAAAGTTTCCTGCGCGGCAACACCCGCGGGGTCATCGAGAATCTCGAGGCGAAGATGCACCAAGCCAGTGAAAATCTGGAGTTCGAACGCGCGCAGGAGTACAAGGAGACGATCGATGCCATCCGGGCCACGACAGAGGAACGTCAGGCCGTTCATTTCAACGACCCCACCCCCCGGGATGTGGTCGGTGTCGCTGATCAAGAGGGCATTTTAGCTTTGTCGATCATCTTCGTGCGCAACGGGAAGGTCCACGCCACGGACAAGAAGATCATGCGCCATCATGCGGATGCAGACACAGCGCTTCGGGACTTCATCGGTCAGTTCTATCGGACCTATCCGGTGCCCAGGGAGGTCCTCACCAACCGCCCTGCGGCCATCGAGGAGCTCGCAAGAGCCATCGGCTTCCGTGTGCGCCGCCCCCAGCGCGGTGATAAGCGCAAGCTGATGGAGATGGCCGTGACCAACGCCGCCGAAACGCTCCGTAACGAGAAATCCCGGGCCGAAGAGCAAGAAGAGCGGACCTACGGCGTGCTTGAATCGCTTGCGGAGCTGCTCGAGATCGACATTCCCTACCACATCGAGGCCTTCGACAACGCCCACCTGCACGGGTCGCACCCCGTAAGCAGCCTGGTTGTCTTCCGTAACGCCCGGCCGAGCAAGCATGAATATCGGAAATTCAAGCTTGATCAGCCAGAGGGCCGGATCAGCGATGTCGACCAGATGCGGGAAGTCATCTACCGACGCTACCGCCGGGTGATTCTCGAGGATCTGCCCCGGCCCGATTTGATTCTCGTGGATGGCGGCATCCAGCAGATGAACGCCGCGAGGGAGGTCTTGAACAGTCTCGAGCTCGACCTGCCGCTTGCCGGAATCGTGAAAAGCGAGGACCACAAGACGCACCATCTGCTCGATGAGAACCATGGTACGCTCGAGCTCGACCGGCACGGGCGGTTGTTCAATTTTCTTTCCTCCATTCAGGAGGAGGCCCACCGTTTCGCCGTCAGCTTTCACCGCGACCGCCGGGAGAAGGGCGTCTTCGAAAGCGCCCTTGATGGCATCCCCGGTGTCGGTCAAAAGACCAAGCAGAAGTTGCTCAATCAATATCGGACGGCGAAACGCGTCGCCGAAGCATCCGATCAGGAACTCCGCCAGCTCGGCATCCCCAAAAAGACCGTCGACAACCTGAAAAGCCATCTCGAAGACCGCTTGAAAAGGTGATTGGATGATCCACCACGGGAAGATCGAACACCTCGACACACGCAGACGCACATTGACGCTCAAAACCCCGCGCGCCAAGCGGGCCTATTACTTGCAGCGCGCCCAGTTCAACCGCTATCTGCCCTTGCTTGCAAAAGGCAACTACGTCGTGCTTGATGCGGGCGACATCCAGCGCAAGCACGGCCTGCACCGGTTCAAGATCCGCCGGATCCGTCGCATCGTCGCCCCCGGACGCCGCCCGCGCGATGTCTTCTCGCAGCGCCGTCTCAGAGAAGGCGTGCGGCGTTTCATCAACCGCATCGGGACGCGGTTGTTCCTTGATTTCGAGATGAGCATGCACCCCTACCACAAGCAGCCGGATTTCACCCAGGAGATCATCCAGGCCGGCTACGTGCTCGTGGATGCTGCGGATAATGTCCTCGAGGAGCATCGGACATTCATCCGGCCCAAGAAACACCCGCGCATCACCCCGCGGACGAAGAAGTTCCTCGATGTCGGACAGGCGGATGTCGATGATGGCGTCTCTTTTGAAACTTTCTATGCCAGACTACGCGGTCTCGTGCAGGAACACGCCCCGGCCATCGTCGTGTGGGGTCGCAACGACAAGCTCGCCCTGCAGGAGGCATACACGATCCACAATCTGCGTCCTCTCGGACGAGGCGCCCGGTTCGTCAACCTGCTTGAACTCCACAAGAACTACTTTCATCTCAAGAACGACCTCGGACTGCTCAAGACGTACCTCGCATACGGCTTCCAGCAGGATGAACAAGCCCACGACGCCCTAGAGGACGCGCGCATGACACGACACATCTTCACGGCCTTCAAACGCACCATCAACGACCCCACCCGGATTGGACCGTTCGAGCAGGACGTTTGAGGTTGTTCGCATCCTACCACCGCTGAAGGAAGGGGGAGTTATTGTGGCTGCATCACTCAGCGACATCCATCAGAATCTCTTCGGCCGACAGCCGGTTGGCGAGGTCGCCGGCCCGCTCACCGTCGGGCTGCTCGGCGATTTCTGCGACTACGACGGAGGCGCCATCCTTACAACGGCTCTGCAGCCGCGACTCCGCGCCGCGTGGAGCCTGCGCGACGATTACCTCGTCCGCATCGCCCTCCGGCTCTTCCAGTCCCGACGCATGGTAGAGATTGACCTGCGCCGTCTCGAACGCGGCCGCGACGAGAAGCTCGCCGAGGCCTTCGAAGCGCTTATCGCCAAGCTGCAGTACGAAGGCTACACCCTCGAGGACGGATTCGACATTGTTTTCACCTGCGAGGTCGAAACAGACCTCAACGTGTTTTTGCTGCCGAATCTTCTGCAGCTTCTTTTCTCGTTGTTCATCGAGCAGAACGGCTTTTCCGTGCCGATTGAACGGCGGATTCATTATGCGCGCGAGGTCGAGCGCCGCATCTACGGCCGTTCGCCCTCGGCGACCCATCATTATGCCTCCCTACTCGCCGAGCCCGGCAAGGCGCTTCTCGTGAAGACGCTCCAAGGCGATTTCCGGCAGTTGCCACTGCCGAAGGGGACCGTTCTTGATGTCATGATACCCAAGCAGCCACGTTTCGCCCTGCAAGAGGGCATCGACGAGCGGGTGAGAATTCTTGAGCGCGCCCTTTCCTCGGTGCAGAAATACCGCGCCGTCAAAACCCTCAGCGAGCTTGACCAGCAGACCTTCGCTTCCCTGAGAGACAAGCTCCGCAGGGGGGAGACGCTTCATCATGTCGAGCATGTCCATTTCGAGCAGTCCCGAATTGAACAAGCTGTGGAGACGCTTGAAGAATCCGATGCGATCATCTTCGGTGATTTGCTGGATCAGGCGCATGCATCGGTGCGCGATTTGCTCGGCCTGGTCAGCAAACTGCAGGAAAGGCTTGTTGAAAAAGCGCGACAATCGGGGGCGCTGGGCGCGAAGTATGCACGCCTTTCGCAGACCCCCGTTGTGCTCGCCTTTTATGGTTCCCCTCAGGAAGCGCCGGAAAAGGAAAGCTTTCAGGAACAGTTCGAAGCGGAACAACAAAAACCGCTGACAATCATCCGTACCGTTGTCGGGGATTGAACCGCCTCACGACGTAAAAAGGCACCGCTTCTGATATGATCCCCTTAAAGTAGACACTGCAAAAAAATAACATGCAGACTACTTTAGGGGGATTTCTTTATGGGAAGAAAACCAAAA
>SL_8KL_010_SEDDRAFT_10000081_pt1 | contig 72260 bp, 64 predicted proteins | sample SodLakKL_010_SED_4_FD_11160 | JGI IMG/M metagenome (IMG submission 11160)
TTTTTTAAGTTCACTTAAAACTTCTTGTTTGTCAGACTGGCTGCTCAAATTTCCGCTGCCGGCAGCTTTTCCGGCAGAATACCAGCCAGCCATTGGCCGGTGTATGATACTTTGCAGGAAGCCACCTCTTCGGGGGAACCTGTAGCGACAACCCGGCCGCCTTCGTCTCCGCCTTCCGGGCCGAGATCGATAATATGATCTGCCCGTTTAAGTACTTCCAGGTTATGTTCAATAACCACCACCGTGTTGCCGCTTTCAACCAGCCGATCAAGAATAACCAGTAACTTGTTTATATCATCAAGGTGCAAGCCGGTAGTCGGTTCATCCAGGATATAGAGGCTGCGCCCGTTGCTGCGCCTTGACAGCTCCGTAGCCAGCTTAACCCGCTGGGCTTCGCCGCCGGAAAGGGTGGTCGCCGGCTGCCCAAGCCTGATGTAACCAAGCCCCACGTCATAAAGCAGCTGCAGTTTACGCTGCACTTTCGGAATAGCCGAGAAAAAATCAAGCGCTTCTTCAACAGTCATATCCAGGACATCGGCAATATTTTTTTCTTTATAACGCACTTCCAGGGTTTCCCGGTTATAGCGCTTGCCCCGGCACACTTCGCAGGGAACATAGACGTCGGGTAAAAAGTGCATTTCAATCCGCAAAATGCCGTCACCACGGCAGGCCTCACAACGCCCACCCTTGACATTAAAGCTAAAGCGTCCCTGTTTATACCCCCGGCGACGTGATTCAGCGGTTTTGGCAAACAGCTCGCGAATACCGTCAAACAAGCCGGTATAGGTTGCCGGATTGGACCGCGGCGTCCGTCCGATCGGAGACTGGTTAATAACGATCACCTTGTCAAGATATTCCACTCCATCCAGGCCTCTGTGCTTCCCGGCCTGTTCCCTTGAGCGGTGCAGTTTTCGAGCCAGGGCACGGGCTAATATTTCATTGATCAGGGTGCTTTTCCCCGAACCTGATACGCCGGCAACACAGATAAAAAGGCCAAGCGGGATACCCACGTCGATATTTTTCAGGTTGTGTTCCCGGGCTCCTCGTATCCACAACCAGCGATCATTTGCAGCACGCCTCTGTTCCGGAACGGCAACGGAACGCCGGCCGGCTAAATAGTCCCCAGTAATGGAATCCGCTGCCCGGGTAATTTCCTCCACTGTCCCCTGGGCGACAATCCTGCCTCCGGCGGCACCTGCCCCCGGCCCGATATCGACCAGGTGATCAGCGCTGCGGATGGTTTCCTCGTCATGTTCGACTACAAGGACTGTATTACCGAGATCACGCAGCGCTTTCAGGGTGGTGATCAAGCGGGCATTGTCCCTCTGGTGCAGGCCGATGGAAGGTTCATCCAGAATATAGATTACACCGGTCAGGCCGGAACCAATCTGAGTGGCCAGCCTGATCCGCTGTGCTTCTCCGCCGGAAAGAGTCGATGCTGCCCGGTCAAGGTTGAGGTACTGCAGGCCGACATTGCGTAAAAACTGCAGGCGCTCAGCAATTTCTTTCAGCACCTGGCGGGCAATATGTTCTTCGCGCGAAGTAAGCTGCAGCTGCTCAAAAAAACCGGCTGCCTGTTCAACGGTCAAAGCCGAGACCTCTGCAATATTACAACCGCCCAGCAAAACAGCAAGGCTGGAAGGCTTCAGACGTTTTCCTGCACAGGCGGGACAAGGTTTAACCTGCATAAAGCGCTCCATATCATCTCGCATCTCTTCGGAAGTTGTCGAAGCATAACGTCTCTCCAGGAGCTTAAGCACCCCGGGAAATGCTTTTTTATAGTGACGAACTCTTTTAAACATATTTACATAACGGAAATTGATTTTCTCCGACGCACCATAAAGAATCCTGTGCTGCTCTTCCGGAGCAAGTTCTTGGAAAGGTGTATCCAAATCCACGCCCCATGCCTTCGCCGCCGCTTCCATAAACTGCTGATAATAGTTTTGACCGGACCAGGGATGAACAGCTCCTTCGCGCAGCGACAATTCGGGGTGGGGAATAACCAGGTCAGCAGAAAATTCTGCTTTGTTGCCCAGGCCGCTGCATTCAGGGCAGGCCCCGTAAGGACTGTTAAATGAAAATATTCGCGGGCTGATCTCTTCAAAGCTGAAACCGCATTCAGCACAGGCAAAATTCTCGCTGAAGAGCTGTTCGCCACCGTCAACTTCCTGGACCAGGACCAGGCCTTCACTGAGTTTTAGAGCATTTTCCAGTGAATCAGCCAGGCGGGCCTGGATACCTTCCCGGATGATCAGTCGATCGACAACAACTTCGATGGAATGTTTTTTTTGCCGGTCAAGCTTGATTTCTTCTTCCAGTTCACGGACTTCTCCGTCGACCCTGACCCGAACATAACCCTTGCGGCTCATTTCTTCAAAAAGCTGCGAATACTCCCCTTTACGGCCACTGACCAGGGGAGCAAGAACCTGAATACGCGTTCCATCCGGCATACCGGCTACTTGATCAACAATCTGCTGCACTGTTTGCTGGCTGATCGGTTTTTCACAGCGTGGGCAGTGTGGATTACCAATCCGAGCAAAAAGAAGGCGAACATAATCATACACTTCCGTTACCGTGCCCACCGTGGAACGCGGATTGCGGGATGATGTTTTTTGATCAATCGAAATCGCCGGTGAAAGGCCTTCAATCTGGTCTATATCAGGTTTTACCATTTGTCCCAGAAATTGCCTTGCATAGGCTGAAAGTGATTCGACATAGCGACGCTGTCCCTCTGCATATATTGTATCAAAAGCCAGGGAAGACTTTCCCGAGCCGCTCAGACCGGTAAATACCATAAACTGGTTGCGGGGCAGGACCAGGTTAATATTTTTCAAATTGTGTTCACGCGCCCCGCGGATAACAATTTCTCCAACTGACAAATCGGTCACCTCGTTCAAATATTTTTAACAGACCAGGCACAAGAGCCGTCCCGTTCGCTGGTTAGTCTTGCTTCTCCAGCTCAAAGATCATATCGCGCAGTTCCGCCGCTCTTTCAAAGGCCAGTTCTTTGGAAGCCTGGTTCATTTCTTTGCGCAGTTCTTTTATCATTTTCCGGCGCTTCCCTGCTTCAACTTTTTTAAGATCATCAACCTGGTAAAGCCCGGTTTCTTCCGTGACCGCCGTAGCCTCGATCAAAGCCCGGATCGGCTTGACTATGGTCTGCGGGGTAATATCATATTGCCTGTTGTATGCCAGCTGTTTTATACGGCGCCGTTCCGTTTCATCTATAGCCCGACGCATGGAAGGTGTAACCTCTGCTGCATACATAATTACCCGGCCCTCAACGTTACGGGCAGTGCGTCCGATGGTCTGGATCAATGAACGATCCGACCTTAAAAACCCTTCTTTGTCGGCATCTAAAATTGCGACCAGGGTGACCTCGGGCAGGTCGAGGCCTTCACGGAGAAGGTTAATCCCGATCAGAACATCGAACTCACCGAGACGCAGGCCCCTGATAATACTCATTCTTTCCAGAGCAGCGATCTCGGAATGCATATAGCGCACCTTTATCTCCATGTTCCGGTAATACTCTGTAAGATCCTCAGCCATCCGCTTGGTCATAGTCGTAACCAGGACCCTTTGTCCGGCTTCAGCCCTGGCCCTGATCTCTCCGTAGAGATCGTCAACCTGGCCTTCTGCCGGCCTGACTTCCACCACAGGATCGGCCAGGCCGGTAGGCCGGATAATCTGCTCCACGACCGCCTCGCTGTGCTCGAGCTCCCACGGTCCCGGTGTGGCCGAAACCAGTACAGCCTGGTTGACCAGGGATTCAAATTCCCCAAAATTCAGGGGCCGGTTGTCAAGCGCAGAAGGCAGCCTGAAACCGTGTTCGACAAGGGTGCTCTTGCGCGAAAAGTCTCCGCGGTACATCCCGTTGATCTGGGGAATGGTTATATGCGATTCATCAATTACGACCAGCATTTCCGGTGGGAAATAGTCCATCAGGGTGGCCGGACGGCTGCCTTTGGGGCGCCCGTCCAGGTGCCGTGAATAATTTTCAATGCCGCTGCAAAAACCGATCTCCTGCAGCATCTCCAAGTCAAAAAGGGTCCGCTGTTCCAGCCGCTGGGCTTCAAGCAGCTTGTTCTCGCTCCTGAAACAGGCAAGCCGCTCCCGCAATTCTGCCTCGATATCGGCAACCGCCCGCTGTAGCTGGTCGGGCGCGGTAACATAATGAGTGGCCGGGAATATTGCCACATGAGAACGTTCACCGATAACCTTACCGCTGACCAGGTCAATTTCTCGCAGCCGCTCAATTTCATCGCCAAAGAGTTCTACCCTAAGCGCCGCTTCAGAATATGAAGCAGGTATAATCTCGATAACATCACCCCGAACCCGGAAAGTGCCACGGTGAAAATCTATTTCATTGCGTTGATAATGGATATCAACCAGGCGGTTGATTATTTCATCCCGGGTCAACCCTGCTCCCGGCCGCAAAGAAAGCACCTGCTCCATGTATTCATGCGGTGAACCAAGTCCATAAATACAGGATACGGAAGCTACGATTATCACATCAGAACGCTCCAGGAGAGCGCTGGTAGCCGAGTGGCGCAGCTTGTCGATCTCATCGTTAATCGATGAATCTTTCTCAATAAATGTATCGCTCTGGGGGATATAAGCTTCCGGCTGATAATAATCATAATAGCTGATAAAGTATTCAACCGCATTTTCCGGAAAAAGCTCTTTGAATTCGCTGCAAAGCTGCGCAGCCAATATTTTATTTGGTGCCATTACCAGGGTTGGACGCTGAACTCGCTCGATCACATTGGCAATGGTAAAGGTTTTTCCTGAGCCTGTTACACCGAGCAGGGTCTGGTAACGAGAACCCTGGTCTAAACCGTGCACCAGGGTTTCGATGGCCACCGGTTGATCTCCTGTAGGTTTAAAGTCAGCTCGGATTTTAAAGCCACTGCTGCCGGACATATCGGCACCTCCCGTTCAGCGGCTTGTTTGTCGACGCTTAAGATCAATTATAACATAGTTAGAGGCCTGATCCTGCTTCCATTATAATAATAATCGTACCGATTGCAATAAACAACCAGGCAGTGCCAACCTTAAGCAGGCGGGGATTAAAGCGGGAAATAATCCGGCTGCCCAGGTAAACCGCGAGCAGATAGTTAAAAAACATGGCCGCCATAGCACCGGCAAAGACTGAGACAGGATAACCAAAACTGGCAACCAGGAACATCACTGCCAGTTGAGTCTTTATCACCAAATTAGGCTACGAAGACCAGGCCTATAGTCTGCAATAATCCGGCACCGGCCGAGTACTCTTTAACTTTTATGTCCCGGCTAAAGTAACTAAACAAACCGATGACAATAAAAAACAGTCCTGAAATTAAAACGACCACAAACCGGGGGATAACTGCGGAAAGAACATCTCCGACTCCTACGGCAAGGCCGATAACAGCTGCCAGGGCGATTATCGCTCCGGCCAGGACCTGCCGGGGTGGATACCGGCAAGCCATGGTTAAAGATACCAGCTGGGTTTTATCACCAAATTCGGCAATAAATACAGTGATAAAAGCAGCTGCGGCTGCGGCTAACAATAACTGGACCTCCCGGGACAATATGTTTGTAGATGGCTGATAATCTTGCTCAGGAACGATCTGAGTTTGCTTACATATGCCTAACTTTACGTTTCCGCTTAATTACGGAGCGCAAAAAAGTTATTTAATTTATTTGCGAAATACTCCCTCTTTTTATCATATGCTTACCCTCTTAATTTTTTGCCGTAAGCGTTTAAATCCAGCTAAAGGATCCGGTTTGCGAAGTTCGAGATAAACGCCCGAATCCGAAGCAGGAACTGGAATCAGCCCTAACTCTGTACTGCGGTGTAACAGCGAATAACTTAAACGGGATGATTTTAACCTGTCAGGAAAAGAATCTTTACCATTTAATTCTTCCCTGGTCTTTTTTTTCAATACCACAGAAAACGGTTTACCGCCGCGGGCCCCTTCCAAAAAAACCATAAAATAACTGGCCTCAATCTTTTCAAGAAGATCCCGGTTGTCAGTTACCGGATCACCGTTAACTCGAAGAATCACATCGTCTTGAAGTAAGCCGGATTCACAAGCAGAAGTTCCCGGTAATACCATCATTAAGGTCACTCCAGCTTCTCCCTGACGATAGCGTGGTGGTCGGCTTTCCTCTTTCTTTTTTCCATACAAAATCAACATTTCGTGGCCCAGGGGAGCAAAAATCACACCAAGCAGGACGAGTGGCGAAAAAAACTCCGACCCGACAGCCAGGATAAGAAGCGCCAGGCTGTAAAAAGCCAGGTGTTTGGCTGAAAAAGTGGTCCTTTCACGGGGAGTCGAAGAAATAACCATATCACCATAACCAAGACCGGCCGCTACCGGTACGATCATATACTGCAGGCTTTCACCCTCCCCGGGCTGCAGGGTTGTTTGGAGAATCGGCCACCATTCCGGCATGCTGACTCCCACAATTTCAGGCTGCGCAACTACAGTAGCCAGCAAAGCCACCAGAGGCAGTGGCCAAAAACGCTGCAACGAAAATGCACCAACCACTTCGCCATCATCTTTCTTCAGGTATACCGGACTGCTCCCCCAGTGTCCGCCGCAATAAATTAACATGGCCTCAATCAAATGAAGCAGCCCGATCAACACCAATAAAGCCGGAATATGAATTCTAAGCAGTGATTCAAAAACAACATTTTCCGATAAAACTGGAAACAGGGGAACTATAATATAGCGGGCAAGCAAAACCATTGCAGCAACAATACCACCGGCATAAGAAAAGCACAAATAGCGGGGATTAACCAAAAGCAAAAGCAGGGCAACCGGCCAGATAAAATAAAGACCTATCTGCTCCAGGGACAGACCCATGAAGACCAGCACGGCGCTGGCCGCAAAGCCGCCCACAAGTCCCAGCCCAATCGACATAAACATTTGTTTGCCAACCCCGTTTATACTTCGTCCAAAAAGTTGCTTTTCAGTGGCAGCCTGGCGTCTGTATTGCAGGTAAACCAAAAACAGCACTATCCAGAAAATGGGCATGATAAAAGCAAACAGGAACGTAGTGATAAATATCTGGCTTATTTCAAGTAATGGCTGCATCGGTTATTCATTTCCTCCAACTTTGTTCCCCAGGTCGGTTTTGCCGATTAATTCACGGGCATAGTTGAGCTGTTCGTCCTGCTCCCGCGAAACTATGTCAAGCGCCTGGCGTAACTCAACCCAGGTCACATCATCAAACACCCCGCTGGGCTCAATTCCCGCATCCAGCTGAAAATCAGAAATAGCCTGCGAAGTTTGTTCGTCGAAATAACCGGTGCTTTCTTCTTTGTATCCGAGCTGTTTAAGTATGTCCTGTAACATTTCTACATCAGCCCCAAAGTCTCCCACGTCCAGACGGCCGGGGTGGAAATAGCGGTAATAGCTCAGTATTTCAGGCATATCAACTTTGAAGTCAGGGGTAATCCCGTGTTTGTCTATATTACTCCCCGATGGAGTTAAATATTTGTAAACGGTTAGCATCAGGGCATTGCCGCCGGAGAGATCTACGCGCCGCTGAACTGAAGCTTTTCCATAAGTAGTTTTTCCAACAAGGTAGGCCGCTTCCCTGTCCTGCAGGGCACCGGCCAGTAGCTCTGAAGCGCTGGCCGACTCTGCATTGATCAGGACCACGATCAGATAAGGTTTCTCCGCGGCGCTGGAATGAAATACTTCCCTGACACTATGATCCCTTTCAAGCAGTCTGGCAATCTCTCCCTCCGGAACAAGCTGTTTGGCCACTGCCACAGCCTGATCAAACTGGCCACCCCGATTATTGCGCAAGTCCAGTATTAAGCCTTTATTCAGGCCTTTTTGCTCCAGATCATGAAAGCTATCAATAAACTCACCGGCCGTATTACTCTCAAAACTGGTGATGTTGATATAACCCAGGCCTTCATCGAGCATTTCGCTGAACACCGTGGTCACCTGGATTTCTTCCCTGGTAATTGTTAGCTCAATCGGATCTTCCGCCCCCGGCCGCTGGATCTTTACATTAACCGAAGTATCGCTCGGTCCCCGTAAAAGCTCGACGGCCCGCTCCAAACCCTTTCCGCTCAGCGTATAACCATCAGCTTCCAAGATGAGATCTCCCGGATTTAGACCACTTCTTTCTGCCGGCGTATCAGGAAATACTTCAAAAACAATGATCTCCTCGTCTGTTTCGATAACACGGATACCGACCCCTCCGTATGAACCCCTGGTATCGAGAAGAAATTCCTCCAGTTCACCGGGATCATAAAATCGGACCTGGGGGTCATCTAGAGTATCGATCATCCCCCGAACCGCCCCTTCGATAAGTTCATCAATATCGACGGGATAAAAGTAATGATCGTTGATCGACTCCAACGCTTCCCAAAATATTGCTGTTTCGGATTCAAACATACGCTCTTTTGGCTCATATCTGATTATAGTTTTGGAGTCTTCGTCAGCAACGGGGTCCGGATCAGCTCCTCCGGGAAAAAAATAATAATTAGCTGCATTCGTCCCAATGAGCATAATTATAAAGATAACCAACCATTTATACAGCATTTTAATTTCTGTTCTTTCCATCACTTTTAACCCCCATCACCCCGAAAACCTTATTATTGAAGCTGCATCATTCAAACACCCGGTAACCATAATAACATAAAAAAAAGCTCATGTATTTACTGCGCGGGGCCTGTAAGCTTAACAAACCTGATCTAAAAAATATCCAGCCATCCCGGATTATCTCAAAGCGGTGATAGCTGGATTGTTAGCTTTTACTACAAAGCAGATATTTAAAAATATCCCATCGGATCATAGCGGTGATCGGGCGAGCCGCTGGGGTAATTGCGGACCGGAGACTTTTCGTACTCTCTCACTTCAAAATGCAAATGGACTCCGGTGCTGTAACCGGTCGTGCCGGCCTGCGCAATACGTTCACCCCGGTCCACTATATCACCTTTTCCGACTAAAAGGCTGCTCATGTGGGCATAAAGGGTAACTGTCCCGCCACCGTGATCGATCATTATACAGTTTCCATATCCACCATTCCAACCAGAATAAATAACTTCGCCGAGGGCAGCTGCTAAAATATAATTGGCCGCCCCCCCGCGGGGTGCAATATCAATACCGCCATGCCAGGCCTGATTGCCACTAAACGGATCCCTGCGCCAGCCATAACCTGAAGTAATCGTTGTCGGAGGTTCAATTGGCCAGTGCAGTTCACCTTCAACGCCGCTAAACTGGCTCTCGGCTTCAGCAATTAGGCGGCGAATTTCCGAATCAAGCCTTTCGGCTTCTTCCTCCAGGTCTTCAATTACTTTCAGGTTTTGGTTTATCTCTTTCTGTAATTCACCAAGGATAAGCTCGCGTTCCTCTAAAGCGCCTTTTATTTCTTCTTCATTAGCAGCGACCTGGCGGTGCATGCTTTCCAGGTCATCTTTTTTTTGATCCAATTCGTCCTTCCAGGCTTGAACTAAATCTCTTTCAGCCTCAATTTCTTCAAGGAGCCGCAAATCATTTGAAGCGATAATGCTCAAATTATGTAAACGAGTTAAAAAATCGGAGAAACTGCTTGAATCAAAGAGAACCTCGATGTAGGAAACCACACCATGCTGCTGGATTGCCCTTAAACGGAGGTTTAGCAGATCTTCCTGATGACTGAGTCTTTCTTCAGCTTCCGCCAGTTCACTCTCGGCGTGAGTGATTTCTTCTTTTACAGCGGCAATTTCCTGCTCCAACCTTTCCTGCTCCATTCGCAGCTCTTGTATACGATTTTCGAGTTCTTTCAACTCTTGTTTAAGAGCGGCTTCATGGTTCAGTCGCTGTTCAAGGGCGCTCTTCTGATCACTGCGCCGCTTTTCCACTTCCTCCAGCTCTTCCTGTTTGGCATCAATTTCATCTGTTGTGAAAGCATAGACCGGCAGAATGAAAACAGCGGCAATAATTAGCGACAAAAGGAAAGCAACTATCCAATACTGTTTCCCGGCAATCATTATACTTTTCCTCCCTGAGCGTAATAACATTTTATCTCTCTATACGCGTAAAAACCTTCCCATCGAAAAAGTGCTGCCCAGCATACCAAGCCCGGTGCCCAGTGGGACAAGATACTTGGACAATTCAATCATGATCATCTCCAGGGGCAGTGGACTGATAAACATAAGATCATTGGCAGCAATCCACTCTATCGACAGCTGGTAAATATAATACAGTAAAGCCATAGGTATCACTGCCCCGAGAAAGCCCATCAAAAGGCCTTCTAAAAGAAAAGGCCAGCGAATAAACCAATTGGTGGCTCCTACATATTTCATGATCGTAATTTCCCTTTTGCGCATCATTACAGTTAGCTTGATGGTGTGTGAAATCAGAAATACCGCTGTTACCGAAAGACCGGCCATCAGGGCCAATCCGATTATCTGCACTACACCGGTCACCGCAAAAAGATTTTCAACATAACCCCGGCCATAAGACACTTCATCTACTCCGGGGTAAGTTTCAAATTCATCGGCCAGTGTCACGACCAATTCGGGAACTACAGTTTTAATTTCATATGAAGCAAGTAATGGGTTGTCCAAAGATGTATCATAACCCTCAAGTATTCCACTACCTCGACCTGCTCTTTCTAATTGTTCCTGCAGGCGGCCCATATGTTCTTCACTGGACACATAGCTAATTTCGTCTACTTCAGCATGACGGGACAGTTTTTCATCCAATGCACTTAAAGTCGAGTGATCTGCATCTTCATCGATCCATACGACTATCTCGACCTGCTCTTTAACCGACTCGGTAATATGGCTGAGGTTCAGGTTAACGACCATAAATACACCGAGCATCAAGATAGTGACCACTACTACCCCGGTAGAGGTAATACACATCCACCGGTTGCGATAAAGCCCTTTAATTGTTTCACCAAAAATATAGATGAAGCTGCTAATGAACATTGGAATAAATCCCCTTTAGCTCATCGCCGACTAATTGACCGTTCTCAAAGTATAACACCCTCTTCTTAAAACGATCGACAATATCGCGGTTGTGGGTGGCTACCAAAACGGTGGTCCCGCGTAAATTTATATTATGCAGTAGATTCATAATATCAAGCGCAGTTCCCGGATCAAGGTTGCCGGTCGGTTCATCAGCAATTATCATTGCCGGTCGGTTGGCAATAGCCCGGGCCAATCCAACACGCTGCTGCTCCCCTCCGGAAAGATCTGTTATTTTTACTTTTGCCTTATCCTGCAGTCCAACCAGTTTTAAAACATGCGGTACCCTGCGCCGGATCTCCTTACGGGAGGAACCGATTACAATCATTGCAAAAGCGACATTATCATAAACTGTTCTTTCTTCCATCAACCTAAAATCTTGAAAAACCATCCCAATATTGCGCCTGAGGTAAGGTAAGCGATGCCGCGGCAAACGGGTAACATCACGATTAAATACCTTCAGCTTACCACTGGAAGGCAGTATTTCCCGAATAATCAGTTTGAGCAAGGTTGATTTTCCGGCGCCGCTCGACCCGACAAAAAAAACAAACTCGCTGCGATCGATAGTAAAATTTACATTTTCCAGGGCGTATTGTTCACCTTTATGATATCGCATATACATATTTTGTGCTTCGACCATCGGTTAAACCTTCCTGTCCAATACTTAACATAATATGGCCTGTACTTGTCTACTGCTTCGACAATTATTTATTTAATCCTGCACACAATATTACAATATATTTACTTATTTTGCAAATTATTAAGCCCCGTTAACATTAATATCTATAAACAGGGTTACATTTGGCTCCAATTTATTATTGCTGCTGCATTTGTTTGAATCCTTCACCGTGGACTTCCGTGGCGTTGCCGATAATCACAAAGGCTTTGGGATCAACCTCGTGGATTATCCATTTCAGCCTGGCCGTTTGTTGACGGGTAACCACGCAAAGCAACACCTCGCGGCCCTCACCGGTATAGCCACCCTCAGCTTCTATCCTGGTCACTCCGCGTCCAACTTCATTTATCAGCCTTTTGTTAATTTCTGCACCGCAGCGGGTAATAATAATTGCCTGTTTCGCCAAACCAAGCCCTTCAAGAATGGCGTCAATTACCTTGATGCTGACAAATAGGGCGAGAGCTGAATACATGGCCGGTTCACTGCCAAATACAAAAATAGCCAGGGCCAAAACAAACAAATCACCCCAAAACAAAGCCTGTCCCGGACTCATCCCGGTAGTTTTAGCCAGGATTAATGAAAGCAAACCAGTTCCCCCGGTCGAACTGCGATAGCGGAAAACCAGGCCAACACCAACCCCCATAATTACGCCGCCGTAAACGGCGGCCAGCAGTAGATCGTCGGTAGCCTCCGGCAAAAAGTGAGCGGTTATCTCCACAGCAAAAGAAAACAGAATAGTGCCCACCAAACTCTGGACCACTATTCGAGAACCTAAAATTATGTAACCGGTCACAAAGAGGGGAATATTCAAAAGTATTATGCTTAGGCCTATCGGAGCTCCGATCAGGTGGTATAAAAAAACGCTGAGGCCGCTTACACCGCCGGGAACAATCATATTCGGTACCATAAACATATTCAGGCCCACAGCCATAATTGTTGTTCCGACTATTATTCCAAGCAGGTCGATAAGATACGTTTTTACATCCTTTATTTTTATCCGCGGTTTCCCTATTTTCATCTTAACTCCTATTTTTTAAGAGGATTTTTTCCGCGAACTTTCCAGCGCAGAAAAGCATCAATAAAGGGATCGAGCATCCCATTCATCACTGCTTCCACCTGGCCGACTTCCATTCCGGTCCGGTGGTCTTTGACCAGGGTAAAAGGATGAAAAATATAGGTGCGAATTTGACTGCCCCAGGCAATTTCTCTTTGTTGGCCACGCTCGGCGCTAATCTCTTCAGCCTGTTCCCGGCGTGTTAATTCAGCCAGCTTTGCCTGCAACACCCGCAGGGCCTGCGTTCGATTACTGTGCTGGGAACGATCATTCTGACAAGTGACCACGATCCCGGTCGGGATATGGGTAATCCGCACCGCCGAATCTGTTTTATTAACATGCTGGCCTCCGGCTCCACTGGCCCGGAATGTGTCAACCTTTATATCATCGGAGTTGACAATAAACTCTTCTTCTTCAACCTCGGGTATAACATCTACAGAGGCAAAGGAGGTGTGGCGCCGCTTGGAGGTATCATAAGGAGAAATGCGTATTAACCGGTGCACACCTTTTTCAGCCTGGAGATAACCATATGCGGCATGCCCGCGAATAATTATCGTGGCGCTTTTGATCCCGGCCTCATCATCGGCCAGTAGATCTACAAGTTCGACCTGGTAGCCATTTTGCTCACACCACCGGTTGTACATACGCAACAGCATCTCGGCCCAGTCCTGTGATTCCAACCCCCCTGCTCCGGGATGAAGCGAAATTATCGAATCACAAAAATCGTAGTCGCCCCCGAGCAGGGTTTCCAGTTCCATCTTGTCAAGCCGCTGTTTGATCTCTTCCAGGATCGGATTTGCTTCATTGACTGCTTCATGCTCATCAAGAGCATCCTCGCCGGCCAACTCCAGATAAACCTCGGTTTCTTCGATCATATTCTCCAGTTCCTGCAGCGGACGGAGCTGTTCCCTTAATTTACCTTGTTTTTTTAAGTAATTCCGGGCCCGGGTGCTGTCTTCCCAAAATCCCGGTTCGTTAGCCCTGGCTTCTACCTCTTGCAGGATTTTGAGCTTTGAATCATATTCAAAGAGAAACCCTCATTTCCTCGAACCTTTTCTTTTGAACAGCCAGTTCTTCACGTAATTCTTTCAACATATAACCACCAGCTTTCATTTAATATTGATTGTGAAATCAGGATCAAATAACCAGGTCCCGGCATACTTTATCCCGCTTTCAATTTGCTCCACAGCATTTTTTATATTTTTTACCGCTGCCACAGGGACAGGGGGCGTTGCGGCCTACTTTGTCGACGGTAACCGGTTGCGGCTTACCCTGTCCGGTTGGGTCGGTTTTATTCTGGGCCGCCCCGGACGATGCGCTGCCACCCCCAACAGCGGCAATCCGCTGCCGCTGGCTGGTCGTTCCACTGGCTACGACTTCCCTCCGCGGCGCGGCACTTACCTGTACATGGTACACTGCACGCACTACATCACTCTGTAACTGCTGGATCAGATCTTCAAACATTCTTGCGCTCTGCAACCTGTATTCCACCAGGGGATTTCTCTGACCATAGGCCTGGGTATGAATATCCCGGCGCAGTTCTTGCATTTCATTTAAAAAGTTCATCCAGTGCCGATCCACGGTGCGCAGCATGACAACCCTCTCCACTTCACGCATTACTTCCGGGGTCATTTCCGCTTCACGGGCTTCGTAAAAGAAATGTGCTTCATCGCTTAAAAGTTTTTTAGCATCAAATGCTTCCTGATCTATAAGGCTGTCCAGAGAAATATTGCCCCTGCGGACAAACAGGTTTTCTGCCCTTTCAAGTAGAGCCCGGGCCTCTTCGTCGTCCAGAAAGCCTTTTTCGGCCGTATACTCCTGGACCAGGCGGTCAATGATCTCATCGACCATTTCCATTATCGGCTGCTTCATATCTTCGCCTTCGAGAACCCGGCGGCGCTGACTGTAAATTACTTTACGCTGCTCGTTCATAACATCATCATAATCAAGCAAGTTGCGTCGGATTTCGAAGTTGCGGGTCTCAACTTTCTTTTGGGCATTCTCAATACCCCTGCTGATCAGCGAGTGATCGATGGGCACATCTTCTTCGACACCAAAGCGCTCCATCAGGTTGGCTATGTTTCCCCCGCCGAAAAGCCGCATCAGGTCGTCTTCCAGGGAAACAAAAAACTGTGAAGAGCCGGGGTCACCCTGACGACCGGAACGACCGCGCAGTTGATTGTCAATTCGGCGGCTCTCATGGCGCTCGGTGCCAAGAACGTGCAAGCCACCGGCAGCCACTACTTCTTCACGTTGTTTCTTTGTTTCCTCAATTGCATCTTTGATCAATTCTGAGCGGCGCTTTGCCCATCGTTCTTTCATTTCCGCATCAAGCTCGGTATAATCGGCGCCAAAGTCGTTTTCCAGCTGCTCTTTGACCAGGTATTCAGGGTTTCCCCCGAGAATAATGTCCGTACCTCTACCGGCCATATTGGTCGATATGGTTACGGCCCCTTTACGCCCGGCCTGGGCAATAATATATGCTTCGCGGGTGTGATTGACGGCATTCAGCACTTCGTGGGGCACACCCTGGTTCTTGAGCATTTTGCTCAGCATTTCCGATTTTTCAACTGATATAGTCCCAACTAAAACCGGTTGACCGCGCTGCAGGCATTCCTTGATCGCCTCTACCACCGCATTGAACTTAGCCTGTTCTGTTTTGTAGATCAAGTCCGGCCATTCCTCGCGGATTAAAGGCTTGTTCGTCGGAACAGCCACCACGTCCATGCCGTAGATACTGCGGAACTCGTCTTCCTCAGTTAATGCAGTGCCGGTCATACCGGCAATCTTGGCATACATGCGAAAATAGTTTTGGAAAGTGATCGAGGCCACGGTTCGGGAAGCTGCCTGCACTTCTACTCCTTCCTTGGCTTCGATAGCCTGGTGCAGACCGTCAGAATAACGGCGCCCTGGCATCAGGCGGCCGGTAAACTCATCAATTATAGTTACCTTGCCGTCCTGGACCACGTAATCGACATCCCGTTCAAACAAGGAATAAGCTTTAATCAGCTGATCAAAATAATGCCGATGCTGACCGGCAGCTTCCGCATTATCTAAATCCTCGGCTTTTTCTTTAAATTGATCCTCGTCATCAAGGTGATCATTTTCATCAAGATATTCATCTTCATCTTGATCAGGCTTAGCCTTGCCCAGTCGCAGTATCCTGGTCAGCTCCGGATTAATCCTTTCAAGTTCCCGGTAGCCCTTATCCTTAATATCGGCCAGGCGGGTAGCTTCATCGATAACGTAGTAAATCTCTTCGTCAAGATGATTGAGCCGCTTTTCAGTCATTAAACGATGCTTGGTGCGCTCAACCAGTTTTTCCACGCCCGGTTCTTTGAGCATTTTCATCAGTTTCTTATTTTTAGGTAACCCGCGGCGGGCCAGTAACAGTTTTTCGCCTGCATCATGCTCATTTCCAGCCTCCAGATCTTCACGGGCACTGTTAAGAAGATCGTTAACCATGTGGGCTTGTTTGCGAATCAGATGCTCCACTTCATCTTTCCAGCGGCCGTAATCTTCATCTGTTTCGACCCGACCGCTGATAATCAGCGGGGTGCGCGATTCGTCAATCAGGATACTGTCCACTTCGTCAATAATGGCATAATGATGCTCGCCTTGGACCATTTGATCTTTATATAAAACCATATTATCACGCAGGTAATCAAAGCCCAGCTCATTGTTGGTGGCATAAACAACATCTGCCTGGTACTCGTCACGGCGCTGCGCTGGTTCAAGACCCGGAACGACCAGGCCGACCGAAAGACCGAGCAGTTCATAAACAGGTCCCATCCAGTTCCGGTCACGCCAGGCCAGGTAATCGTTAACGGTAACAATATGCACTCCCTTAGCGGTTAATGCATTCAGATAAGCCGGTAAAATGGCAACCAGGGTTTTACCTTCACCAGTTTTCATTTCGGCAATCCGGCCCTGGTGAAGAACAACAGCGCCGAGGATCTGTACATCAAAAGGACGCATTCCTGTTTTGCGCCGGGCCGCTTCACGGGCCAGGGCAAAAGCTTCAGGAAGAAGATCGTCTGGATCTTCCCCCCGCTGGAGGCGCTCCCTGAAAAGTTCAGTCTGTTTCGGGAACTGTTCTTCAGTAAAAGAAGAAGCCCACTGCTCCAAATCATTTACCTGGTCCACATATTTTTGCAGTTGGCGAATTTCTTTTTCATTGGGATCGCCAAATATTTTTTGAAATAATGCAGCCATTAAAAAACTCCTTTCAAGCTACATAAGTCTTGATTATACATAGAGATTCGAACGCCAGGTCGAATCCTGAATCCTGATTTGCAAGTCAATTTTACCACAAGATTTAACGGCCAAACAAGTTACGGCAGCTAGATGGCAGCGGGGTCGAGTTCATTACAAAGCGCCCACATACTGCCCGAAACCAGAGAATGTCCACCCAAGACAACCGGAATCGGGCAATTCACAGCCAACCTGGTAAATTCTTTCAACCAGGTCTCTTCTATTTCCGTCCACAGGCCGAGATCTGATAAAAAACGCGACTGATCAGGAAAATCATACTGATAGTGATACATCAAAACCCGGCTATCTATGAAAGCACAGCGGGCAACCCGGGCCAGGTAGTTGAAAAATTGTTCCAGGCCGGCATGGTCAATCAGCAGCCCGAGCAGGGAGACAACCTCTTTTGTTTCGATCCGGCCCAGTGATTTCATGCCCCGCTCTTCGGAAAACACGCGCAGGCGCAACTTTAAAACAGCGTTGAGGCGTTCGATGATTGGAGCACCAACCCGGCCGATCAAAACCACGTCCTCGTACTCCTCTTTAAGCACTGCCTTGGCCTGCTCCAGGTTGCTGTAATCAAATTGCAAACTATCCAGGACTGCCCTGGTATGCGGCCCGGCAAATGGCCCCGCCCCGAGAACCAGCACATCCGCTGGAGTGTCAACATCAAACAAAAGGCCGAGTGTGTGAGGCATCAATTCCATTCTAAGGCCCATCTGATCGCGCAGGGTCATTGCCAGGCTGTTATCTGTCGCCGGAAGATCTGCACCGGCAATATTATCAGGCACCGTAAAGGCAATCATATCCACTGACTGGGTGTTATTAGTATAAACAAACCGCTCATGGCATAACAATTTATAACAAATCATGTTCAACTCTTCAACCGTAATTAATGGACAGCCGGCGCCGTTAAAGCAAAAAACCCTGCTCAAATTGTGTTTTTTGATTGCAGCCTGCAGTTCCCGGCCGTAATGAAAGTGTTGTCTCGCTATATAATTCAGGCAGACTTCCGCACCCAGGCGTTTTGCAGGCTCAACCAGTTCCGACCGGTTTGTATGCAGGTAGATATTGTCAAAGTAAGACACCTGGTTCATTTTTTCCAAATTATCGAGCAAGGCCGCCTGCCGAACCTTGACCATCATTTCTTCTACCGGGCTTTTTGGTTGAGAACCCTCAAAAATTACGGCACTGACAGCTTTGCTCATAAGAAAACCTCTTCCGGTTACAATTACGGCCATTTTAAAATGGCCGCTCTATTCAGGTTCGATTAACCCATAATTACCGTCCTTACGCCGATAAATAACATTCGTTGCGTCAGTTTCAGCATTGGCAAAAACAAAAAAGTTGTGGCCGAGCAAGTCCATCTGCAGGATCGCTTCTTCCACACTCATCGGCTTGAGCGGAAAACGCTTTGTTCTGACTACTCTTGGCTCTTCCTCTTCTCCTTCTTTTCTCTCCTCAGCTTCAAACGCTGCTAGCGTTTCACTTTTGAGACGCGTACCTTTTTGCCGCAGCTGTTTGTTCATGCGGGTTTTATATTTTTTAACCTGCCTTTCCAGCTTATCGACAACCTGGTCAATCGAGGCGTACATATCAGCGGTTGTCTCTTCACCACGTAAAATCAAACCGTTATAGTTAACGGTGGCTTCCACGATATGATCATCACGAATAGTACTCATCACTACCTGAACATCGGTGTTTTCATCAAAATGCTTGTCCAGTTTGCCCATTTTTTTGTGGGTATAATCTACCAGTGAAGGTGAAGCATCAATATTTTTACCGCGCACATTTATTTTCATTTTCAACGACCTCCTGTTATTAGTTTTTCCAGCACATTTAATTATGTTACTACAATTCATATTCACCAGTTTAGTAAAAATTCCTGCCGGAAAAATACCGTGTTTGGATACTAATAATAATTTGGCCGGTGAGGATGTTCAAAATTTCATGATAGACCATTTTAGTAATGGAAAACGAACAAGCGAAGCAAGTGTTATTGCATTTTCGCTGGACTGCTTTCACTGGAAAACCTGCTAATTTCAATCTATTATCACTGCTGAATTTACCACTGATCCAGGCCGGCATAGAATCCTGAACGCTGCAATGACTTGATATGAGGATTATAAGCGATAACCGCGCCAAAAACCCTGGCCCCCCTGCTACTCAGAACTGTCGCTGCTTCCTTCATCGTGTTTCCGGTGGAGTAAACATCATCGATCAGCAGTATCCTGGTCCCGGGCGGGGGTGGTGCTGCACACTTAAAAACACCGCGGATATTTGCGTGCCTTTCGCAGCGCGAAACAGCGGTCTGGGACCGGGTGGGTTTATCTTTTACCAAAAGATTATCGCAGGGAATGTTCAAAGCCAGTGCGCTAGAGTGGGCGAGCAGGGCGCTCTGGTTATAACCACGTTCTTTTTTACGAAGCCGGTGCAGGGGAACGGGCACAACCAGGTCCGGGGTACAGTAGCCCTGATTTATAATTTCACGGGCGAGCCAGATGCCGAGGGGGCGGGCGGCGGCACGGCGGTTCCTGTATTTCAGGTCGTGAATCAGGCGCCGCCAATTTTGATCGTATAGAGAAATTGTAAAAAGGGCCTGCAGAGGTGAGCCTTCAGGCAAACAGGAGCACGGGGCCGTTCCCCGGAAAAATCCTTCGCACTGCGGACAAATTTGGCCACCGGCCCTGTAATGCTCCTGGCAGGAACTGCAAAGAGAACTTCCTGTCGCCAAAGGCAGAATATCATGACAAAGCAGGCAGCGGGCAGGAAATAAAAAATTTGCCAGGGTGTCAAACCAGCGATGCTTACCGTTAAATAACCCGGGGTAATGATCCGCAAAATCTGTTTTATCGCCCGGATAAAGGACCGCTTGATCTTTTAACGGTTTATTTGTCTGTGTCATTAATCAGCTGCTCCCATTTTTAGGCGACCGTCTAAAAAGGTGTAACGCTCTTCAGCCCGGTTATTGTGCACGGCTATGGCCAGGGCCTTTTTACTGCCCACCAGTACGGCCAGTTTGCGGGCGCGGGTAATTCCGGTATAGAGCAGGTTGCGCTGGAGTAATATGTAATGCTGGGTCAGTACCGGCATGATAATTACCGGGTATTCACTGCCCTGACTTTTATGGACTGAAACCGCATAAGAGAGAACCAGTTCATCCAGTTCTGTAAAATCATAAACTACCGGGCGGGGCTGGATTACATCCCGAAAGGTAACCACCAGTTCTGCTTCTTCTTTGTCGATAGCGGTGATTATGCCGATGTCGCCGTTAAATACTTCTTTTTGATAATTATTGCGGATCTGCATCACCTTATCGCCAAGACGATAGGCTAATCCCTTGCTGAAAGCTTCGACTTTATCCCGGGCCGAGGGATTTAAGGCCTGCTGCAAAAGCAGGTTCAGGCGATCCACGCCGGCTGCAGTTTTGCGCATGGGGGTAAGGACCTGTAAATCAAGCAGGGGATCATAAGGCCCGTAGTTGGGCAAACGTTCCCGGCAGAGCTGAACTACCAGTTGGGCGGCTTGCTCGGGATCTTCTTCATGCATAAAAAAGAAATCCTTGTTTTTTACATTTAAATAAGGCATCTCGCCCTGGTTCACCCGGTGGGCATTGACGACAATCATGCTTTCCCGGGCCTGGCGAAATATATAGCCGAGGCGAAAGCATTCTACCTGACCGGAGCTAATTAAATCACGCAGCACATTCCCGGCTCCAACAGCCGGTAGCTGGTCAACATCACCAACCATGATTAAACGACAGCCGGAAGGCAGAGCTTTCAGCAAATTATACATAAGCATCAGGTCGACCATCGAGGCTTCATCAATAATGACCACCTGCGCATCGACCGGCTTATCCTCGTTACGCTGAAAGTTAAATCCTTCTCCTTCAGTATAGCTGTAGTCAAGCAAGCGATGGATAGTAAAAGCTTCCTGACCGGTTGCTTCAGTAACCCGTTTTGCCGCCCGGCCTGTTGGAGCAGCCAGGAGTACTTTTTGCCTCACTAACTTGAAGGTAGAAAGAAGCGCTTTGATCGTGGTGGTCTTCCCGGTACCGGGACCGCCGGTAACAATGAGTACCCCGTTATGCAGCGCTTCGTCCAGAACCTGCAGCTGCTCATCGGTTAGATGGGGGTTGTCATGTTTAACCGCGCCAAGGGCCTGTTTAATTTCTAATGGAGTATACTGCCGGGCCAGTCTGCTCAGTTGTTGAAGCAGGCAGGCGGAACCCTGCTCAGCCTGGTAAAAGGGCGCATGGTAAACAGCTGTAACACCCTCATCCTGATCGCAAATAAGTTTTCTTTGTCTTACCATTTCCCGAAGCTGTTGTTCCAGGTATTCTTCCTGTAAATTAACTTCATCAACAGCAAGCAGTTCCTTAATTCGTTCAAATAGTATTTCCCGCGGTAAAAAAACATGCCCCTGCTCAGCAGCCCTGCTTAAGGTATAGGTTATAGAAGCCTGAATTCTCTCCGGCGCATCTTCAGGCAAACCGAGCTTGCGGGCAATTTTATCAGCGGTCTTAAATCCGATGCCAAAAATATCTTCGGCCATGCGATAAGGATTTTCCCGGACCTGCTTAATGGTATCTGATCCATAGCGACGGTACAGACGCATCGCCTGGCTGACGCCGACACCGTAACCCTGTAAAAAAACCAGGACGTTCTGGACATCTTTATACTGCCGGTAGCTTTTTAAAATTTCGGCTGCTTTTCTGGGTCCGATTCCTTCAACTTCCTGAAGCCGATGCGGTTCCTGTTCCATTACCTGCAGGGTAGCCAGGCCGAAGTAATCGACAATTCTTTCCGCTGTAACCGGCCCGATCCCCTTGATCAAACCGGAAGAAAGGTACCGTTTCAGGCCTTCTTCGGTAGCCGGCAGAAGGCGTTCCCACTGATCAACCGCAAATTGTTTGCCGTAGCGTTGATGAACCTGCCACTGGCCGTTGATCAGCAGGTTTTCGCCCTCCTGCATCGGTGGAAAATTACCGACTACTGTTATCACTTTACCGTCGCGGCAGCGTAAGCTACCGACCAGGTATGAGCTTTCTTCACCATAAAAGCGTATTTTTTCCAGCGTTCCTTCTATGCGCTCCAGTAGGTCGCCCTCCTGTTATTTCCATCCCCCGGGCAACCTTAAGATTTCTTGGTTGAAAGGGCTTCCCTAAGCTGTTCTACTTTATCCAGCCTTTCCCAGGGCAAATCTAATTCAGGACGGCCAAAATGGCCGTATGCAGCCAGTTGCTGATAAATCGGACGGCGCAAATTCAGATTGTCAATAATCGCAGCCGGCCGCAGGTCAAAATGCTTATTGACCATTTCTTCAATAACGCTGACCGGTACTTTTTCCGTATCGTAAGTTTCAATCATCATAGAAACGGGGTGAGCTACGCCGATTGCATAAGCAAGTTGAAACTGGCACCGGGAGGCCAGGCCGGCGGCCACTATATTCTTAGCCACATAACGGGCCGCATAAGATGCAGAACGGTCGACCTTAGTCGGATCTTTCCCGGAAAAAGCTCCTCCACCGTGGGCTGCGTAACCACCATATGTATCGACGATCGTTTTTCGTCCGGTCAGGCCGGCATCACCCTGCGGACCGCCAACTACAAAACGACCGGTCGGATTAATTAAAAAACGGGTTTCAGGTACGATCAGATCCTCAGGAACGATCTTGCGGACAACATGTTCAACGAGGTCCTTTTCTATTTGCTCCAGGGAAACTTCATCGCTGTGGTGCGCGGCGACCACGACATTTTCCAGGTAGGCAGGTTCTCCATTTTTATAGACCACAGTGACCTGGGTTTTACCGTCCGGCCTTAAGTAGTCGAGTATTTCTTTTTTGCGCACCTCGGACAGTCTTTGTGCCATCTTATGGGCCAACGCAATTGGCATCGGCATCAATTCAGGAGTTTCTTCGCAGGCATATCCGAACATAATCCCCTGATCACCGGCCCCGACAAGGTCATACTGATCTTTTTGTTTTTTACTCCTGACTTCATAAGCTTCATTAACACCCTGGGCAATATCCGGTGACTGCTCATCGATCGAAGTAAGCACCGCGCAGGTGTCACCGTCAAAACCATATTTAGCCCTTGTATAGCCGATATCTTTTACTTTATCCCTGACCAGTTTGGGAATATCAACATAGCATTCAGTGGTTATTTCACCGCAAACCAGGACCAAGCCGGTAGTAAGCATTGTTTCTGCGGCTACCCGCCCATTTGGATCCTGCTCCATAATGGCATCGAGAATTGCATCGGAAATCTGGTCGGCAAGTTTATCCGGATGCCCCTCGGTTACTGATTCTGAAGAAAATAGATAGTTTTTTTGGTGCATTTAGTTCTCCTCCTATAATTTTGCAATACAACCCTGCAATTAATCTGTCGCTCAACAGTTAGCCTTTTTAACGGCGGTTCCGCTGTAGTTTTTGCTAAAAACGAAGCTCTCTGGTTTACCGGCATACAATTAACGTGCTGCTCGAAAGAAATATCGGCAAAGCCCGCTAATAGCATAAAGGTAAACAGCCCTTTACAATCACCACCCAACCAAGCTTTTGTCTTTGCAGAACCCGTAAATGAAAAAAGCCTCTACATCAAGAGGCCTTCCTGGCACCCCTCATCTCCCGGGGGGAGGTTAGCCACCCCGCAGCAATTAGCACCGTGATCAAACGAACCGGTTGCCGGGATTCATCGGGGCTGTCCCTCCTCCACTCTGGATAAGAGTAAAATTTTTTGTTGTAGATATATATTACACCAAACCGCTTAAAAAGTCAATTGCACTAATCCTCTGCGATCACCTCGGGCAGCTGTAGTTATGTTTGGAATCTTTCTTTCTTCGGACTAATGTGATCGCTGGTCGGTTTTTTTACTGCCACTAGATAAAATGTTAGCGCTTGTTTAACTTGGATGCTGCTGCTCTTGATCACGATCCATCAGGGCAAACCATATTTCACCGTATGCGACAATATTACCATCAACCCGCGCTTCTGCTTCCCCCTTGCCGATATTACGCTTTATCCCGCTCATGGTAACAACAAGCTCAAGTCGATCTCCCGGTCTGACCAGTTGCTTAAAACGAAAGTTGTTTATTCTCGCAAACATAGCCAGTTTATTCTCGTTTTCTGCCATACTCAGGACTGCTACTGCTCCAACCTGGGCCAGTGATTCAATAATCAGCACCCCGGGCATGACCGGTTCCCCGGGAAAGTGGCCCTGGAAAAAAGGTTCATTTACAGTCACATTCTTTATCCCGGAGGCTTTCTTGCCGGGAACCAATTCAGTCAACCGATCAACCAACAGAAAGGGATACCGATGGGGTAAAACAGAGAGGATCTTTTTTATGTCAAGATGTTCCTGGTCCATAAAGTTCATCTCCTTTCGACAATTAACTTCCTGGTGAGCTGTTCACCATTAAATTAAAAAGAAGGCCGTCGTCCCTTCAGTTATAATGAAGCTTGGGCCGGTTTAGTCCGTAAATAACCTACTTCTGTCTTAATTAATAATATTTATAATGCCACCTGTTGCCCATGCCTCAAATTTTACCGGCTTTTTGTAAAACAACTTTTACTTCACGGTCACTGACCTGGTCGAAATTTTGGTAAAACTGACCTACAGCGGCAAAATCGGCGGGGGCCTGAACATAAACCAGTTCGTCAACTTCACGGTCCAACATACTTAAGGTATCCGGTGGTCCGATCGGAACGGCCAGGATAAGCCTGGTCGGTTTTTTTTCCTGTAAACTTCGCAGGGCCGACAGCAAAGTATAACCGGTAGCAACCCCGTCATCAACCAGGATTATTAAGCGTTCATCAACTGGCGGCAAAGGCTGTTTTCCCCGGTAATCTTCTAAACGGCGGATGATCTCGGACTGCTCTTTTTCAGCGGTTTTCTTGATATATTGTTCCTGAACATTGAGCCGGGAAATAATTTTATCGTTAAGCAAGGTAAACCCGTCGCCGGTAACTGCGCCAATGGCCAGTTCTGGCTGGTTAGGAGCGCCAATCTTTCTTGTAATGATCAAATCAAGCTCACCGCCCAGTCTAAGCCATACCGGCTCGGCAATAATTACTCCCCCCCGGGGGACGGCCAGTATCAGGGGCTGCTGATTACGGTAATTATCCAATTTTTCGGCCAGCAGTTCCCCGGCATGACGGCGGTCCTGAAAAAGCATGCTTCTCACCTCCTGGAATAAGCAGTACCAACCAGCTGTTTGTGTAAAATTCACATTCGCGTAAGCGCTGTTATTAGACGTTAGAGAGATAGCGCTTGAAACAGCTTCTTTGAGTCCTGCACCGCTTTTGAATCATCGGGCAGGCTTAAAAGCGGCTGAGCATTCAGATCATATTCCGCGACCAGGGGATCATTGGTTATTTCTCCCAGCAGGTCAAGCCCGCTGTTTTTAATTTCCTGGTCCAGTGCTTTTGCCTCACCTTCACGGCTGCGGCTGATCACCAGGCCTATTTTTGTTACCTCAAGGTTGACTTTTTCGACAATATCTTTTACTCTGCCCGCTGAACGAATTCCACGGGCGGTAGCGTCACTGGTTACCAGAAGCAGGTCAACCATGGGCAAAAGCCGGCGGCTTAAATGCTCCAGCCCGGCTTCGTTGTCGATAACCATAAAATCATAGTTTTTACTCAGCTTTTCCAAATACCTTTTGAGCAGATCATTTGGATAGCAGTAACAGCCGGGACCCTGTGGATTGCCCATCACTACCAGGTCAAAAGCATCTTCTTCGACCATTGCCCGGCTGAGGCGGTACTCAATAAAAACATCTTTTGTCATGCCGGTCGGAACCGCATCGGGATTTTTTGTGTCCTCAAGAATGGTGCCGATCGTTTCTTCAACACTGAGGCCGAGGGCTTCGTTGAGATTGGCGTTAGCATCGGCATCCACAGTTAAAATATCTTTTCCTTTTCTCTCTTCGATAAGATAGCGGACCAGCAAAGCGGCCAGAGTAGTCTTTCCGGTGCCCCCCTTACCGGCAACAGCTATACGCATTGTCATCTCTTATTTCTCCTCTCTTTTCTCTAATAATTCACAATTGAAATGTCAGTGATTTCATTTCAAGTTCTGTTTGGCTGGTTTAATTCATTTCAGGTTGCTCTTTCAAGTAACAACAGTGTTTCAGCTAAAGACGCCCGGTGAGAACCTCTTCCAGCTGGACGATTGTATTGCATGGCCACATTTCCACCAGCCCGGCTACAGACCCGACAGAGCGGTAATCAGGCCACTGTTCTTTTGGCAGGGGATTCAACCAGATTATTCGCCTGACCCGGTCCTTAAGTTTATTCAGTTCATTGACCGCATAATCGATCGAAATCGTCTTAGTATCGCTGACAACGATAATAGAAGTTTTTCCGTTCAACAGATCCGGATGTTTTTGCATCAATTCATGGAGTGATAAACCAAGGTTGGTACCTCCGCCCCAGGTTTCACTGCGGCGGATCACCCGATCCAGCAGATGCTGCAAACCGGCCCGACTTTTTAGATCCGGAGTCATGTTTTCCAGGTTATCGGAAAAACTGAAACAGGAAAAATCGCGAACAGCTTCCCGCAGTCCGTGTAGGAAATGGATTACAAATGTGCTGTACTGCTTCATGGAAGCGGAAACATCACAGAGCAGAAGAATTTGCTGCCGGGACCGCCGCTTCGGTTTATGTTTCAGGCTAAAAATATTTCCGCCATAACGCATATTGTCACGCAGAGAGCGACGCAGATCAAGGGGGCCACTGCGCGGGCCCCTGCGCTGCCTACGTAAAATCTGGATCGCCAGTTTACGGGACAACCGCTGCAAAAGCTGTTCGGCTTCAGGAAGGTCGGTTGTCCTGATAGCCTGAATATCCATCTCGCCGAGAGCGGCATCGGCGCTCCCGGAACCTGCACCATTTCCTGCAGAGGGCCCGGAGGCAGTTTGATCATCTTTCCTGTTTGTATTATTCTGCTTTTCATACATGCTTTTTGAACGACAATAGCGTAAGTGACTTTTGACTACAGATTCCAAAACAGGCCGGAACCGCGGTTTAACGTTAACCCCTGTCTCAGTTTTATGCATAAAGTCCTGCAACCGTTTCTGTTCTTCCTGAGACATCGAACTGTACTGGGCCAGCTCCTCATCATTGAGTTTTAAAGCTTCTCCTTTAAATTTCATTTCACTGCAGGCCTGTTCCATCTTGCTCTCAAATTGCTTTTTATGGGAAGCTGCTTTTTCAGCGCCTCTGCGCTGTACCTCCGGGGGAGCAAAGTAATAATCAAAAAGCCGATCGAAAAATTCCTGGTCGCGGCGGCTTTTGACCAAGGTTGCCTGAAGGGCGGACTTAAAAGCATCGCGAGATAACAGATCTATTTTTTGAAGGGCCTGTAATGCATCAATAGTCTCTGGCGTGCTGATCGAAAGCCCTTTTTCACGCAGCAGGTTGGTAAACGTTATCAGGTTCTCTTCCAGGTGGCCTTCCGGCAATTTTTCTTTTAACGACACTGGGAAAGCCCCCCACCGTTCCCCCCGTGCTTAAGAATGCGGTCAATTTCTTCCGGACCGATTTCCTGCTTAAAATAATCCTGATCGGCACGGGTTTTTAGAACCAGGTTCAGGGTATCGCTGACCAGTTTACCGTCAAGCCTGCTGCGGTTTAATGAAACCAAAGCCCTGGCCCAATCGAGGGTTTCAGCAATCGAAGGTTTTTTGCGTATATTACTGTGCTGGCGCAGCTGGGCCACAACACGAGCAGTCTCCCAGGCAAGGCGATCGGCAGCTGCAGGCACTTTTGCTTTAATGATCTGCACTTCATTTTCTACTGCTGGAAAATCGAGATAAAGGTAGAGGCAGCGTCGCTTTAAACCGTCAGAAAGCTCACGTTCATTGTTACTGGTCAGCACAACCACCGGAATTTTACTGGCCTTGATAGTCCCCAGCTCCGGTATGGAGACCTGGAAATCTGAAAGGACTTCGAAAAGAAATGCCTCGAATTCGGGATCACATTTATCTACCTCGTCAATCAGCAGAACCGGTCGCTCCTCAGTCTGGATCGCTTTAAGTAAGGGCCTTTCCATCAGGTATTGACCGGAAAACAGATCGTCTTCCTTTACCTGCTCCTCTTCCAGGTTACGGTTCATCTGAATACGCAGCAGTTGGCGCTGATAATTCCATTCATATAAAGCTTTTGTCTCATCAAGACCTTCATAACACTGCAGACGGATCAGTTCAGTATCAAGGATATCGGCTAAAACCTTGCCCATTTCTGTTTTCCCGACCCCTGGAGCTCCTTCAATCAGGAGCGGCTTTTGCAGTTCCAAAGAAAGGAATACAGTCAGGGCGGTGCTTTCATCACAGATATAGCCGACATTATTAAAATCATTTTTTAGTTCAGGCAAAGTAATCATCATTATCATCTTTTCGTTTATGATTTGCTCGTGCTTTCTTATGCGGGCTGCCCCCGGATAAAAGCATTGTTCCAAGAGTAAAAATTAACCCGGCAAGAACGCGCAGCATGCATTTTACACTAGTTTATAATACTACAATTGTCCGGGACGGGCAAACCGGATAAGGTTTTGATCCTGTCTCCACGTCAGTGCGTGATGATTGGCGGAAGCCCGCGCACCAAAGCAGCCCTGGAAGGAGAAGGAGTAAAGGTTTTTGAATGCCCCGGCAAAGTTTTTACAGTAAAAGGGGGAGGCGGCCCTGTCTGGCTGATCAGGCCTCTATTCAGAGAATATAGCACAATCCCAGGCTGGGAAAAACTACCGCACCTTACACCAGGTTTGGGCGAGATCTGTTAATTGTCCCGCCACCTATAATGCCAGTTAAATGCTATAACTACTGCCCGGGGACAAAATCACGCACTGGCTGCCTGCCTTCTGCTCAACTTTCTGCTTGAATTCTACGGGATCGGCTTCGATCAGGGGCCAGGTGTTATAGTGGTAGGGAATTACCACTTTTGCCTGTAAAAATGAGGCGGCTATTACCGCATCGTCAAGTCCCATCGTAAAATTATCGCCGATCGGGAGCAGGGCCACATCCAAAGAATCAAGTTCGCCAATTAATTTCATATCGCTGAACAGCCCTGTATCCCCGGAAAAATAGATCTTCTTTCCATAGTAGTCAACCACAAAACCGCAGGCGTGCCCCCCGGCAATTCCTGAGCCGTGAAAAGCAAGAGTAAGCTTTACAGATCCAAAGGAAAAGCTGTGCCGCCCACCAATATGTTGGGGATGGGCGTTAAAACCGTCTTTTACAGCTTGCTTGGCTATCTCTGAAGAGGAAATAATCGTTGCACCATTTCTGCCGGCTATGGCGTATGCATCTCCAATGTGATCCCAATGGGCATGAGAAAGTAATATATAGTCGGCTTTTACCTCCTCAGTTTTAACCGGGGAGAGGGGATTTTCGCTGATGTAAGGATCAAACAGCACTGTTTCTTTAGCCCTTTCTGAGAGAAGAAAACAGGCGTGACCCCAAAAAGTGATCTCAGACATACCTGGACCTCCTTAATCATAATGGATATTCATCCTGAATGTTCGAATCTTGCCTGTGTTACCCTTTCCGGAAATGTTTTATTAGAAGCCTTAAAATCATTATGCGCACGATCCATATAAAAAGGGCCTTGGTATCATATCCAAAACCCCAAACCCTTTATTTTATTGGAGCCGGCAAGAGGACTTGAACCCCCAACATGCTGATTACGATTCAGCTGCTCTACCAATTGAGCTATGCCGGCCTGCAGCATAATTATTATAGCGCATATTAAGAAGTGGTTCAACCGACAACTATTGCTTTTGATCAGATTCTTATAAGTTCAATAGCTCCCCAAGCAGCAATTTTATCTTGATAAATAAGCAAAGCACCGGATATGCCTTCAATTGTTTGAATATATTTCAGGGCCGGTTCGAGATCGCTTGCATCGCGAACCCTGTTGCCCAGCGCCGTGGCTGCCGCGTCAGCAAGAGGAGTTGAGGATGAAAGAACTACTGCTGCGTCGGCTTGACCAAGGCTTAATGAGGGACCTATTGTTCCAGAGGAGGTACACACACCCAGTGGAGTCTGATCCGGGTCAACCTTCAAAGCCAGCTTCCCGCTAAGCGGCGATTTTCCGGCATAGATACCGACGTTTACCGGTTCTATGGCTTTAATATAAATATCACCCCCGTTTTCAACAACTACCTCTGGCGAAAAATTTTGCAAGTATTTTCCCACTGCTTCGGCAAAAGCTCCGGCTACTGCAGCCATCGGCCCGACTCCGGCCCGGTTGGCTGAACCGGCCATTACACGAATTATTTCCGGCGAATCGCTTTCCAGCAAACAGGGTTCAAGGGCTGCGAACAGGTAGGAATTAGCGGTGAGGTATGCTTCCAGCCGCCTGCGCTGATTCCAGACCACTTGTTCCGTGCAGGCAGGCAAATCATCTTTATATGATTCACTGTTTACAGCAATCCATAGATCAGTATCTTTAACCTTAACTGAAAAATAAGTAAGTCTTAAACCGCCGTCTTCCTGACGATAAACCCTTTTGCTGTTCATTTGAAGTTTGCGTTATCAACCAGTGTTTCCATCGCCCGGGCCGGACAGGCGCGCAAACATAGTTCACAAACCACACATTTATCTTCCCTAAAGCTAACAGTCATCTCCGGGCGTTTAAAAGCAAGGGCTTCAGTAGGACAGATCACAGTACAGGCCCCGCAGTGGGTACAGCGCTCTGAACGCCAGATAATCTGCTGTTCCAGGCCCATAATATGCAACCCCTGTTCCTGAAGCCATTCCACTGCCCGCTGGTAGTTTAATTCAGTGCCGCTGAGTTCCATCATCAGGCGGCCTTCTTTTTTCGGGTTGATATCGGCCCTAAGGATATTGACCATCAAATCAAAATCCTTAATCAGGTGATAAATTGTCGGGTTTTCAACCACATGCGGGGGGTAACGAAGCACTATTTTTTGTTTTATCATTGTTCAGCCTCCACATCGTCCGGATCTCTCTGGGGCATAGAGTTTAGAGTAATGCCTGCTTCTTTTGAAGGCAAAGCTGCCGAAGGAACGCTTAACATGAATTGGCCGGAGTTTATCCAGTCTTTTAATTCAGAAGCAATCTCCCGGGCTCCTGCATAGCTGGAAAGTGATGCCGTGGGAACGTTTTGCCCTTGCACGGTTATTGACCCGCTTTTAAGTTCAGCATAGCTGACCAGCCCTAAATCACCGCCTTCTTTATAAGGGTAACCGCGGTGATAATCAACAATCGGCGCCATCAGGTCTTCATCACGAACAGCGCAGTGGCTTATTATATTTTCATTTAATATTGGGATTGGAATTCCCAGGCCAACCTGCATAGTCGCACCGTAGCCTAAAAAACTGAGGCCCCTCAGCCAGCGCGGTTTCATCTGCTTTAAATCACCAACCAGGGCCAGCGTACTGCCGGGATTGACGGGGGTTTCATTTTCAGCTCTTTCTGCCGAAGGGTTGTGCTGGGTTCCCTGCCAGGCAACATAGCCGATACCGCCCCCTAAAAATATGCGGGTGCCGATACCGATAGTTTTCATCAGCGGATCATTAAACAGGGGGCTTAGCTGACCGGCGGAGCTGTAGTTGGCATTGCCCATGTTCATCTTTAACACCCCCATATAGGTATAAATCGTCTTGGGCCCCAGGTTTATAGCTACATTATAGTTCTGGTAGGCATTGCGGGGGTTATACAAAGTTGCTTCATTTATTTCCGACAGGCGAAACCTGGTGTCAATTTTTTTTAAGGGATAACAGTCAGTGCCGTATGCGGTTGCCTCCAACCTTATTTCTTTGCCGGCTGCCAGATCTTCGATAACATGTCCTCCGCCATATATAAAATCCCCGGGATAATTGCGGTTAGCCGGATCACTCGGGGGAAGAGCGGTTGCTCCCAGGTAGAGATCTACAGCAGCAATTCCGGCATAAGCAGGAACACTGTTTAGGTAGACCTCGTTAAGTTTGATCCGTGGACAAGGATGGCCGACATTTAAAAAAACCCCTGACGAACACATCGGACCAAATGTTCCCGTAGTTACCACATCCACAGATGCAGCCGCCTCAGCAGCACCTTTTTCTTCCACTAAATCAATTATTTCTTCTGCTGTAAACACTACCGCTTTGCCGTTTTTTATTTTTTCATTGATTTCTTCTATACTGCGGTTTACTTTCAACAGGCGACCACCTCCGGTATTAATAGCAAATATTATATCATTCACATCCAAATAAGTCATCTTTAGTGAGAACAATCACCAGTGAGAACAATCACCAGTGAGAACAATCACCTGCCGGATCAAAAAGGACCCCGGCTTATACTGCAAGGGTCCTTTATTATTTAACATTCTGCGCAGTCCTACCGTGAAGCAATTATCGCAGCCAGATCTATCAATCGGCACGCATATGCCCATTCATTGTCATACCATGCTAAAACACGGACCAGGTTGTCTCCTATAACCATCGTCGATAGCCCGTCTACGGTTGAAGAATATGGGTTACCCTTGTAATCGATGGAAACGAGGGGTTGATCGCTGTAAGCAAAGTAATGTGAACCGGAAGCTTCCGTTTTAAAAGCTTCGTTAACAGAATCTGCAGTTGTTTCGTTTTCCAATTCCGCCACAAAATCGACCAGGGAAACAGTAGCAGTGGGCACGCGAATAGCAAACCCATCAATTCTTCCTTTAAGCTCCGGAATAACTTCCCCCACGGTCCTGGCAGCACCAGTGGTGGTGGGAATCAGCGATAAAGCCGCTGCCCGGGCACGGCGCAGATCGGAATGCGGAAAGTCAAGCAGCTGCTGATCATTGGTGTAGGCATGAGTGGTATTCATTAAACCTTTCTTTAACCCAAAGTTTTCATGTATCACTTTGGCCACCGGAGCCAAGGCATTAGTCGTACAGGATGCGTTAGAAATCAAAAAGTGTTTTTCAGGATCGTATAAATAATCATTAACTCCCAGAACCACCACTAAATCAGCTTCCCCCGGAGCGCTGATAATCACCCGTTCCGCTCCGGCATTGAAATGGGCGGAAGCTGACTCCCGCTTACGAAATAGGCCTGTTGCTTCAATGACCAGATCCACCCCGGCATCTTTCCAGGGAATCTTTTCCGGCTCTCTTTCAGAAAACACCCTCACCGGCTCTCCGTTAATAAAGAAATCCTGTTCATTAGATTGCACATCAGCATCAAGAATTCCATAGACAGAGTCATACTTCAGCAGATGCGCAAGAGTAGTATTATCTGACAGGTCATTGATCGCCGCTACCTTTACCTTGTCCTGGTTCATCGATGCACGCATAGTCAACCTGCCAATACGTCCGAAACCGTTAATCCCAAGCTTTAACATAATACACTCCTCCTAGAAGCATCTTAACTAGATTTTATCTCCAAGGCTAATTATACTTTCTGCCTGTAATGGTATATCATTTGCTTTATTTCTGCAACAATAATAACCGTTAAGCAGGTATGATATAAATCGGGTTGGAGTAGATCCAGGGGCGGGGGCGGCTGAAGTAAGAACGAAAGTAAACTTCTGCGCGGTAGACCCCCGGTTTAGCAGGATAAAATTTAAGCTCTTGTCCCACTGTTTCGCTGATCAGTGTGCCGTTATGAATCAGCCGGACCATTGAGCGTTTACAAGGCGTTTTTATATGCAAAGCGATTCCTTTTTGGAAGCCTATTTCTCCGCCCATTAAAATCTTATCTTTGCCGACTTCGGCATAATAATAAAATTCTTTACCAGGGTAGAGGCTGTCAAAAGATATGTAACAGCGTCCGCTGCGCAGGGCGCCGACAATTTGATTTTTTGCAGTATAATAATTGTCGCTAAGTTTTTCTTCCAAAAGTATATAGGTGTTTATAGTTTTAAAAAGAAAGCTATAGGTAAATACTGTGACTTTGAACAAACCCAGGTTATATAAAGAAGCATGAGCGTCACTGCTGCCGATAGCGGTAACGTGGTGACCGGCGATGCTGTAGCAGTCCCAGAGCTGCAGAGCTTCCCGGGGCGGGCTATCCATGGCTGCTTTACGATTTACAAAGAACCAGTAGAGGGTTTTAAAAGGGGAAGGGTGTCGACCGCGCCAGTGTGAAGTATAATTCCATATCTCCAGGCCATCAAAGAAAAAAACAGGCCAGTGCTTCCAGGGGTAAGCTTTACCTTTTTCAATGTAGGGGTGCCCCTTTTCAAATGGATGGGCAATAAAACCAAGGCCACCTTCTTCATTGACCCGGTCAATTACATTCTGGGGATTCTTTTCATCCGGCTCGATCAGGCGATCAATATCAAACGCCAGGTAATGGCTGTGCAGGCGGTTGATTTCTGCTCCAACCAGCACGACCACACCATTGGTAATTGATTCTTCAGGCAGTCCAGCCAGGGTTTCATGATCGGCGATAACCACAAAATTAAGGCCGGCGGACGAAGCGGCGGCGGCTATTTGATCAATGCTCCCACTGCCGTCAGAATAACTGCTGTGGATATGGATATTACCCGGATAATTAAACATAGCGCAAACTGGCAGGCAATTTCTCATTTTCCTGATATTTCGTCATCACCACTAAACCTTATTTTTAACCAGTCCCTTGACTACATTTTGGCCCGCACGACATCCTTAATTTTCATCAACCGGGTTAGCGCGCCCCTTTCGCTTTCCTCCAGTTTCATGGTAATGTACCTGATCGTCTCCTCCAGCTTCGGAATTAAAATATACTCCAGGGCGTTGACCCGCCGGCGGGTTTTTTCAATTTCTTCAGCTAAAAGCTGGACCGCTTTTTCTATTTCGGCCAATTCCATCAGCTGGGGCAGAATTTCCGATAAGGTTTCAATAGAAATATCCAGCTCAGCAGAAGTATCGACAAAACCGTAGGGATAGATGCTGCTTCCTTCGCCCCGGCCGCCTTCCTCTTCCACCCAGTTAAACTTGGGAGCATAAACACTCATGATGTTCTGCTTGCTTATTTCCAGGCTCACCGTCTTGGTTGGATACATCAACGCTTCTTCCAGGTTTTCTGCGGGCATAACCGCCCGGGCCAAAAGAAATTTGGCAAAAGCACCGGTAAGCTCTTTTTCAATATGCTCGCGTAAATCTTTGTTCTTCCTGACCAGGATAATGAATTGACGGATCAGTTCATCTCTTTTGTCCTTTAGCAATTTATGGCCCCGCTGCGCCATGGTCAGCCTTTTTTTAAGACGGTTTAGCTCCATGCGGGTTGGATTAACCCGTATTTCCATATAACCTAAACCTCCTCCCGGCCGGACTCCTGCTCAGGCAAGTACTTCTCCAGGTATTCGTCGCGGACCCTCTTTAATTCAACCCGCGGCAGTAGGGCTAAAAGCTCCCACCCCAGGTCCAATGTTTCTACTACAGTGCGATCTTCTTCCTCACCCTGGGTAACGTAGCGGCTTTCAAATTCATCGGCAAACCGGGAAAACTTTTTATCAGCTTCAGAAAGAGCCGCTTCGCCAAGAATGGCAGCCAATTCCTTGGCTTCTTTACCCCGGGCATAACCGGCATAAAGCTGGTTCATCGTGTCGGCATGATCCTCCCTGGTTTGATTTGCTCCGATCCCTTTGTCTTTAAGCCTGGAAAGCGAAGGTAAAACGTCGATGGGAGGGTATAACCCTTTTCGGTGCAGCTCCTGGCTTAAGATTATCTGCCCCTCGGTGATATATCCGGTTAAATCGGGGATGGGATGGGTCTTATCATTTTCGGGCATAGTCAGGATGGGCAGCTGGGTAATAGACCCCGCCCGCCCCTGGATCCGGCCGGCCCTTTCATAAATACTTGAAAGGTCAGTATATAGATAGCCGGGATAACCGCGGCGCCCGGGAACCTCTTTACGGGCTGCCGATATTTCACGTAACGCTTCCGCGTAATTGGTCATATCAGTAAGTATAACCAAGACGTGCATATCCTGTTCGTAAGCGAGGTACTCCGCGGCGGTCAGGGCCATACGCGGCGTGGAAATCCGTTCAATAGCCGGATCGTCGGCCAGGTTGATAAAGAGAATCGACCTCTCAATGGCCCCGGTCTTCCGGAAGTCATTGATAAAAAAGTCCGCCTCTTCAAATGTAATCCCCATCGCGGCAAAAACAACCGCAAATTTTGCTTCGGTACCAAGCACCTTGGCCTGCCGGGCTACCTGGGCCGCCAGCCTGGAATGAGGCAGTCCGGAGCTGGAAAATATAGGCAACTTCTGTCCCCGCACCATTGTGTTCATGCCGTCAATAGCAGAAACACCGGTTTGGATAAATTCAGACGGATAGTCGCGGGCATAGGGGTTGATCGGAAACCCGTTAATATCGAGCCGTTTATCCGGGATAATCCGCGGGCCTTGATCCCGGGGCTGGCCCAGGCCGCTAAAAACCCGGCCGAGCAGGTCCATGGAAACCGGCAGTTCAATCGATTTCCCCTGGAAACGGACTCTGGCTGAACCGATATTCAGACCGGTTGAACCTTCAAAAATCTGGACCAGGGCCCGGTCCCGGTCAACTTCCAACACCTGTCCACGCCTGATGTCTCCCCCGGGAAGTTCAATTTCTGTCAGCTCGCCGTACTTAATTCCTTCTACCTGTTCAACCAGCATTAACGGGCCGGCTACATCTACGATTGTTTTATATTCTTTAAGCATCCTCATCTCCTCCTTCACCGGCTAGCGATGCCACCTGCTCTTTTATTTCGCGCTTGATATTTTCAACATCGTCCAGTTTGTCTTCGGGCATATACCTTACCCGGGCAATTCTTTCCCGGACCGGCAGGGCAAACATTTTTTCCAGGTCCAGGTCGATTTCGGCTTTTTCAACGACAGCCCCGGCTTCATGGTGATACATTAGTATTATATCGAGCATGCTAAACTGCTTCTGAAGTGAACTATAGGTGTCAATATCATGCATGGCATTCTGGTGGAGGAAATCTTCCCGTAGTGATTTGGCAGTCTCCAAAATTAACCTTTCCCGCGCGGAAAGGGCGTCAATACCCACCAGGCGGACAATTTCTTCCAACTCTGATTCTTCCTGCAGCAATCGCATCGCTTCGCGGCGCATCTCGTTCCACTGCTCACCAATTGTATCCCGGAAATAGACAGCGACGTTATCAAGATAGAGCGAGTAACTGAGAAGCCAGTTAATCGCCGGGAAGTGACGGCGGTAAGCCAGGGAAGCATCCAGCCCCCAGAATACTTTTACAATACGCAGGGTGCCCTGCGATACCGGTTCGGAAAGGTCTCCACCGGGAGGCGATACGGCTCCGACCAGTGTCAGGGCCCCTTCCCTTTCTTCGCTGCTTAGACAAATAGTCCGTCCTGAACGCTCATAAAAGTCAGCCAGCCGGGAACCGAGGTATGCAGGATAACCTTCTTCTCCGGGCATCTCTTCAAGCCGGCCGGACATTTCACGTAACGCTTCTGCCCACCGTGAAGTAGAATCTGCCATCAAAGCAACACTGTAGCCCATATCACGGAAATATTCAGCAATAGTAATACCGGTGTAAATGGAAGCTTCACGGGCTGCAACCGGCATATTCGAGGTATTGGCAATCAGCACTGTCCGCTTCATCAATGGTTCGCCCGACTTTGGGTCTTTTAGTTCAGGAAATTCCATAAGAACATCGGTCATCTCATTTCCGCGTTCACCGCAGCCGATGTAGACGACTATTTCAGCGTCAGCCCACTTTGCCAGCTGGTGCTGGGTTACTGTCTTTCCGCTGCCGAAGGGGCCCGGAATACAGGCTGTCCCTCCCTTGGCCACAGGGAAAAAAGTATCGATTATTCGCTGCCCGGTAATCATCGGTATATGCGGCCCCATTTTTTCCTTATAGGGACGACCTTTACGGATTGGCCACCGCTGTAACATGTTTACTTCGACCTCTCCGTTATCTGTTTCAATACGGGCAACGGTATCTGTAACTGTTGCTTCACCACTCTTTATCTCCTTGATCTTTCCGGCGGATAAATCAGGGGGAACCATGATCCGGTGCTCAACCAGGGTTGTCTCCTGGACGCTGCCCAGGATATCCCCGCCCTGGACCTTGTCTCCTTCTTTCACTTTCGGTACAAAATCCCATTTACGCTCTCTGTTTAAAGGACTTACTTCAACACCACGGGTAATATAATCTCCGACCTGCTCCCTGATTACATCCAACGGCCGCTGAACACCGTCAAAAATTGCTTCGATCAAGCCGGGGCCCAGTTCCACACTGAGCGGTTCACCGGTAGTATACACAGGCTCACCGGGGCCAAGACCGCCGGTTTCCTCATAAACCTGTATTGATGCCTGGTCACCCCGCAATTCAATAATCTCACCCATCAGACGGGCGTCACTGACCTTGACCATATCATACATCCGGGCATCACCCATGTTATCAGCTACTACAAGGGGACCGGAAACTTTTATAATCCTGCCACCATCCAAGTTATCAACCTTCTTTCCTGAAAAGAATATCTGCACCGATCGCTTTTTCTACGTTATCTTTAATTTGTTGAATTCCCATCCCCAGGGCTCCCTTACTATTTGGGATCAGAACAACCGCCGGTAAATAGCGCCTGTGCAGTTCATTGATTACATCCTCCATATTGCGGGCCAACTCTTCGGTTATAAAAATTACCCCGTAATTCTCAGAAACCAACTGCTTTAATGTATTTAAAGCCGACTCACTGCTGGTAACGGGAAAGGTATCCACACCAATGGTTTTAAAACCAAGTATAGAATCCTTGTCACCAATTACGGCAATTTTATATGTAGACATCACGAATTCGCTCCCTGATCGCTTCGGCAGGCAGTTTATTAATCTTACCAACCAAAACTATGCGGATATTTTTTATCTCAATTTCTTTCGCCCACAAATAACCAACCAGGGGCTCAAGGCCAAAAGACACCCATTTCCCCTGCTTAAGGTAGGTTGTAATATAATCATCGGAAAGCTTTTCCAGAAGAGAAGCGGTTCCTTTATCCAACCATTCTCGCACACCCTCATTGACAAGATCGGCATAATCGCTGATGGCCAGCATAGATATCAAAGACTCCAAAGGTTCCTCGATCATTGCTGTTAGGCGATCGGCAGAAACCGAGCCGTGCGGCAGCAAGACTGTTTTTAAAAAATCGCGGTGCAGCCCCATGCGTTTAACCCTAATCAGCGTTTTCAGGTTGATCAAGTCAATCTGCCTGATAAACAATCCTTCGAGAAATGAAGAACGTTTTTCTCTTGCCCCGAAAATCAGCTGTTCATAGAGAACCCGATCCAGAGTTAGGTCTATAACCTGGGGATCACGGTTAACCATAAAATCCTCGTTGATATTTTCTGCGACCCGGCGCAGCTTATCCTCAAAATATAAGAAATCGTCTTCGTTTACTGCATACTCCAATTTAGCAAGGTCATAAGAGCCGACCGGAATCAGGAGATCACTTTTAATCCCTAAAAATTTAGCCTTGAATAAAACCTTCAGGTTGTGTATGTCGTAACGTAATGCCATCATACCAATTAAATCAGGAACAGGGCTGATTTTCATTACGATATTAAAAGAATCTTTTAATTCAGCTGCAAGTAATTTTTCAAAATCATGGATATCGGCCAGTTCGGTCACGGCTGCGGCATAACCTGACTCAGAAAGCACTTTGAGAGCCTCGTCGCCGGATGATGAATTGATCATCCGATCGAACTGGCCCTGATCGAGCAAGCGTGTCTCCAGAGCTTTTACCCGCGCGACCGAATAGGCATAAATTGTGTCATCAATAGGCATATACTGTTGCTCTCCTTTCCTGGAGGAAAGCTTTCCGTTTATTTAAATAGCATTTCTGCTACTTCAGGTTCCAGCTCATCTCTTTTCATCTCCAGAAGCGATTCAAATGAACAGTTCATCTCCACTCCGCCTGCCTGAAGAATAAAACCACCCTGGATATCTCTGGTTTCTTGTGAAAGCTCTAGTTTTCCTTTTTTCCCCTGGCTGACCAGGGTTTCGTTAATTTCTTTCCAGAAATCATCGGAAATCCTTTCTTTATCTCGCGCAGAAAAGATAACAGTTTCTGAACCCGTTTCCACCATACTGAGTAAAAGATCACGGATGACGGAAAGATAGGTGCGATCGTCCATGTTTATCAGCTCATCTAAAGCTTTTTGAAAAGCTTCACCAATCAGTTCCTGCTTGGCGGCAAGTAAATCCTTGCGCGTTTCAAGCTGAGCCACACCGATAATACGCCCTTTTTGTTCAGCAGCCCCTTTACGGGCCTGTTCCAGGATATGCTCTTCCTTACGGGTTGCCCTCTGCCTGGCTTCAGATTCCACAGTTTTTGCTTTTTCTTCAGCTTCGCTTTTTATCGACTCAGCCCTGGCATGTGCATCATCCACAACACGCTGGACAATCCTGTCTGCTCCCTCTTTCAAACTTCTCACTCCTCTATGCAGCCTGATCTAGACATCTATACCAAACAGCATCAAGATTGTGGCCAGCAGGGCAAAAACAGCATATGTTTCTACCATAACCGCATAAACAATTCCTTTACCCATTTCTTCCGGCCTTTTAGCAATCAGATTAATAGTCGATGATAGCACTCTTCCCTGGTAAATACCGGAACTTAAACCGGCAATGGCAATAGGCAGTGCAGCCATTAAAAAGGAATAACCCTGGGAAGGCGTCAATGGCACAATTTCTTCCCCGATTATGCCTACACTCTGCATGATCAGAAACCCGGCCAGAAGCCCGTATATTCCCTGGGTGCCCGGAAGGGCCTGTAATAAAAGGGTTTGCCCAAATTTGTCAGGATCCTCGGATATAAGACCGGCTGCACTCTGGCCGACAATCCCGATTCCGATAGCAGAACCGCTCCCGGCTAAACCTACAGCCAGGGCTACTCCTAACAGTGCTATTTCAATTCCTTCCATTTTTGTAAAAGCCTCCTTTTTGTTTTTGTTTAAGCAATTATATGTAACCGGTCAGGAGCCAGGGGCCAAAAATAAATGAAGCAAAAACGCCTGAATCCTGTTTTTTCTTATCCTTCATCCGTTTCAACAATATCGATGTAATTGTTTTTTACCCTGAAAGGTTGAAATGACCTGCCCCCACCTTCAAAAAACTTGTTGAAAAACTCAAGGTATTGCAAACGGCTGGTATGAACATATGCGCTTAAAGTACTGATTATTACATTAAAAAAATGACCGCCTACCAGTATAATGACCAAAGCCACATAGCCGATAATGCTTCCGGCTACCAGGTCACCAACTGAATTAACAACCATGCCAATAACTACAGAAGCCAGCCCCAGGGCAAATAAACGTGAATAAGACAGTATATCACTTAAGTATTGGGTAATATTGTATAAACTGAGCAATCCGCTAAAAAATTTCAAAACGATACTCCGTTGATGTCTTCCCTGGGTAATAATTAATCCGGCAGCGCCGATAACAGCCAGCAACTGGCCGATGAGCGAAAACTCAAGCAGGAGTAAAATGAGACCGTTCAAAAATATAAACCAAAATCCCTGGTCATATAAAGCACTCAATGGCTGGCCGGCCTTAATATTTCGATATGCCTGCAGGGCCATACCGAAATATACATGAATCAAACCGAGAACAAAAGAGCCAATAAGCATAAGCATCGGTTCTTCCAGGGGATCAAACAGTAGAGGTGGAAGCTTGATCAAATCACCGAAATAGCTGCCCAGTAAAATACCAAAAGCGAGTGCAGAAAAACCGCCGTAAATCAATAAATTAATTAGCTGTTTGCCCATACCTTCCAGCTTAAGTTTACGGGAAAGGAAGTAAGCAAGCAGGCCTAAAACAATACCGTAACCGGCATCAGAAAGGCAAATACCAAAAAACAGGAAGAAAAACGGGGCCATAAAGGGTGTAGGATCAAGTTCGTTTTTTTTGGGAGAGCTGTAAAGCCTGGTAACCACCTCATAAGGTTCTACCGGACCACTGTTGTGTAATAGCACCGGAACATCTTCATCCGGCTCTGGATCCCGTGTTGCCAGCACTGCAGTTTCAGTTTTGCCGGTAACCATCGTTTCCAGGTCACCCAAAACCGGAACCGGGGCCCACCCTTCCAGCAAAAAACTATTATTGGTCCGCCCCAGGTTTGCTACAGCTTGATTTTTAGCATATTCATTGTCAATGTAATCATAACAGGCCATTAACATCGACCGGTGCTCAAGCAGGGATTCAACTTCGCTTAAGACATCATTTCTGTCCTTTTTCAGTGTGTCCAGTTTTTCTTGTAAAGACTTTATATTCTGAGCTGGTGTGCCGGAAAGGTTGGTAAAAGTTATCGTTGTAACCATTTCATTTTTAAACAAGTCATCAACTACCGGTTTTTCTTCAGAAAGCCCGGAAAAGAAAAAATAAACAGTATCGTCATCAGAAAAAACTTCATCAAGATAGTAATCGGAAACATTCCCGGCCAGGGCATCCTGCAGATCAGGATAATTTTCAGCAGCAACCGTATAAAGCCCCATTAATACCCAGTCTCCATCTTTAACCAGTTCCAGTGGCAAATCCAACGCTGACCATGGCTGAAGGTCTCCGATCAAATTTTGAGTTTGCGTTTCCTCGTTACGGATACGCACTAATTTTTCTTCAGACTGGCGGCAAGATTTGTGAATCTCTTCTATCCGATCAAGAGCCTTGACATATTCAGCATATTGGCCCGATGTCAGGTCCAGCTTTTTACCAGTAAATTGCTCCAGTATACTTTTACGGAGCGGAAAATGCCGTTGGAAAAAATCGAGGCAAAAACGAATATCACTGCGAATGGTATCTATTTTCGAAACATCTTCGGGAGGCTGATCGGGTTCAAGTAAAGCCTCAAACTCTGCCCATGTCGTCCCAGACTTAACATCAAGCAGTTCCACACTGCCCAGATTGTGCAGGAGGCTAAATATTTTTTCTCTTTCCTGTTGATGCCCCAGAAGGAACACTTTTTTCATCTCAATGATCGGCATCAGTTTTCACGACCTTATCTTTAAGCACTGCTACCGCTTCAGGGAGGCGTTCTACAGCCTTTTCTTTTAAGCGTTTTATTTCTTCTTCCCTTTCTTTAACTAACGGTTCGGCCTCGGCCCGGGCTTCTTCCTCGGCCTGCTTAATTAAGTCTTGTGCCTTTTTTTCAGCTTCGGTAACTGTTTCCTCTATGAGCTGTTCAGCATTGGCTTCAGCTTTCTTTTGAATTTCTTTAGCTTCTTGCTGAGCTTCCCGCACAATCGTTTCAGCCTTGCTTTCAGCTTCCTTAATCGACTTGACCAGTTCCACCGTCAATGACTTTCACCACCTGTAACTTTATTATCTGCTGTGGTAAGATTTTTAGATTTAAACCATAATCAGCCAGATTAACAGCATCCGGGTCTGAAATTATAATATCAATAAATAAAACCTGCGGCTTATAATGTTTTAAACTTAGAAACAATTCAACAAACAACTGAACTTACGGGAAATTAACACTCGGCAAATATTATACTATAAAATTAACGACGATTCCAGCTTCAGAAAAAATATTTTTTGCCAGAGTATCCGGGTAATTTTCCTTCAAAACCAGGGACAAAACCCCGGCGTTAGCCAGCATCTTGGCACAAACAACACAGGGATAGTGAGTACAATATAACACTGATTTTTTTATTGCCACACCGTGCACAGCAGCCTGGATGATAGCATTCTGCTCGGCATGAAGCCCACGACATAATTCATGTCTTTCTCCGGAAGGCACTTCCATTTCTTTCCGGATACAGCCGATATCCCGGCAGTGGCTCAGACCACTTGGGGCGCCATTGTAACCTGTGGCCAATATTCTCTTGTCAAGGACTAGCAGCGCTCCTACCTGACGCCTCATACAAGACGAGCGGGTGGAGACCACCGCAGCAATTTGCATGAAATAATGATCCCAGTCCGGCCGTTCTATCAAAAAAAACACCTCGATCGTTTAATTAATTCATCTTGTCGTTTTCCAGTAAGCTGATTTTATGCAGGCGGTTATTATGTCTGCCCCCTGCAAAAGAGGTGTTTAAAAAAACATCTACTATACTTAAAACCAGTCCCGATCCAATTACCCTTGAGCCCATAGTCAGAATGTTGGCATCGTTATGTTCCCGGGCACATTTTGCGGAATATGCTTCACCGCACAAAGCGGCCCTGATCCCCTGGTACTTGTTTGCCGCTATAGCCATCCCAATCCCGGTTCCGCAAATCAAAATCCCGTATTCGGATTCCCCTGACTGGACCGCCTGCGCTACCGAAGCAGCTATATCCGGGTAGTCAGCGCTATCTTCGCTAAACACGCCATGATCAATATAAGTGAGAGCAGATGCTTCAATATACTCAATAACATTCTCTTTTAAACTGAACCCTGCGTGATCACTGCCAAGCGCTATTTTCATCACTTTTGTTCCTCCTTCAGTTTATGCACAAGCTTCTTGATGCAGGAGCGAATATCCTCTAATACCTGGAGATATTTTTCTTGGTCCTCTCCCAAAGGATCGTCAATATCACTTTTTATACTCGCCTGATTGGTATATTCTTTCAGAAGATAGGTTTTATCCGCGGCATGAGGATAAAGGGTAAGAAGCTGCCTTTTATGATCAGCGGTCATGACCAGGATAAGATCCGCTTCTTCGATTATCTCCGCATTGATATTAGAGGCAGAATGGTTTTCCAAAGTTTTTATTTTCTCGCGAGCAAGCATTTGGCGCGCTGGCCCGGAGGCTTTCTCACCGGTCACAGCAGACAGCCCGGCTGAAAAGGCGAAAACTTTATCGGGTAACCGGTGGTTGGCTGCCTCATAGGTGAAAAGGGCTTCGGCCAGCGGGCTGCGGCAGGTATTGCCGGTGCAGACAAAAAGTATCTTTAACACTTGTAATTCTCCTTAACTATTAAGCATGAAGGCTTAACGTCGAATGTATATGAGGTTATATCTACACTTTCAAAATTCTCGTTGCTGCCTTCCTCAGGCGGTTCATTACTGCCAAACCAATTCCGGCAATATCTGTCTCTTCGGCTAAAATCAAGTCTACACCATGGTGATCAAGTTGCCGGAGAGCATGATACAAGTGGGCAGCCATATATTCTGTTTTGTTACCTTTAAGCGGTGCTGTTTTATTAATATAATCACCCAGTGATCCAACTTTTAAACCTTTTTCTTGATAATAACCGGCTATTGCTTTTAACAGCAAACTGCGCCTTTGCTTCGGACCGGTTATTAAAATCAAAGGAGCGCGGGGGGAATAGTGACGATATTTCATTCCCGGAGAAATCGGTCTGCCTGCAGAACCGATACCGCCCGAAACTGGAACCTTTTGGCCCAGTGCCTCTTCCAGTTCTTCGCGGGGTATACCGCCCGGCCTGAGGATCACCGGCCCGCTTCCTGTCAAATCAAGAACAGTTGACTCGACACCAACTGAACAGGCTTCGCTCTTAATCACTGCATCTATTTTCCCGGCTAGGTCATCCAGCACATGCCTGAAGGAGGTGGGACTGGGTTTTCCGGACCGGTTGGCGCTTGGTGCGGCAATCGGTACTCCGGAAGCATGAATAAACTCCAGGGCAATACGGTGATCAGGCATTCGTACCGCTATTGTAGGCAATCCTGCACATACCGCTGCCGGTATAATATCGGCGCGAGGTAAAACCAGGCTGAGCGGACCGGGCCAGAAGCGATCTGTTAGTTTATAAGCAATTTCCGGAACATACCGGGCTACTATATTTAACTGCCCTGAAGAGGAAATATGCACGATCATCGGGTTATCTACAGGTCGTCCCTTTGCCTGGTATATCCGGTTTACCGCTTTTTCGTCTGTAGCTGCCGCACCCAGCCCGTAAACAGTCTCGGTGGGAAAGGCTACCAGCCCGCCTTCTTTAATAATGCCCGCTGCTTTTTGTAGCGAAAACCGATCCTGTCTGAGCAGCAAAGTGCCTTTGATCCGCAGTACTGACCTGGACATTAGCATTCATCAACTTTCAGTTCAAAAGTTTGAAGCTATTCTTCGAGAACCAACTCCGCAATATTTTTGGCATGATCAGCAACCCGTTCGAGATTGCTTAAGAGATCTAAATAGATAACTCCTGCAGAAGGATAACACTTTTTGGTATTAATCCGCTCAATATGCTCATTGCGAAGATACTTTTCCTGCGCATCTATTTCATTGTCTTCCAAAACAACTTGCGAGGCAGTTTCCTTATCAATATTTTCAAATGCGGCAATAGCTTTATCAAGCATCACTGCGACTTTATCACTAAATACTGTTATCTCTTCAAGAGCAGTATCGGAAAAAGGCAGTCGTTCTTCAGTCTTCATTTCACCCAACTGCATAATATTTTCCGCATGATCGCCGATTCTTTCCAGGTCATTGGCGGCAGACATCAAGTTTCCGATCAATTTAGTCTGCTGCTGTGACATTGAATGCTGCGAAAGTTCTGAAAGGTAAACATTTATTTCTTTTTCCAGACCGTCAACCAACTCTTCCATTTGATCGATATGCTTTATTTTCTTTAAATCTTTTTTCAAAAAAACCTGCATTGCTTCAGCTAACATTTCCCGGGCAATACCAGCCATGCGAAGCAGCTCTTGTTTCGCGCCCCCAATAGCAACAGCAGGAGTTTTCAATATACGCGAATCAAGATACTTGGGTCCAAAATCCACTTTTTCATCTTTACCGGGGATAATATAGCAGATCAAACGGTTAAAGTAACTTAAAAAAACAAGGAATACCAGTGTGTTGAAAACGTTAAAAGCAGTATGTGTGTTTGCAACCTGCCGCGGGACCGTCACTGCCGTTTCAACTATTAAACTTGTAAACGGTGCCAAAAAGATCAAAACCAGAACCACTCCGACAACATTGAATATAACGTGAGCTGCTGCTGCACGGCGAGCTGCTACGTTGGCTCCGACACTGGCTAATATTGCCGTAATACTGGTTCCAACATTAGTGCCAAGGATAAGCGGAACAGCCGAGCTGAAAGGAATCAAATCTTGCGTGGTAAGGGCGATAATTACTCCGGTCGCAGCACTACTGCTTTGTATAAGGGCGGTAAAAACAGCGCCGGCTAAAATACCCAGTATAGGGTAGTTGCTAAAATGTAATAACAGGTCGTGAAAAGCGTCAAGATCACGAAGCGGACTCATGCCGCTGGACATGGTTGTCATACCCAGGAAAAGCAAACCAACCCCGAGTACAGTTTGTCCGATATACCGTTGAAATCTTCGCCGGCCAAAAAAGTTTAACAGCGAACCAATGCCGATCGCTGGAAGCGCAATAACCCAAATTTCAAAAGAAACTAATTGTGCTGTAATTGTAGTTCCAACATTTGCTCCAACGATAACACTGACCGCCTGCGAGAGGTTCATCAACCCGGCATTGGCAAAACCTACAACCATAACAGAGGCAGTACTGCTGCTCTGAACAAGGATCGTTACCAATATTCCGGTCAAAACACCGAGAACCGGCTTATTGGTTAATACTTCCAAAATACGCCGAAAACGATCACCTGCCGCTTTTTGCATTCCTGAAGCCATCATTTGAATGCCAAACAAAAAAAGACCCAAGCCGCCAAGCGTAGTGAAGGCGATTTCCCAGAACAATATCTGACCTCCCGGTGCAGCTTATTTATATTACAACCGCTTAGTGCTTAAATTATTATAAAGCACCTGTGCTGCTTTTTCAATTGTTAACTCCTCCGCTCTTTCTATTTGCAACCCCTTATTACCTACTTAAAACCTACTTAAAGTTTACACTGCCCTGCTGATAAAAGAAACCATTTTATTGCAAAGTTTTACATCGTTGATTTAAACGTTATATCTATCGCTTTGATCTAAAGGAATAATAAATTGCAAGAGATTTTATTATCGATGTTTCATATGAAAATTTAAGTTCACTGCTGTCTTTTTGTTTCCGGACTGCTTTGGTTTCAGTTATGTTATAATCATAAAAGCACTTCAGGGAGGTGTTGATCAAATGTCCGGGTTAATCCGTTTCGGTATATCCATGGAAAAAGAACTCCTGGAACGTTTGGATCAGGATATTGTAAAGCATGGTTACCCAAACCGTTCAGAAGCAATCAGGGACCTGGTCCGGGCCCAATTAGTAGAACTTGACTGGTCACAGGAAAATGAAGAGGTTGCCGGCACGGTAACCATTATTTATAACCACCATGTTCGGGGTTTAAGCGACCTGCTTTTGGAGCTGCAGCATGAACATCATGACATGATTATTTCAGTTATGCATGTGCACCTGGAACATGATCATTGCCTGGAAGTTATGGTCATAAAAGGCCGGGCCGGCGAGGCAAAAAATTTCGCCGGGCGCCTAATCGGTATTAAAGGGGTTAAGCACGGCAAGTTGACTATTACTTCGACCGGCAAAAGACTAACCTAACCTGGACGAGCCAGTGCCATAAAAGTTGGTTTTAAAATGAGCCCTTCTAAACGCATTGTACATCGGCGTTCCCGGGATCGCTAAAAAATCCTGCAAAAATGCGCAGCATTTCAGGATCAAGGGCCTATACCCCCCTGAGGCTGAACCCTGTCTCTACTTGACCCCCGTGGCATAGTTAAAAAGATTTATTCTCAGGAAAACAAGGGCTAAAATATTCATGAGATTATTCCTTCCAGGACTCTCGGCCAACCACCCAAGTCATACCGCCAGGTCATTGAACTGAAGAGACCGGTTTCAGAACAGATTTTTTCGATATAAACCTTCTGCCCGGCGCCGACTTCCATTACCAGTAAAGCCGGAACTTCGGCAAACTTTGCAAGCCGGCTGAGAATAAGTCGGTAACCTTCCAGTCCGCTTTGCCCACCGTATAAAGCATCAATCGGTTCATATTGCCTGATTTCTTTTGGCAAACACTTAATATCATCGCCGGTTAAATAAGGTGGGTTGGCGAGTATTAAATTAAATTGCGGTTTTTGTTTGAAAACTTCAAGAGCATCAAAATAACTTCCTAAAACCCAATTTATTTTATCTTTAACTTTATGCAGCCCGGCATTCAGCTTGGCCGTTTGTAAGGCCGCCTTTGAAGAATCAACAGCCCAAACCTCAGCCCGGGGCAATAAAAGGGCTATACTAACAGCAAGAATACCGCTACCGCTACCCAGATCAATACATTTTATTTTTTGTCTGTGTAGATTATTCAGCCAACCGGACCACCGAAGGGCACTTTCGATCATTAATTCTGTTTCCGGCCTGGGAATTAAAACATTTTGGTTTACAATAAAACGATTTCCAAAAAAGTGTTTTTCACCGATTATATACGCTACCGGTTCTCCCTGGCATCTCCGATAAATTGCTTTTTGAAAAATATTATCGTTTTCTGGCGAAAGCTCATTGTTTTTATTTAGAAACAGCTGCAGCTGATCAGTGTTCATAATATGGCCTAGCAGTATTTCCGCTTCTTTACGGGGCTGATCAATACCGGCTTCCTGTAAGCAAAAAGAAGCTCTTTGCAGAGCTTCTTTAATAGTATGAGTCTTCAACGGCTTGTTAGCCTCCTGCTTCCTTAAGCTGCTCTGCACGCTCATTGGCGGTCAGTTCTCCAATTAACTCGTTGAGGTCCCCATTTAAGACCAGATCCAGTTTGTGTAAGGTCAGGCCGATGCGGTGATCTGTAACCCGGTTCTGGGGGAAATTATAAGTGCGGATCCGCTCACTGCGGTCACCGCTGCCAACCATGGTTTTCCTGGCCTCGGCCTGTTCGGCGGTTTGCTCGGAAATATATTTATCCAGTAAACGGCTGCGTAAAATACGCAAAGCCTTCTCCTTGTTCTGGAGCTGCGATTTCTCATCCTGACAGTTTACTACCAGGCCGGTAGGTATGTGGGTGATACGTATAGCAGACTGGGTGGTGTTGACGCTCTGTCCACCGGGGCCGGTCGCACAAAAAGTGTCGATACGTAAATCCTGTTGATTGATTTCAACATCAATATCTTCTACCTCGGGAAGGACTGCAACAGTAGCTGCTGAAGTGTGGATACGCCCTCCTGATTCAGTGCTTGGAATGCGCTGAACCCGGTGGACTCCGCTTTCATATTTTAAGCGGCTGTAGGCGCCCTTGCCTTCCACGCCAAGTATTACTTCTTTAAAACCACCGATATCTGTAGGATTTGACTCGACAATTTCAACCCGGAAACTATTTTGTTCTGCATAGCGCGAATACATCTTCAGGAGATCCGCCGCAAAAAGGGCCGCTTCTTCTCCGCCGGTACCGGCCCTGATTTCAATAAATACGTTCTTATCATCATAAGGATCTTTTTGCACCAAGCGTTCCCTTAACCCGGCCTGTATTCTTTCTTGTTCTTGTTTCAAACTCTCAACTTCCGTCTTGAGGTAATCGTCCATTTCTGTTTCATCACTTTCGCGCAGCATTTCTTCTGCTTCTTCTATTTCCCTGTTAATTTCCTTAAGACGGCGTGAAAGTTCGACGATCGGGCCGATTGAGGCCAATTCCTTTGACATCTTTTGCCATTCATCACGCTGCTCCATCATTTTGGGGTCACTGAGCATTTGTTCTAATTCATAATAACGTTTTTCAATAACTACCAGCTTATCTTGCATCTGCTGTCACCTCGGCATTGCTGTCACCAATCGCTTCTTTTTGCTCTGCAGGATCCAAAACTGCTTTTAGAGCGCAAAGAGCCACTTCAAGCTGTCTTTTATCCGGCTCCTTGGTAGTCAGCCTTTGCAACCACAAACCGGGAGCGGTCATCAAGCAAACCAGTGGTGACTTGCTCATGGCGGAAAAACGGATTGCCTCATATGAAATACCAGCCACCAGAGGAAGTAATAGCAACCGTAAGCCGATACGGTACAACAGGGAAGGCCACCCGAAAAATGAAAACAGGATTATGCTGACTACCATAACTGTCAGGATAAAACTTGTTCCGCAACGCGGATGACGGGTCGAAAAAGCATCGATGCGATCTAGATTTTGAGTTTCTTCATTCTCGTAGCCAAATATTACCTTGTGCTCGGCTCCATGGTACTCGAAAAAACGCTGCACATCTCCCCAACGGGTAATTAAAACAATGTAGGCTAAAAATATTAACAGTCGAACTATGCCTTCAATCATGTTTAGACCGATTGGCGTCCATTCAGGCAAAAACCGAACCAGGTAGGTGGGTAAAATAAAAAAAAGACTTACACCCAGACCAAGGCCGAAAACAACCATCAAAAAGCTATGCCATCCGGTAAGTTCTTCCTCCTCCTCGGCCAGGGCTTCAGAAGCGGAAATATTCAACGCGCGCACGCCAAGAATAAGTGACTCAAAAAAAGCGACTGCTCCTCTGAGCACAGGCCAGCCCAGCGGTGCAAACTTTTTGGCTGCTGAATTTATAGTTTCTTTATGAATAGTGATTTTATCATCGGTACGACGGCAGGCAATGGCCATCTGATCATTATATCGCATCATCACACCTTCCAAAACTGCCTGTCCCCCAACCTTCTTTGAATTGTTCATTAAATTATTCCTTTCCTAAAAAGAAAAAAGCAGAGCACGGATGCCCTGCTCCCGGGTTATCTACCATACTTTCGTTTAAAGCGCTCTACTCGCCCACCGGTATCAACAAATTTCTGCTTACCGGTGAAAAACGGGTGACACTTGGAGCATATCTCTACTTTCAGCGATTCCCTGGTGGACCCGACTTCAAAAGATTCTCCACATGCACAGGTTACCTGGGCACAATGATATTCAGGATGTATATTCTCTTTCAATTCGCGTCATCCTCCTTCTTTCATTCCTCGGATTCAAATCATAGCATATTGCCCTGCATTCTGCAACTATCTATTCGTTGAAATTCAGGCCTAACATGTGATAAAAAGTATATCAAAAGCTGATCTGGACCAAAACATTATCCTGCCCTCCTGAATTCTCATAATTGCAAGCTGAGCATCAGGACAGCAAACCAGCTGAACATGAGTGACAGATCAAGAGCTGCAATTGGGATTAATCGATGTATATATGGTGGACAAACAAGCGTCAACCTCTGAATAGAGCAATTACTTACAGGCAAGAACAAGTTCAAAACGGGACTGTAGTTGGTAACATATGGGTCACATTGTATGCATGTTGCCTAAAAATTCCTCGTTTGATTTTGTTTTTCTAAGCCTGTCCATCAGCTTTTCTAAAAACTCAATGCTTGTACTGCTGCCCATTGCCCGGCGGAGTGCCCACATAAGTTCAATTTTGTTTTCATCAAGCAATAACTCTTCGCGGCGTGTTCCGGAACGGGATATATCAATGGCCGGAAATATACGGCGGTCAGCTATACGGCGATCGAGATGGAGTTCCATGTTCCCTGTCCCTTTAAATTCTTCATAGACAACATCATCCATTCTGCTGCCGGTCTCGACAATTGCTGTAGCCAGGACCGTTAAACTTCCACCCTGATCGATATTCCTTGCAGCACCGAAAAATCGCTTGGGCTTGTAAAAAGCGCTGGGATCGATACCACCGGAAAGTGTTCTTCCGCTTGGTGGGATGACCAGGTTATAAGCCCGGGTTAGCCTGGTGATACTGTCAATAAGCACGGCTACGTCCCTGCCCTGTTCAACCAGGCGCTGGGAACGTTCGAGAACCAACTCGGCAAGCCGAATATGGTTTTCCGGTTTTTGATCAAACGTGGAACTGACCACATCAGCATCAACACTGCGCTCCATATCGGTAACCTCTTCAGGCCTTTCATCGATCAATAAAATTATCAACTTTATCTCGGGATGGTTTACAGAAACACTGTTGGCCAGCTGTTTCAATAACATGGTTTTACCGGCTTTTGGCGGCGAAACAATCATACCCCTCTGTCCTTTACCAATAGGTATTAACAGATCGATTATCCGGGTAGATAAAATATTAGACTCTGTTTCCATTTTCATAACTTGATTGGGATGAATAGGAACCAGTGAAGAAAAGGGCAAACGTTTTGATAAATTTTCCGGATCCTCCCCGTTTATTTCCTCAACCTGCAGGAGAGCGTAATACCTTTCGTTATCTTTCGGCGGACGGATCCGGCCGGTTATAATGTCGCCAGTTCGCATATTAAAACGGCGTATTTGCGACGCAGAGATGTAAATATCATCTTCAGATAGATTGTAATGTTTACGACGCAAAAAACCAAACCCGTCCGGCATGATTTCAAGCATTCCCGAAGAGCTGTACTGTTCGCCGTTCTCGGAAAACAGCCTGGTCAGGGAATCGATAAGCTCCTGCTTTCGCATGGTTGACTGACCCTTAATCTCATGCTCCTTTGCTAAACGATGCAATTCATGCAGAGTCATCGTTTTCAATTTTGTTGTATCCAAAACATACACCACCTTTTATTAGTTGCCACCAAAATTGTAGATAAAATATACTGCCGCCAAATAACCGGCTAAAACTAGTACTGCGTCAAATCCAATACGGCAAATTTTCTTTTCCGACCTGTAAATAAGGCCGAATACAAAGACAACACTTAACATTATGACCATTCCTGCTGTAAACAGGTGAATATCCGCTACCGCATAGTGCAGCGGCGCCTGCCGGTAAAATAGATCTGCCAGAAAAACAATGAAGATGTTCATAAAATTCGCACCGAAAACATTGGCTACAGCCATATCCAGTTAACCAAGACGCACAGCCGCAATTGTAGTTTCCGTCTCTGGAAGGCCCGTACTTATCGCCAGGAATATTGAACCGACAAAACTATGCCCTAAACCTGTCTTATAGGCAATTTGATCGGACGCATCAGTAATAAATATGCCGGCGATGATAATTACCAGTGCTGCAATAATAAACTTGATTATTGCAATATCCCTGGCTTGCGTTGTTTGTTTTTTGTGGAGGTAATCACCGGTTGCTACCGGGGGCATATTTTTACGTTCGTACCTGTAAATCATCCTGCTGCCAGTAATATAAACTAAAGCAATTAGTAAGGTTTCAACTCCAATCCAGCCGATAGAAAACAAGCCTATACCGAGCATACCAATTAAAGCCAGGCATGTAGTAATTACACCAAGGGATACAGTCATTATATGCCCCTGGCTTAGCCGGGCGGTTAATGCACCCCTTCCTTCCAAAAAATCAATAATGGCCAAAAGAGCCAGGTTATATAGACAACTACCCAGGATATTACCCGGGGCTAAATCCGGAGCCGCAATTGAAACAGCCCTGACCGTGGTTACCAATTCCGGCAAAGAAGTTACCAGTGGAAGCATTAACGCTCCGGCCCAGGCTTTCCCGATGCCGGTAATATTAGCAATAATCGCTGTATTCCTGGTCAATTCGCTTCCCGCATAGACAATTGCTGCAGCACTAATTAAAAACTGTAACCAAGGATTTACCATTATACTCCCAGGACATCGAGCTGAAGGGTGCCTCAACTTATTGAGTAAACCTTAGATGGGCTTGTTAGACTCCAATTTCTTTAAGAGGGGGGCTAAAATATTTTAGACTCCAAGCTAACCGTGTGTTGGAAAAGCTTACCTTTTTCAAATAAGAATTCAATAAAATATTTTAACATTACCTTTATTCTCGATAACTATTCTCTATATCTTAAAATATTCCTGCCAGATAATAAAATTATATTTAGAACCGTGATATCTTAAAAGAGGTAACTTAACCGTAAGAATCCTTGATAAACGGATTCGTTTCAATTTCTTCGCCTATAGTCGTAATCGGTCCGTGGCCGGGATATACCATGGTCTCCGGAGGTAAAACTATTATTTTTTCTTTAATACTTTTGATTAATGCAGAATGAGAACCACCGGCCAGGTCAGTCCGCCCGATTGAACCGGCAAAAAGAGTGTCCCCGCTGAATAATGCCGAATTAGCAATAAGGCACACTCCTCCAGGCGTATGCCCGGGCGTATTTATTACAGTCATAGAAAGGTTGCCGAATTCGATCCGCTCGCCTTCAGAAATATATTTATCCGGATCTGGCTGTTTCCTGGAAACTAAACGAAGACCAAATCCCGGGTTGTTGTATAGTTCAAGATCTTTTTGGCAAAGTAGAATTGGAATTTTTAACACTTCTTTCAGCTTTCCGTTCGCCCCGATGTGATCGATATGGCCATGGGTATTAATAATATATTTTATGCGCAAGCCAGAGTTTTTAAGCTTGTCAAAAATCCTTTTTCCATCTGCACCAGGATCAATAACCACTCCTTCTTTAGTTTCAGGACATGAAACCAGGTAGCAGTTTGTGGCAAACATGCCGACGGTTATTGATTTAACATTCATATTGTTCCTTCCTTTTTCCACACTCGTGTTGATCTTATTTATACAAGCATTAGTTAATCATGTCATTTACTGAGTGCCCTGCTGATCTTTCCCAGTCCAGAATTGTCAGGCTGGCCGGCAGGAGATCTGTAAGGTCATTCAATCCGGAATGGATATAGCGACGCAAATTTAGATCGCCAACCAGTAAAGCAGGAACTTTATTCAAAGTATGGTCGCGCTGGGTGAGATCCTCGAGGTTGCCATGATCGCTGGTCAAAACAAGCATTTCTTCATCAGGGTTGATTTGATTGGCCAAAGTGCTGATGAATCGATCCAGAATACTGACCACATAATCTGCTTCTAAATGATCCCCCAAATGACCGGCCAGATCGCTTAAGAAATATTCAAAAAGACAGAAATCATAATTTTTGCTAAGTCTAATTAAGCGTTGTGCTCCTTCTTCAGGTGTAATTAAGGGCACATCAAATTCCATGTGCCGTAAAACCTCATTGGTTATATCCATATAAAGAGCTCTGCCCGCTTTTATGTCATCGATGCTATAAAAAGGCAAACCCCCATAGTATGTAACCAACGTCGAGCAAGAATAACGGCATCCGGGCAAACCACTGCGCAAAGACTCAAAAAACTGGGGACGGTAAGCATTTACAAAAGCAGTTCGAAATCCCCTTGCTTTTAACTGTTTAAATAATGATTTGCCGGCAATCAGTCTTCGAAGTAAATTGTCGGGAAAACCGCTTAAATGCCTGCCCAGTAAAGCTGCTGCATTTACACCGGTAAATATTGAAGCCTGACCGGTTGCACTTTGCGGAAGGCCTTCTATACCAAGTGTAGCATCCAAACCTAATAAAGAGGCCCGAGTTCCAACATAATTTATATATTCCTCTAACAACCCCTTATCGTCAAGTAATCCTGATAATCCGGGTGTCTTATTGTAATAAAACGGATTATCAGCCTGCCGATCACCCAACCCCACGCCGTCAATAAAAATAAAGAGTAAACGCAAAATCCGTCCTCCACCTTCTTCGAACTTGCTCTATTCTTCGATATCCTCTTCGTCCTCTTCCGGGTCTTCCGGTATAAAGGGATCTTCAGGCATTTCATCGGGGCGTTCGTCAAAAGTAAGAGTAGTCTCTCTTTCTTCGCCATTTCTAAAAAAAGTGATAGTAGCAGTATCATCCGGATAGTAAGCAAGCATTTGGTCAAAGAGTTGGGCTATATAATCAATTCTCTGATCATCGATAGCTACTATAATATCACCGTCTCTTAAACCGGCTTCATCTGCCGGGCTGCCTGGGGCCACTTCAACCAGATGAACACCCATATCCGGTTCCGGTTCATCGTAATCCAACCAATCTTCGATCAAAACACCCATATGCGGACGAAGCACTCTTCCATATTCTTTTAAATCTATTATTACTCTTTCTACTGTATTACTGGGTACAGAAAAGCCGATGCCTTCAATACCTGCCAGCGCTATCTTTGCAGTATTAATGCCCACCACTTCACCTTCCAGGTTAACCAGCGGACCTCCACTATTCCCCGGATTTACCACGGCATCTGTCTGGACAAAGGTATAAGCATACTCAGTTCCGGGAATCCTGACCTGGCGCTCAAGAGCACTGATAATACCGGCGGTTACAGTTTGCTGCAGCCCAAGTGGATTGCCAATGGCCAAAACAGTTTCACCAACCCGGCTTTTCTCTGAATCAGCAAACGAAACATAGTCCAGCCCACTTGCCTCAATACGCAGCAAGGCCAGATCGGTCATGGCGTCTGATCCAATTACTTCAGCCAGGTAAAGCCCTTGATCGGGAATAACAACCTTAATCTCAGCTGCTTCAGCAATAACATGTTGATTAGTAATTATATAACCATCATGTGAAATAATTAATCCGGAAGCTGATTCAGTTTGTTCTAAACTAACATCCTGGTCCTCGAAAATATCAATATCAATACGGCTGCTTACCCCGACCACAGACGGCATAACTTGTTCAACCACACCAGGGATATCGCTAAATTTTTCCGGAAAAGGCAATGGTGCTTCTTCTGTGACATCTTTTTCTTCTACAGGATCCGGTTCCGGAATAGTTTCTTCATCCACTACCGGCGTCAGGTAAAAGGAAAATAGACCGTATACAATGGCGGCTCCCAAAAAAAGACCCAGGATACCAAACGATAAATAACCGATAAAAGACCAGAAACCTCCTCGGTTTGATTTTGTATCATAATCATAGCGGCGTTCCAATTAAATAATACCTCCTTATAAGCTTTAATTTTTATTAATCAAAGTGCATCTTTCAACAAACTTCTGTTTGACTGATAATTTATTTTGCGGATTAGCTTGCAGGTAAGGGAATAAATCAGTTAAAAGGCTTTGATAACTAAGTATACAAAACAGTGTATAGCAAGTTTACAATAAGAGCCTGTCCTCGTAAAGGGTGGAAATATTTAAGGAACTTTAGTTAAAATTACTTATTCCCTATTATAAGAAAGCTGCTTGTAGCCTTTTTCGCTAACCCGTTGAATGGATGCTCCCAAATTGATAAGCTTCTGTTCAAAATTTTCGTAGCCGCGATCGATATGTTCCACTGCACTAATCCGGCTTTCGCCATCAGCTGTCAGGGCAGCGATAATCAAAGCCGCTCCGGAACGCAAGTCCGGGGCTGTAATCGGACCTCCCGACAATCGACTGCCGCCCTCTACGAGGGCAGTTCGGCCCTCAACTTTAATCAGGGCACCCATTCTTTTTAATTCGTCTACATGGTTATAACGCCCGTCAAACACATTTTCAGTAATCACACTCAGACCTTCAGCAGCAGTTAGTAAAACCATCCCCGGAGGTTGAAGGTCAGTGGGAAATCCCGGGTAAGGAAAAGTTTTTATATCGGTGGGTACCAGAGGATCTATCGCCTTCACATTGATTTTCTCAGGTTCGACTTCGACTACTGCTCCTATTTCACGTAACTTAGCTGTTATTGCTTCGAGATGTTTGGGAATGACTTCTTCAACAGTAATGTTACCTCTGGTCGTGGCGGCCGCAAGCATAAATGTTCCCGCTTCAATTCTGTCTGGAATAACAGTGTGGGCGGCTCCGGAGAAACTTCTTACTCCGTCGATCCTGATTACATCGGTCCCTGCTCCCCTGATTGAAGCCCCCATCGCATTTAGAAAGTTAGCCAGATCGACGATTTCCGGCTCCTTGGCAACATTTTCCAAAACAGTCCTGCCCTCGGCGCCAGCTGCCGCCAGCATCAGGTTTATTGTCGCCCCGATGCTAACCACGTCCAGATAGATATGAGCACCGACCAGTTTATCAGCTGAAAGAGTGATCATCCCGTGTTCGATACTTATATTTGCCCCTAAAGCAGAAAAACCTTTAAGATGTTGATCAATCGGCCGCGGTCCTAAGTCGCAGCCTCCGGGAATAGGAACCTCTGCACGGCCAAAACGGGCTAAAAGGCTGCCCATAAAATAATATGAGGCCCGCATTTTTTTGACTAACTCGTAAGGCGGGGCAATTTTTGATAAATTTCCCGGGGTTAATTCCAATGCATTTTTGCCGCGCCTGCGAATAGATACTCCAAGGTTTTCTAAAATTTCGATCATCGTGCGTACATCGGTTATATCGGGTAAGTTGTCCAAATAAACATTTTCCGCGGTAATCGCAACAGCAGGCAATATTGCTACTGCAGCGTTTTTAGAACCGCTTATTTTCACCTTGCCCGATAAATTGGCATTGCCTTTTACGATTAAGTTCTCCATACTAACCTCCGCCACAATTATAACATTAAAATACAATAATTATAGTATAATTTTTTTGCCCTGCTCTTAATCAATACTCTCAATGCTCCTGTAATTGTTCCGGAATAACTGTATCTTTTTCCAGGTTGCCGGTAAAGGCATTTATATAGTACTTTTGGTATCCATCCAGCACGATACGCCATACCGGGGGAATATCCCATTTTTCCGCATCATATTCTCCACTGAAATAACCCAGATCTATCTTTTTAATTACCCGTTTGTCGGTGCTGGCCCCAAGTTCAGTTACCAGATTACTTAAAGCCTCGGTTGGAGAAATCACTTCCATTTCCCGATGTAAAACTCGTTCAACCGGCTGCAGGCTATAGACCTCTATTGCCTTAATATGATCAGACTCAATAACCACTTTTAGCTGGCCGGCAAAAATAGGCGTTTTATCTAAAGCCTGATAGTAATTAAGAAGTATAAAATCATCTTCATTTTTTTCAAGATAATCAAACATTAGTTCTTCCGGCATTAAGGCGTTGTCTTGTAAATATTCTTCTACCTGGCTTTTAAGTTCGTTTTCCTCGAGATTTACAGAATCCTCAGCCAAAAAAACTCCTTTATTGTAAAAAACCTGTATTAAGCCGCTTAAATGAACTACGGCAGTTTTTTCATCTAAACGGTAATAAGTTGCGTCATCAGTTTCTTCAACAGCAGCTCCGGATTTGATAAACTGATACAGCAGTTTCTGCCTGAAATTTTGATCCGGTGATACAGTAAGAAAATCACTGGTTTGAGGAGACCGGTCAAAAGAAGCATCTAGTATATAATTGTTATCTTCGAGCATTCTTTCAGTTGCCTCCAATTCTTCCGATGTAACAGCAACATTTGCTAATCGGCCAAAATCAGGCCAGAACAGTTGATAACCGAGAAATATATTTAAACCGGCAAAAGCGATAATGAGGATTAATTTAGCTCGACCAAGGTTCAAAGCAGATCCTCCTTACTGATTAATTGTAGAGTATCGGCTTCTAACAATATTTCTTCTCCATTGATCCTGACAAACCATACCGGAACGCCCTGCGGAGCATTATTTGAACCGGTCACCGCGTAACCAAGGTTCATAGCCTCTAATCTCAGGCGTAATTCTATGCCCGGTGACCAGCCGGTAAAAACCTCCAATGCTGCCTGTAAAGCCTCGTCCCACCCGGTAACCGGTTCCCGCTCTTCATTATGTGGAATATCCCATTCCTCGTTATTATTATCGATTATTTCGGGAAAAAAAAGCGACCTGGTAAAATGGAAAAGTCCATGATCATTATATAAAGCCCTTGTCGGTAGTGCGGTATAGAAAGGGTAGCCCTCGTGGTATAACATCCATTCCGAAATATAATAAAACGACCGGCCGCGAGCGTTTAAAGCCAGCTTTTCCAGGCGGAGGTTCGCAGGCCATCCACCATAATAACTGATCAGATTGCTGCATTGATGCAGTGAATCATTGTAAGATAAAGAAGTTTGTCCTTCTTCCAGCCGGGGATACGAGTATTCCAGGCTAACATCAGTCATTCTTAGACCCTTTTCACCGTCGGTATATATCAAACCTCCATCTTTTTCTTCTATAACCCGTGCTAACCTATGGTCAACAAAAGTATTTTTTAGAAGAAGCCGCCGGTCTAAATCTTCTGCTTTTAAACTCAGCTTCTCCATGTACACTTCTCCCTCTGGAACATAAATCGGGACCCTTACATCCAGTTCTTGTTCAAAAAGCTCTGACATTAATTCGTTGGTCAGGAAAGTGTAAACGACATCATCTTCAGTAGAAACACCTGAGATTATCTCCCTAAACCTTTCTGCCTGTTCATCGGTCAAAAGCAATTGTTGCTCCGCTCCATGTTCTGCTTCATTAATAACCAGCCAATAAGAATCGTCCAGGCAGTAGAGCTTGATATTCTCGATTGATTCATTAGAAATACCTGTTAGCCAGGGCATATCCTCACCTGCCGGCATAACAGGATTGAAGTAGAAAGTCAGGCAATTTAAAGCCTTTTCTTTTGGAAAGTTTTGCTCTGCCAGAAAATCGTTATTGATCTCTTTCAGCAGCCTGGACAATTCTTCCCACAATTGATCAAAACCATGCTCACCTTCATTGAATACGAAATAACCTTTTTCTTCATCGGTTAGTTCTTCATCGGTTAATACTTCATCGGTTAATACTTCATCGGTTAATACAATCCTGGCCGGAGTAATAGTTTCTTCCAATGGCCGGGGTTTTTCCACATCGACATGTTCATAAACTTCATCAGCACTTAATTCTGCCGGTTTTTGTCCATACCACAGTTGATAAGTTAAAAACAGGCTCAGGGCAACCAGGATAAGAAGTATTATGGTTTTAAGCTGTTCAATCATGACGAAAGATCCTCCTCACCAGGGGCCACGGGCAGCGTAAACCAAACCCTGGTCCCTAATCCGGGAGAGCTGTCTATCCAAATCTTACCACCATGAGCTTCAACCACTTTCCGGGCAATAGACAAACCCAGACCGGTTCCACCATAATCCCGAGAGCGGTTTTTTTCCACCCGATAAAAACGTTCAAAAACCCGGGGCAGTTCATCTTCAGGTATTCCGCTTCCATTGTCTTCAATTAATACTTTTATGAAACGGCCCTGCCCTTTTGCGCTAATGTTGATCTTTCCTTCCGGAGCTGTATACTTGAGGGCATTATTAAGCAGGTTGGAAAATACCCGCATGACCTTGTCCCGATCCACGGATACCCGGTAGAAATCTGAATTAACCAGTACATTGATTTGGGGCAGTTTCAAACTAAGTTTTTGTTTGGCCTGATCCACAGCTTCCAAAGCAAGGTCCTTTAGGTCAACTTCTGTTTTTTGCCAGTCAACCCTTCCGGAATCCATCTGCGACAAAACCAGCAGATCCTTGATCATGCTAACCATCCGTTCTGTTTCTTTAGACAGGACCTTCAAAAAGCGATTGCGGACTTCCGGTTCTTCGGCAGCTCCGTCAAGCAGTGTATCCACATAGCTTTTTACTGTGGCCAGGGGTGTACGCAATTCATGAGAAACATCGGCTACAAATTCTTCTTGGCGACGGGTCAACTCCCTTTCCCTGGTTATATCGTGAAGAACTATGAGCGTTCCATCAAGCTTGCCTTTGTCAATTTTAAACGGCGCAATCTTAACCTGCATAGTACAATCCGGATCCTGGCTTGATATTTCAGCAGTTAGTGGTTTTTGATTTCGGATAAACCGGCGTGTTTCTTCTGAACCGATCAAGCTCCTTAGCAAGCTAAAGCCAGAACAGTTTAGAGCGGGTATTTTTAAATTAAGGTTATTGATCAAACGCTGGGCAGAAGGATTAATTTGAATCAAATATCCTTTGCCATTTAGAGCAGCTACCCCATCGCTCATATTATTAATAATTGCTTCCACTTTACTTTTTTCAGAAGACATTTCACCTATAGTATGACTGAGCTGCTCTGCCAGGTAGTTAAAAGTTTCTCCCAACCTTCCTATTTCATCAGAGGTTTGAACTTCAATTTTACGAGAAAAATCGCCACCGGCCATGTCACGGGCCTGGCCGGTTACCTCTTTAATCGGAACGGTAATAGTTCTGGTTAATACCACACCCAGGATAAAGCTAACCGCCAGGGCAAGGCCGACTCCACTTAACATTATTGTTTTAACTTCGCTTAATGTATCGTCAACTGATTTCAGAGAACCACTTAAATAAATGACTCCAAGCGTACTTTGGTTGTTTTCAATCGGGTAAGCCATATAATAGCGCCTTTCCTCATTGAGCGGATCATAACGCAAATTGTCGCTCAAGTTACCGGCCAAGGCACGGGTTATTTCATCACGTATTAACCGGCGCCCAATTACGGCCTGACTGCCCGAGGTCCCGACGATTTGAGCATGGTTGTCTAAAACAATAATTTCCATTTCATGCAGATCCCTGAATTCACGAGCCAGGCGGACAGTATCGTCAGCCCATGCTTCCCCTCTGCCAAAATCAGGTTTCATGAATGCGGAAAGTAGACTGGCCTGATTTTCTACATTTTCCTTATAATTGCGCAGGTAGTATTGCTCCAGTGACTGGACCAGATAGACACTGATCAACTGCAAGGAAAAAAGTATAAGCGTAAGGTAGATAAAAATTATTTTCCACTGGAGACTGTTAAACATTTTAAATCGGCCTGAAGTAATAGCCTATACCCCTTTTTGTTTTAATGAAATCAGGGTTGGCCGGATCTTGTTCCAGTTTTTCGCGCAACCTTCTTACTGTTACATCGACCGTCCGATCCTCCCCAATATAATCATAGCCCCAAACCTGATCCAGAAGCTGCTCCCTGCTAAACACAAAACCCGGTTTCGTCATTAGATGGACCAGCAGATCATATTCCCGCAGGGTTAACTCTACGGGTTTATCCAGATTATAAACCTGCACCTCATCTTGATCCACCACTAAAGGACCTACTTTTAACCGGCTTTTCCCCTGATTGGTCAATTGTTGTTCCGGTTTACCACGGCGTAAAAGAGCCTTGACACGTGCAGTTACTTCACGGGCGCTGAAAGGCTTGGTTACATAATCATCGGCTCCCAGTTCAAGGCCGAGCACTTTATCCATTTCCATCTCCTTGGCTGTTAACATAATTATTGGTATGTTCCATTTTGAATGCACTTCGCGGCAAACAGCAAATCCATCTTTTTTGGGAAGCATTATATCCAAAACAATCAAGTTCGGGTTTTCAACTTCAACCATATTAAGAGCTTCTTCGCCGTCAAAAGCTGTGACTACCCGGTAACCCTCTTTTTCCAGGTTGTACTTTAAAATTTCCACAATCGGCTTTTCATCATCAACTACCAAAATTTTGCTGGTCAAATAAACCACTCCGTTATTGTAGTAAACATAAAACTTCGCCCTGTTGATGTAAAAACCCTGCAAGCAAAACAATTCACTTAACCATTAAATTTATACACGTAAAAATGCCCTTCTCCAACGGTAGAAGGGAGAAAAAATTCGCTTGATCGTGGTTACGGTTCGAAAAACTGTAGGGGATCAATTGGTTTATGTTGATAGTAGGCGCGCCATTCTCCGCTGCCGTCATCACGTCGAACCTCAAAATGCAGGTGAGGTCCGGTAGAACGACCGGTTGAGCCAACTTCAGCTATAACATCACCCTGTGCTACACGATCACCCTTAGAAACATGGTTAACACTATTATGCAGGTAAAGAGTCCAGTATGCACCATGATATAATACCAGGTAATTTCCCTGGGCACCTCCGTAACCGGAAAACCAAACCACACCACAGTCAGCCGCCAAAACATTTATACCTCTATCGGTATCAATGTCAATACCGGTGTGCCAGGAACTAAAACCCCTTCCAGGCGTAATTTCTCCCCCTCCTTCAACCGGCCATATAAATTGGCCCGTTCCTTTGGATGGTAATTGCGCGGTGCCATGAGTTTCGATTTGGGTTACAGGCTCTTCAAGAATCTTTTCACTAAACTTCGTTCTTTCAACTTCAACCCCGTTTTCACGGGTTATATGATATATTACTTCTTTCTTACCTTCCTGACCAGGTGAGGTGATTTCTTCTTGAATTAACCACATGTCATCATCATAAACTATTTCCACCGTGAAAGGTATTACATCAGTAACCGTAACTTCTTCAACAGTTTTAACATTCACTCCAGCATTATTTGTAAATGTTTCTTCATTCCCGGAAGATTGTTTTTCCGGGTCGCCAACTGATAATTGAGGATCCTGCTGATCGGAACCGTAAGAACTAGTGCTGCTTAATAAACTTTGGTCAGGTTGCTCTGACACAAAAGAAGCATAAAAGGCCTGCTCTTCATTATTGTCATTATCAACCAGCAGAGAAACGACTTCTTCAGCTGTAAAAATGCTTTTTGGTGATACAGAACAGGCCTCTAGATCAACATCCCCAACTACAGAGGCTTCCAAATACTTGGACCCGTTTATCTCATTTGTGTAAAAGGCTTCAAGATGATCAATAACTTCATCCAAAACTTCTTCTGATGTAACCGGAACAAGAGGAACATCATCTACAGTAATCATCTTGGCGTCTGTGACAAAAGTAATCTGCTGCCTGATTAAATCGCGGATAATATCTGGTTCTAATTGCTCCGCCGGCCCGATAAATACTTTGATCAGGTCAATTTCTATTTCCGGTTGCACGCGCATTCCATAAAGTTCACTACAGCGGTCAGTAATGTCAGCCACAAAAACTTCCACCTCTTCTGCATCGCTCACAAAACCTATTTCCCGATCATCGAGCAACACAAGGTAAGCATAGTTGCCCGGGTAATGGTACAGGCCCAGCAGCATTATCAAGGTGAGAGAAGAAAAGAACAGGAAGTGTGACGGGCGAATAATTCTGACCCGGAAGCATACTGTTAATTTATCAAATAATCGCTTTAGTGTCGATTTAAATGCGGTAGGAGTTTTATTTTTTAACTTCTTTCCCGCAGGCAAAAAAAGAATTGACCTGGGTTTCATTAGTATATTCCTTTCTGTATTTCATGTTGTCGTTATTATAATAAGAAATATTCACAGACCAGGCCACATGGTCACATGGTCACATCAGTCAAATCTGGATTTAATTATTATACTATTCGACATTGATTTATTTATTCCTCCCCGGATGTATTTCCATGAACTTTACTATAACATATTTCCATGAGAGTAAGCGCGCCCCTGTATCATTTACGCCTTCTTTATAGCTGCTGGACTTTTAAGGGAAAAACAAAACCTGATCACCTTATAAGCTTCCCTGTAAAATGTAAAAGACTTTAATAGATAGGATAATAACCGGAAGGCATTACTCGATTATTTTTCCGGGGTTTAGTATGTTTAGCGGATCCAGCGCGAGTTTGATTCGCTTCATAGTGGCTATTTCAGCATCACCCATGACCAGCGGAAGATATTTGCTGCGCTTATGACCAATACCATGCTCGCCGCTAATGGTTCCGCCCAGTTCCTTTGCCAGGATATATAGTTCTGAGAGGATATCGGGAAGGATTTTCTTGCAGCGCTGCAGATCGTCTGAAGGTTTTTTAATCACGGTTACATGCAGGTTACCGTCTCCCACATGACCGAAACTCGGTATCAGTAGACCGTATTTTTCCGACAGGTCCTGTAAACGGGGGATCACCTCTATAATGCTTGCGGGCGGCACTACAATATCTTCTGCACTTAAAATGTCACCAAGAGCATTATAAGCATCTCCGGCGTTTTTACGTACTCGCCAGATTTTTTCCTGATCTCTGGGGCCCTCGCCCACAAAAGAATCCAGCGCTCCGCACTCCTGGCACAAATTGTCAATTTTTAGGCACTCATCCAGTACCTGCTCCCTGTTGTTGCCGTCCAATTCGATTAGCAAAATAGCAGCGGCACCGGCATAACTCTCCTTTTCTCCCAGATAATTACAGGTTATTTCCAGGGATAGCTTGTCCATAAATTCCACGCCGGCAGGAATAAGGCGAAGATCGGTCATTATCTGCGGTGTAACCTGTAAGGCGGATTCCACATCCGGGAAAAGCACCAGCATATCAATCGTGGCTTGCGGCAGGGGCAGGAGCTTCAATATGATCTTGCTGAAAATGCCCAGGGTGCCTTCTGAGCCAACCATCATTTGGACCATGTTGTAGCCGGTTACATCTTTCACTCTTTTACCGCCAAACTGCACAACTTCGCCGGTAGGCAGAACGACCTCTAATCCGAGAACATAACGCCCGGTCACACCGTATTTAAGAGCCCTCCCTCCACCAGAGTTTTCAGCAACATTACCGCCAATAAAGCAGGTTTCCAGGCTCATCGGATACCCGGCAAAAAAAAGACCCTCCTCTTTAACCCTGTTGTTGAGGTCATTAGTGACAACACCCGGCTCTGCGATCACCACCATGTTCTTCCGGTCAATTTCTAAGATACGATTCATCTTTTCCATAGAAACGAGTATCCCGCCGTATAACGGGACCGCGCCACCGGAGAGTCCGCTGCCGGCCCCGCGGGGAGTAACGGGTATTTTTTCAGCGTTGGCCAGTTTCATAATCGCAGCTATTTCTTCTGCTGACTGAACCAAAACCACAACTTCAGGGTTGTGAGCATATTCTTTTGCGTTGACTTCATCGTGAGAATAAGGCTCGATCTTTTCTGCGTCCCTGTAAATTACTCTTTTATCGCTGACAATATCCTTTAGTCGCCGCACGACATCATCGGTCACTGCAGCATAATTGTATTGTGCATCCAACATACGCCCTCCCAAATTTAAATACTGTAAACACCATAACAATATGCAGAAAAAGACTCCGTATCGGCTGCTTATCTATCTAGAGCCATTCCCTACTCTTATTTTACAGGCAACACTTCAATACAACTCCGCTAAAAAAAGCCCACCCCGGCCTAGCCTAGACCAGCAAATATTTACGACTGATCTCCTCGTTTTCCTCCAGCTCCTTGACAGTTCCCTGGAAGCGTACTTCACCGCGATCTATAACATAAACCCGGTTGGCCAATTTAAGCGCCGCACGAACATTCTGTTCGGTTATGAGGATGGAAAGCCCTTCCTTACGCAAACGCTCAATTTGGACAACAAGTTCGCGTACAACCAGTGGCGCCAAACCTTCCAAAGGCTCGTCCAGGAGAAGATAATCCGGGTTACCCATAAGCGCCCGCGCCACGGCAAGCATTTGCTGTTCTCCACCGCTGCAAAATCCTCCTTGCCGGCAGTCAAGTTCACGCAGGGGTGGAAACAGTTCGTAGATTTTCTCCTTGTTCCAATTGCTGCGCCCACGGCCACGGCCGGCATGGGCCGCGATATCCAGGTTCTCTTCCACGGTCAGATCCGGAAATATTCTCCGGTTGTCGGGCACAAAGGCCAACCCCATCTTGGCAATCTTGAATACAGGCAGTCTTGTAATATCTTTACCATTAAAATATACCTTGCCCTGGCTGGGCGGCGTAAATGACATGATGCTGCGCATGATGGTGGTTTTACCCGCACCGTTGCGGCCCAGGACGCAAACAATTTCGCCCTTCCGGACCTCCAGCGTAACTCCAAACAGGATATGGCTCAAACCATAGTATGTATGGATATCTTTAACTTCCAGCATCAGGATTCCTCCCCCAGGTAAGCGGCCTGCACCTGTTTGTCGGCCCGCACTTCAGCAGGCAAGCCTTGTGCAATAGTCCGCCCCTGTTGCATAACCATAATTTTTTCGGCTATATCGAAAACAACATTCATATTGTGTTCAGTAAAAAGAATAAAAAGCTTCTCCTTTTCGGCCAGATCCCGAATCAGGCGGAGCGTAGATATGGTCTCTTCAGGCGACATTCCAGCCGTCGGTTCATCCAGCATAAGCATCTCTGGTTTATTTCCTAAAGCAATGGCCATCTCCAATATTTTTTGGTCGCCATAAGAAAGATACGTACATTGGATGCCGGCATAATCAGCCAAGCCCACTTTTTCCAAAATGCTGTAGGTTTCTTCTTCCAACATTGCTTTAGAAGGAGTTAACATCTTTAGCACTTTTTTCTGTTGGGAAAGCAGGGCCACCTGCACATTCTCATAAACGGTCAGCTGTGGAAATATATTTATTAATTGAAAAGAGCGGGAAAGGCCTTTGTGACAAATCCGATGAGGCGCCAGACCGGTGATATCTTGATTTTTAAACCAAACCTTCCCCCTTGTTGGACTCAGGTGACCGGTGATAAGATTAAACAGTGTGGTTTTGCCTGCTCCGTTGGGGCCGATAACAGCTACGACTCGTTCTTTGTCAAGGGAAAGTTCGACCCCGTTAACGGCCATAAAACCATCGAAAGATTTTTCCAGTTTCTCAACTCTAAGCATATCTTTTCTCCCCCTCTCAGACAGTTTTATTTCGGATCTTGCTCGTTATCTTTTCCTCGACAAATCCCAGCACTCCCTGCGGGAGGAACAAAAGCATTATGATTTTGATACTTCCCAAAAACAGAAGCCAGTACTCCGTGAAAATTCCAAAAAAAGTGGCCAGCAGGGTCAATGCCACTGCTCCGAATGCCGGTCCGAGGAAGGTAAACATGCCGCCCAGAAGAACCATGATCAAAATCTCCACCGAGTGCGTCCAAAACATTATCGGCGGCGCCACAGAGCGTTCCAGTATTACAAATAACACTCCGGCAATACCGGCAAAACCTCCCCCCATCACAAAAGCGATCAGGCGATGGTTCCGGATATTGATACCCACACTCTCACAACGCTGTGGATTATCCCGAACTGCCTGCAGTGTCAACCCGAAAGGTGACTTGACCACCCTGTAAATTAACAGTAAGGAAACTATCACCACGGCTAATATTACATAATAAGCCCCGATCTCGGACCGGATCATATCAGGCACAGGAATAGCATGAATACCGTCATCTCCGCCGGTGAAGTCATACCATCGGTAAACAATAGCCCACACCAATTGGCCCATGGCCAGGGTAAGAAAACCGAAATAAAGGCCTCGGAGACGGACACAAATCCAGCCGATAAAAAGAGCTAAAATTAATGCAGATAACAAAGCGACGGCTGCTGCCGGTAAAACCGGCGTTCCGGTTTCTTTCAACAAAATAGCAAAGGAGTAGGCTCCTACCCCGTAAAAAGTAGCCTGGTGAAGAACCAGCAAACCTCCGTAGCCTAAAGGTAAATTCAAACTGGTGGCAAATAGAATGGTCACAAGGATAAGGGTGGCAAGATAGAGGTAGTAACGGGAAAGGTAAGCAGGGGCAAAGAGCAATACAATAACAATTATGCCAATAGAAATCAGCTTGACCCAGGACATTTTTCTTTCGATAGACATATCTCCCATGATATTTAACATCTTTATCCCCTCCTTACCAAACCGATTTCATGATCCCGGTGGGTTTCAGAATTAACAGAATTGTAGCAATGGCAAATGGAAATACAATAGCAAAACGCGGTGCAATTAACAGTCCAAGGGATTCGCCCACACCAAAAATAAGGGATGCCAAAAATGCACCCCAGATATTCCCCAGGCCACCGACAACAACGACCAGTACGGCATTAATTAATATGGTCATGCCCATGCCGACAACAATATTTGTTGTCGGTGCAATAAGAGCGCCGCCCAATCCGGCCAAATAGCAGCTGAGCATGAAGACAATGGCAAATATTTTATTACTGTTCAGACCCAGGGCATCTACCATCTCCCGATCCGTGGCAGTAGCCCGCACAATCTTACCGGTCATGGTATGGTTGATGAAATACCATAGACCGGCCGCTACTAGCGGACCGGAAATCAGCAGAAGCATGTTATAGCTGGGCATATACAGCAACCCATCAAAAAAAGTGATATACCCACTAAGGGGAGCCCGCATACTTTTAAAATCCACACCCCAAATAAGCTTGGTCACATCATTGAAAAGCAAAACCACGGCGTAGGTCAAAAGCAACTGCATGAGACGGGGGCGGTTATAAAGGCGGCGCAAAAGACCAGCCTCAACAGCCAAACCCAGCAGCCCCACTACCAGCGGCGCAATTAGCAAGGCCACCCAGAAGCCGGCTGTGCCCCCAACCCACAGGGCCACGCTCCACGCCGTAAATGCACCAAGCATGTAAAATGTACCGTTGGCGAAGTTAATTACGCGCAGCACTCCAATGCTGACTGTCAAACCTACCGCGACCATAAACAAAATCATCGACCGGCTTAAACCCACGAAGATCTGACTTATTACAGTAGAAAACTCAGGCAAGTTTGCAAAAAATTCCATTATGGCCCCCTTTCACTACAAGCCTTGAAACAATTCAACTGGCACCTTAAAAATTTTAGACCTGACAACCAAACTGAAGAATATAGAACCACAGTCATACGGGGTCCGGAATTATGCACCGCACCCCGCATGAACTGTTCAAGCCTTCCTTGCAATAGCGATATTTTAACTTGTTACAAGATAACCGCTATTGCAGGTCGATCAAGGTGCTGCCTTTCTAAACCAGTTTATTCCTTGCTACTCTCCACGAACCTCCATGATTTCTTCCACCGGTGGCATGATTTTTTCCCCATCGAGCATCGTAATATCGGTAGAGATAAGGTACGGTTTGTCCGGATGCTCTGCTGTTTTGCCGATGAAGAATGGGTGGATTAGCTGGTTATCATATTCACGCATAGTGATCGGGCCAACCGGGCTATCGATAGTCAGGCCGGACAATGCCTCTGCAAAAGCTTCTCCGTCAAGGCTTCCCGCTTCGCGAAATGCCTCGGCAATCAGGTGAGCAGTGATGTAACCGTTATAACCAACGAAGTTGGGATAACGTTCATACTCCTCGTAGAACATTTCCGCAAAAGCAAGGTTTTCCTCTGTTTCAGGATAGTAATAGTGGTATGAGCTGCTGCCGTACATACCTTCCGGAGCTTCATCGCCTAACGCCGAGAGAGCTGCGTGATCGGTGCCGATATGGAGATAGACTTCCATCTCATCGGTTAACTCAGCATCACCTATAGCTTTGGTCAGAGGAATCTGGTCCGCGCCGCCGGGTGCAGCCACCACCACTTCAGGATCAGCGCCCCGGATAGAGCTGATATACGGTGTAAAATCAGCTTCACCCACCGGCCAGTAAGTTTCCAGCACTACTTCGGCATCCGGCCTCAGCTCCTGGAATGTATCCCAGAAACGGGTGATAATAGCATGGCCGAATTCAAAATCGCTTCCCACCAGCGCATAGCGGGTATAAGGAAGCTCCGCCAGAAAGTTAGCGGCAGCCCGTCCGCTAATTCGCGTATTGGGCACCACGCTAAAAACATAGGAATGACCGGCTTCGCCGGTAATCTGTTCACTTTGGGCAGCCCATGTGATCATCGGCACCTGCTCTTCACGAACATACTCGGAAACCGCCAGGGCGGAAGCGCTGCTCATAAACCCGCACAGCACATCCACTTCTTCACGGGTTACCAGCTCCCGTGCCCAGCTGAGGGCCTGATCCGGTGCAAACTCTTCATCCCGGGTGACAAACTCCATCTCTACTCCATGTATGCCTTCTTCATTTATTTCCTTTAAAGCCAGCTCGAAAGCATCCAGGGCGTCATAGGTATAGACGGTAGGCGGCCCCGTGTAGGTATCCACAATACCGACTTTAATGTTTCGCTCAAAAACAGCCTCTTCCGGATCATCCGGCGGCGGCTCCGCCGGTTCCGGATCTTCACAACCACCTAAAACCAGGGCGGTTAAAAGCAACATCATCACTAGAAACAAGCTAATGGCAAACCTGTTTTTTTTCATTAAATTGTTACCCCCTTTTTGATAAACAGATATGGGTTTTCAACTGACAATACCAACTATCAACGACACTCTTTTCCGATAAACCAGATCAGTACTATTTTAAGCGTTGTTATCCCCCCC
>SL_8KL_010_SEDDRAFT_10000082_pt1 | contig 71982 bp, 62 predicted proteins | sample SodLakKL_010_SED_4_FD_11160 | JGI IMG/M metagenome (IMG submission 11160)
AAACCTCCTCTCCAGCAGTGAGAGGAGGTTTATCGCTTGAAGAGAGATTTTTGCATCCGGGGTTGGACAGGCCTGGTCCAGCGCTTGCATTCAGGGCAAAAAAACTCCGCGGTATTCAATAGCTCCAGGCCGGGATCTTTGTAACCGCATTTGGGACACCTGGCAATAACCAGGGCTGGCTTGGCCGGAGAAGACATGGCTTCCCTCCTTTCTCCATCATTAAACCCAATTCCACCATCCTTTGTTTTTTCCTGCTCCGTGGTAAAATTTTTTTTGCCCCAGGGTCCGGGGAAATACCACCAGGTTTTTTAAGGTGGAGTTGAAGGAATAAAGGCCTGTTTGCTGAAGTATTTTAAGATTGTTGCAAAAATATTGAAGTTTTATATATCCCGGGGAAAAAGGTAAAATCATTCTCTGGGATCAGCTTTCAGCCTCGAATTTTACAGGAACCACCAAAAGGCCCGGCTTTTCTCGGGAAGAGAAGGGCGGGGAAAGCAGCCCTGGCCAGGAAATTTTCCCCGAGGTCTATATTGAAAAAAATAAGAGAGGTGGGTTGCAATTGGTTTCCAGCTGTATTCAGGATCTGAAAAAGCGTATTTTACCCTGGAGAGAACAGGCCCGGATTACCGATGAATGGTTAAAGTTTCGACTGGAAAACATACTACCCGATTTGATGGAAAGGGAGGAAATTGATTTCTGGGTTATTATTGCCCGGGAATATAATGAGGATCCAGTGGTTTTAAGCCTTATGCCGGCTGCAATGCTTTCGGCCCGACGCAGAACCATTCTGGCCTTCTACCGTCAACCTGATGGCCGGGTAGAAAGATTGAATCTGGGTAAATCCGATCCGGTTTTAAATGAATTTTATTCCCCGGCCTGGGACCCAGAAAAGGAGGAACAGTGGGATGCTCTGGCCCGGGAAATTAAGGATAGGGATCCAGCAGTTATTGGCCTGAACTATTCGGAGCATTTTGCCCTGGGGGATGGACTGACCAAAACCCAGTATGATCAGTTTACTGCTGCCCTTGACCAGGAACAGAAGGGGAAGATTAAGTCAGCTGCTCCCCTGGCCATTGGCTGGCTGGAAAGAAGGTCCCGGCCTGAAATTCAGGTTTATGACGGGATTAACAGAATTGCTCATGCAATTATTGCCCGGGCTTATTCTCCTGCAGTTATTCACCCCGGAATAACTACTGCTGCAGATGTGGCCTGGTGGATGAGGCAGGCCATTACCGATATTGGGCTCCAGGCCTGGTTTCAGCCCACGGTTGCTGTTCAACGCCGGGGACAGGAAAAGGTTGCCGGAACTGAAGCAATTATTCCCGGGGATTTGCTCCACTGTGATATAGGTATGCACTATCTTGCTCTGGCTACCGATACCCAGCAGATGGCTTATGTCCTGGAACCGGGGAGCAGTAGCCCCCCTCCTGAATTGGAACAGGCTCTGGCCTCCGGGAATCGGCTCCAGGATATTTTTACCGCTAATTTCAAAGAAGGCAGGACAGGCAATGAAATTTTCCTCGAATCCCTGGAACAGGCCCGGGCCGAGGGAATTAAAGCCAGCATTTATACTCACCCTATCGGAATTCATGGGCATGGGGCCGGGCCCACCATGGGTCTTTTTGATCGTCAGGAATTTATCCCCTTTACCGGGGAATATTCCCTGTACGAGGATACCTGCTATGCTATTGAATTGAATATTAAACAGGAGATTAAGGCCTGGGATAATCAGGAGGTTATGTTTGCTCTGGAGCAGACGGCTGTTTTTACCGGGGGCAGTGTTATTTACCTGGGCGGACGGCAGACAACTCTGCACTTGATTTAAGGGGGAGGCGATGAGCCTTATTCCGGACGTAAAACGGTTTGGGGCAGCCCAAATTGTCTCCCGGAAAATAAAAGATAAGGAGGCGAATTATTTTGATGACCGTTCTGGGCGAAATTAATCCTGATAAACTGGGATTTACCATGCCCCATGAACATTTGCTGATTAATACTTACTGGGTGACAGATCGGGTTGATGATCTTCTCAATGACGAGGAAATTGCGGTCCAGGAGCTTCTCCGGTATAAAGAAGCAGGAGGAGACAGCATTGTTGAACTGACAACCCACGGGATCGGAATCAATCCCCAGGCCCTGCAAAGGATTTCCCAAAAAACCGGGGTCAATATTATTATGGGTTGCGGCTGGTATCGGGGCCCCTATTATCCCCAGGAGATAAATTTCCGGTCCACCGATGAACTGGCCAGGCAGATGATAGGCGAGTTAACAGAAGGTTTCGGTGATACGGGGATCAGGGCAGGAATAATTGGAGAAATAGGGGTGGACCTGGATTATATTAACCCCGCTGAAGAACGGGTGTTACGGGCCGCCGCCCGGGCTCATCAGCAGACAGGGAAGGCAATAACCCTGCACGCGGAATATTGTGATGTGGGCCTGGATCAGTTAAAGATCCTGGAAGAAGAAGGGGTGGACCCTCAAAGGGTAATTGTGGGACATGCCGATAGTTTTCTTAATCTGGATTTTCATGAAGCAATATACCGCCGGGGCGCTTATATTGAGTTTGACGGGGTAGGTCGCGATCATATTTATCCTGATAGTATGCGCTTAAAAAGCCTGGTAGAACTCATAAGTAGAGGTTATACCGAAAAAATATTGCTCTCCACCGATCGCTGCCGCAGATCAGACCTGAGGCTTTATGGTGGTCGGGGCTATGATCATTTGCTTACTAACTTTATCCCTGCTCTGAAAGAAGCAGGAATAACGGAAAGAGAAGTTGCCATAATGACGGTTGATAATCCGCAGAGGGTTTTGTCCTGAACCATTTCCCCTTCGAGAAAAAATATTATACAAGGAGGTTTTTTGATGAAGGATAAGGACTTGAAATTTAATGCCCGGGCCATTCACGGGGGGAGTAAGCCCTGCCCGGTAACCGGAGCCCATATTGGGCCCATTTATCGCTCTTCAACTTTTGTCATGGATAACGTGGAACAGGCCATTCGGGTTTCTCAGGGAAAGGAAGACGGTTATTCCTATGGTCGTTTTGGTAATCCCACGGTCAGCGAACTGGAAGAAAAAATGGCCATCCTGGAAAATGGAGAAAAAGGTCTGGCAACAGCGTCAGGAATGGCAGCAATTTCTACCAGCCTGATGTCTTTATTGCAAAAGGGCGATCACCTGATTGCTGGAGATATTGTTTATGGCTGTACTTATGGTTTGATCAGGGATATTTTAACCAGATTTGGTATCGAGGTTACCTTTGTGGATACTTCCGACCTGACCAACATTGCCCGGGCAGTTCAGCCCAATACCCGGGTCATATATATTGAAACCCCCTGTAATCCAGTTCTCCGGCTGGCTGATATCAAAGGAGCCGCGGAAATTGCTCATAACAATGGGGCCCGTTTAATCGTGGACAGTACTTTTGCCACCCCCTATCTGCAGAACCCACTGGATCTGGGTGCGGACCTGGTAATTCACAGTGCCACAAAGTATCTGGGAGGGCATGGAGATATCGTGGGAGGTATAGTTGTGGGGCCGGCAGAAACTATTGCGGGCATTAAGGATCCCTATCTTCATTTCTTTGGAGGGATTATCTCTCCCGAGGATGCCTGGCTGATTATCCGGGGATTAAAAACCCTGGGCCTGAGAATGAAGGCTCACTGTGAAGGGGCTCAGGCGGTCGCTGGGTACCTGGAAAACCATCANATGGTTGAAAAAGTCTATTATCCCGGCCTTCCATCTCATCCCCAGTATGAACTGGCCCAGAAACAGATGCGGGGATTTGGAGGGATGATGAGCTTTGATGTTAAAGGTGGATTTATGGGTGGTAAGACCACCATGGATAATGTTAAAATGATTAGCCTGGCTACCAGCCTGGGATGCATCGATAGCCTGATTCAGCACTCGCCTTCGATGAGCCATTTTACCATGGATAAAGAGGAACGGGAAAAGGTTAGTATAATGGAAGGGCAGGTTCGACTGTCGGTGGGAATTGAGGAACCGGAAAATATTATTGCCGATCTGGAACAGGCCCTGAAGGAAGTGGAAAGGGTGATAAAAGAATAGATTTTTCCCCGGGAAAATTCCTGATTAATATCCATATAGTTGGGGAGAATTCTTTTGGGGTGATTTATTGAAGAAATGTTTGCATTCAGAATCAACTACCCACCACTAAAAACTGTACCTTTTAGAAGCTGGGACTTGTTAAGATTTTTTCAGATCCGGTTGATTGGTCTCAGGTGCCCTGCTTTTAAGCAAGTTTGGACTTCGTTATTTAAGAATATAGAGGCAGCCCTGGATGTTCCTCAGGTTTCAGGCTCTGCGGTTAGAAGATAGACATATAGGAGTGGTAGGAGGAGTGCTGTTGTTTACCCCAAATCTTGTTTAACAATGGCGATGTGGTCCTATCCCTGGAAAGAGAGTCATTATCTCCCTTGCAGTCAAAAAATGGTTTATCAATAATTAAAAGGCCCGGAAAAAGGACTCTGTCCAGAATTGTTTAACCTTCCCAGAACCTGAAACAGGAATCTTAGCTCTGAAACCCATGCCTTTATCAGAGGCAAAAACTTTCTAAAGTCATAAGAGTTATTTGCAGAAAAAGATAATTCTATCAGGCCAATGATTTGGTAATCTACAAATGCAGGGAAAATACGGTTGCAGGAGTCCAAAACAATGATTCCTGCCGCAGGTTAAAAGGCTTAAAGAATAGTTTGCGGGGAAAGATTTAGTAGAAGCATACAGCGTTGCCACGGGCTTTAGAGTTGCAGCAGGCAATCATCTCTTATATATTGAGGGTGGTGTATTCTGCTAATAATGGAAAAACTCCCCGTTGATCAGGATTATTAGAAATCCCAATCAGCGGGGAGATTTTTATTTCCAGAACACAGGGTTTGGAGATTTACCCGGGCTGATCTGGTGACGGAAATGCCTTTTAATTGAAACCAGGTCTGAGACTATTCTTAATTATTAAGAAAACACGCTACTTGGTGTCCTTCTCCTACCGTAATCAGGTCTGGTTCCCGGGCATGACATTCCTCCATGGCTTCTAAACAACGGGGGGCAAATCTGCAGCCTTAGGGCATATCAATTTGATCGGTAAGATCTTCGAGCATCTTCTCGTTTGATATCCGGATCAGAGAGGGGAACGGAAGCAATAAGGGCTTGAGTATAAGGATGTAAGGGCTTGCTTAATACTTTATAGGTCGGCCCAATTTCCATAATGCGGCCCAGGTACATTATAATAATTTCAAGGCTGACATCCCTGATGGTTGATAAATTAAAAAGGGAATTAGAAGAAAAAACCCCTTAGAAAAAAGTTTCTACCGAGTCTGTTTTAACCGGGGTATTGCTCCTGGAAGAGGTGAAAAATTCCCAGTTTTTCCAGATGGGAGCGGGGGATCATGGCTGTGACCTGAACTACTCCAGGCAGGCGACTAATGGAAATTGCCCCGGCAATAGTGGCCCGGTTTTTCACTTCTTCCACGGGAATATTAATTAATTCTGCGATCCGTTGCAAACCATTTTCAGTCGCGTCATTGAGATTGGCACCGGACCCGAAGGACTGGAGAGGGTAAGCTTCTTCCAGAGTTGTTCCCCACTGTTCTCCCAGCCGTTGAGCATTTTCCCTGAGGGTAGAGTCATGGGGCTGGGCCAGGAAGGGCAGATCTTCGGGGACAGGTAGAAGGAGTGGACCTTCCAGGTTCAGTCCTTTTATTACTTCTACTTCCAGTTCTACTTCAGCACTAACATCAGTAGTGTGTCCCGCAATTTCTCCATCTCCCTGCATGGCATGTACATCCCCGAGAAAAATTCCTGCTCCAGGGACCTTAACCGGGACTATCAGGATAGCGCCCTGCCGAACTTCATCCGCATCCAGATGAGCATCTGTTCTCTGTTCCAGTTCTTCCTCCTCCAGACTGTATTGATGAGGAGCGCCAATAAGGAATTGCCCAAAATCTCCGGCATTATGAGAGGAGGGAATGGGAATTGAAGGGCAGCTACCAATATTTCCGATCATGGGGCGGATTCTGCTTATTATACCCGGCAGGTCGCCCCGAGCCCATAGATTGATTGGGAACTGTTTTGCTTCAGGGGGGATAGCTGCCATTTCCTCCGCCCGGGGAGGAATTTTCTGGCTGGATTCGTTATCAAGGGTAATTGCAGTATTGCTCTCATGATCAAAAACCATTGTATAACCGGAACTTAAATGGAAGGGGGTAACTGGATTACCGCATTCCTGGCAGCGAATACTTTCTTCACCAGTCCCTTCCACCCGGCAGGGGGGATTGGTAATATTGCAGGTAGGACAGCGAGGCGCAACAAATGGGTCACCGGTAAAAAATCCTTCCCGGGGCTGGTCTGTCCCGGAAACTGTGGCCTGGGAAAGCACCCTGATCTTTTTTATCCGCAAAGCTACCGCATCTCCCACCTGGGCTCCTTCAACCTCCACCGGTCTGGTTACTTCATGACCACTGGGGCCCTCCGGGGTGATCATTGGCCCCCAGCATCCAGGAGCAGTATGGGCAATAATGGTTCCCCCATCTGCTACCGGTCCCAGCATTTTTTCTTTTGGATCCACCACCCACACCATTTCACGGGTCCTGACTTCTTTTTCTGCCATCAGGAAAACCTCCTTTTATGGGTTTGGGTTAAGAAAAAAGATATCCGTAAGACCTCTGCAGAATTGTAAAAGTTCTCTTAAAAGAAAGGTTCTTGATTGGAGTTGAAAAACCTGCTGTTCCAAACTTATGGGTTGCGATCTGGGGAAAGGGGAAGCAAGAAATTTGTTTTGATAGGGAAATAATCAGGCTATTAAGGAAAAATAAAGGAAACAGTTCAAAGGGAAACAGGCCCCGGATAGCTAATTCAAATTAACAGGGAGAAAATCAGGAAAGGAGATTTGTATGGGACCACAACCGGAAAAAATGATATCCAGAGAAGTTGCGGAACAGGATGTTATTGCCCTGGCGGAAAGATTAGCTTCTTTATATCAGCATTTTGCCCAGGTGTTGCTCACCGAGTTGGGGGAGGAACAGACCCGAGAAATAATTGAAAAAGTGATCAAAAATTATGGAGAGGAAAGTGGAAGAAATGCGAAACAGGCGGTCAGCAAAATGGGCCTGGAATCAGCGCAGATAATTTTTCCAAAGGTTCAGATCTTCCTTCCATGGGCTGGAAAGCAGAGAAAAAACAATATTCCGATGGCCGGGAAAATACCAAAATTACCTTCTGTCCCCTGGCCCGGTACTGGATTGACAGGGATTTTACAGAACTGGGGCGGCTTTATTGTTATGTTGATCAGGCCAAATATTCTGCTTTTAATCCTGAATTAAAATGTATTCACGTAAAAAATGTCCTGGAAGGAGATGCTTTTTGTGAACTGGCTGTAGAAAAAAGGGAGGAAGGTTGTCCAGGAGAAAAGAAGAAATAGGACCTGGCAAGCAAAATAACTACGGCTTAAGGGAGAGGAGGCTATATTATCAAAGATATTATCCGAATTTATGCTTCCGCAGGTGTTTATACAGGGACATCTTATCAGGTGGAAATTGATTTTGTGGAAAAGAAAGCCGAGTATGTAGTTTTTGATTACGGTTTTGAACCGGCGGGAAAAGAAACAATAGAACTGGCAAGCCCGGCCCTGGACCAATTCCAGGAAGAAATCAACCGTTTAAAAATCCTGGAATGGGATGATCATTATGAAGAAGCAGGGGAGCTTAATGGGACCAACTGGACCGTGGAAATTATTTTTCCCGATCAAGAGTATAAGTTTACCGGCCGAAATGCTTTTCCCGGGGAATGGGATGAATTCTGTGCTCAGATCCGGCAGTTGATCGGTAGAGATTTCTGGTGAGAGAAAGAGGTTTTGGAAACAGGGTTATCCCCGGAATATTTTTAGGGCAGGGGACTGGAACCTTTTTCTTCTGCTTTGATATAAAACAGGGGGATAGAGAAAAAGAATGCAGGGCAACATTGGGGTGGAGCGGGAAAGAGTCTTCCTTCCCGGACTGTTTATCCATTGCCCAGAGAATATTATATGCAGATAATAGAATTATCACTGGAACAGGTTTATCGAATGATTTAAACAAAGAGGCAAGGTCAGAGGTAAAATCGATCCTGGCTCTTTTTTTTGGAAAAAATTTTCACCTGACACAGGGTTGTCAGGATAACCTGCTAAAATAATCCTACCTTCTGAAAGGGGGATGAACGAATGCCCTTGTTTTACAAGATTACCCTGGGAGTGGAGGGGGAGTTAGCAGGTGAAGGAAAGGTTGCTGGGGTGGAGGGGCTTTTTTCTGACCTGGTTCAGGCCAAAGATGAATTCAACACCGGACAGGGTCACGAAAGATTTATTTTCCTCCTGAAACCGGAGGCCAGGCGAATCCATCTGCTTTTTAAGATGAAACAGGGCCAGATTAATGCAGATGATCCAACCCCTATTCAGCCCTTTCTGGATATTCTCCTCCAGGATTATGGGTGGGGAAAGGGCAGGGAGCAGGGAGAACATTGTCGGGATAAACTTCCAGTCAAAGTCATAAAAAAAATTGAACCCTCTACTTGCGAGCAGATACTCAAAAAAATGAAGGAAAAAGAGCCGGATTTTTTTGATGATTCGGATGCACAGATTCTGCAGAAAAAAAAGCCCCGCCCCAGCAGAAAGTCAATGTTTGAAGACCTGGATCTGGAGGGGTTTCAACCCCAATTAACCAGGGAAGAGGCCCTGGAAAAACTGGATAAACTGGTTGGCCTGGTGGAATTCAAAAAAGAAATACAAAGAATTGTGGCCAAGGAAGAGGCCATAAAGAGGTTGAAGGCGAAAACCAACATAGCTCATTTTTTCCCACAGGTTTACATTTTTACCTATGAGAATGAAGGGTATGGGGAGAACACCGTGCTGGAGATCATGAGCAGCATTTTTTATCACCTGGGCATTGTCAGGTCTCCCGGCCATAAAGAAATTGAGCCCCGGGATTTTTTCCGTCTGGATTTAATCGGCGATGAATTTGGAATTTTCGTGGTAAACGAAAAGAGAGGCAGTCGAGGTTTTTTTGGGGATCGGGAAATTGATGGTGAAGTTTTGGAGCGTCTTGATTCCATAATTGTGTTTTCCGAATCCCGGGGAAGCGAGAATGCCAACAGGATTGAATATAATCTGAACAGGAAAGGAATTTATTTTCGAAAGATTCACTTTCCGGATTTTAGTAATGGAGAATTGCTGAAAATCAAGGAAAAAATGCTGGCAGGAAGTGGAATTTCCCTGGAGCCGGAGGCTGAAAAGGAAATTGAATTAATTCTGGAAAAGGAAAAAAGCGGGGGGAAATTTAACAATATCCGAACGGTGAAAAAAATAATTGGCATGCTTTTCCATTCCGAGAGTCTGGAAACCTCCAGTAAAGATAATGATAACTCCTTCCATTTTTCCCGGGAGGTCTGCCGGGAAGTATTAAAGGCTTACTACCCCTGTGAGCCGGTTGATAAAGCGGGAGGATCTGCCTGGGAACAGTTGCAGGAAATGGTGGGATTGCAGGAAGTAAAAAGAAAGCTTAAAGAAATTTTAACCCTGTTTATTATGGAAAAAAGAAGGATAGAAGCAGGTTTAAAAAATGAGAATATTTGCATGCACATGGAATTTTCCGGCAACCCGGGGACAGGTAAAACCACCGTGGCTCGAATTATTGGCCAGATATTAAAGGAGGAGGGGATTTTACCGGAGGGAAAATTAATAGAAGTAAGCCGGAAAGATTTAATTGGAGCTTATGTGGGACATACTGCCCTGAAAACGGGAAATATTTTGGAAAAAGCCCGGGGCAATGTTTTATTTATTGATGAAGCCTATTCCCTGGACGGTGGAACAGAACTTGACTATGGCCCGGAAGCTATTGCCACTCTAACCAAGAACATGGAGGATTATCGGGATCAAATGGTGGTAATTCTGGCGGGTTATCCGGCTGAGATGGAAAGGCTCATGGAAGTTAATCCCGGTTTGAAAGAACGAATTCCCCACCGGCTCAGCTTCCCTGATTATTCTGAAGGAGAAATGATTTCTATAATGGAAAATTTATTGGGTGAAGATTTACAATTAACAACCGGGGCCAGGGATTTATTGAGGGATTTTTTCAGAAAATTAAGGAATAATTCCGGGCAGGATTCTGGCAACGGGCGGCTGGTGCGCAATGTTATGGAAAGGCTGCGGTTAAAGCAGTCCCAGCGACTTTTTGCCCAGGAGGAAAAAAGTCGAGAGGCAATGACCTGGATATTAGAGGAAGATGTAAAGGAACTTTTCAATGATGGGGATTTCCAATCTTATCTCAGCTGCAGGTCGATTCGAGAAATTGGTTTCCGGGGAACTTAAAAATGGAAGGAGGTTGAGGCAGTGTCCAATGAAACCCAGCGAGCATATTTAAAAATCCTTTTTACCATTATGGAAAAAACCCCTGAAGGAGGAGCAATTCTCGGCGATTTACAGAGGGCATATTGGGAGGAAACTGATAAATGGCCCAGCGAAAGGACAATTTATCGCCACCTGGAAAGACTGGAGCTTTTTTTTGATCCCCTGGCCCGGGGCGAAGACACTGATAATGATGAGAAGATAGATAATGAGGAACTACCACCTCCTGCAATGGGGATATTAAGAAAAAAAAGGAGAGGCAAAACTTACTACCTTTTTGAAGGAGATCTTAAGGTGCCCTCCCTGGACATGAATCAGGCTATTCTGGCTGTTCTTGGTCTATATCCCCAGCATCTACATATTTTAAAAGAATCATTCGATGTTGTTACCAGGCACCTCCTCAAGGATATTTTTTCTGGCATCAGTATGTATACCCAGGTTATCAATCATGTTCAGAAGAATGTTCACGTCGCTGGACCGGTTCCTGCTGAACCGGAAAGGGAGGCGGAAATAATGCAGGAGGTTTTCCGGGCCATCAGATTAAAAAAACAGGTGCAAATGGAGTATTTGCGTACCTACGATGGAAAGGTCACCAGTCGGGTTTTAGAACCATACGGGTTCCTGTGCCGCCATGGTAATTGGTACCTGGCGGGAAGATGTTTAGCAAGCGCAGGGATGAGGCTTTTCAATCTTTCCCATGTAAAGGAAGTAAGTATAATCGAGGATAGTCATTTTTCTATACCTGAGGGGTTTTCTCTGGAAAGATTCTACCGTCATTCCTGGGGGGTGTGGACCCAGGAGCCAGCACCTTCCCGGGAAAATGTGGTTTTACATGTAAGCAGGGGGGCAGCAGGGCGATTTAGAAACGTAAAATTTCACCCTTCCCAGGAAATTAGAGAACTTACTGATGGTGAGGTTGAAGTCAGCTATAGGCTGGGTGGAGCCCAGGAAATGATCCCCTGGTTATTGAGCTGGGGAACCCTGGTTATGGTAAAACAACCTGAATGGTTGAAGCAGGAGGTAATGGAAAGCCTGCAAAACATCAGGGAAGAATATGAAAAGAGGTAGTCCAACCCCTGGGTAAAACCAGGGAAGGTGGGAATTAAAAACCACATGCTCAGTTTTGGATAGCAGGAGAGGTCTTACCACGGCTGAAGGGCCTTGGCTTGATTAAAGGGAGTAGATGGGATGGGCTGGCTTTCAATTGTAGGTTTTTGAATAAGGAAAAATTTTTGGATAAAAGAAATGATTCCGGCTTTTTCTCCCGAACTCCATAAAATATAAGCACTTTACTAAATTTCGCCCAGGGTATTTTTATCTTCGGGAGGAGGAGGTTTTGCTATGGGTTCAATCCGGGGTAGAATTGGAGGGCGTTTTTGGGGATATGATCTTGAAGTAAAAAAAGAAGGAGAAAAACTAACCGGCCGTTTTGGTGGGCAATTTTATGGAAATGATATTGACCTGCTTCTCCAACCAGAAGTTGATTTCGTAATGTTAACCGGTAGACTGGGTGGGAAAACGATTGGTTTTAATCTTAAGGTGGAACTGGATAAAAATTTTAATTCAGCTCAGGGTAGGTATGGGGGAGAGCAACTGGGTAATGATATCCGCTTGGAGGGCAGAACCCAAATCACTGGCAGAATTGGCGGGGAAACCATTGGATATAACGTGGATTGTCGACAACTAACTGCAGAAAAAGTTGAGGGCCGAATCGGGGGGCAAAAAATTGGTGCGGATGTTAATTTGGAGGTTAAAGACATCCCGCCAATAGTGGCTGCTCTCCTGGCAGGAGTAAATTATATAATTATGAAGGAAAGACAGAGTAGTTCTTAATTGTTGGAATAGTTTTCTGATGTAAAAAGTAGTTAAACTATTAATAAAAACATTGGAAATTGCCTTTGAGAAGCTCGGGAAGTGCAGACAGAGCATTCGGGACGGGGGCAAGGTTTTTTTGTAGGAGTTATAGCAGACCATTAAAAGAGACGTCTGCCCTGCTACTTAAAATATGGCAATCTCCTGGGTTTTAGCAGTGAAAAACAATTGATCATTTTTAAACTTTGAGTTCTGGAAGCCTTAACGGGTTAAACTGTAGCGTAGTTATTAATTACACCCTTGCGCCAGAAAGGCAGCAAAAGGTTCTTATTAGCCCCGAAGATCCCCTTATTCCTGATATTTAAGTTTTAATGGTAGTGAGGAGAATTTGGAACTTAACTTTTTTTGCCCCAAGACCTGGACAGTAAAATGAAATCAGTTGTTCTAAAATAAACGGCCTGGAGCCTTTAACAGTAATTATTATTGTTAGGAGGGCTTTTTTTTGGTTTCTATGGGAAAAACTACCAGCCCCATTGTTTTACTCCAATCCTGGTTCAGGTTATTATTAATTTAGAACTGGATTGGAGGAGATAGCATGCTTTTTGACAATAAAATTTTCATCACTCTTATAGTTTTTGTGCTGGGTCTTGCCGGCTGGCTTTTTTTAGGTAATCGTTTATCCCCCCCGGTGATTTTGTCAGTTGAAACAGAAGGTGGGGGTGGCAATGAAGGTTTTTGTTTGCGTCATCTCAATCCCCTGCAGTATCGGGTGACCCAGGAGGATGGAACAGAGCCTCCTTTTAACAATGAATACTGGGATCATTTTGAGCCCGGCATATACGTGGATATTGTCTCAGGGGAGCCCCTGTTTAGCTCCCGGGACAAGTACGATTCGGGGAGCGGTTGGCCCAGCTTTACCCGACCCCTTTTTGAGGAAAATATTGTTGAAGTCAAGGATACCTCCCTGGGAATGATTAGGACTGAAGTTCGCAGTAAAGAAGGGGATACCCACCTGGGTCATGTCTTTGAAGATGGCCCTGAGCCCACCGGTCGGAGGTATTGTATTAATTCTGCCGCCCTCCGTTTTATTCCCCAAGAAAAACTGGAAGAAGAAGGTTATGAGGGAATTTTCTAAAAAACCAGCAAGCCTGCGACCTGGATGACAGACTCAACCCGTTGAAAACCGGTGTTTACATTGTTTGCGGAACAATAGAAGATCGGGGGAAAAACCCCGTTTTGGATTTAATGGTCAGAGCCCTCAATTTGCATTGGCAAAAATAATTGCAATACCATCGATCAGACAGGAATTAAGCTTGTGGCGATATGAACAGTAATCAAAAACTAAGCCCAGGAATTTGCACCGACCTGATCGGCAAAGCTTCAAAGATACATCAGGTTGACTTTAAAAAACAAATAACCTTGATGACGATCAAAGACCCCAGGATTTTTTCCAGGGGTCTTTTTCTTCCTGAGCAGGGAAAAAGAATTACCGGGAGCAACCAGGTGAACTGAAAAAAGCCTTCGAAAACCAGGCCCCGATTATGAGTTAAAAGCGCTACAAAGGGAACAGAATTGACCGCTTCTCTCTCCCCGTGGTAAGATTAAAGGTGTGCTTAGGAGAAAGAATTGCTTAACTTTAATAGGGAGGGATTCCCCGGTGAATACTGTTGAAAAAGCTTTAATGCATGGTCTTTTTGTTCATCTGCATCATAATATTGATCAGGCAATTGATTTTGGGCAGTTAGAGGAGTTGAATAAAAAAGTTGCCCGGATGTGGCCCGGCGCTCTTCTGGTGGGCCCCCATGATAACGATGATGCGGCTGTTTTTAAGTTCCCGGAAATGGATGGTTTGTTCGTAGGAAAAATGGAAAGCCACTGTTCTCCAGGTGTTCCTCGTCCCTATGATGCTGCTGCTACCGGTGCAGGGGGGGCAATGCGTGATGTGGTGGCCATGGGAGCCCGACCCTTCTTTCTCCTGGATTTTATTGGAACCAGGCCCCTGGAACAGGAAGTGCTGGTTGGCCCCTGTGGCTTCAATGGAATTTGTGATTGTGGGCAGTGTCAGGTCATGACCAGCGGTGAGCGCCTGGGCCATATAATTAAAGGGGTTAAAGATATGTGCCAGTCCATGGACGTTTTTGTAGTGGGTGGAGGTCTTTCCACTTCCTTTAGCGATATTGTTCCCGCAATAGTGGTAGCAGTTATTGGCAAATTAATAACCAGAGAACCTCTGACCAAGCCAGCAAAAAAAGCTGGTCATAAGCTGATTGTGGCGGGGACTACCGGCAAGGATGGCAATGATACCCTGTACCGGGCAGGGCTGGTGGAAGAAATGCGGCCCGCCCAGGCCTTATTTTCCGAAGAGCGCCAGGTTATGGAGGCTTCTATTGCAGCTTTTAAGACAGGAAAAATCAAAGCCTGTTCTGACCTGGGAGCCGCTGGAATTGGAGCTGCTGTTTCGGAATCCGCCCGCTTTGGAGAACTGGGAGCGGAGGTTGATTTGTCCCGGGTTCCGGTTAACGCCCAGGATATTTCCCCCGAGGAAGTTTTGATCTGTGAAACTCAGGCCCGGATGCTATTCCACGTGGAGCCCCGGGACGAGGAGGAGGTTTTGCAAGTTATTCGAGAAGCGGGAGTGCCTGCTGAAGTAATCGGGGAGATTACTGCAGAAGCTAAAGAAGTGTTTAAATATGATGGCGAAATAATTGCAGAAATACCCAATGAGCCTACTCCAGAAATGATGGAAGAGCTAAGGAGTTAGAGAGAAAAGAATAATTCAGCCAACCCCCTCTGGTGCATAATTTGGTGGCCCTCGGATTTCATTTTTGTTTTCTTGAGGATAATTGTTCACTAACCCTAATGTTTGTGGGGTTAAGGTTCGGGTAATAAAAAGCAAAAGGGGACAGATAAGAAGGGAAGAAGGGGTCGAGGATGGAAAGGTTTTTAGGCTCTGCAGATCCGGCGATCCGCCGATTGGCCGGGGATCAAAGGGCAGATGTTATGCAAAGTCCAAAGGTAAAGATCCTGATTAATTTTCCCGCTGTCCACCCTTATAAAAAGTGGTGGGGAACCCACTGGCGATTGGTCTCCCTGGCTGATCTCGAGGTCAATCAAGCCCGAGCGGTAATTGAACCTGGCATTGAGCAGGAACTCAAATGGCTGGCTTCTCCCCGCCGTCGAATTAAGATTATCGATGGCCTGGTTCGGCATTGTGCTTCTCAGGAGGGTAATGCTGTTTATGCCTGCTCTCGCCTGGGCTTTGCTTCTGATCCCCGGGTAACAAAACTGGTGAACTGGTTAATAGACTGGCAGTGGCCTGATGGGGGTTGGAATTGTGATCAAAAGGCTTCGGGGCGCCGTTCGTCTTTTCACGAAACTGTAACCCCCGCTCTGGGTCTGGTTGAATATTACCGGGCCACCGGTGAAAGAAAGGCCCTGACTGCAGCCCAAGAAGCTGCGGGTTTGCTCCTGGAGCATAACCTTTTTCGCAGCCTGAAAACCGGAGAGGTGATTGACCCCGCCTGGCTTAAGCCCCATTATCCTCCCTACTGGCATTATGATCTTTTGCAGGGTTTGCGTTTAATTGATGCGGTGGGATTTTTACCTGATCCCCGGGCTGATGAAGCCCTGGAGATTCTGGAAAAAAACCGAAGGAAAGATGGACGCTTTGCGGGACCCAAATGGTACTCAAAAAAACAGCCGGATGCTGTTGATTGGGGCAGTGGGGCAGAAAATGAAATGCTCAATCTGCTCATTGAAAAGGCTCTGCTGGCCGGGAGAAAAAATGAAAAAAGTTGAACAATGCTCGGGGATAACACTTTTTGATTACCATTAAAAGGGAAGGGTCATTTAACCCTATATATATGGTGGGGGAGCAGTTGTTGTGGGGTTGATATAAGTACTGTTTAAAGCTGGGTAGCCCTGGATGCAGCAACAAAAATTAAGAAACTCGTTTTTGGAGTTAAAAAGATCATCTTTGCCAAAAATTTAATATCGGGATGCTGCGCCAATTATTTCCTGTTGGGGCTTGTTTTTTTGCCCCGGGCCCATAAACCCTAATTCGGGCTCAGCCTTCGAGGTGAAAGGGTAACCCCCAGATTATTTTGGAAAGCCACTATTGCTCTATAAAAGCTTTTAAGACGGTCAAAATCAAAGCCTGTTCTGATCCGGGAACTTTTTTTTCTGTAGCCCTGCTTTGGGAGAACTGGGAACCGAGGTTGAATGGTCCCGGGTTCCGGTTAACGCTCAGGATATTTCCCCGAGGGAGTTCGAGTTTGTGAACCTCAGGCCCGGATGCTATTCCGCGTGGAGCCCCAGGACGAGGAGGATCTTCTGAAAGTTATCATAAAAGCCGGAGTGCCTGCAGAAGCAATCGGGTAGAGTACTGCAGAAACTAAAGAAGGGTTAAAATATGAAGGGGAAAAATTTCTAAAATACCCAATTAGCCTCCTCCGGAAATGGGGGAGGAGCCAGGGTGAAGGAGAGAAAAGATTAGATTAGCCCACCTGGGGGGCATAATTTCGAGGCCATCCTTTTTCATTTTTGGCCTTCCTGAGGATAATATGTTTTCTTTCTTCCGTGCAGAGCAATGCCCTGATTTTGAACAATTCCCCTTAAAAGACGGCCCAGTATATCGGAGCCGGTTATTACTTTTTTCTGAGTTCCCCACAGCAGGATAATATCTTCATCTATTACGTCATCTGCACCATGCTGGGGCTGGACTTTGAGGCGCTGGATGATTTTTCCCAGGGGAGCGTGGTCATCCCTGACAATAATGGGGCGATGGCAGTACCGGTAGGGGTTAAACCCCTCAAAGTTAAAAAGAGCCTCCCGGATAAACTTATCTGAATCAAGAACCATTCCCGGTTCTCCCTGGGGATCAACTATAACAATCCACTTTTTCTGGGAGGCCTGGATTTTTTGTAAAAACTCATCTGCAGGTTCTGGTTTTATAGCTGGAAAAACAGGCCGTTTGCTTTCAAATTCCACCTGGATAATGCTCTGGGGATCAAGGGGTTCTCCTTCGGCAGCCAGGGGCAGATCATCCAGGGCCAGAAAATTTAAGGCCCCTTTTCCTTCCATTCGGTTTATTTCCGTTTCCCCTGATTCCATGTGTAGTTTTATCAATTCCCGCATATCCTTTTCCCGAAGGAAGTGAATAGCTTCTGATCCCAGCCAACAATCCAGGACCAGGGCAGTTGGTCGGGCAATGGGAAAGAGAATTAACTGATAAAAGCGAAGCAGGGGAGCCAGCCGGGCTCCTACTTTAATTGCATTGCGAGAAAAATAGGCCTGGGGGATGATTTCTCCGGCTATGGTAATTACCACTGTGGAAAAAAGAAAAGCGCTGATCCCGGCCAGAACTGATCCAGATAAGAGGGCCAGGAGAACATTGACTGAAACATTGGCCCACAGGATGGTTACCAGCAGAAAATTCGCATCTTCCCTTAATTCCAGGACTTTAACTGCATCGGGGTTGTTCTTGCCTGCCTCCATTTCCAGGCGCATTTTGCTCACGCTAAAAAAAGCCAGGTTTAAACCGGAAAGTGTTGCTGACTGGGAAAGACAGATAATAATTCCAATCCAGGTTAAAAGTATCATTAGAGCCCTCCTGTTTTTGTTTTTCAGCTCTTAATCTCCAGGAAAGTTCAACAGGAAAATACTACTTTTTTAAAAAATTTCCAGTCCACTGGCTCAAAGGATCAAAGCTGGAGTTTTCCTCAGAGAGGTTTCTGGATATTGCTATGTTGGGGGCTGGGAAAAGGTTTTTGCGGGTAGAAAAGTGTAAAAAATATTTTACATCAGGGGTGAAATTTAAAAAGAAAAGGAAGGGTGTGCAAAATAATGGACAGGTGAAGGTGGGGGTTGTCTAAAGTTCAACACAAAGAGAAAATTCCTGATACACAGGCGTTTAACTTATACCCTGCTCTTCCTGCATTCTTCTGTAGTTCGGGGAGAACATAGTACAGTACAGAAAAGGAAAAAATATTGTAATTAAGAAACGAAATAGGAGAGGGGTAATTAAAGGTTAAACTCCTGGCAGAGGCCCATTACAGGCAATTTTATCCCCGGAGAGATGTTTAAATCTGTCTGTTTTTTTTTCTGTTTCTGAATGGGACTGGAGCAAAATTATTTCCAGAGAAAAATTTTTTAAGCAAAAAAAAGAATAAAAACCCCCCATTTTTGGGCCACCTTTATTTTGGGTGCTTGATTATTATTGGGAAAAAAATTGTAGGGTTGATAGGCCTGTTTTGGTACATTTATTGCTTTATAATTGGGCAGGAAAATAAAACAATGAAAGGGAAGGTGTTTTAATTTTTTTTCAGTGGACCTGGAATAAGGAGATAAAGGTCCTGAAAAAGGCTTTTCTTGGGGAAAGGGGTAACCCGGGGGAGTTTACACTTGTTTTTTTGGCGTTTTTAAATTTTTTACCCTGGGGTCAATGGTCATTTTTTTCAGAACACCAGTTGATAGCAGAAAAACCGGGGTAATAAAATCCCAATGTGGGGGAAAAGCCATTTCATTTAAACTGGCAGAATGCCCCAAACCAGAACCGGAACCAATCAGGGGAAGAAGGTCCTGGGGATGCAAGAAGATTTTGGGAATAGTTTTTCAGGCCCAGAGGAATTTTAGTTCAAAACAATTTACCCGGAAAATCCCTTTCTGATCCAGAAAAAAGAAAAGCTATAATAATATAGCCAAAAATTTACAGGAAAGAGGTGTTTTGATGAAAAAAATTAGAGCGGCAGTTGTGGGGTATGGCAATATTGGAAAATATACAGTTGATGCCATTAATGCGGCCGGAGATATGGAACTGGCCGGGGTTGTTCGGCGCAAAAAATCTCTTAAGGGAGCAGAAAAATTCCCCTATAAGGTTGTGGAATCAATAACTGAACTGGATGATGTTGATGTTGCACTCCTGGGGGTTCCTACCCGAATGGTACCTCAGTACTGCCGGGATTTACTGGCGATGGGAATTAACACAGTTGATTCCTACGATATTCATGATGTTAAGGATTTAAAAAGGGAACTGGCCCAGGTGGGCAAAGCCCACAATTCAGCAGCGGTTATAGCTACTGGCATAGACCCCGGGATGGGTTCTGTGACCAGGGCGCTTTTTAAGTTTATGGCTCCCGGGGGGATAACTCACACCAATTATGGACCGGGAATGAGCATGGGCCACTCTGTCGCGGTTAAAGCTATTCCCGGAGTTAAAGATGCCTTATCCCTGACCATACCTAAAGGACAGAGCATGCATAAAAGGGTTATTTATGTGGAGATTGAAGATGGGGAAGATTTTGAACAGATTCAGCAGAAGGTCAAAGCGGATGATTATTTTGTCAATGATGAGACTCATCTTTTCCAGGTAGATAATGTGGAAGAAATGATAAACATGGGCCATAAAATCCAAATTGAGAGGGAAGGCGTGTCCAGCGAAGTTCATAATCAGCGCTATGAGCTGAAAATAGAAGTGCAGAATCCTGCTGCCACGGCCCAGGTAATGGTTGCTTCTGCCCGGGCCAGCATGAGGGTGGAACCAGGTGCCTATACCATGCTGGATATTCCTCTTGTTCATTTTATTGAAGGGGACCCCGAAGAGTTAATTAACCGGTTAATTTAAGGGAAGTTTGAACTGAAAAGCAGAAAAAAGTCCTGAAACAGGGAGCCGTCCTGCTTCAGGATTTTTTTTGTTGGACAGATATTTTTTCGCATCTTTGACCTGCCCTGATAGTTTCCATTTATGGAAATCTACTCCCAGAAGATAATAAAATTAGAGGAATCCGAGGGGGAAAATAGAACTTTAAGGTATGCTTAATGAAAATGATTATTGGAAAAGAAGGTGAAAAAAATGGCCCAGACTCTGGCCTATATAAATGGTGAGCACTTTTATTATGCTTTTGTGGCAGGAAGTAACGAGGTCTCCCGCTACCGGGATTTCCTCAATAAGATTAACGTTTTTCCAGTTTTTGATAGCGATACCGGTAATAATCTGGCCCAGACCTTAAACTACATTGTGGATTCGGTTCAGCCCCAAAAATCTCTGGGGGAGACAGTTCGTTCCCTGGCCAATGCTTCATTGAGTGGTGCTGTCGGAAATTCTGGTATTATACTGGCCCAGTTTATTAACGGGCTGGCCCGGGAAATTGGCGAAGTCAGTTCCCTGACTCCAGAAGATTTTGGGGATAAGGTCCGGCGAGCAGTACCCTATGCTTACAAAGCGGTGGCTCGACCGGTGGAGGGAACCATGCTGACAGTTTTAAGGGAATGGTCGGAGGCCCTGAAAAAGGCGGCAGAAGAAACCGGGGATATTATGAAGATGTTCAAGAATTCCCTGGATCAGGCCCGGGTATCTCTGCAGGAAACAACTGATAAGATTAAGGTCCTAAAAGAGGCCCTGGTGGTGGATGCCGGGGCCCAGGGTTTTGTTTTTTTCCTGGAGGGTGTAGCCCGCCTGGTGGAAACCGGTAATATCAGGTCCCTGCTGCGCCAGAAGGCCCCGGACCTGGCTATAGAGGAGCCCTGGGCCGGGGTAAGTGGTGAAATAAACCTGAGGTATTGTTCTGAAGCCCTGTTAAAGGGGGAAGACCTTGACCATGAAGAACTGCGGGAAAAACTGGAACCCTCTGGTGATTCTCTGATTATTGCTGGAACCGGGGAAAAGGTAAAAATCCATCTCCATACCAATAAACCGGATGAGTTTTTCTTCCAATTGAGGGATTACGGGACCATTATCCATCAGAAAGTTGATGATATGCAGCGGCAGTACCAGGTAGCTCATGAGCGACAAAATAAAATTGCTCTGATTACTGATTCTATTGCTGATATTCCCCAGGAAACAATAGACCGGCATCAGATTCACCTGATTCCCATCAACCTGATAATTGAAGGATCTACTTTCCTGGATAAAGTATCTATCAAGCCCGATCAGATTTACTCCATACTGGATCAGGTGAAGGAATATCCCACTTCATCGCAACCCCCTCTGAAAACTGTAGAGAAAATGCTCAATTTTCTCTCTCAGTATTATGAATCAATAATTGTGGTTTCGGTATCCAAAGAACTGAGTGGAACCTGGAATGTTTTTTCCCGCGCTGCCCAACCACTGCAAAAACAGGGTAAGAAGATTTCCATTATTAATTCCCGTCTCAATTCCGGGGCCCAGGGGTTACTGGTTCAAAAAGCTGCCCAACTAATTGAAAAGGAATTGGAACACGAGGAAATTGTGGAAATTCTGGAAGAAAAAATCAAGCAAACCAGCATTTTTGTTAGTGTTGCTACTTTTAAATATATGGTCCGGGGAGGACGGGTCAGCCCGATGAAAGGGTTATTGGGTAAAGTTTTAAACCTGAAACCCATTGTTTCTCTGGACGAAGAAGGGCGGGGCACTGCATTTGCCCGCAGCTTCAGCCGGAGGGGCAGTACTAAAAAAATAGTGGACATCATAAAGGGAATTAAAGAAAAAAGTCCGGTGGAAAGTTACTGTATTGTCCATGCCGGGGCTCCAGAAAAAGCTCAATCTTATCGAGATATTTTTTCCAGGATGCTGGGGAAAGAACCGGATTATGTGGTTGAAATATCTCCGATTGTTGCTTTAAGTGCGGGCCTGGGAGCAGTTGCAGTTGCGGTGATGACAGGAGAGGAAGAAGCTGCCCCGGTTGTTTCTTGAAGTTAAAAACGGAAGGGAAACAGCCAGAGTAACAGGACCATAATTCCCGCCTTAGCTGGTATCAGCTTTCCCTTCAGGTATAGGCCCGGGGTTCCGGGCCTTTAGAAACTCAGCCCTGCTTCCAGTTGGAGAATAATCCTCAACAGGGGCAGAAAATCAGGGATTAAGCTGTTTTGAGTTTAGACAATAATTGAGGGGGAAAGAACTGCAAAACTGCAGGAAGCCCCGAGATCAGGAGGGTGTTTAACCAATGGGAGAACTTTTTTTTCAGGCCGCCCTGGCCGTTTTTATTTATTTTTTTATTTTTTTCCTGATAGCCCAGGCTATAAAAAATAATTCTATTGTCGATATCGGCTGGGGAATGGGCTTTATTGTTGTCGCCCTGATTACCCTTTTCAGCAGTGGAAATTTTACAGCCCGCAGCATTATTGTTACCGTCCTGATAATTATCTGGGGAGGGCGCCTAACATATCATCTGTTCCGGCGCAACTGGGGCCAACCAGAAGATTTTCGTTATGCTAAATGGCGCCGGGACTGGGGTAAATGGCTTATCCCCCGCTCCTTTTTCCAGATATTCATGCTGCAGGGGGTAATGATGCTGATTATTGCCTTCCCCATAATACTGATCAATGCTTCTAACCGGCCGGGCCTTAATTTACTCGATTTTCTGGGTCTTTTCATCTGGGTGGTGGGGTTCTTTTTTGAGGCTGTGGGTGACCGGCAACTGGCAATTTTTAAAAGTGACCCCGCAAATAAGGGGCGGATAATTCAAAGCGGCCTCTGGAAATATACCCGCCACCCCAACTATTTTGGAGAGGTTACCCTGTGGTGGGGGATATTTTTCCTGGCTTTATCAGTTCCCCTGGGCTGGACCGGTGTGATCAGCCCCCTGACCATTACCTGGCTGATGTTGTACGTTTCAGGGGTTCCAATGCTGGAGAAAAAATATAAAGATAATCCCGAATTTCAGGATTATGCCCGCGGGACCAGCAAATTTATTCCTCGTTTGCCCCAAAAATAGACCGGGAGGTAATTGCTATGGGACAGGTGATCAAACTTTATTTCTTAACCCTGGCTGTCTTTTTAATTGTTGATTTAGCCTGGCTGGGGCTTGTGGCCCGGGATTTTTATCGGGAACAGCTGGGAAATTTGATGAGAGCCAATGTTAACTGGACTGCAGCCATTATTTTTTACCTTATTTTCATTGGAGGGATCCTCTTTTTTGTAGTTTACCCTGCCCTGGAAAGAGATAGTATGGTTTATGCCCTACTGGTTGGAGGTTTATTTGGATTTATTACTTATGCTACTTATGATCTAACCAATCTGGCCACACTGCAGGGCTGGCCGCTAACCATGACCCTGGTTGATCTGGCCTGGGGGACTTTCCTGGGGGCTTCCGTTTCTTTTTTGAGTTTTGTTATGGGCAAATTCCTTCTTTAAAGCTATTTGGCCTGTTTCAGGGAATTTGAATATCTGGAGCAATATGATTAAGATGTATTCTGGGATAAGCCGATAGTTCAATTGGGGCGGAGCGATATGCAGGGAAAATGTGATGAGCAGTGGAGCAAAGAAGCTTTTTAATGTCTTTCCCGATTCCGGGAAAAAATACAGGGGCAGGAAAAGGAATTTGCCGACAATGGGTTGCAAAGGACAATGCCTGCAGAGTGAGAATTATCACGGGAAAAAAGCAATAATTAATTATCCCCATAAAAAATAATCACCCTTTCGCAGGGTGATAAGGCGCTGGACAAACCCCGGGAATTTTTCTGGGGTTTGTTTTTTATCCTGGAATTGGCCTGGGGCAGGCTGAGAAACTAAAAATCCTCCTCCCGAATCCGGGCCAGCTGCAAAAGGCTGCGCCCCTGCTGGCGCAGGGAGTTTTCCCGCACCTGAAAATAAATCAGGCCAGCAATTATCCACAGGAGGAATAGAAGGCTGAAAATAACTCCCAGGGGTTGTGAATACAGATCTACCAGCAGGATAATAATTATTATTAATGCCAGCAGTAGACCAATTCCTGCAGAAAAATAAAGCCAGAAAATTGGAAGGCGGAAGGAACTGCTGGCAAAAGCCCGGGGAGCTCGCCTGGGAAGAACAACTGCTGCGCCAATTAAAGGTAAGAAAATAATAATTCCTCCCAGGGAGCCAAGAATAGTAAAGGTTTCCAGGAATTCTTCCCCCAGAACGATAATGGCCAGACTCGAGGCCAGATATATGATGGTCAGAAACCAGTGGGGAGTACCAAAGCGCCTGTTTACCGCCAGGAGAGATGAAGGGAAAAAACCGTCGGCAGTCATTACCAGGAGTGATTTGGTGCCCCACATAAAACTGGCATTAAGGGTAGTAGTTATTGCAACCACTCCTCCCGCAAAAACAAAAAAGTTCAGGCCGCCCCGGCCCATAAAAATTTCTGCGGAGGCAGTAAGGGGCTGTCCGGCACTGATTTCCCAGGGTACAGCCCCTGCAGCAACAAATACTACCAGGAGGTAAAAAACAGTAACCAGGGGAATGGAAAACAAAAAGGCCCGGGGAATGTTCTGCCGGGGATTTTTTATCTCTCCTCCCAGTTCAACGATGGCATTGGCTCCCATGTAGGTAAAGGTTAAAATGCTGGTGGCCAGGGCCAGTCCGTAATACCCCTGGGGCATAAAAGGTTCAAAATTATCCAGGCTGACCGTGGGAAACCCAGACCAGGTAAAATAGAAAAGAGAACTTATTAAGAGCAAAACCAGCCCCCCCTGAATAGCGGTAGCCAGGGATAACCCCAGGATATTAATCAAAAAAATCCCGGTTAAAATGGCCAGGGCTACGGGAACGGTGGGCCAGTCAAAAATGGCCTGCAGGTAGCGGGCAGCGCTGAGGGCATAAAGGGGAAAAGCCCCTAAAAGAGCCCCTGCTATGTAGACCCATATTCCCAGGAAGGCAGCCCTGGGGGAAAAAAGGCGGCTGGAATAACGGTAATTGCCTCCGGTTACCGGCAGGGATGCTCCCAGCATGGCCAGGAGGAGCATCAAAAAGGCGATTGGAATTACAGCCAGGGCATAGGCCAGGATTACTGAAGGGCCGGTAAATTCAATCGCCATTCCGGTTAGAACAAAAATACCGGCTCCAATTGTTTGCCCCACGGCAATGGCAATTAGGCCAGGTAAACCAAGAGTTCTTTTCAGACCAAATTCACTCTTTGAGGACATGGAAGGCCTCTTTCTGGGAAGTAATTATAATAATATTATAATACAATAACGGCCCGAAACAGTCAAAACATTTAAAGGCGGCGGCGGGCGGCCCGGGCATGACCGGCCAGCCCTTCCCAATCAGCCAGGGTAGCTGCCGCCGGGCCAATCTGGCGCAAACCTGTTGCAGTAATCTCCAGGGTAGTGGGTAATTTGACAAAATCCAGGACATTAAGCCCTCCTGCATAACGGGCGGTGGTATTGGTGGGCAGGGTGTGATTTAAACCGCTGGTATAATCTCCAAAAACTTCGCAGGTTTGCTGACCCAGGAATAGCGAGCCAAAATTGAGGAGTTTTTCCTGGAAATAATCCTGATTTTGAACCTGCAGTTCCAGGTGTTCCGGTGCCTTTTTGTTGGCAATTTCTATTGCCTGCTCATTATTTTCCACCAGGATTATAGCTCCGTTGCGATCCAGGCTCTGCCTGGCGATTGCCCCAGTGGGGAGATCCTGCAACTGTTTATTAACATTTTCCTTCACTTTTTTGGCCAGGGCAGAGGAGGTAGTAATAAGGACAGCGATTGCTGCCGGGTCATGTTCGGCCTGGGCCAGGAGATCAGCGGCAATTAATTCCGGATCACCGCTCTGGTCGGCAATAATCATAACTTCAGTGGGCCCCGCCAGGAGATCAATCCCCACCCTTCCCAGTACAATCTTTTTGGCCTGAGTTACATAGCTATTTCCAGGTCCAACAATTTTATCCACCTGGGGTACTGTTTCCGTGCCGTAGGCCAGGGCTCCAATGGCCTGAACTCCGCCCAGGCGGTATATTTCCTGGATACCGATTAAATCTGCAGCCGCAAGGATCGCGGGGTTAATATCTCCGGAGAAAGAAGGGGGTGAGGAAATAATGATTTTTTCAGCTCCAGCCACCTGGGCTGGGACTGCCCCCATCAGCAGGGAAGAAATAAGGGGGAAAGAACCCCCGGGGACATAGACCCCCACCCGGGAAATGGGAATGACCCGCTGCCCAGCTTTGACCCCGGGCGTAATTTCGATCTCAAAATCCTGTATTTGTCCTAACTGTCTGCGGGCAAAAATTCGAATATTATCCGCTGCCAGCCTGCAGGCCTCGAGAAAATCGGGATCGGCCTGCTCCCGGGATTCTTTGATGGTCTGGAGGGGAACTTTCAGGGCAGCAGGACGAACTCCGTCGAATTCTTCAGTATAATCCAGAAGGGCCTGATCTCCCTTCAACTGCACCTGATCCAGAATTTCTTTTACCGTGGCTGCATCACCCTCCTCCTGATAGGAAAAAAAGGAGGGTTCAAGGTCTTTACCGGTAATAATTTTCATTTTCTGTGCCTCCTTTTGAGTTCGGTCAGGACTTCCATCCAATCCACATCCTCCTGGGATAAAAGCACCAGCAGGTGGTATAGTAGATCAGCTGCCTCCCAGGTCAGGTTATCCCGATCGTCAGCCATTATTACTTCTTCACTTTCCTCCCTGATTTTTTCTCGCACTCCGGGTCCATCAAGGCTGGCGGTATAGGATTGGGGAGGAGCATTCTCCAGCCGGCTTTGGATAATATCCTGGAGGAGGGAGGGAGAGAAAGTGCGGGAACCGAAGCAGGAATATTTCTCCTGATGACAGGCTGTTCCTGATTGATCAACTGTAGCCAGTAGCGCATCACCATCGCAATCGGAACGCAGCGAAATTAACTCCTGAAAGTGCCCGGAGGTTTCTCCCTTGGTCCATAACTCCTGGCGGGAGCGGGAAAAATAGCACATTTTATTGGTCTTCAGGGTTTGAAGTAAGGATTCCCGACTGGAATAGGCCAGCATTAAAACCTGGCCATGACGATCCCTGCTTATAGTGGGAATTAAGCCCTGGTCCCAGTTAAGGGTGGCAATAAAGGCTTCTTCCAGGGATATTTTGCCCGAATAAAGGGCCATTCCCAGCTGGATTTTGATTTCCATGCGGGAGAGTTTTTGGATTTGCTCCAGGCTGGAAATACCTCCTGCTGCAGTAATTCTGCCGGGGGCCAGAACAGTAGCCCTGTTAAATAAGTCCATATCTGTTCCAGTCATGGTGCCCTCCCGGTCAATGCAGGTGACCAGAAATTCTGCTGCATATTCTTTTAATTGGGGCAGAACCTGCTCCAGGGTCATTCCCGTGCTCCGGGTCCAGCCGTGGGTTTGAACTTTCCCTTCTCGCACATCAAGGGCAATAACAATCTGTTCGGGTGCAAGGATTTTTCTTAAATCGTTCAAAAACTCTTTATTAATTCCTCCGGCTGAGAAAGCCCTGGTGCCAATGATTATTTTTTCGGCTCCCATTTTGATTAGTTCCCGGGCTCGTTCGGGGGTCCTGATGCCGCCCCCTGCTCTGCAGTGGGCCAGTGGAAAAATCTGGGCCAGAAGCTCATTATTCTGACCCTGATCCAGGGCTGCATCCAGGTCTATTACTGCAACTTCTCCCACACGATTAAAATCCCGGGCCAGCTGCAGGGGGTTGTCGTGTTCCAGGATCTTCTCCCGGCCCTGACGCAATTGAACTGCCCGGCCATCCATCAGGTCAATAGAAGGGATCAGCATCGAACCGGCACCCCCCGGGCGGCGAGGAATTCTTTAATGGCCGGGATTGACGTATCTCCAAAATGAAGGAGGGAAGCTATCAGGACCGCGTCCGCTTTTCCGATTTCAATACCCCGGGCCAGGTGTTCCAGACTTCCTGCTCCCCCGGAAGCAATAACGGGGATGTTGACTGCTTCGGACATTTTTTGCAATAATTCCAGATCATAACCTTCTCGGGTTCCATCGCGATCAATGGAGTTTAAAAGGATCTCTCCTGCTCCCAGGGCTTCCCCTTTTCGGGCCCATTCAACGGCTTTTTCCTGGGTTGGAGTTCTTCCTCCATGACTGTAAGCGTACCAGGAATCGTCGCAAAAAGCTGCATCAATACTCAGAACAATGCACTGGGACCCAAAAAGAGTTGCTCCCCGGGTTAAGAGTTCAGGATCGGCAAGGGCGGCAGTGCATACAGCAACCTTATCGGCCCCTGCTTCAAGAGCCCGGCGCATATCTTCCACCGATCGAATTCCTCCTCCTACAGTCAGGGGGATAAAAATCTCCCGGGCCACTTTCTGCACCAGTTCCAAAACGGTCTGTTCTTCCCGGGGTGAAGCCCCAATATCCAGGAAAGTTAATTCATCGGCTCCTTCTTGATAATAATGCCTGGCCATTTCCACCGGATCGCCGGCTGGTCTTAATTCCTGAAACCGGGTGCCTTTAACCACCCGGTCCCGATCAACGTCCAGGCAGGGAATTATTCTTCTGGTTAACATTGCTACCACCTGCACCTTCTAACCAATTATTTAATAGTTTTAGCCCCAGAGGACCGCTTTTTTCAGGATGAAATTGAACTCCCCAGATATTACCGGATTGGATTACGGTGGGGTAGGAAATATCTCCATAGGCAGTCAACCCCAGGACCCAGTCAGCTCGATTTTTTTCCGGGGGAATATAATAACTATGCAGAAAGTAGAAAAACTGGGGATTGTCAGGTTCTGGAGTCAGAGGACATGCCTTTTGCCACCAGACCTGATTCCAGCCGATCTGGGGAACTCGCCGGACCTGGAAACGTTGTAGCAGTCCCGGGAAATAATCAAACCCCGGGATGTCGGGGGATTCCCTGCTTCCCGAAAACAGGAGCTGTAAGCCCAGGCAAATTCCCAGATAAGGGCGGTTGTTGCCCAGCCAGGTCTGAATTGGGGAAAAGAGCTGCCTCGATTTTAGGGCCTGAATTGCTGCTCCAAAACTACCCACTCCCGGCAGAATTAAACGGTCAACTTGCTTCAGTTGTTCGGGCCGGTTAATCAGCACCGGTTTTTCCTGCAAAAAGCGGAGAGCATTCAGGACTGAATGAAGATTTCCTGCTTCATAGTTCACCACCCCGGTTTTCATATCTAAAGGACCCCCTTGGTACTGGGAAGATGCGATTTACCGGTTAAACTGCTGGCTGCCTGCAGGGCCCGGGCAAAAGCTTTAAAGAGGGCTTCAATCTGATGGTGGTCGCTGCGTCCATACAGGATTCGCAGGTGAATTGCAGCCTGGAGGGAGCGGGACAGGCCTCCAAAAAAATCAAATATCAGATCGCAGGGAAAATCTCCAACCTGTTCTCCCCGGGGAGAAAAGTCACAGTGGAAATATGATCGTCCGGAGAGATCTACTGCGGCCATGGCCAGGGTTTCGTCCATGGGAAAAAAGAAAAAACCTGCTCGCTGTATGCCCTTTTTATTTCCCAGCGCCTTTTGCAAGGCTTCTCCCAGGGCAATTCCCGTATCCTCTACCAGGTGATGGGGATCAACATGGAGGTCTCCCTGGAGAGAAGCTTCCAGGTTCAGACTGCCGTGACAGGCCAGGCATTCCAGCATATGGCTAAAAAAGCCCAGTTCACAATCTATATTGCTCTGCCCGGAACCATCCAGGGTGACTTTAATTTTAATCTCTGTTTCCCTGGTCTTTCTGCTTACAATTCCCGATCGCATTCTAAAACCTCCTCCAGTTCCATAATACTCTCTATTATTCTGTGGGCTCCTGCTTTTTGCAGGGCTTCCCGATCGGAAAGGGTATTTCCCGGGGGCATAAAACCCAGGGGAATTAAACCTGCTCTGCGGGCCGCCTCCATATCATCGGGAGTATCCCCGATATAATAACCGCGGGAACTCCCCATTTTTTCCAGGGCCAGCTCCAGTCCTGCCGGGTCAGGCTTGCCCTTTTCGGGGGGCAGATCATCCATGGTGATTATCGGGGAGAAAAAATCTTTTAATCCCAGGTGCTCCAGGGTAAAAAAAGCTTCGGACCGGGGCCTACCTGTAACAATACCAAGTTTAAATTTCCGGCTTAACTTCCCCAATAATTCGCGATTAATAAGGGGTTTTTCTTTTTGAATTAAACCATTCCAGTCCTGGCCCAGGTAAAACTCCTGGAATTTTTCAATAATCCGGGAGCGGGGAATATCAATTTTTCTCCTTTCAAGCAGGGCTGCCGTTAGATCCCAGTCATTATTAAAACCCCCCGCCCTTTTCGCTGCAGCAATTTCCTCCTGATCCGGTCTCTGTCCGCTGAAAAACTTAACTGTGGCAGCAATGGCCTCTCGGTAAGAAGAACGGACATCGACCAGGACCCCGTCCAGATCAAATAGCAGGACTGATGGAGAGAGAACCTTCTCCAGGGCCTGTAACAACTGTTCATGGTCCTTCCGGGTGCCAATGCTGATCCGCAGGTACTCCTCCAGAGGAGGATAATTTTCCAGGGAGCGGACCCGTATATTTTCCCGGGCCAGGGCCTTTTGTACTGCGGCAGCCCCGGGTCCCACTTTAATCAGGATAAAATTGGTAGCGGTAGTACGGGTCTCAATATGCAGACGAGCCAGGGCTTTTTGTAAAAAGACTTTTTCCTGTTCCACGAACTCTTTTTCTTTTTCAATAAATTCCTGATCAGAGAGAGCCGCCCGGGCGGCAACAACTGCTGGACCACTGAGGGGGTAGGGAGGATTAATCAGGTGCAGTTTTTCAATTATGCTGGTCGACCCAATTATATAGCCCAGGCGCAAACCGGCCAGACCGTAGGCCTTGGAAAAAGTTCGAATCAGGATCAGATTGGGAAACTCTTCCAGCAGAGGGACTGCTGAAACTCCAGAATAGTGGTGGTAGGTTTCATCAATAATAACCGGGGTTTGGGGGAAATTCTGCAGGATCCGGGTAATGGTTTCCAGGGTGATTATTTCCCCGGTAGGGCTGGCGGGATTAACCAGGATAAGGGCTGCGGGGGGTTCAGTTGATTGGGCCAATACCTGATCCAGGGGAAAGGTTAGGTCCGGCCCATACTTAATTTCTCCAGGCCGGGCCTGCCGCAGGTTTAAAAAGAGGCGGTACATGGAATAGGTGGGGGTGGTCAGGACCACATCCTTATTTTTTTCTACCAGTGCCTCCAGAATAACCCGGATGGCTTCATCCCCGCCACAGGTTAAAATGAGATTCTCGGGCCTGACTCCCACCTCATTAGCCAGTTCAAGATAAAGTTCATGATAATCAGGATAGGCAAATAGGGTTTCGGGTTCTAAACGGGAGAGCTCTTCCTTTACCCGGGGTGAAGGACCCCGAGGATTTTCATTCATATCCAGGCAGATCTGTTTAGAACGGGGAGTGGTGGAAACGGGGTAAGGGGATAAATTTTCCAGGGCAGTTCTTACTCGGATCATTTCAAATAACAACCTTTCGAAGTTCATATTCCAGGATATCCGTTGCTCCAAACTTTTTTAGTATTGGAATAATACGGGCAGCTTCATCCCTGGGAACTGCAGCTTTTACCGCAAACCCCTCCTCCCGATGGAGGGTGGAAACAGTAGGAGAGCGCATACAGGGTAGAATTTTGACTACTGTTTCCAGTTGCTCGCGGGGGACATTCATTTCCAGCATTACCCGGGTGCGGGCGTCCAGGATGGACTGAAAAAGGAGCTTTAGCTCTTCAATTTTTTCTTTTTTCCAGGGATCCTCCAGGGCCTGGGGGTTGGCGATAAACCTGGTAGACGAATTCAGGAGGGTAGATACAATTGACAGGTGATTTTCCTTAAGAGTCTGACCGGTGGAGGTGTTATCAATTATCATATCTGCATCTTCGGGTGGGAAAACTTCGGTGGCTCCATAGGTTCGGATCAAAACATAGTCAAAACCCTGTTCCTGCAGGAATTTTTCTGCCAGTAGTTGATACTCTGAAGCGACAACAATTCTTTTCTTTTTTAGTTCTGTCAGGGAAGAATTATAGGGGATCGCCGCTACTATTTGCACTGGATTAAAACCCAGATTGAGTACTTCTTTTACGCCTGCTTCTGTTTCCAGGATCCAGTCCAAACCGGTGAATCCAGCATCATGACTCCCCAGTTCCACCAGAGAGGGAATATTCTGGGGTTTCATAATTTTCACCTCAATGGAACTGTCGCTGACAAAAGGACGATAACCCCGGGTTGAAAGGTTGATCTCAATTCCAGCCTCCTCCAGCAAACGAACGACATTGTCAAAAATTCTTCCCTTGGGCAACATCAGGCGGAGCAGTGACATGGTTAACACCTCTTTTACTTCGCTAATTGGGTAGAGAAATAAAGGATAATACAGGACTTATTATAACAAAAGTTGGAGGCAATTAAAACCCCCTTTTTTTGGTTTTACAAAAAAAATGTTAAATAGAGAGGAGGCAGGGTATCCTTCTGGTTTATTCCACAGAGAAAATACGGAAGAAAAAATGCTCTATGGGGGTTTCAGTTTCCCGAGATCACTATATAGCTCCAGGTTAATTGGGTGCGGAACCGAAGCAGGGAAAATAATGCCTTTGCTGCAAACATGGAACCCGGATCTCCATAAATCAGAGTTTAAAAGGGAGAGGAACTGAATAACGGGCCCCTGGTGGAAAAACGGGGAAGAGGCTCACGGGGTAATAATAAAGAGGAAAAAATGGTTTAATGGGGTTTGGAAAAGGTTCAGGGCTCTTTATCAGGGGAATTATGCCTGGATAGGGGAAAAAAGAAAACTTTTATCCTGTTGCTTTTTTACCTATCCTGTTATAATTAAGATTACAGCTTAAGTATAGGCAAGTTTAATTATTGCTTGGGAGGAGAGCCAATGGCTGGAGAATTAAAAATTGGAAAGCTTAAAATACCTATCCCTGTTATCCAGGGAGGTATGGCAGTCCGCATTTCTACAGCTCCACTGGCTGGAGCGGTGGCTAATGAGGGCGGTGTGGGGATAATAGCCGGTACCGGCATGAGTCTCTCAGAATTAAGAGATGAAATTAGAAAAGCCCGGGAGTTAACCACGGGAATAATAGGAGTCAATGTCCTGTTTGCGGTAAATAAATTTACCCGGCTGATAAAAACAGCCATTGAAGAAAAAGTAGATTTAATTATTTCCGGGGCCGGTATTTCCCGGGACATGTATCGCTGGGGAAGAGAGGGTGGAGTGGATATTGTTCCCGTCGTTTCCACCGGGAGGCTGGCCAGGATGGCCGAAAGATTTGGAGCTGCAGCAGTTATAGTGGAAGGCAATGAAGCGGGGGGACATCTGGGGACAGATCGACCCCTCAGGACTATCCTACCGGAGGTAATATCCACGGTAAATATCCCGGTTATTGCCGCGGGGGGAATAATGGAGGCCATTGATATTAAAGAGATGCTGGAACTGGGAGCGGATGGAGTTCAGATGGGCACCCGTTTTGCAGCCAGCGAGGAATCAAATGCTTCCCCCGAATTTAAGGATTCTTATGTCCGGGCAACCGGTGAGGATATTGGGATAATTTCCAGCCCGGTAGGGCTCCCCGGGCGGGGCATAGTCAATAATTTTGCGCGCAGTATTGCCGGAGGTAACAAGCGGGAAATAGGGCGTTGTTATCAGTGCCTTAAACGCTGCTCCCATCAGTACTGTATTATGGAAGCTTTAAACAATGCTCACCGGGGGGGCAATAGCAGAGCGGCTTTATTCTTTTCCGGGACAGGAGTGGGGCAGATTAAAGAAATACTATCTGTTCAAGAGATTTTTAAGAATTTAAAGACTGCTTTTAAAGCTTAAGCCGGTTTTTTAGCAGGTTGAGTGCAGGTGCAAAACCCTTAAATTGCGGAGTTTTCCTGGGTCCGATTTTCAGCCAGGCACCCTTTTGATAACAGGGAGAGGGGGTAAGAGAAATGAGGATGGGTTATATAGTTTTGATTACAGCCCTGTTTTTATTTTCCCTACCGGGAACAGCTGCAGGGTCGGACCTCCATTCATTATGGGAAAAATCCCTGACAATAATGGAAAAGCACGAGGAAAGTCCCGGGGAATGGCTTTTTATTTCCATTGAACAATATAACCGCCGGGGCAATCTGTCCGAGTCTTCTAAAGAATGGGTTCACTTGGAGGGAGAATTAGAAGAGGATGAGCTTCCCGGAAATTTTAGTCTTAACCCTTTTACCCAGGAGAATATCCAGAACCTGGACATCAGCTTTAAGGGCCGGACCACTTCTGCTGAAAATCTGGAACTGATAAAAATAGGTTTTGTAATAAAACAGGAAGATGGTGATATCCTGGAGGGTACCGCCTGGTTGGAAGAAGAAACCGGGGCCTTGCGAAAAACAACTTTGTCCCCGGGGGATTTGCCCCTGGGGGTTCGTCGGTTTCAAATCCAGATGGAGTATGAATATTTACCGGGAGAGAGCTGGTCTCTGGAGAAAGCCTATTTTGAGTTTAAAGGATCCTGGATTATAGTCCACCGGGATATCAGGGGTTATTTTGAATTTCATGAAGAAAAGGATAGGTAGGGGTTGAAGATTTAATTGCCCGGTGTTTTTCTCAAAAAGAAGGGATCACCGAAAAGCTTGCTCAGAACAACCCCAAAAAGGTTGTGGAGGGTATGAAATGGTAGAAGTAAAAAAAATCTCCGGAGAAGGAGTTCTGCATAAATGCAGCCTGGAGGGCTTTAATTTTCAGGTCGACCCTTATATTGGTTGTGAGCACTTGTGTTCATACTGTTATGGGCTTAATCAGGCCATCTCTGACTGGGAAAAACAAATACTGAGTTATGGGGATATTATCGGTGAATTATCTGGCAAACTTGCGGTTTTCCCCCCACAAACCATATATATGGGCATGAATTGCGACCCCTATCAGCCAGCAGAAAAACATTTTCAAATGACCCGGGATATTTTAATTTTGCTGGGGGGAAGTGGGTTTTCGGTTAGCATTCTTACGAAATCGCCGCTGATTTTAAGGGATTTAGATGTTCTGAGCAGGATGGAGGGGGCTTCAGTGGGGACTTCAATTGCTTTTTCTACAGAAGAAACCCGAAAAAAGTTTGAAAAAAACAGCCCCCCCATTACTGAAAGGCTGGAGATGCTGGCCTCGATGAAAAAAGCTGGCATAAAAACCTATACCCTGATCTGCCCGGTTTTTCCTTTCATCACTGATACCCTGCAGTTGATTGAAAAGGCTGCACCCTGCTCTGATACCATATGGGTTTATCCCCTGCAGATTCAGGGCGAGGAAACCAGTAACTGGCAGAATATAAATCAGATTCTGGAGAACCATTTCCCGGGGATCAGGGCTGAGTTTGAGGAAATTGTGCTTTCTCGCGGACATCCCTACTGGCAAATATTAAAAGAAGAACTGACAGAAATACGGGATAAAAGAAATCTGGATTTACAGATTAAATTGTAAACAGGGGAAGAATTTCAGGGAGCCCGGCTCGTAGCTCCAGGTTTAAAAGTGGATAGTTCCGGGGAAAAAAGGAATCAGCTTTTTGGAGAGAGTGGGAATGGAAAATGATAAAATATAGGAAATATGGTTCCCGACCGTTTCAAATAGCAGTTATTCATGGAGGACCAGGAGCCCCCGGCAGTCTGCAGTCCCTGGCCCTTTTCCTGGAAAAACAGGGCGGGGTTCTGGAACCAATGCAGAGCAAAAACACAATTTCCGGTCAAATTAAGGAATTAAGGGAATTATTACTGGAAGAGGGTACTGTTCCTGCGGTTCTGGTTGGCCATTCCTGGGGCGCCTGGCTGGCATATTTGCTGGCTGCTGATTATCCAGGGCTGTTAAGCCGGCTGATCCTTATCGGCACAGGTCCTTTCCAGGATACTTATTTGCCGGAGCTGGAGGCCGAAAGAGAAAAAAGAATAAGCCCGGCAGAAAAACAAAAACTGGAAAAATTAAAAAATAATATCCACGATCCCGCTTCCTTTCAGAAACTGGGGGAAATAATGTCCCGGATTGATTCCTGGGCGCCGATTCCAGGAGAAAACAGGGCGATTGCCTATCAGCCCTGGATTTTTAATAGCATAATGGAACAGTTGGGGAAAATGCGCTCAGAAGGGTCCTTACTGGATGCAGGCCGAAAAATTAAATGCCCGGTGGTTGTGATTCATGGATTTTATGATCCTCATCCCTTTAAAGGCGTAATTGAGCCCCTGCAGGAGGTAATTAATCAGCTTGATTATTTCCTGCTGGAGAATTGCGGCCATTATCCCTGGCTGGAGAAAGAAGCCCGAACCCGGTTTTGGGCTATAATGGAAAAAGTGCTGCAGGGATAAAGTTGATTTTTTAACTCAATTCAGGGCTATTCAAGCCCGGTTGCAAAGCAGATTTTAACTGGCTGTTTTGTGGAAAAATTGATAGGGGAACAGTTTTTGCGAGCCAGGAAAAATAAGGAACGGTTTCCCGGTCCAGAATAAAAAATAGGCCCCTTCCAAAATTATTGGAAGGGGCTATTATTGCCTTTTATTCTTAAGAAACAGGGCCCCGAAATCAGTTGTTTAGCAAAAAGGTACTTGAGGTGATGTTAAAAAGATGCCTCGATCGGATTGATTGGCCCTGAGTAACCCGGTCCATGAATTTTCTCAGTCAGCAATAACGGTTTCGATGGCCGGGGGGGTTTTCAGGTGTTTTTTTACGGTACAGGTTTCCGCTGCTTTGATGATCGCTTTGCGATATTTATCTGGAAAAGCAGGGGGTAGCTTAATTTCGATCTGGACCCTGTCCACAAGCTTTTTTTCCTGATTTTTGTGAGTCCTGAGGTTTAATTCAATTTCCTCGGTGGGAATACCTCGATCCCGGCAAAACTGCAGAACATAGTAGCCTGCACAGGTTCCAAGTGAAGCCCAGAAAAGATCGAAGGGCGAGGGAGCAGTATCATTACCGCCTGCTTCTGAGGGTTGATCGGTGTGAACCGTAAAACCATTATAGGAGGCGTCAACTTTTTGTCCTCCTGGAAAAGAGATTTCCATATTCATAGCTTTTATCACTCCTGTTGGGTGGACTGAATCCAGTATATCACAAAAACAAATTTCTGGAAATAAAGCCAGAACCGTTATTTCTTTTTAGTTTTCTTTTCCAGCAGGTGTTTTTCCGCCTCTTTAACTATTCGGTCCAGGTCCTCTTCTGTCCCCCGGGGAAGATCTGGAGCTTTAAAATCCCCCAGGATTTGCTGGACTTCCTCATAGGCCCGGTCCAGGACAGCTGGCTGTCCTTGAAAATATATTTCTCTAATAGTTTACCGCTGCACCGAGCAGCGAATTTTATAATTTCTAAAAAAGGTATTAATTCCCTGCAAATTGTTTCAGAAAATTCCGAATCACGGGGCAAGGGTTTTTGAAGTGCAGGTTTTCTGGCTGAAAGGGGGTAAATAATTAACAGGGGAAATTATGCCCCGGGGAGGTGATTATTAAATGTGCGGTCGTTTTTCTCTCACCGTTGACGAATTTTTTATTTTGATTGAAAGATTTGGCATTAAGGGCTCACCTGATATTGAGTACCGCCCCAGTTATAATATTGCCCCGAGCCAGCCCGTATTGATCATAAGAAAGAGGGCAGGAGATTTGCAGGCGGCTTATGTAAAATGGGGTTTGATCCCCGCCTGGGTTAAGGATCTGCAGAAAGCCCCCAGAATTATCAATGCCCGCTCGGAAACTGTAGGGGAAAAGCCATCTTTTCGTTCTGCTTTTCGCCGCCGGCGCTGCTTGATTCCCGCTGATGGGTTTTATGAGTGGAAGAAAGAGGGGCAGAAGAAAATCCCCTTCCGATTTCACCTGCCCCAGGATCAATTATTTGCTTTTGCTGGAATATGGGAAAAGTGGCAGGGGGCGGAGGGAGAAGTGATTGAGACCTCAAGCATTTTAACTGCTGAAGCCAGCCCGGATGTTGCCCCTGTCCATGAGCGGATGCCTCTCATTCTTAAGACGGAACAGGAAAAAATGTGGCTGGCAGAAGAGGCCGAAGAAAAGGATTTAAAAGAATTAATCGCAGCTTTTAAGCCACCCCGTTTAGAAATGTACCGGGTTTCCCAGGCGGTAAATTCACCTCGCAATAATTCCCCCCAACTATTGGAGAAAAAAGATACTCTGTTCTAAATGAATAAAGCCCCGGTAAAAACCGGGGGCTGTTAGTTAATAAATGAAGGGTAAAAAGCGGTAACGCTGGGCTTTCCATTCCAGGTAGCGGGTTCCAATTACTTCTTCCATTAATTCTTCCTCTTCCTGCATTCTTTTATTTAAAGAAGCAAACATTATCACCGCAGAAAAAATCGCGGCAGGATAGTTGGTGAGAAAGAGGGGGATACCGGTAGTGAGGAGAAAAAGGCCCAAATACAGGGGGTGACGCAGATAAGAATAGAGACCTGAACTGACCAGGGCCTGACTTTCTTCAGCCTCAGTTGCCCGGCTGAAATTCAGTCCCAGCATTTTTATGGACCAGTAGCGGCAGATCAGCCCGCTCAGGTAAATCATTAATCCCCCGGTTCTCATGATACTTCCCGCCGTCCCGGAAACAAGCCCTATTCCAGCTCGGCTAAGAGAAATGGATAGAATTATTGACGCCAGGATGGAAAACATAATGATAAAAAATGACCCCTGCCCCTTTTTGTCCTGGGTGGAGGAGGGGAAAAAAATAAATTCAGCCCACCACAGCAGGGTTGCAGCGATAAAAAGGATCATTTGAAAATCCCAGATTAATGGTTCGCGCATGGATCTGCCTCCTTTTATTAACAGAATCAGGTTGGTGTAAAACTGTTCATTTANAGGGCAGGAATTTTTTCCTGCTGGGGGAATTAATTAATAATTAATAATTAATCTTAATAAAAAGCACAGTTAGGGGGNTTGTTTATGAGTAAAGGAAAAGTTGTAGTTGTCGGGGCTGGCCCGGGGGGGGCTTACCAGTGCTATGCTCCTGGCGACAAGAGGTTTTGAGGTGCAGGTTTTCGAAAAGGAACCGGTCCTGGGGGGGCGCAATGCGGCATTGAAACTGGGGGATTATACTTTTGATATTGGACCAACTTTTTTTATGATGAAATTTATTCTGGACCAGATTTTCAAGGAAACAGGCCGGCAGGCTGAAGATTATCTGGATTTCAAACTTCTCGATCCCATGTACCGGCTGCAGTTTGAGGATCGGGAAATATACATATCCAGTGATACCGAGAAAATGCAGGCGGAAATAGATCGGCATTTTCCGGGCAATGAAGGAGCTGTGCAAAACTTTTTAAGCCGTGAAGAAAAGAGACTGAAAAAACTTTTGCCCTGCCTGCAGCGACCATATAGTTCCTGGACTGATCTACTGGCTCCTGAAGTCCTGCAACTTCTGCCGCGCTTGAGTCTGGGTAGATCCCTTTTTGATGTTCTGGGAGACTATTTTTCCGAAGAACAGTTGAAACTCTCCTTTACTTTTCAGGCCAAATACCTGGGGATGTCTCCCTGGGAATGTCCCGGAGCCTTTGCCATTATTCCATTTATTGAACATAATTTTGGTATTTATCATATTCAGGGGGGCTTGAATCAGATATCCGAGATGATGGGGAAAATTGTCCAGGAAGAGGGCGGGCAGATTCATACATCTACTCCGGTCAGCAAGATTATGGTTAAAGAAAAAAGAGCCTGTGGGGTAGAACTGGAGGATGGAACCCGGGTGGAAGCAGACAAGGTTATAATTAATGCGGATTTTGCCCATGCCATGAACGAATTATTTGACCCCGGGGTTTTGAAAAAGTATAACTCTCAGGCCCTGGAGCGCAAGAAATATTCCTGTTCCACCTTTATGCTGTACCTGGGCCTGGATAGGGAATATGATATCAATCATCACAATATTGTTTTTGCCCGGAATTACCGGGAAAATGTTGATGATATTTTCAAGAATTTTAAATTGAGTGAGGATATGTCCATCTATATCCAAAATCCTACTATAACTGATCCCGGTTTAGCCCCTGCAGGCCACTCGGCCCTGTATATCCTGGTTCCAATTGCCAATCGGCAGGCACCGGTGGAATGGAATGAACAACAGGTTAAATATTACCGGGACCTGGTCCTGCAGACGATTAAGGAGAAAACCAGCCTTAAGGATATCGAGGAACATATTGTCCAGGAAAAGGCCATAACCCCTTTAAACTGGGAACAGGATTTCAGTGTTTACCGGGGGGCCACTTTTAACCTGGGTCATAATCTGTCCCAGATGCTCTATTTCCGGCCCCGGAACCGTTTTGAAGAGCTGGATGATTGCTTTCTGGTTGGGGGTGGAACCAATCCCGGCAGCGGCTTACCCACAATCTATGAGTCCGGCCGGATTGCTACCCGCCTGATATGCTCAGATTATAATTTGCCATATGACCTTTAAAGGAGGGAGGGGCTTATTCAGCCCCTTCCTTTAGTTATTTTATCCCGGACCTGCAGTCCCGAAAGGAAGGCCATGGGCATTCCCCCGCCGGGGTTTACGCTGCCCCCGGTAAAAAATAGGTTGCGATATTTGCCGCTGACCTTGGGAGCTTTGAAACCCAGGTTTTTTTTGCGGTCAGAAACCACTCCGTAAATTGCTCCCCGATTGGAAAGATACAGGTTTTGAATATCGGCCGGGGACCACATCAGTTCGGTGACAATATGTTTACGCAGGTCGGTTAACCCCATTTTTTCCAGTTTTTGCAGGACCTTTTCCCGGAGATCCATTAAATCCCCCTGNGAAAAAGGCTGCTCCTGTAGATGGGGAATGTGGGGCAAAATTTTAATCACTTCTCCCCCCTCTGGAGCAGTTGCAGGATTGGTCTGGGTGGGAGCAACCAGGTAAATGGTTGGATCTTCAGGCAGTTTTTTCTCCTGGAAAATAGTGTGGAAGTGTTTTTCGGGATCGGAGGAGAAGAAAAAGTTGTGATGGGCCAGCTCGGGGTACTTGCGATCAACTCCCAGGTGCAGCACCAGCCCCGAACAGGCCGGTTCAAAGCGGTTCAGGCTGCGCATAAAGGCCTCTTCTTCCCCCAGCAATTCCTTATAGGCGGGGATAACCTCCATGTTGGAAACAAATAAATCACCCTTTACGACTTCCCCGTTCTCCAACTCCAGGCAGGTGATGGAACTCCCTTCAGTACGAAGACGACTGACCCGGCTTTCCAGGTGAACTTTGCCTCCCAGTTCCTGGAAAAGCTTCTGCAGGGCCTCACTCAGTTTAAAAAGGCCCCCCCGCACATACCATAACCCGAATTCATGCTGAATAAAGGGTAAAAGGTTCAGAATAGCCGGGGCTGAGTAAGGGGAGGAGCCTACGTACTTGATGAAAAAATTAAAAATATCAATGAGATAGGAGTTGTTTATGTAGCGGTTAACCCCCCGGTTCATGGTGGAGAACAGGTCAAAGCCCCGCAGGGTATCCCAGATTCCGTGAAATCGGATCAACTGGGGAAGGGTATCGATACCCTCCTGGAAATACCCTTTTTCCACCTGTTCATAGAGTTTTTTGGTGTAGGATAAAAATCGGTTCATTTCCTCTGCATCCTTAGAACTCAGGATGCTGTTTTTCTGTACCATTTCTTCGGGGGCAGCATAGAGGTCAATAACCGTGTCATCGGGGAAGAAATTGCGCCACTGCAGTTCCAGCAGTTCAAATTCCACGTAATCCTTAATGTTGCGGCCAGCTTCGGTGAAGGCCTGTTCAAAAATATGGGGCATGGTTAGAATGGAAGGCCCCAGGTCAAAGGAAAAACCATCCTGCTCAGTATAATTGAGCTTACCGCCCAGGTGCTTATTTTTTTCAAAGAGCTCAACTTCATAACCAGAATTCAAAAGGGAGATACCGGCAGCAAGTCCTCCCAGGCCGCCACCAATGATTTTTGCCTGCGGGGTATTCATAACTATTTATCGCCACCTTTTTTTGCCAGAATATAGTAATAGTTCTGATTAAAGCCCGGAAATCCTGCAATTTTTTTTCAAATTAAAGGATTTGTTTACCGGAAATAATTGACAGGGAGAAGCTTTGTTGATATAATTAACTCGGTCAAAAAAAATTAACCGTTGGAGGCAAATCCATGCAGGATGTCCTTTTTTTGACCCGGTTAGAACAGCTGAAAGCTTTAAGTGACCCCCTGCGGATGGCAATATTAGCCCGGCTGATGGAACAACCCTATACCGGGCAGCAGCTGGCCCGAATATTAGAGGTGCCCCGCAGCAAGGTCCATTATCACCTGGGGGAAATGGAAAAGAACGGTATTGTAGAGGTAGTTCGCCGGGAGGAAAAGCAGGGGATTATGCAAAAATTTTACCGGGCAGTAGCCCGCTCTATTGTTCCCAGTTCGGAACTCCTGGGGTTTGTTGATGCACATTCCGTGCGCAGTGTGGGGCTGGAGGTAGTGGAAAAAACCCGGGAGGAAATTCTCCGAGCGCCTCCTGAAGCCCTGGAATTCAAAGAAGGCTCCATCCAGGAACAGACTTCTCTCTTTTACAACTTCCAGGTTCAAATGAAGCCCCGAGAATTTGCGGTTTTATTGGGGGAAATTGAGAAGATCCTGGGTAAGATTGAAAGTCGGGATGGTAGTGGAGAAGAAAGTTTTTTTGTCAGTTTTACCGGGTTTTCCCGGAGCCCGCAATCTCCCCCGGCTCCTTAGTTTTGTTTTTCGATTCTAACCGGGTCTCCCCCGTATAATATGTGGCAGGTGAAAACAGGAGCAAAAAGGAACCCCCTTTTCCTGAAAGCTCCTGTTTTGCCTTTTCGGAAATGACAACTGCAGGAAGATATAATAGGGGCGTTATGATATAATGAAAAACATCACTCCCAGAGGGAGGGGTATCCATGAAAACACTTGGTTTGATTGGCGGCATGAGCTGGGAATCTACCAGCGAATATTACCGCATAATCAATCAGACGGTTAAAGAAAAACTGGGTCCCACCCATTCCTGCCGAAGCGTAATCTATTCGGTGGATTTTGCTGAAATTTCCCGAATGCAGCATCAAAGGGATTGGGAAGGGCTGACAGCGGAAATGGTTGAGATTGCCCGAAGACTGGAGAAAGCAGGAGCAGGGTTAATAATAATCTGCTCCAATACCATGCATATTATGGCTGATGTTGTTGCGGATAAGATTGAAGTGCCCCTTCTGCATATTGTTGATGTAACTGCGGAAGCCATTAAGGAGCAGGGCCTGAAAACAGCTGGCCTTTTGGGAACCAGTTTTACCATGGAGGAGGGCTTTTATAAAGAACGGTTGCGGGACAAACATAATCTGACTACCCTTACTCCATCAGCCCCCGAGCGAGAAACAGTTCACAGGATAATTTATGAGGAATTAATTTCCGGGCAAATTAAGGAACCATCCCGGCAAAAATTCCAGGAAATTATTCAGAACCTGAAAGAGCGGGGAGCAGAGGGAATAATTCTGGGATGTACAGAGATCCCCCTTTTAATCAGGGCCGAGCACAGTAATTTGCCCCTTTTCGATACTACCCTGCTCCATGCCCGGCGGGCAGTTGAAGAAATTTTAAAATAAAAGGAAGTAGCAGGGGAAGGGGTTTTTGCTAATGTTAAAAACAAAGATCAGGAGCATAATCCTGCTGAGCCTGATTCTGATTATGGTTTTGGCTCCTGCTGTACATGCCGCCGAACTGACCCTGGGGATTAAGCGAGGAGCAGGGCTGGGAACCGGGGGAGTGGAAGCAGAACTGGGGGTTAAGGGAAGGATGGCCTTTTTTATTGGCGCAGGCTTTCATCATCACCTGCTCAGCCTTAATTCCGGGCTGAGGTTATATATTAATCCCTCCCGGGATGGGATTTTTGTCAGCTCTTTTCTGGGTCGGGTCACCGATTTTAGTGGAAGCCCAACGGGGGGATATGCCCTGGGGGGTACCGTAGGTTATAGCTGGGAGTTTGCTCCTCCCTGGCGAATTATGTTTGAGGGAGGTGCCCTGCTGGGTTTTGACGGTAGTCGAATACCGACGGTGGGATTTGGAGTTGGGTATCAAATTTTTTAGGGGAGTCGATTTCAGTGCTTTATGAGTTGCAACCAGCCCATTTTGGCAGATGTTCAGAACTGGTTAATCTCCTGGGCCAACTGGAGGTCAGAGCAATTATCGGTGGGAATAATCCGGGGCGGGTTTTTGTAGATAATGAAGAAAACCCATCTACAGGGCTGGTCTGGCTGGGTAACCTGGATGGGTTCTTTTTTATCGGACGGGAGGATAATGAGGAATTCAACCGGGAGGCCCCTCAATTTATCGAACGGGTAATTGGGCCCCAGGCCCGGGACCAGGGAGTAGAATGGTTTGAATGTTTTGGGAACCGACCCCAATGGGATAAAGTAATTAAAAAGATATTTGCCGGAAGAGAGATGGAGACCTGGAAACAAAAAGTATTTTCTCTTACCCCAGAAAAGATGCAGCCTCTAAAAAAACCTGATGGTTATTCGCTGATAAAAATTAATGGGGAGAGTTTTGCTCCGACCCTGGAAAATTATCGGTACTGGCAGGAAAGGATAATTGAATTCTGGGGTGATATATCTTCATTCCTGGAAAAGGGGACTGGCTATGGTGTGCTCCAGGGGGACAAACTGGTTGGGATGTGTTTATCCGGGTTTGTTTGGGAAGGAGTTCACGGGGTTGATATTGAAATCCTGCCTGATTATCAGGGTCAAAAGCTGGGGAGTTTAATTAGCCAGGCCTTCTTGAATGAATGCAGCCGCAGGGGCTGGACTGCTTACTGGGATTGTATGGAACAAAACCGGGCTTCAGAAGCAATTGCTCGGAAAATTGGCCTGCAGGAACAATTTTCCTATCAGGGCTTTGAATTTGAATTAAAGTAGCAAAGGGACAGGAAAGATGATAGATTTATTTTATAAAAACGGGGGGCGATAGCTGGCGGTTAAAGGGAATTTTTCCTGAGGGTGTATTGCTTCAATAAGATTGATTATTATATCCTCTTCCTGGCGGGTTATTACCGGAAATCCATGGTGCCTGTTGCGATACTTTATTGGTCGGCCTTCTTTTTCCCGGGCCCGGATAAAGTCCAGGTGATGCTGGAGACGCTTTAAAATATAATTATTGCCTTCCTGGAGAAAAAGAAAAGCCCGGTCCCTGGCCATTTCCCCCAGGGAGGGTTTGAGGTCCACCCCGGTGCTGTTTCTTTCTGAGGCAATTGCGGCCAGCATAACCGTTCCCGTTCCGGCAAAGGGGTCCAGGACCTGATCGCCTTTGATGGAAAACATGTTTATCAGTCGATAGGCCAGCTCAAAAGGGAAAGCCCCACTGCGCCCATTCCCCTTTTTATTGTTGATGGTTTGCCGGGCCCCTTTTAACTGGGACCAGACATCGGAAAACCATTTATTCCGTTCTTCCCAGAAAAAGGCGCTCTCCCGCCTTTTTTGTTTTTGTTCCGGGCAGTTAAACTGCCGTTTTTCTCCTTTGCGCAGGAGCAGTATGTATTCATGTTCCAGGGTGACATAAGCGCCGGGAGGTAACATGCCGGAGCCCATAAACTTATTGGGGGCATTGGTTTCTTTTCTCCAGATAATTGCCGGAAGAGGGTTCAAGCCCTTTTCCTGGCAGTAACTGAGGATCCGGGCATGATTGGGAAACAGTTGAAAATTGCTGTTAACCGTCCGGGTAGCGTCACCAATATTGATGCAGGCCATTCCCCCGGGTTTTAAGACCCGGCAGATTTCGTCCCAGCAATAGTCTAACTGTCGGTGCATGAGCTCAAAAGCCCTGATTCCTGCTCCCTGCATAAGGGCTTCTTCGACTTCAGGGTCCAGTCCCATGAAAAGTTCGTCCCACATGGCAATCATGGGATAGGGAGGCGAGGTAACAATCAGATCCATACTGTCCCGGGATATCATTTCCAGGTGCCGGGAATCACCGATTATGAAATCATGGCAGGTAGTCATCATTTCCTCCTGGTAGGATCAATTTTCTCAATATTATCAAATTGGAACTGGTAAATCAATGTTAGAACTGAGGAGGGGATAGTGAGTAGGAAAGGGGGGGCAAAACGTGCCAGCAGGCAGGATAAAAGAGGCTTTTATCATCAGCCCGGGAAAACCGGTTAAAAAATAAGCGGGGAAAAAGGAAATTGCCGTTGGAGGAGGAAGAGGTTAGAAGGAGGTGGGGGGTTTTGCTGACCATAAAGTGTGCCCGCTGCAAGAGCAAAGTCATGCAGTATAAAAAAATCGGGCAGGGTCGGGTTTTGCGCTGCTATCTCCCTCGGATCAAACGATTTTTTGCCCGGGTGGAAAAAGGTCAACTTCAGTGTCCGGGCTGTGATAATATTATTGGGAAAAAGAAAACCGGGTTTTTTCAAATGAACCGCAGGGAGTTTACTTATTCCGGGAAAAAAATAAAAAAATAATTGACCTTAGAGTTAAGGCAGGAATCAGAAACCGGGACAGGAAATAATAAGAGATGGATTGTCCCGGAAAAAGAAAGAAACAGGAGGGATAAAATGTCAGTTGAAAAGCTTGCAGTTGACACCATAAGGTTTTTGGCCGTGGATGCCGTGGAGAAGGCGAAATCGGGACACCCCGGACTGCCCATGGGTGGTGCGGCCATAGGTTATACCCTCTGGAGCAGATTTTTAAATCATGATCCCCGGGACCCGGGCTGGCCAGACCGTGACCGCTTTGTTCTCTCTGCTGGCCACGGCTCCATGCTCCTTTACGGTCTGTTACACCTTTTTGGATATGACCTGACCATGGATGATATCAAGGCTTTTCGACAGTGGGGTAGCAAAACCCCCGGTCACCCGGAAGCAGGTATTCCTCCCGGGGTAGAAACCACCACCGGCCCCCTGGGTCAGGGGCTGGGTAATGCAGTGGGAATGGCCATAGCCGAGCAGCGCCTGGCGGGGGAATTCAATCAGCCCGATCTGCAGCTGGTTGATCATTATACCTATGTTTATACCGGAGATGGATGTATGATGGAGGGAATAAGCAGTGAAGCCGCATCACTGGCCGGTCATCTGGGGCTGGGCAAGTTGATCTGTTTGTATGATGATAATGAAATAACCATCGATGGGCCCACCGACCTTACCTTTTCGGAAGAGGTGGGTAAGCGCTTTGAGGCCTTTGGCTGGCAGGTTTTAACGGTAGAAGATGGACAGAATATTGAAGAAATTGCCCGGGCTATTACAGCGGGTAAAGCCCACTCTCAGGCTCCAACCCTGATCAAAGTAAAAACCCGAATTGGTTACGGGAGCCCTTCTAAAGAAGGAAAGGCTGCTGCCCACGGTGCTCCCCTGGGTGAAGAAGAGGTTAAAGCCACCCGGGAAAACCTGGGCTGGCCTGTTGATAAGGAGTTCCATGTTCCTGCGGAGGTAAAGGAGCATTTTCGTTCCCTGCAGGAAAAAGCCATAGAGAAACGCCGAGAATGGGATAAAATATGGTCTCAGTATGAAACAGAATATCCGCAGAAGGCCCGGGAATGGAAAATGTGGCATGATAATCGCCTGCCGGAGGACTTAAAGAAATCTCGTCCCCTTGAATTTACTGAACCTGTGGCTACCCGGGCTGCTTCAGGGGAAATTATGCAGAAAATCTCCGGTTATCTTCCCAACTTTATGGGTGGTTCTGCCGATCTCTATGCTTCCACAAAAACTCATTTAAAAGAAAAGGAAGACTTTACCCGGGATAACCGCAAAGGCAATAATATCTTTTTTGGCGTCAGGGAGCATGCCATGGGAGCAATTGTCAACGGAATGGCTCTTCATGGTGGGCTTCGGCCCTTTGCTTCTACTTTCCTGGTTTTTGCCGATTACATGAAACCCCCCCTGCGCCTGGCTGCCCTTTCCCACCTCCCTGCAATTTTTGTTTTTACTCATGATAGTATTGGAGTGGGGGAAGATGGCCCCACCCATCAACCAATAGAGCAACTGGCCATGTTGCGTTCCATCCCCAATATGTGTGTTTTAAGGCCAGCAGATGGGCGGGAGACTGAAGTTGCCTGGGAAAAAGCCCTGCAGAATCAGCAGGGCCCCACCAGTATTGTTTTGACCCGGCAGAAGCTGCCTCCTCTGGAGGGCTCATCTTCAGAAGCGGGAAGAGGTGCCTATATTGTGGCCGGGGATAAGGACAGTAATCCTGATTTAATTTTAATGGGCAGTGGTTCCGAAGTGCACCTGATTGTGCAGGCCCGGGAACAACTGGTGAAAGAAGGTTACCGGGTTCAGGCGGTGAGCTTCATGAGCTGGGAACTATTTGCTGCTCAGCCCCGGGAATATCAGGAACGAATTCTTCCTCCTGGAGTTAAAAAGCGACTGGCAGTTGAGGCAGCAGCTTCACTGGGGTGGGAACGCTTTGTGGGCCAAGAAGGCCTGGTCTGGGGAATTGATGAATTCGGAGCTTCTGCGCCTGGAGATTTATTAATGGAGAAAAAAGGGTTTTCGGTGGAAAATATTGTTCAGCAGGCCCGAAAACTCCTGAAATAGGTTGCGATTTAAGGACAGGGTTGATTTAATGGGAAGAAAAAACCTTTGCCCTTGGTTCAAAATTGAGGTTGCTTTTGGATTTTCCCGTAGGGCAGAAATTAAGGGGAGATGGTGCGTGGATGGTGGGTAAAGCCGTTTTAATTTTACTTTTAATTTTTTTTACTTCAGGCGGCTTGAGTTTTGCTCAGGAAGAATGGCCCGAAGGCTGGTCCCGGGAAGGGAGTGTTGCTGTATTTGGTGACTATTCTCGGGATTATAGCCTGTTGATTACCGGGAGTGGGGACCGCTTAGTTGCTGGATTTGAGGGAAGCACCGTTCGAAATATCAGGGCAACTTTGCTTCGCAATGGAAATGAGATCTATACTTCCCCTACTTTTTTTAACGCCTTTCAATCGGAATTGGTTGTTGATGAGAGGGGCGGTTATCATCTATTCTGGGTTGAGCGGGAGGGTAGCCTGCAGCGAATTCTCTACACCTATATTGATGGGGATGGAGAAATCCGCCAGGATAGCCTTATTCTCCGGGAGAGCCCGTCGCGGATCGATGGGATGACCGCCGTTGAGAGAGTAGAAGGGGAAATTCACCTGATCTGGTCAGATGTGGAAAGACCGGAGGGTGTTCTGCTGCACATGATTATTGAAGAAGGGCAAATTGTCCAGGACTATCAGGTTCTGGTAAAAGATCCCTTCCGTCCCACCGGAAGTACTTTTGTTTTTGACCGGGAGGGGTACCTCCATTTATTCTGGAGAAAAATTGATGATTGGGAAATGAATTGTTATTATCAGAAATTTACCCCCGAAGGTGAGGCAGCGGGCCCCGCGGACAAGCTGGTTAAGCTGACCAATCTGGATGGAGACCGCCGTCCGGTTATTGATGCTGAACTAAAGGCATTTTGGGATGAGGAGGGGCAGATCTACCTGATTTTTTCCGGGCAGGATCAACAGGCAGGCATGGATAACGGCCATTTTTCGCAGATTGTACTGGAAAAAGGCCGTTCTCCCGGCGAACCCATGCGTATTTCTCCCAGTTTTCAACGCCTGCAGTCCATGGATGCGATTATTACTCCTGAGGCCCTGCACCTGGCCTGGGTTCATTTCCAGGGGAATCGCTATCGGCCATTTTATATGAAAGTTTCCCGGGAAGGGGAAATTCAGTATGGGCCTCAGGTTATGGATCTAACTACTTCTGGAGGTTTGAATCCCCGCCTGGCCCGGGATAATGATTCCATTCACTATTTCTGGCAGAGAACAGGCAGCGAAGTTGGAACTGTTGATATACTGGCCCGCAATGACGGAAATCCCCAGTCTCCTCCCCTGGGTTATGCCCTGGGGCTGGGCAAACGTAATCCCCACCTGGGCTTTTTGTATGTCCTGGGGGTAGGATTTGTTTATGCAGCCCTGTTAACAGTTTTTGCAAAATTCCTGGGCCCGGTCGCGGTTTATTTCATTCTGGCCCTGGCCAATCGTCTGAAATTGATTGGCAATCTGGAAAAATTTCCTGTGCACGGAGCCCTGGTAATTATGGCCGGTTTATTTTTGTTCCAGGATACAGTACTGGACTTTATTCACCTGGAATGGTCTGGCCGTTTCTTCCCCCTGCTGGCAGCTTCACTGGCTTCTGCTTTTGCCCTCCTGATGAAAAAAGGGGAAAAACGATGGTTGAAACTGGATAATACCATGGGCTGGGTTTTCTTCATGGTGCTCTGGTTATACTGGTATACCTTTTTAATCACGGTTCCGAATTTAATTATAACCTCCTGAATGGAGGTTGGGAGTTGATGGTTTTGGCCAAGAAGTCTTTTATTATTGATGGGCACAGTCTCGCTCACCGCTGCTTTTATGCCATGCCTCCCCTCTCTACCCGGGGAAAACCCATGGGTGCAGTTTTTGGGGTGGCCAAAATTCTCCTGAAAATATTGCAGGAGGAAAAACCAGAATTTCTGGGGGTGGCTTTTGATCACCCCAGTCCTACTTTTCGCCACCGGGAGTTTCCGGATTATAAAGCTCAGCGGGAGAAGACCCCAGATGAACTGCGACCTCAGTTTTCAGATATTAAGAAGCTTCTGCAGGTGATGGGTATCCCCATTTATGAGCAGGAAGGATTTGAAGCCGACGATGTCCTGGGCAGCCTGGCTCAAATTCTGAATAACAGGGATTATGAAACCTATATTATTACCGGGGACAAGGATAGCCTGCAACTGGTGGACGATAAGGTTCGGGTCCGCTATACCCTGCGGGGTATAACGGAAACTGTTGACTATACTCCCGAACAGATTGAGGAACAATATGGACTGGATCCCCAACAGCTAATTGATGTAAAAGCTCTGATGGGAGATAGCTCGGATAATATACCCGGGGTTCCGGGTATCGGGGAAAAAACCGCCCTACAGCTGATTAAAAAGTATGATAATGTGGAAAACCTCCTGGACCATAGATCGGAAATTAAAGGCAAAAGAGGGCAGGCCATTGAAGAAAATAAGGATTTTATACTGCTGAACAAGAAACTGGTGACTATTGAAACCGGATTGTCAGTGGAAATAGGAAAAGACCTGAAACAGTACACTGACCCACCCTGGTCAGAGGTTGCGGAGCTTTTTCGCGAATGGCAGTTTTCCAGCCTGCTCAACGCCCTGCCCCTGGGCACAGAAGATCAACCTCCAAAAAAGGAAATCGATTTTCTGGAGATCGATAATGAAGAAGTTTGGGCCCGGGTTAAAGATGATTTTAAACCCCTAAATCCCCTTCCAGTGGCCTGGGTGGTGCAGGGGCAGAGGCCCCTGGAATACAGGCTACAGAAACTGGCGCTGGGTGGCGAGGATCAGGTGCTAATTTTTTCAGGGGAAAGTCTGCCTGAAGATATCCAGGAATTGCTTCAGAGTTCAGAGCAGGATAAAATTGGCCACAATTTTAAATCTGTTTTTAAGTTGATAAATCCGGGAGGGAAGCTATTCGACACTTCCCTGGCCTTTTATCTGCAGGAACCTGGAAGTGCTCCCCCCGAGTTGGGACAGCTGGTGGAAAGAATTTGCGGGGCAAACATAGAGGATGAAACAGATATTTCCGACCTGGCCCGCATGGTTAATTACCTGCCCGAGGTAGGGGAATACCTGGAGGAGCAATTGGAGAAAAACAGCGTCCTGGAAGTTTTTGAAGAAGTTGAAGCCCCCCTTATTCCTGTTCTGGCAGAAATGGAGGCCAATGGAATAAAGATTGATCAGGAATTTCTTAAAAAACTCTCTGCAGAACTGGAGAAAAAGCTCCAGGGTATTAAAGAGAAAGCCTACAGCTATGCGGGGCGGGAGTTTAACCTCAACTCCCCCAAGCAACTGGGGGAGGTCCTGTTTGAGGAACTGGAGCTGCCGGTTTTAAAGAGGACCAAGACCGGTTATGGTACCGGGGCAGATATCCTGGAAAAGCTCCGGGACCAGCATCCCATTATTGAATATATTCTCCATCACCGCCAGCTGTCCAAGCTAAAATCCACCTATGTTGATGCTCTCCCGGCCCTGGTAAATTCCCGGACCGGTCGTCTGCACACCTCATTTCATCAGAATATTACTGCAACCGGTCGTCTCAGCAGTTCCGAGCCCAACCTGCAGAACATCCCCATCCGAACCAGGGAAGGACAGAAAATTCGGCGGGCTTTCGTTGCTGATAAGGGAAATATGCTCCTGGCTGCAGATTATTCCCAGATTGAATTGCGGGTTCTGGCCCATATGGTGGGGGAGGGGGGCCTGAGGCGGGCCTTTTCTGAGGGTCGGGATATTCACACCCAGACTGCCAGTGAGGTTTTTGGGGTGGACCCTGGAGAAGTTGATCCTGAGTTGCGGCGCCGGGCAAAAGTTATTAATTTTGGGCTGGCTTACGGAATGTCTGCTTACGGGCTGTCCCAGGATTTAGATGTTTCCCAGGAGGAGGCCAGGGATTATATCGAACGTTATTTCAACCGCTTTCCCGGGATGAAAGAATATATCGACAGTTGTATTCAAAAAGCCCGGGAGAAGGGATACGTGGAAACCCTGCTCCAGAGAAAAAGATATCTTCCTGATATTAATCACCGGGTACCCCATCGGCGCAACTTTGCCGAAAGAATGGCTATTAACACTCCCATCCAGGGTACTGCAGCTGATATTATGAAAATGGCCATGCTCAAAGTATTTGAAGAGTTGAAGTCCTGGCCAGGAGTACGCATTCTCCTCCAGGTCCATGACGAACTGGTCCTGGAGGTCCCAGAAAAAGAAGCAGAAGAGGTGGGAAAGGTAGTTGCCGAGGCCATGGAAAATGCTTTTGATCTTGCAGTTCCCCTGGAAGTGGATTTGAAAAAAGGTCCCAACTGGATGGATATGACGGCTTTTTAAAAGGGAGGAGAAGCCGGTGCGAAGGTTAACCTGGTTTATTCTGGGCCTGGCCATTCTTTGGGGGACGGGTACCGCAGCCCGAGAGGTGGAATGGCCCGAGGGCTGGTCTGCTGCAGAAACAATAGATCAGTATAGCATTTTCTCCCAGCGTTACGATGTTGACTTTAACCAGCAGCAGGATCAGTTTGTAGTTGCGGGAATTACAGGTTCCCGGGGTGCAATGCACCTGATCCTGGATATATTTGAAGCAGGTATTACCCCCCAAAAAAAGGACCGGCTTCTGGTGCGAGAAGAATCCAGTTTTATTGATTTTCCCCTGGTCTTTATTGATTCTTCTGGTAATTTTCTGTTATTCTGGATGGAGGAAATTAATCGCATCCGCCATATTTATTTCCAAAAAATGGATAGAGATGGAAATTTTCTCGGGGATCGGGTAATTATCCTGGAATCTCCCCGCCGGATCAGCAATATGCGGGGTTTTTTGGACGAAAAGGATCGGGTTCACTTGAACTGGACGGGCCTGGGAGAAACCGGCCTGGAAATCCACTACAGCCGGCTTGGGCCTGGGGGCGAGATTGAGCAGGAACCAATTGCCCTGACTTCTTCCGAGAAGTTTTCGTATCGAGGGCTGATTTTGAGTGATGGAGAAAAATTGCACCTGTTCTGGGTTGAATTGTTCCAGCTTTCTGCTGACTTACAATACCAGCAGTTTAACCTGGAGGGTGATCCCCTGGGTTCAAGCCAGACCATTGCCCATGTATCCCTGGTGGATCGGGCTGGTTTTCCTTTTCTGGAAATATCCATGGACGGGGTGCTGGATGAGAGGGGTGAAATCCATCTGATCTGGAATGCCCAGGGAGATGGTGACGATTTATTTCGTTCTGGTTCGGATATTTTTTACTCTCGGTTTCGGGATGGGAAAATGGTGGTGGAACCACAGAACCTTATTGCTTACTGGGCTGATGCCCATTTTCCCGTAATAGCTATAGCCGGTGATAAAATAAAAATTGCCTGGGAAGATCATCTCCGGGCCCCGGTTAGAATTGCCTATCAATCCTGGGAAAAAAATCAGGAAGGTCCAATAGAGTCTGTTTATCTCAATTACGGGGTCAATTCTGGCTTTTCTCCCCGCATCCTTATTGATGGGGAAGGTTGGGCCCATGTGTTCTGGTATAATTTTTTTCGGGATAGAAATATTATAGAAGTTAAAACAATAAATCACCGTTACCCCGGAAGTCCTTCATTTTGGTACCAGCTGGGTTTGGGGACTGAAAGCCCATTCCAGCGATTGCTTTATGTCCTGGGGTTAAATTTTCTCCTCGCTCTTCTAAACAGTCTTACCCACCTCCATTTTATAATTATTGTGATTTTGATGCTGGCCCTGGCCGGGAATTATCTGGATTTAAAAAAGTTTACCTGGGGAGTTATTTTTACCGGTTTTGCCCTGATTTTTTTATTACAGGAAACGGGCTGGTACTATCAGCCCCTCTACCTGGAAGGGGGATTTGAATTTCTGTCTACAGCCCTGGCCGCTCTGCTGGTATATGTTTTTTTAAGGGCTTTTTCTGACTGGCCGGGGATTAAAGATGCCATGGGGCAATTTATAGTTTTCTGGCTTTTTGTTTACTGGCAGACCTTTTTTTCCTTTATTCCCCATTATATTAATGAGATTATCCCTTGAGGGAGGCCTGGACAATTATGGGTTTCTGGCAGGTTTTAATTCAGAAAAAAAGTATTCTTTTCATTGTATTGACTTTACTGGGTGCAGTTTGTGTTTTTGCCTATATCTATCTGGTAGGTTTGACTGAACCCGCTGAAAGAGGCAGTCTCTGGCTGCCCAAACTGATTATTTTCCTGGTCCTACTATTATCTCTGATTATTCGTTTTCAGGTGGACCGGTTTAAGAATAAATAGGGGAGGGGTTGAAGTTTTGCCCGAACTGCCAGAAGTAGAAACTGTGCTGCAATCATTACTTCCCATTCTTCAGGGAAAAACAGTTAATTCTGTAAAAATCAATCACCCCCAGGTAATAGGGTGGCCAGAGTCGCCCCTGACCTTTGCCCGGGAGTTGACCGGTTTGATTTTCCGGGATGGCCACCGCCGGGGCAAATTTTTAATTTTCCAGATGTCGGGTGAGCGCAGGCTTATTTTTCACCTGCGGATGACCGGTCAGCTTTTTTATCAGGAAGGGTTTGTTTCTCCTGCCCCCCATACCCACCTGATTCTGGTTCTATCTGGAGGTGGGGCAGTTAACTTTAAGGATACCCGGCGTTTTGGGAGAGCATATTTACTGCGACCGGGAGAGGAAAAAGAGGCGGGGAACCTGGAGAGACTTGGTCCAGAACCCCTGGATCCAGATTTTTCCCCAAATGACTTTAAGGATGTTTTAAAAAAAAGGTCCGGCCGGATAAAATCCCTTCTTTTAAATCAATGTTTTCTGGCGGGGCTGGGAAATATTTATGTTGATGAAATACTATTCCGCAGCTCTGTTCACCCGGAAACACCGGCTTCCCGCCTGAGGGAAGAGGAAATGGATCGCCTTTACTGCAACATGCGAACCATTCTCCGGGAGGCGATATCGGGTCGGGGGACCACTTTCCGGGACTATCGCGATGGAACCGGTCAGGCGGGCGATTTTCAGGGGTTACTACAGGTTTATGGCCGGGAAGGTCAGAACTGTCCCCATTGTGCGGAGGAAATCAGAAGAAAAAAAGTAGCGGGAAGAAGTTCTTTTTTCTGTCCTCGCTGTCAGAAGGATGATAGTTATGACCCTGATTCGATTGGAGAATGTAAGTAAATATTTTTCGGGAGAACTTCTTCTGGAAGGAGTTAATCTACAGGTTGAGAACGGTGACCGCCTGGGTTTAATTGGCAGGAATGGTACGGGAAAAACCACTCTCCTGGAAATAATCCGGGGGAATAAAGAAGCTGATCAGGGGGTAATTGAGCGCAATCGCAATATTACTACTGGATTTTTGCCCCAGACCCTGCTGTGGGCCCAGGAAGGTCTGGTTTCTGATTATCTGTGGAAGGCCTTTTCGGAACAGGTGCAGCTTCGAAAACAACTGGAAAAAATTACGGAGGCAATAAGCGAAAAAGCAGATAGTACTCTTCTGGAGAAATATGCCCGACTGCAGGAAAAATTTGAAGAAGCCGGGGGCTATGAATGTGAGAGCAGAATCCGGGGCATCATTAACGGGCTTGGTTTTGCCGAAGAAGCTCTGGACCGGGATCTGAGGAGTTTCAGTGGAGGGGAAAAAACCCGCCTGGCCCTGGCCCGCCTTCTTTTGGAAAAGCCAGACCTTTTACTCCTGGATGAACCAACCAATCACCTGGACCGCAACAATCGGGAGTGGCTGGCCTCTTTTCTCCAGGATTATCCAGGGGCCCTGATTCTGGTTTCTCACGACCGCTATTTTCTGGATCAGGTGGTGCAGGGTATTCTGGAAATTGATTACTGCCACCTTTATAATTATCCAGGCAATTATTCCAGCTTCACCCAGCAGCGGGAATTAAAAGTTAAAACCTGGGCCCGCGAATATGAAAAACAGCAGGAAGAAATTGCAGCCCTGGAAGATTTTATCCGTAGATACAAGGCTGGACAGCGAACTAAAGAAGCCCGGGCCCGGGAAAAGAGACTGGAGCGAATGAAGCGTATTCCTCCACCTCCGCCGCCTCGCAAGAAATTAAAACTTCGTTTTCCCCTGAATCGCATGAGTGGCCAGGAGGTTTTGGAAACCAGTAATCTGGGCTGTGTTAAAGAGGGCCGAAAACTTTTTTCCGGGGTGGAAACCGAGCTCCGGCGCGGGGAGAGAATTGCCTTTCTGGGTCCCAACGGGGCAGGAAAAACAACTTTTCTCAAGTGCCTTCTGGACAGTCATCCCCATCAGGGAATGGTTAAATGGGGGCACGGAGTAGAAACCGGTTATTTTGATCAAGAGGGAGGTTTTTTGCCCAGGGAAAAAACTCTTTTTGAAATTGTGGCCGATTATGGATTGACCCGCCGGCAGGATATAATGGATCATCTTGGTGCTTTTCGATTTGGCGGCGAAGAAGCAGAAAAGCAGGTGAAGATGTTAAGTGGAGGTGAGTTGTCCCGCTTTAATCTGGCCCTACTGGTTTTGCAGGGCGCCAATGTTCTTCTGCTGGATGAGCCCACCAATCACCTGGATCTGGATCTGCAGGAATGGCTGGAAGAGGCCATGGTTGCTTTTAAAGGAACCCTCGTTTTCACCTCCCATGATCGCTATTTTATTGAGCGGGTTGCCACCGGGATCTGGTATTTAAACAGGGGGTTTTTCAAGCAATTTTCGGGTAGTTATGAGGAATTTTTGGATTGGGAACGGGAATTATTGGCTTCCTGGAAAAAGCCTGCCCGGGCAAAAAAAGAAAGGGGCAAAAAAAAGGCGGTTCCCGCCAGAAAAGAAAACGGGAAAAAAAAGAGGCAGCACCTGGAAGAGGAAATATCCCGCCTGGAAAAAATTATAGGGGAATATAATTCGCTCTTTGCTGACCCAGAATTTTTTAAGAGGGACGATGTTGCAGAATTAACTGCTGATTATGAAGAGAAGAAGGAAAAACTGGAAAAGCTAATGGAAGAATGGGAAAAGACCCTGGAAGAATAATCAGGTTAATGAGCAGAGAAAATATGGCTGCAGGGGAGGGATAGCTTGGAAAAAATAGGAATTACGGGAGGCCTGGGCACGGGCAAATCAAAGGTCCTGGAAATTGTTCGAAAATTGGGGAGCCCGGCTATCAGCGCCGATGAAATAGTTCATCAGGAAATGGGAAAAGGCCAGAAGGTTTATGAAGAAATTGTCCACAGTTTCGGGGAAAATATCCTGGGAGAAAACGGTGAAATTGACCGGTCCAGGCTGGCTGAAATCGTTTTCACAGATGAGAAAAAAAGGCAGCAACTGGAAGCACTGGTTCATCCCCGAGTCCGGGAAGTAATATTGGAATTCTTTGACCAACAGGCCCGTAAGGAACCCTCCCCGGCGGCTGTTTTTGTTGAAGTGCCCCTTCTTTATGAGGTGGGCTGGGAAAAACATTTTGACCGGGTATGGGTGGTTTATGCCCCCCGGGAAATGGTCCGCAATCGCCTATTAAAAGCCAATCGCTATTCTCCGGAAGATCTTAATGCCCGTCTTCAGGCCCAGATGTCCCTCCGGGAAAAGGTAAAAAGGGCCGATGTAGTTATTGAGAATAAGGGCAGCCTGCGAGACCTGGAAAAAAGAGTCCGGGAGAGGTGGAGAAGAATTCATGCCAAAAATAGCTCTGATCGCCCACGATAAAAAGAAAAAAGAGATGGTCCAGCTGATAGGCAATTTTCGGGATCGGTTGGAGGGACAGGGCCTTTTTGCAACGGGGAATACCGGAAAGCTTTTGATTGAAGAGCATAATCTGGCCATAAAAACTATGGCTTCAGGCCCTCTGGGCGGGGATCAGCAAATTGGAAGCCTGGTCACTTCTGGAGAAGTAAATGTGGTAATTTTTTTGCGGGATCCTCTAACTGCTCAGCCCCATGAGCCGGATATAACCGCATTAATGAGGGTTTGTGATGTCCATGAAATCCCCCTGGCAACCAATATTACATCCGCAAGAATTATCCTGGATGGGGTACTGTAGATAGATTGAAAAAATGGAAAGAGAGAGGGCAGGTGTAGGGGTAAAATGAAAGCATTTTCCTTCCGGGCGGTATTATTTAATGCTGGAGTGGGTTTTTTGATTATTTTTCTCCTATTTCCTCAGCTGGGGCGGTTATATTACCCCTTTTTATTCCGGGAAGAAATAGAGGAACTGGGGGCAATTTATGACCTTGAACCAGAATTAATTGCTGCCCTGATCCACGTAGAAAGCAAATTTAATACTGCAGCCGAATCGGGCAAAGGCGCCCGAGGGCTCATGCAGATAATGCCTTCTACCGGGGCCTGGGTTGCGGGGGGGCTGGGCATTCTGGATTTTGACCCCGAGGATCTTTTTGATCCCCAGGTCAATTTGCAGATTGGCTGCTGGTACCTGGCCAGTTTACGGGAAGAGTTTTCCAGCATTACAACTGCCCTGGCTGCCTATAATGCGGGGCGGGGTAATGTTAAGGGCTGGCTCAATAATGGCATCTGGGATGGGACCCCGGAAAATAGGGATGATATCCCCTTCCTGGAGACCAGGACTTACTTGAGTAGAATTGAGAGAACTCTGCACAGGTATAGGAGTTTGTACGAATAATTAAATAGCATTTTTTGCTTATTTTTGCAGGAAAAATAAAATGTAAAGCGAATATGAATTTAAATGAGTTAAATATTTTTGCTTTTTTTTATGGGGGTGATAATTGGAGTTTTCTGGAATTAAATGTTTGAATTTATGGGGTGTCATAATTCTTTAAGGAGGAATGCTCAGTGAAAAAAAGTCTGGTTGTGTTTTTTGTGGGGGCATTGGTCCTGGCCATGTCCTTTTCCGTAATCGCCGCCGTGCCCGCCGATTACGTTGAATCTCCCTATCCAGTGGGGAATATTGGGGAAACTCTCTTAAGTTCTCAAATTTCTGACCCAAGAACTTTTAATACCCATATTGCCAAGGAAACCTCTTCTACAGATGTTATTAATCAGTTTTTGACCTCTTTTACCCGCCGTGATCCTCATACTGCCGAGATCATTCCTAATCTGGCTAAGGGATGGGATTTCAGTGATGATGGACTGGAGTGGACTTTTTATCTTCGTGAGGGGGCAAAATGGAGTGATGGAACGCCCATCACTGCCTATGATGCGGAATTCACCTTTGACGTAATTTATGACGAAACTGTTCCCACCAGCTCCCGGGATGTTTTGCAGGTAGCAGGGCAGTATCTGGATTATGAAGTTATTGATGATTACACTTTCCGCCTGTATCTTCCCGAGCCTTTTGCTCCTCTGCTTGCCACCCTGCCCAATATTGTTCCCAAGCATGCCCTTTATGATGCGTGGGAAGCCGGGGACTATAATGAAACCTGGAGTATTAATACTCCACCCTCAGAAATAATCGGTTCAGCTGCCTTTATGCTGGGTGGCTATCGTCCGGGTGAGCGTGTTGTTCTGCTTCGTAATCCCAACTTCTGGCATGTAAATGAGCGGGGAGACGCCCTGCCTTATATTAGCCGCTGGATTATGCAGATTGTTGAAAGTCAGGATGCTGCCAGTCTTGCCTTTGAAGCTGGAGAAACCCATGTAAACAGTGTGCGTCCGGCTGACTATGCGCGTTATCGCATGAATGAGCGTAACTGGAATATGCAGGTGCATAATATGGGCCCAACTTTCAGCACCCTTTTTGTTATCATGAATATGAATCCACGGGGTCCGCACTTTGAAGAAGAGCCCTACAAACTGGAATGGTTCAAAAATCTCCATTTCCGCAGGGCAGTAGCTCATGCTGTGGATAAGTATACCATGGTTGATCAGCTCTATGATGGGCTGGCTACTCCTCAGTGGTCTCCAGTTAGTGCGCCCAATGAATTCTTCCTCAATCCCGATGTCAAGAAATATGAGTATGACCTGGATGCAGCCCGGGAAGAACTGGAAAAGGGTGGCTTTACCTGGGATGCCCAGGGCCGGCTGTTTGATGATGATGGTAATCGGGTCAGCTTTATTCTGACCACCAATGCCGGTGTTGATGTGCGCGAAGGTGCCGGTAACCTGCTACAGGCTGACCTGCAGGAGCTGGGTATGGACGTAACCTTCACCCCGGTTGATTTCAACTACCTGGTCAATCAGCTGACCAGTGAGTTTGAATGGGATATGATGATTATGGGTCTTACCGGTGGCCTCGAACCCCATACCGGCCGCAATGTATGGCATTCTTCGGGTAACCTGCATATGTGGAATCCTTTACAGGATGAGCCCGCTACCGAATGGGAAGCCCGGATAGATGAAATCTTTGACGAAGCTGCAACTGTTCTCGATCCGGATGAGCGCCAGGCTCTCTATTATGAGTGGCAGGAAATTATTGCCGAACAGGTTCCCATTATTTATACCGTTGTTCAGGATAGTCTCCTTGCTATGCGCAACACGGTTAAGAATGCTGATCCTACCATTGTTGGCGGCTGGACTCACAATATAGAAAGTCTCTTTATTGAAAGATAGTTGGAGTAATTAAAATAAGGGGGGAGAGTTTCCTCTTCCCCCTTAATTTTTTATTCTATCTGATCGCTGGGGGAGAGGAGGCCTAGTATGAGGATTTATATAATCCGGCGAATTCTGCAAATGTTTCCCCTGCTTTTGGGTATCAGTATGATGAGCTTTTTTGTACTGAACCTATCGCCGGGGGATTTCCTTGCCCAGATAGAAATGAATCCAGACATCTCGGCAACTTTAATTGCCCAGATGCGGGCAGATTTTGGCCTGGACCAACCGGTGTGGGTTCAGTATTTTTACTGGCTGCGGGAACTATTAAGATTAAATTTTGGCGAATCTTTTGCCTATCGGATTCCTGTGGAACAGTTGATTGGTTTTCGAATAATGAATACCTTCCGGCTGTCCCTGGCCGCAACGGTTTTAACCTGGGTTGTGGCAATTCCAGTGGGGATTCATGCTGCAATTAACCGCTATTCACTGCGGGATAATGTTCTTACCTTTTTCACCTTTTTTGGAATATCCGTACCCAACTTTTTCTTTGGGTTGATTCTTCTATTCCTGATTGCCAGATATGGATTGTTAGGTTTACCCGTGGGGGGTATGACTTCATGGTACCACGAAGAATTATCTTTTATGGCCAGGATGTGGGACTATATTCGTCACCTTATTCCACCGACCATAGTTCTGGCAACTGCAGGAATGGCCGGCCTGATGCGTCAAATGCGAGGGCAGATGATGGATGCAATGAGTCAGGATTATATACGAACTGCACGATCCAAGGGCTTGAATGATCGGGTGGTTATTTATAAACATGCTCTGCGTAATGCCATCAACCCCCTGATTACTATTTTTGGTTTTAGTATCAGTGCTCTTTTGAGTGGAGCTGCAATTACCGAGGTAGTTTTCAGTTATCCAGGTCTGGGGAATATGCTCCTTACTGCAGTAAGGCAAAAAGATCTATATGTCGCCATGGCTGGACTTATGATGGGAAGTGTTCTTCTTATCCTGGGGAATCTTCTGGCAGATATTCTGCTTGCAGTTACCGATCCCCGGATAAGATATAATTAGAGGAAAGGAGGTATAATTGTGCAGCAACCTCCAGCCAATCAGGATTTTGAAAAGCAAAGAAAAAAAATGGAGAGCGAAGAAGATTTTATCCGCTCACCTATAAGGGTAGCCTGGATGCGATTAAAAAGGCACCGCCTGGCTCTTTTTGGGGGAATTGTTCTGGCAATTCTTTATTTCTCTGTTATTTTTGCCCCCCTGTATGCTCCCTATGACCCCTATCAGCAGTTCCGGGGGAAATCATATCACCCTCCTGTTTCCATCCGGGTTCGAGATGAGGATGGGAATTTCCGAATGCCCTTTATCTACAATTACCTCCGTGGCCACCGCTATATGATATATGGATATTTTGATCAGGAGGATCCGGATACTGGTGAGATGACTGAACTTGAGGAGGACCTGGGGACTTTTGATGTTGTTGACCGGGCGGAGGCCCATGGTAAGGCCGAAAAAATTGCGGAGGAAGAAGGAGCAGATGATTTCACCTATTTCCCAATTATGAGGATCTGGGTGGAAGACAGGCAGGAATCACCCCGCTTTCCGTTGAAACTATTTGCAGAGTCGGATAGAGATTTTTCGGTTCTCGGAATTCCTGCCAGTACAAAAATCCTGGGTCTGGGAGAACCCAGCTTTGCAGACCCCTATTCTGAGCGGGAAACCGCACGTATTTTTCTGTACGGTACTGATCAGTTTGGCCGGGATAATTTCAGTAGACTTCTGCACGGAGGTCGGGTCTCCCTGTTTATTGGTATCGTAGCCCTGATGATCAGTACTTTTATTGGAATGATTTTTGGAGGCATTTCCGGGTATTATGGAGGCTGGATTGATAACATGATGATGCGCCTGGCAGAAGTGGTTATGAGTTTCCCGCAATTTTATCTACTCATGGCCCTGGCCGCGGTTTTACCCCTGGACATGACTTCTGCTGCCCGGTTCTTTTTAATCGTTGTGATCCTGGCTTTTGTAGGCTGGGCCGGCCTGGCCCGGGTTATCCGGGGTATGGTTCTATCCATCAGTCAGCAGGACTTTGTCGAGGCTGCACGAGCTCTGGGCGGTAGTGACCTGCGAATTATTATTCGTCATGTTCTTCCCAACACCTACACTTATGTAATTGTAGCTGCAACCCTGGCCCTTCCCGGCTATATTCTGACCGAGGCTGGATTGAGCTTTTTGGGCCTGGGGATACAGCAACCACAGGCCAGCTGGGGGAACATGTTATCAGCGGCCCAGAGCATTAGAGTTTTGACCGAAAATGCCTGGCTACTGGTTCCCGGTTTCTTTATTTTTATTGCTGTTCTGGCGTTCAGTTTCTTGGGTGACGGCATCCGAGATGCTTTTGATCCCAAGACTGATGTATAAAAGAAAGGAGGCTTAACAAAAAGTGGCAAAAGATGTGCAGAACGAGAAGAAATCCAAAGAACTACTCTTAGAGGTCAAAAACCTAAAAACCTACTTTCACACCGAGGACGGCGTGGTTAAAGCTGTTGATGGTGTATCCTTTGAAATTTACAAAGGAGAGGTATTAGGTATTGTTGGAGAATCTGGTTGTGGCAAAAGTGTAACCTCGCTGTCTATTATGCGCCTGGTCCAGGAACCCCCTGGGAAAATCTCTGCCGACACACTTACTTTTGAAGGAGCGGAAATCCTGAAAAAGAGTGAATCTGCTATGAGGAGGATCAGGGGGAATGATATCTCCATGATCTTCCAGGAGCCGATGACCTCGCTGAACCCGGTGTATACTGTTGGAAATCAGATTTCCGAAGCCATTATTCTCCACCAGAAATTGTCCAAGGACAAGGCTATGAAAAATGCGGTCGAAATGCTGCGCAAGGTTGGTATTCCGCTTCCCGAGAAAAGGGTGCATGAATACCCCCACCAGCTTTCCGGTGGTATGCGCCAGCGGGTAATGATCGCCATGGCACTGTCCTGTAACCCTAAACTCTTGATTGCCGACGAACCAACCACCGCACTGGATGTTACCATCCAGGCACAGATCCTGGAGTTAATGGGTTCTTTGCAGCGGGATTTCGATGCAGCCATTATGTTGATCACTCATGACCTGGGAGTAGTTGCTGAGACCGCCGACCGAGTAGTGGTTATGTATGCGGGTAAGGTAGTGGAATATAGTGATGTGAATACGATTTTCCACAATCCTCGCCACCCCTATACCTGGGGTCTTCTGCAGTCCATCCCGCGTCTTGATGAAGAGCGGGAGCGACTCCTGGTAATTGAAGGTGTGGTTCCCAATCCGCTATTCCTGCCGGATGGTTGCAAATTCCACCCTCGCTGTCGTTTTGCTTCTGAGAGATGTTCAGAAGAAGAACCCGAACTGGAAAATATCAATCAAGATCATCAAGTTCGCTGCTGGCATTATGATAAAGTTGCCGAAGCGGATAAAAAGGTTTAATTGGAGGTGAATTCTGGTGGCTAACGAAGAAATCCTACTAGAAGTCAATAATCTCAAGAAATACTTTCCCATAAAGGGTGGAGTTTTCGGCCGGGTTGTTGGCAATGTTAAAGCTGTAGACGGAGTTTCCTTTTATGTAAATAAAGGGGAGACTGTGGGACTTGTTGGTGAATCCGGTTGTGGCAAGACCACGACCGGGAAAGTTGTTCTCCGCCTGGAAGAAGCAACAGAAGGCGAAATTCTTTTTGAGGGTCGCAATGTCCTGGAACTGGGGCGGGAAGAAATGCGCAGCCTGCGCCGGGAAATGCAGATAATTTTCCAGGACCCCTATAGTTCACTGAACCCCCGGATGACCGTTGGCAATATTATCGGGGAAGCCCTGGAAATTCACGGTCTGGCCCGGGGTAAGGCCAAGGAAAAGAAAGTTAAAGAACTTCTGGAAGTTGTTGGGCTTACCGCCCATCACATGCGCCGCTATCCTCACGAGTTTAGCGGTGGGCAGCGTCAGCGGATCGGTGTAGCCCGAGCCCTGGCCGTGGATCCCAAATTGATTGTATGTGATGAACCTGTTTCAGCCCTTGACGTTTCTATTCAGGCCCAGGTTATTAACCTGATGGAGGATTTGCAGAAGGAATTTGACCTGACCTATCTATTTATTGCCCACGACTTGAGTGTGGTCAAGCATATCAGTGACCGGATTGCAGTTATGTATCTGGGGAAAATTGTTGAACTGGCTGATAAAGCGGCACTGTTTAAAAAACCCATTCATCCCTATACCCAGGCTCTTCTCTCCGCCATTCCCATTCCTGATCCAGCAATTAAGAGGGAGAAGATAATTCTGAAGGGTGATGTTCCCAGCCCAGTTAATCCTCCCTCGGGTTGCCGTTTTCACACCCGTTGCCCCTACGTTATGGATATTTGCAAGACAGAGGAACCCGAATTTGTGGACTGGGGAGATCGGCACTTTGCTGCCTGTCACCTGGAAGAAGGTGCTCCCGAAAGAGAAGTTCTTTAAACCAAACTCAAATCAGGATAGAAAAGGAGAGGCCAGCCCTCTCCTTTTTCTTATGGGTGTGCCCGACATATCTATTGAGGATCTCGCCTTTTATGGCAGATTAGGATGATGAAAAGGGCAAGATTGCCCAGGGGCTGGAGGCGCTGTAGGGAGCAGTCTGACGAACTGTAGAGTAGAAGAGGAGCACTGGGAAGGGAGCCCAGTGTGGGAATTTTGGCCTAATGGATGAAACTTATTCGGGAGCAGCTTATGCGGCTCGTAGGCAAGTTATAGGAGAGGGGAAGTCCTCGTTTAGCTCGGGGCTTCTCCACTCAATTTTTTTCGGGTGCTGGCAGGAAATGGCTCCAGAAAAATTATATTACTTGACCCTGACTCCCTGCACTGGTATTATTTAAGTGAATAGGGATTGTTGTAATATTAATCTGTTGATAATCAGGGAAATGGTCCCGCCCGGATAGTTTGCTCGGAATATAGCTTCTCGGAGAGGGGGGCGGATAATGTACGAACCAGATAGAGACCGGGAAAAAGAGGAAAGAGAAGGAAGGGAAGAAGAAGAGGTTAAACCAACCTGGAAGGATTTTCTGGCTATGACCATTGCTGCTTATGAAATTATCCTGGTCCCGATGCTAATAATTTTCGCCGTTCTGGGAGGTGTAATATTCCTTTTTTACCTTATATTTTAATAAGAATAGCAAAAACCCCCGCCTTGCCGGGGGTTTTCACATATGCTGCTGATGGTCGGTTTAATGTGATTGATTTATGGGAAATTAATAGTAATATTGACTCATTAAAATGAGAGTTTTTGCAATTTTGAAATTATATTGGTTTTCCATAACGCATATTTAGATCATAAACCCTGCAAATCCGGAAAAAAGCTCAGTTATTATTTCCAGGCTATTAACCTCAAATTTAATCAGTAGTTTTAGCTCTGACAATTAATTTCTTTTTTCAATTTCCCGGAATTTGCAATGGATTACGTTAATAATTTAGAGGAAAAGATTAAGACGATAATAAATTCATTATTTTGTTGTAGAGAGTTTAGTAGAAGAAGGAAATAGTTGAATAATTAATAAACTGCTGGGTTTGAAGTCCCATGCAGAACTCTCTTTTTGCTTTAACAGGTCTTGATTACAACCCTCGGGCGAGTATTAAAAATTAGCAGAAAAAATTTAAAAATTCGCAAAAATTTTAAGAATTTTGGCTTATAATATAGTAGAGGGGGTGATTATTTTCGATTACGGTAAAATGAAATAACATTTTCAAGTTTAAGGGAAATTGTTCTTGCAATATTTAAACTTAAATAGTTTTTTGCGGTTTTTAGGGCAATTCGGAGGGTAGCTAAACATTGAGAAGAATAGTTTAATCAGCAGCTAATTATTTTGGTCAGACCTGTAGTTTATTGGCGTTTAAAACCGACGAGGAATTAAAATGGGGCTTAAAGTTTGAAGGGCTCATAGGTTACAAGGGGCAGCGCTCTTGCCGTTATTAGGTTCTGGAAAGGAGTTCAAAATTTAAAAAGATGGGAGATAGGGCATGTCAGAAAATATTATCCTGTTACTTGTTGCGGTTGTAGTTGGAGGTGGTTTAATTGCTGGTATCTTATATTTTATTCTCCGTCACATGCGGGGCTCAATTAAATTATCCCTACCCCAGACAGCATTTAACCCGGGAAATAAGATTAGCGGTGAGTTTGATCTTCTCGCAAAAAAACCCATCCAGGGAAATAAACTTATCGTTAGGTTGATTGGGCAACAGGTCACCAGGCACCACCAGAATGGGAAGAGCAGGACGCGCTCCCAGGAGATTTACAGGGATGAAGTTCTTGTTGAAGAGGCTAAGGACTATCCTGCCGGATATACTGGTAAGTATAGCTTTGAAATTAACACCCCGAATACAAATGAAACAGAATTTCTAAATTCTCCTCTTGGTCAAACTCTAAATGCTGCTGTTCGATTGCTCAGTAACCGAAACACACGCCTCCAATGGAGGGTAGAAGCCAGGCTGGATGCCAAAGGTATTGATCTGGTAGCAGCAAAAAAAATTACCCTAAATACCAAATTTATGGGGTAATTTTATGAGTTCCACCGTATTGGAGGTTTGTTGAACACACGCCAGATAAGGCAAAACCTGATAAAGTCAAAGGTCTCAGTTGGAATTGGACAATTAGCGTAATCATGCAGTTGCAGACAATAACCCGGGAGCTGTTTAACTTCTTATTATTTTATCAATTCTATAGATATATAAGGGAATATGGGGCATAAGTTTCCGACTACTACCAATTAAGCCCTTATACAGGCTTATTACCCCAATGGTGGACAATGAAAATTAACCAAACCACCTTGCTTTGAGCTCCTATGTTTGTGGGGAGCTTTTTTCATTTTTGAAAGGAGCCTGCAGAAAACTTCCAGTAACAGTTTGAGTTAAGGATCAATGTCGAAAAAATGAAACCGCAACCACTCATCATTAGGAGAGTTTGCGGCAAAAAAATCAAGAATGGTGCCGAGAGCGGGATTCGAACCCGCACAGGCTCACGCCCACAGCGCCCTCAACGCTGCGTGTCTGCCAATTCCACCATCTCGGCTCTTTTAATATTATAACACATCCAAAAAACCTGTCAATAATTCAACAGATGAATTGCCGGCACTATTCCAGGCAGAAAACATTTTGGAAGGGGAAAGTCAGTACAGAGAATCTCCGAAATTTTTGTTAGTTTTTTCTTTTCTGCTTCAGGAAAAATAAAAATCTAATAGAGGTTGGAACGGGGAGGGATCAGGGAAAAGGAGGGCCATATAATAAAAAACAGGAATAGGAAGCATTACTGAGTAAAAAGGAAAAAAAGACCGTTAAATCGGGGTTTTTTTGCAGGGGAAAAGGTATGTTTGCCGAATTTAAACGTTAATGTTTTTTGCAGGGGGGATAATTTTGGAAAAATGGCGTGATGTACTGGCCCTGCTTGTAATTCTGGGCCTGGTGGCAGCCTCCCTGGGGGCCATATTTTTCCTGCAAAGGGGAATTGATGTGCAGGTTTTTACTCCGGAAAATCGTATTGTGGCCCGAAATATAGGGGCCACTGGTGAAGTGCATTTTTCGGGGGGGGAGAGAGTGTATTCTCCTTTTGCGGGTATAATTGCCGAAGTCCTGGTAAAAAAAGGAGAACTGGTGGAAAAGGGCGATCCCCTTTTTATTTATGATACCGAGGAATGGGAAAGAGAATTAATGCAGTTGAAACTGCGCTTCCAGCAGCTAAAAGAGGAAGAATCTTTTAGGGAAAATCAAATTCGAAGAGAACTTGCTGACCTGGAAGCCAGAAAAATGGACTGGCTTTTGCGGGAAGAAGAACTTCATTATTCTCAGGATATAAGAAAATGGGAAATGGAATGTTTGATCCAGGATCTGGAAAGGGAATTAGATCAGGAGAGAAAAGATCTGGCTGATCTGGAGGATTTTTATCATTCAGAATATGTTACCTGGCGAGAAGTTCAAAAAGCACGGGATCAGGTTACAAACCTGGAGCATGAACTGAAAAGGGCCAGGTTGGACCAGAAACAGGTCCTGGAAGTTGAATTCCCCCTGCAGGAAAAGATTTTAAACAGAGAAGGTTTGCGGATCAGTAACAAAATAGAAGAAACCCGCAAAAAACTGGAAGTTTTCCTGGAAAAAAAAGGCCTGAATTCTGCCCACCAGGAAATGGAACTAATTCAGGGCAGCATTGAACAACTGGAACTGAGGCTGGCGAATAAGGAAGTGATGGCTCCAGAAGAGGGGCTGGTTAACAGCCTGATGCTGGAACAGGGCCAGAGGGTTAATCAAGGATTGCTGGCCCTAGAAATTAATGATCCTGCTGCAATTGAGATTGTTCTGAAGGTCAACTCCCGGGATTTTCACCGACTGGAAAAGGGGCAGGAGGTGGAGGTTTTCCTGGAGGACATTCATCCTCCCCTGAGTGGAAAAATTGAATGGATAGCACCCTGGGCTGAAGAACAATTGGTAGAAACCGGGGTTGTTTTGACGGACCGGCGAGATCTTCTCCGGCCGGGAATGGTCGTAGAAGCACAGATTAATCTGACCGGACGGCGCCTTCTGATACTTCCCCCCCAGGCAGTTTTTGAGCGTGAACTTCAAGATACCAGGATGATAATCAGGGAGGGAGAGGATACTGCCTATTATGTATTTCTGGTGGACAAGGATTCCCGGGAGGTTTATCCCAGTCGGGTGCGTATCGGACAGGAAACTCAGGATTATATTGAAATTGTTTCCGGCCTCAGTGCTTCCAGCAATGTAGTTATCGGGGATACCGAGGCTCTTAACAGGTTGGAAGGCTACCTGACCGAGTGGGAACAGAGGTTGATTGAAGAAATCAGGGTAAATTTTACTGATAATAATTAGGAGCTGTTTTTATGGTTCGCTTTTTCTCGCGCAGGATTCTAACCGTATTATTGCTGATCTGGCTTCTAACTGCAATAATTTTTGCCCTGATTGCTGCTTCTCCCGAAGGGTTGGAGAGAGTTCTTCCTGTTAGTGGATCCGGCCCCTTTGAGCTGGCCCGAGAAAGGAGTATCAATAACCTGGATTCTTCTCCAGCCAGGGAGTATTTTGTCTGGATTGGGGAAATGTTATCCGGGAATCTGGGAACTGTTGGAGGTACTGGCTCAACCGGGTTCCCCCTGATCACCATTCTGGGACAGCGCCTGGCTGTTAGTTTTATACTGATTGGAACCTCACTCATTGTCGCGGTGTCAGCCGGGCTGATAATGGGGGTTTACTCTGCCCTCCGTCCCCACAGTATCCTGAGCAGATTATTGAATTACCTGGGTATACTGGGAGTTTCTATTCCTGATTTTGCCCTGGGAATTCTGTTATTGATAGTATTTGCTGTTCATCTGCAGTGGCTTCCTTCCGGTGGTCAGCAGGGCCTCCTATTTGATGAAACAGGCCTGAGTATGATCCTTGACCGTTTGCGCCATTTAATTCTACCGGTGATAACCCTTGCCGCTGGTTATATTGCCATTTTTTCTGAGCATGTAAAAACAGCCTTATCCCTCACCGTCCGGGAAGACTATATTCGTACCGCTCGTTCCAAGGGACTTTCCGAAAAAGTGGTTATTCTCAAGCATGCCCTGCGCAACAGCATGATTCCCATTCTGGCTTCCCTTTTTTCTTCCCTACCCTTTTTTCTGGGGGGAATAGTGGTGGTAGAACACCTCTTTTCCTGGCCCGGTTTGGGCTCTTTCATTTATCGTAATGTCCTGGACCGAACCGGGGATTTTTACGTGGTATTAATTATAACCGGGCTGATATCCTTTATTACCCTGATGGGGAGTCTCCTGGCTGACTTTTTGTATGCCCTGGTGGATCCCCGGGTGCGCAATCCGGTGGAAAAAACGGATAAAGGAATTCCCCTACTAAATATTTTTATTGTTGCAGGAACTGGCCTGTTCGCAGTTTTCTTTTACTTCTGGATTCTGGAACCCGCTTACAGCTTCCTGGGGTCAGGAATGGTTATTGGGATGGCCTTTGCTGGCTTTCTGACCCTTATTGGCATCTGGGTATTGCCCCGCCGAAAAGAAAAAAAACAACCCAACTCTCCAGGAGGATCCTTGACGACCTGGTCTCAGGCGTTACCTGTTTTTAACTGGAGATTAATTATTGGTTTTTTCCGGGGCCTGGCTCGTCCGGGAGTAATTCTGGGAATTATTATCCTGATCAGTATAATGGGAGGTTATTTCTATACTCAGAGCGAGGGTTTAATGCGGGTGAGTGATATGCCTGTAGACCTGGAAAATCGTCTTGCGCCCCCTTCCCTGGAAAATATTTTAGGAACTGATCGAATTGGGAGGCCAGTTTTAACTGCGGTTTTAATTAATGCTGGTAATACTATGAGCCTTGTTTTTTATATAACACTTATTGGTCTTCTGGGAGGAACTGTTCTGGGGGTCCTTTCCGGTTATCTGCAGGGTCTTTTTGACCGCTCCCTGATGGCCATATTTGATCTGCTGTCCTCAATCCCCAGTTTTTTCTTTGTGTTTTTGATTATGGGGGCCATTGGTCAGGAGGAGAACATAATAATAATGGCTGCTGCGGTGGTAGGTTTGATAGAGCTAACCCGGGTTATCCGGGCCCGGATGCTTTCCATTAAAGAATTCCAGTTTGTGGAGGCTGCCCGCTCCCTGGGTAATTCTGACCTGCAGATTCTGGCCCGCCATCTTCTTCGCAATGTTTTTCCCCTGATCTGGGGACAGGGTTTGATTCTTTTTGGCCGTAATATGGTTTTATTATCTTCTCTGGGGTATTTGCGGATAATACCTTCTACTACCTGGGGTTCAATGGCCGGTGATGCCGTGCGGTCTTCCCTTTATGATTGGTGGGTCAGCCTGGGGCCCATCATTATGATTATCCTGGTAGTTTTTGCGGTAAATATTATCGGGAAGGGGGTGCTGGGGAACATTGATCCCCTTAAGAAATAATCGGGCCCTGCGCCTGGGACTACTATTTTTGATCCTCCTCGGGGTGGGAACGCATTTTTTGCTGCTTCCGGATCAGGCCGGGGAAGAAAAATCCATATTGCATTCTCCCCGGCACTTAATTACCCATATTCAGGCAGGTAATTACCCTCCTGCTTTTTTGTTAGAGGAAGAAGGGATTATCCATTTTCTGGGCCGGGAACAGGGGCATATATTGCAGTACATCAGGCTGGAAGATTATTTCACTCCTTCCCTCCAGGAAAAAATCAAATTTTCCAGGGATATTACTCTTGAATATGTTCTCCCTCTGG
>SL_8KL_010_SEDDRAFT_10000083_pt1 | contig 71227 bp, 71 predicted proteins | sample SodLakKL_010_SED_4_FD_11160 | JGI IMG/M metagenome (IMG submission 11160)
TGCNTACTCTACCTCCACCTATTATAACGACGTACATGACTATACCGATTACTTCAATACTCTCTACTATTTTAGCGTTTTCCATATTTAAGGTATTTAAACCTTTTATATGCTTAGAAGAACACATAGGAACGTCCAGTATTACGCATATACATCTACTTGAATTGATCTATAGGGTCTCATAGGCAAAATTTCAGGGGAAAAGTTATTTTACTATCACCATAAATATGCGGATGTATGCGGACTTTTAGTGGACCATTCCTTACAGACAACGGCTTTGTACAGGCCAAGATAGATGTTGAGGGAGGAGAGATCAGAAACTTTACTGAAGGGGAAGAGGATGGAAAGGATGCTATAATCATACCGGCCTTCTGTGACTCTCATACACATATTGCAGATTACGTTGTTGATGAACCTCCTACTGGTTCTATCGAAGAGATAGTTGGTCCTGGAGGATTGAAAGAGAAAGAACTCTCATCTGCATCCGAGCATGCTTTGATATCCTCCATGAGGAGTTTCATAAAAGAGATGATCTCTTACGGCGTTAGTCACTTTTTAGATTTTAGAGAAGAGGGCATAGAAGGCATCAGAACGTTAAAAAAAGCTATCGACCCATGGAGTGATGAAATCCATCCGATGATAATGGGTCGTCCTAAAGAAAGAAAATACGATGATCAAGAACTCGATCAGATACTCAAGATGTCTGACGGTATCGGTTTAAGCGCCTATAGAGATTGGGATGAATCTCATCTTAAGAAAGTCTGTGAGAAAGTAAGGGATGATAACAAACCTTTAGCTTTACACTGTTCTGAAGATGTTAGGGAACATATCGAGAAAGTTTTAGACCTCGATGTTCATCATCTAGTACATATGATCGAGACTAAAAGGTCAGATCTAGAGAGATGTGCAGAGGAGAACGTTCCTATAGTCATCTGTCCAAGGTCTAATATGTTCTTCGGAAAAATGCCTGATATCCCCAGCATGATAGATAGTGGTATAACTCTATCTCTAGGGACGGACAATGCCATGTTGACCAATGGCAATATGTTCAGAGAGATGGAGACCGCTTATAGGATCGGTAGGATGAAGGGGGAGATATCGCCTCTCGAAATTCTAATGATGAGTACTTGGAACCCTAGAAAAACATTATTGCCCGATTCTCTCAAAAATAAGAGAGACAAATTCAATATATTGAAATATAGAGAGGGTGATCCTGCTTATAATATAGTTATAAATTCGTCTCCTAAAGACATAATCGAAACTGTGTGGTGGAAAGATGGAGGAATATAATAGGATCATAATACCTACGGACGGTTCAGAGGAGAACGAGAAGGTAATAAACGAAGGTCTGTCACTAGCTAGGATGTTGGGGTCGAAGGTCAAAGTTTTATTTGTAGTAGATACTGGAAGTCTCTCTGGTCTACCTCCTGATGATGTGATCACGACGTTAGAAAGCCAGATCGAGGCCAAGGCTAATGAGATCCTCAATGATATCGAGGAGAGAGCAGATGAATGGGGTATACCTTTTGAAAAGAGCATACAGAAAGGAGCTCCTTCTGACATAATCGTTTCTGAAGCTAAGGAAAATGATCTTATAGTCATGGGACATCATAATCGCTCCGGACTTTCCCGCCTAATAACCGGTAGTACAGCACAAAAAGTTATTAGGAAGGCGGAATGTCCTGTAATGGTAATTAGATTGGAGGAAGATCAATCATGAAAGAAGAGAAAAAAGTCAAAGACCTTATGACCGAGGACCCTATCACGGCAGAACTTCCCGGAAACAGGGTAGACGTTATAAACAAGATGATCGAACATCAGTTGACAGGTATGCCAGTTGTGAAAGAAGGCGAACTTAAAGGATTGATCACGAGGATCGACTTTTTCAAAAATCCAGGAGAGGACCAGTTAGCCTTGATATACAGAAAAGATCAGCCGATCATATCTCAAGACGCCGAGATAGAAGAGGCCACGAGGATATTCCTCGAAAACGATACACACTATTTACCAGTAAAAGATAAAAATGATTCCTGTGTCGGTATACTCACGACTGCTGACATATTGCCACACATATCTGAAAAAGATATACAGACTCCAATAGGGGAAGTGATAGGGAGGGATTGTGTACCTCTCTACGAAAAAACACCCATAAAAGTGGCTTTACAGACGATGTCATTGACAGGGATTTACGCGTTCCCAGTAGTTGATGAAGAAACAGTTCTTACTGGCATCATCACAGATAGGGATCTTTTCGATATAAGTGAGATAGACGGTCAGATAGAGAAGTCAGACCTCGGTCTAGAGGAAGACGAAGAAAGCTGGTCTTGGCAGGGGTTGAAGAATGTTATGAAGTTGTACTATGAAGAATCAAGGATCGATCTTCCAGAGATATGCGTAGATGATGCTATGGTTGAGGATCCACTGACAGTTTACAATCAGACCTCAGTCTCTGAAGCTGCGCATATGATGGAAGAAAACGATTTCGGTCAGTTACCAGTAGTCGATGAGATGGGAAGTCTAGAGGCTATGCTTTACGAGCTAGACCTGATCGAAACCCTGCTCTGAGGTCGGTTAGATGACGGGAAAAGACGATCTTCTTTCGATTTGTAAGAGAAGAGGATTTCTCTGGCGTTCTGCAGAGATCTATGGAGGAGAAGCCGGCTTCTACGATTATGGCCATCTAGGTGCCAAGCTGCTCGATAGCTGGAAGCGGAAATGGAAGGAATTTTTTCTAGGCCTTGATGAGAACTACCATATGATATACACCAACAATATAATGCCTCACAGTGTGATGGAAGCTTCTGGTCATGTAGATCATTTTTCAGACCTCATGATCGAATGCAAAAGTTGTGAATCTTATTTCCGGGGAGATCACCTGATCGAAGAAGAGACAGGGGAAAATGCGGAATGGATGGGAAAGGAAGATATGAAGGAAAGCATAGAAGAACTAGATCTCTCCTGTCCAGACTGCGGCGGCGAGTTCTCTGAGCCTAAAGATTTCAACATGATGTTCGACGTCTCGTTGGGACCGACAGGCCAAAAGAAAGGTTTCCTAAGACCGGAGACCGCTCAGGGAACTTATATCAATTTTAGAAGAGAATATAGAGCGCTACGAAAACAGATGCCTATGGGTCTCGCCACTATAGGATCCGCTTTTCGAAATGAGATATCTCCTAGACAGATAGTCTTCAGGAAGAGAGAGTTCCTACAGGCAGAACTCCAGATATTCTTTGTTCCTGAGATCCATGAGGAAAAGTTCGAGAGAAAATATAAAAACATCCAAGATAAGAAAGTGAAGATCAAAAGAGAGGACTGGGATGAATCTAGAGAGGTAAGATTGAAAGATATAGATAACCTTCCTCCTTTTTATCTCTACCACCTTGGCAAGATGTATGAATTCTACAAAGGTGTGATGGAACTCCCCTCCAAAGAGATCAGATTCAGAGAACTCTCTGAAGATGAGAGAGCTTTCTACAACAAAATACATTTCGATCTGGAAGTAGATTTTGAAACCTTGAACGGATGGAAGGAAGTTTCTGGTCTTCATTATAGGTCCGACTATGATCTTAAACAACATCAGGAGAACTCGAATCAAAGTCTATCCGTTTCTACAGATGACGGTAAAAAGATCCCTCACGTTATCGAATTGAGTTTCGGTATCGACAGGAATCTATGGTCTTTACTCGACAAAGGATACAATGACAAAGAAAGGACTTGGTTAGACCTTCCTAATGAGCTAGCTGCTAGACAAGTAGCAGTTTTTCCACTGGTCAGAAAAGATGGTCTGCCTGAAAAATCTAGAGAGGTCTTCGAGAAGCTCAGGTCAGACTTTAGAGTTACCTGGGAAAAGAGCGGTTCGATAGGAAAGAGATATGCAAGGAATGATGAAATAGGGACTCGTTATTGTATAACCGTAGATTACGATACGCTGGAGGAAGATTCTGTTACTATAAGAGATATAGAGACGACGGAACAGATAAGGGTCGAGATAAAGAAGTTAAATGATATCTTGAATGAACTTATCCAGGGCCGGAAAAAATTCAATGATTATTTAGAACAAGAAAATTAAGAAGACTCCTCTTCTTTTATAGCTTCCAGCTTACTGATCACGTTCCAGATAAGAGTTCTTCCGTGCAAAGGTATATTTGGGTCATCTGCTAAGTCTTGCAGTTTGAAGATCGAGGACGCTATTCTGACATCTAGTTCATCGTTAGATTCAAGAAGTAACTCTTCGCATTCCTCAGCACCTTCTCTAATATTTCTTGGGATAGAATTGTCCTCTTTTATCTCGTCGATCATTTCACATACATCTTTCAGTTTTTCGTTCACATCAGCCATTGTCTCCACCTCTATAATCTCAAATTGAACCTAGTATCTGTTCTATGTATCAAGGCATCACGGGATAAAGCAAACCCTCAAAGGGCTTGTACCTATAACGGTAGGTATGTAATAAATAAATCTTTTGTCCTAACGCACTTGAGTCGTTCGAACCATAAAATAACTATGATTAAAAACCTTCGGTCAGTAGAAGAGAAAAGAGGGGGAAATACCCCCTTAGCGAACCCCGCTTATTCTCCGACCTGTTATAATCGGAGGAGATCTTAGGATGCCCCGAACATCCCAGATGAATCCGAGATTGTTTCATTCATCGTAATGCGTATCGCAGCCTAATTTATGATAGACTTCTTTCCAACTATAGTGAGCGTCATCTTCTTTCATGCTCATCATCAAAGGAAAAGTCTTCCATATATAAAAGGATGAAATAAAGGGAGGGGTAAGTGAAAGTGACTTTTTTTAAACTGAGGATCAAGTGATCTCGTTTTCCTCCATATGAAGCGCGTTTTTGAACCAAACTTCTTGCTGATTGAACGGTACCTGTATCCCATTTTCCTCTAGTTCCTTCTTTATCTTCCAAAGGAGCTCCATCCTAAGAGGGAACCATTCTGTAGAGGGAGCCCAAACCCTCACTTTCAACTCTACAGCGCTGCTGCCCAAACTTTCAACGAAAACTTGTGGTTCTGGATTCTTTAAAGCCATCGGATGCTCTTCTATCAGTTCCTTAATAATCTCCATAGCTTCATCGGCATCGTCTTTGTACCTTATGCCGACATCGTATTCGAACCTTCTAGCAATGTTTTCAAGATAGTTGATTATATTTCCGGTGAATACTTTTTCATTCGGCACCCTCACATATACCCCTTCGAATGTACGCATAGTTGTCGATACTATCTTGATTTCTTCGACCACACCTAGGATACCGTCTTCACCCCCCAATTTCACTACGTCGTCCACTCTAAACGGTCTCTCAAAGGTCAAAAAGATACCTGAGATAAGATTGGTCACTATACTTTGGCTTGCAAACCCGATTATTATTCCTAATATGCCTCCCGCGACGAGAAAACCGGAGATACGGAATTCCAATATGGGCAAAACGATCAAAAATCCAACCAGCAGAAACAAAAAATACACGAATTTAGAGATGGTGTTCAAACGGTCTTTCGAGACCCTGTCTTTCAGTGAGTGTCTGATTTTAAGAGAGATAGCTTTTCCTATTATGACCGCAATAAAAAGGATGATAATACTTACCAAGAGATCTGATAAAGTGACACCACCATAAAGGACTCTATCGAGCATCAGATACCACTCTCCATGACGAATTTGGTTCCGCCTTTTATTGGGCTTTTTTTCTTTCTATATATTTCTCTAGCTTTGATCATATCCTCTTCTATCGGCTTATTGAAGAAACCGGTCTCTGAAAGATCCTCCTCTTTTATGGACAACGCCCCTTTCATACCGACCTTTTCCTCGTCATAATAGATCTTCATACCATAGGCGTCGAATACCACCTTTGTTACTTCTTTCCATTCTTTAGTCCGGTTCACTATAGTCAAGGCCATTATACCCTCGACCAAGGGATCAAGGTCTTCCGGAATGGTAGTATCTTGCTTGGTAGACCAGTACTTGCATATGGTGCCTGTCTTGACGTCCCCATACAGTGTGTATTTCTGTTTTGCCAAGGTGAATAGGTCCAGTGGTTTCTCTGGCGATTCTCCTTCTAAGAATACAGCAATTTCGATCGGAAAAGTGGCGAATATCTCCTTCTTCATACCTGAATCTATCACTATCGGATTTTCGAATTCTATAAGAAGTGAAGATGTAATCTCTTTTGGTAGATTCAATGGTTCAACAGGTTGAAATGTCATCTTATTATCTTGGGATATCACGGGTTTTTCCACGACATCATCATCTAATTCTCTGGTGTAATTCATCTGCTGATCTTCTTCTTTTACCTTTAGAATTATTTTATCTTCAATAAATTCAAACGGGGGTGTATGGATCCCGTAGATTTCAGTCATGATATGTAAATAGGATAAATGTTTATAGATATTTTAACTTTGGGCGTGAGAAAGTTAATTAGGAGATAAAATGTACCTAGGTATAGATCTTTCTGGAAAGGAGGAGAATGAAACTGGGACCTGTGTTTTAGATGGAGACATTACTGCACGAACTGTGTTCAAAAACGAAACGATAATAAGACAAGCAAGAAAAGCATCTGTTGTGGCTATAGATGCGCCTTTGACTGAATGTGAAAAAGCTTTCAGAACGGCTGAGAGAGAACTGATGGAAGAATTCGGACCATTGTTACCTTTGAATACTCCAGGCATGAAAAAACTGTCGCGGAGAGCAAGACGGATCAAAGATTTCCTCCAGGAAGAATGTGAAATCATAGAAACTTACCCTCGGGCCGTAGAAAAGGTCCTAGATATCGATAAAACGATAGATGACTTCAGAAACGAACATGAATTTGATGCTTATCTTTGTGCACTGACCGCAAAGAAATACTCGGAAGGCAAATACAAGAAATATGGTGAGAGATTTAAATCTATAATCTTACCTGCTAAGACCTGAATCTTAAAATGGTTTTAAATAGGCGGATATCGATTAATGATGGAGGCGGAATACGATCATGAAATATAGAAATCACAATAGTTTAAAGATATCTGAAGTGAGTATGGGCTGCTATGCACTCAGTGGATCATATGGGTCAGTTGATCCGGAAAAATACAAGGCAGTATTGAATCATGCTCTAGACCTAGGGATAAATATGTTCGATACAGCCGCAACTTATGGAGAAGAGGCAGAAAGAATACTAGGAGAGGTAGTAAAACCGGTCAGGGAAGATGTGATTGTATCAACTAAGATTGGAATGAGCGAAGATGGAAAACCTTCTCTTGCTTATGATGATGTAAAAAATGCATGTGAAGGAAGCTTACAGAGGCTAAACACAGAATATATAGATATCTATCTCGTCCATTTCGATGATCCAAAAACGCCGGTTAAAGAGACCGTAGAGGCATTAGACGATTTGAAAGATGAGGGCAAGATAAAACACTACGGGATCAGCCATCTCCCTTCTAAAAGAGTTAAGGAGTACCTGCAAGAAGGCGATGTCTCCTTCTGCCTGATGGAGTTGAGTGCTGCAGCTAGACAAAGCCAAAAAGAGCTGTTACCTCTCTGTAATGAATTCGGAGCGAAAGCGATAGCTTTCAGCGTTACTGGAAGAGGGATTCTTACTGGGGAGATAGATGAAGATACTAGATTCGAACCGGGTGACATAAGAAATATGGATCCCCTTTTTAAAAAAGAAAGATTTAGGTCGGCTCTCCGGATATCAGAAAAGCTAGAGGGGATCGGTGAAAAATACGATAAGACGTCAACGGAGGTAGCGGTAAATTGGGTCATTTCTCAGAAAGGCGTGATAAGTGCACTCACCGGAACTTCCTCCAAAGAACATCTAGAAGAGAACGTAAAAGCGTCCGGATGGAGTCTGAAAGAAGAAGATTTGAGGAAAATAGAATCTTATTTAGAGAAGGAAGATGAGATACTAGACCAAAAGGAACCCGAGATAATAGATGAGATCATAGAAGGCCCTCTCTCTGAAGAGATCAGCCAGGCCTTTAATGATCTAGTGTATGTGATCGAAGTCGCGATGGAGAGAGAAATGGCGGAGGAAAAGGATGTATTTCCTATTTTTCACCAGCTCATCGTAAAGAAGAAAGGGGAGGAAAAGCTAAGCCATGATCAAATTGAGAAAATAAGGAGAGAGGTAAAAAACATCCTTAAGTAAATAATCAGAGTGATAGGTTCTTCATTCTTCTATCAACTCTCGATCGATCTCCTCGACCGGTATGAGCACTTCTAGCTCCGACTCTTCTATATTCTCTACACCTCTGAATTTATCCTCGTGAAAGCACTGTACGTGGAACAACTGATCTTCGAAAGATCTCAGCCAGTAATCAGATTCTGGGAACCATTCTTGAAGTAGGTACTCTTCCCAACCCTCGATCTCTTCCCCTTGGAGGACAAAAGATATGTATTTACCCCCTGGGAGTACTTTCCCTACCAGTGGTAAGGGTATGCTTTCAAGGTCTTCGAATTCAAGCCCTACAAATACGTCCATCCGGCCGCTTTCTTCCAGTTCCTGCTCGTTCCATACTTGAACTTCATACGAAAGTTTAGGGTTTATAACACTCTCTTCGATAGAATCCCACTTGTTCATACAAAATTCGGATAATTTTCTCCAAAGATCCTCGACTCTTTCTTCGAAAGCGACACCGTTCTCTGTTATCGAGCCGTGATAGTTCAAACCCGCTATTCTTATCTTCTCTTTTTCTACAATTTCGTAATCCATATCGCTTTAAATGATTAGACGATTTGATATAATTGTTTGGGTGGGTTTATATTCCTCTTATTATTTACCAAAACATTTAATTGAGGCTTGATTGTTCATCCGAAACAGTAAAATTAACTAGGAGGATTATAATGGAACTTGAAGAAGTCTCAGATATTTGCGAATCACTTATAGACGAAGTTAGTAAAGCTATCGTAGGAAAAAGGTCAGTTCTTGAGAAGACCCTTCTTGGGATCCTGGCTAACGGTAACATACTTTTCGAAGATTATCCTGGCCTGGCGAAGACTCTCCTATCTAATTGTTTTGCTAGAACATTGGGATGTGATTTCAAGAGGATTCAATTTACACCAGACTTGCTCCCTGCTGATATAACCGGTTCGTTCATATACGATAAGAATACAGGGGACTTCAAGATGAGAAAAGGTCCGATATTCACCAATATTCTTTTGGCTGATGAGGTCAACAGAGCGCCGCCTAAAACTCAGGCAGCTCTTCTAGAAGCGATGCAGGAAAAACAGACCACCATAGAAGGAGAAACCCACACTTTGGATGATCCTTTCATCGTTATCGCGACTCAGAATCCGATAGAATACGAAGGTACTTATCCACTACCCGAAGCTCAGGTCGACAGGTTCTTACTGCGTTTAGATGTAGGTTACCCTTCTGCCTCTGATGAAGTAGAGATATTGAAGCGGAGGAAGGACAGGAAAACAGATGATGTAGAGATAGACAGGATAACAGATCCACAAACACTGATAGATATGCAGAACAAGATCGAAGACGTGCATCTGGATGACGATATCAAGAAGTATATAGTAAATATAGTGCAGAAGACCAGAAAGAACAAAGACGTTGAAGTCGGTTCTAGCCCGAGAGGTAGTCTGGCATTGATGAAACTCTCTATGGCTAATGCCGCCATGAATGGAAGAGATTATGTGGTACCAGACGATGTAAAATTCATCTCGAAGGAAGCTCTGTCCCACAGGTTGGTCCTTAAACCTGGTCCTGCTATCAAAGGAGTAGAGGAAGAAGAGATAATAGAGAAGACACTGAAGGAAGTTCCTGTACCGAAGGTCGATTAGACAAAGTTCAAAATCCTTTCTTTTTTTCTCATACTATAGTTCTTTGAAAGAGTTTATAAACTCGTTATACATTTATAAAGTTGGGAGTGCAAGAGATGTTATGGTCTATAGAAAAGCCGGAAAATGAGATGGAAAGGATATTAGAGTACAAACCAGGTAGCGAGGAAAGGGAGGAGTTAAAAAAAGAACTCGATAAGATAAAGAATGAAACTATCGAGATACCTGTGGTTATAGATGGTGAAGAGATAAAAACGGGAAATACTGAAGAGATCGTGAGCCCTCACGACCATGATAATGTACTAGGTAGAGTCCATCTAGCAGGTGAGGAGGAGATAGAGAGGGCGATAGATGCCGCTAAAGAGTCTCACGAGGGCTGGTCCGAGATAAATTGGTATCACCGGGCAGCGGTCTTTAAAAAATCTGCTGATCTCTTAGCGGGTCCTAGGAGGTACAGGAACATAGCCTCGATAATGATGAATCAATCTAAAAATCCATATGAGGCAGAGATAGACCTTGCTGAATTGGTAGATTTCTGGAGATTTAACTCTTATTACATGAAATTCATCTATGAACAGCAGCCAGATCAGATCGAAGGTGAGATGAACCGTATAGATTGGAGACCATTAGAAGGTTTCGTTCTAGCGATAACCCCGTTCAATTTTTACTCCATCGCGGGCAATCTACCTTCCTCTCCAGCTATTGTCGGAAATACGGTTATTTGGAAACCCTCTTTGAACGTTTCCTTTTCCAACTACCAGATAATGAAGATATGGATGGAAGCTGGCGTAAATGATGGGGTCATCAATTTTGTCCCATTTCCCAGCGATATCTCGGAATTGATCACCGAACATCCCGATTTGGCGGGATTAAATTTCACCGGCAGTTATGACACTCTTACTTATCTTTGGGACGTTATAAACTCTAATATCAAAAACTACCGGAACTTTCCAAGGATCGTTGGCGAAGCCGGAGGTAAGGATTTCATCTTCATCCATGAATCCGCGGATATAAAGAACGCAGCGGTCAACGTGATAAGAGGTTCTTTTGGTTATCAGGGCCAAAAATGCTCGGCCTCTTCTCGGATTTACTGTCCAAAAAGCATGTGGAACGATTTGAAAGAAATTCTAGCTGAAGAGGTACCGAAGATAACCGTTGGCACTGTCGACGATCTTCAAAACTATATGGGTGCCGTCATAGACGAGAACGCGTTCGATAAGATCGTTTCCTATATAGACCATGCCAAAGATAATGAGGATTATGAGATATTACACGGCGGCGATTATTACTCAACAGAAGGTTGGTTCATAGAACCTACCGTGGTAAAAACGGAGGATCCAAAAGGAAAGCTCATGACTGAAGAAATTTTTGGACCAGTCGTTCCGATATACGTTTATCCCGACGAAGAGTTCAAAGAAACATTAGAACTCTGCGACCAAACCTCTCCTTATGCACTGACCGGTTCTATATTTGCGAAGGACAGTGAGGCGATACATCTAGCTGAAAAAATATTGAGATATTCAGCAGGAAACTTCTACATCAATGACAAACCTACCGGGGCGGTAGTGGGAAGACAGCCTTTCGGAGGGTCTAGAGCTTCAGGCACGAATGATAAAGCGGGTTATTGGACCCATCTTCTAAGATGGTTGAATCCCAGGTCTATAAAAGAAACGGTACTTCCGGCTGAGGACTGGAAAAGAAAATTCATGCCGAAAGATTGAGTGGTTCAATCCTCTAGATCGTCGTTTATCGAAAGTAGGTCGACCAGCAGAGCATACCCAGTCTCTTCTTTTCCTGCCCCTGGTCCTACAATAGTGACTTCACCCAGGTGATCAGTAGAGAAGGTGATCGCGTTCGTTGGCCCCATTACGCCTGCAAGAGGATGCTCTAGAGATATCTTTTCAGGGGCTACCTTAGCTTCAACGCCGTTTTCAGTCTTTTTGGAGTGGGCTATAAGTTTCCACCTTTTGTCTTCCTTCTTAGCCTCTTGGATGTCTTTTTTGGTGATCTCAGTGATACCTTTTCTCTCAACATCATCTAGCTCCATCTCGGCTCCCATGACCGTATTTGACATGATCAGAGTCTTTCCCTGTGCATCAATACCTTCAACATCTCCCGTCGGATCAGCTTCAGCGTAACCCAATTTTTGGGCTTTTTCAAGCGCCTCTTCATAACCCATCCCTTCTTCCATCTTGCTCAATATGTAGTTGGTTGTTCCGTTGACGATGCCCTTTATCTCGTTTATCTCGCAACCAGCTAGGTTTTTCATGGCTAGATTTATGGCAGGTGTTCCGCTCAAAACCGTCCCTTCAAACTTGTATTGGACATCGTGCTTATCAGCCAATTTCAAGAGATCATTGACCTCCTGAGCTACAGGTCCTTTATTGGTGCTAACCACATGTTTTCCTTCCTTTAGAGCGGTCCTGACGTGTTCAAGGGCGGGTCCCCCAGTTTCCATATCTGTAAAAGTCACTTCGATGATCGTATCTGCTTCTGTATCAGTTATGGTCTCTAAAGAGTCGTATCCAGTTTCTCCATCTGGATAATCTGATATATTTTTGTCATCTTCCACCAATTCTAGGATTTTACCAAGATCTAAACCTTCTTCGTTATAGATGGAACCTAACCCAACATCTGATATGGCTAGAACTTCGAATTCAAAATCGTATCTTTCTTTCAATTCCTCTTCTTTCCTGTGAAGTATCTCGGCTAATCCCTGTCCGACCACGCCAAATCCTATGAATGCCAATTTGAATTTCATTTTTCTCCCTTTCTATATACGGTTAACCTATTTCTCCTAAATACTTAATTTTTTCCTATACAAAAAAGTTGTAATATGGCTAAACTATATTGAATCTGTGTAACTATGGATATATTTGTAACAAGAAAGATTCCTGAGATCGGGATCAGAAAATTGAAAAAAAGGTACGAGGTGAAGGTCAGTCAGAAGTCTCGAAATCTAACGAAAGAAGAACTTATAGAAGGGGTTAAAGGAAAGAAGGCGATCCTCTGCCTTTTGACGGATACTATAGACGAAGATATCATCGATGCAGGAAAGGACCTCAAGATAATCTCTAATTACGCCGTAGGTTACGATAATATCGACGTTGAAGCCGCCACTGAAAGAGATATCGCGGTTACCAACACTCCTGGAGTTCTCACTGAAGCCACGGCTGAGATAGCTTGGTCATTGATGATGGCAGTCTCTAGGAACGTGGTTCAAGGGGACAACTTCGTAAGAGAAGACAATTTTGAAGGATGGGATCCCACTTTGATGATCGGACATGAACTCCATGATAAGACTCTAGGTATAATAGGGATGGGAAACATAGGAGGTAAGGTGGCAGAGATAAGTCAGAGCTTTGACATGGAGGTCATTTATCATAACCGCTCTAGGAAACAAGAGATAGAAAACAAGACTGGAGCAGAATATGTCGATCTAGATGAACTTCTATCTAGGTCTGATTTTGTCTCACTGCACGTACCGCTCACAGAAGAAACAGAAGGGATGATAGGGAAGGAAGAATTAGATAAGATGAGCGAAGATTCCTATCTGATAAACACCGCTAGAGGTGAGGTTGTAGATGAAAAATCATTGATTGAAACATTGAGAGAGGAAGGCATAGCAGGTGCTGGGATCGATGTATACGCGGACGAGCCTCATGGTGCTAATCCTGAATATTACGATCTAGAAAACGTTGTTCTAACCCCTCATCTCGGGAGTGCAAGTTATAAAGCTAGAGAAGGGATGGCGAGAATGGCAGCGGACAATATAATCGCTATACTCGAAGGAGAGGAACCTGAAAATATAGTAAATCCTAGCGTTTTGAAATAAAAACCAATAAGAATTTAATATAGGAAGATGTTGTGAGGTTCACAATGATTTCTCAAAAGGTTAGGGATGTGGAATTGAGCGGGATAAGGAAGATGTTCGAGATGGCCGATGAGGATACTATCAATCTCGGCCTCGGTCAACCAGACTTTCAGCCACCTGAAGGTGCCATGGAGGCATATTATCAGGCTATGCTGGACGGTCATAATGGATATGGGTCAACTTACGGTTTGGAAGAGTTAAGAGAAGAGATAGCTAAGGATTATTCTAGATACAAGTCAGGTCTTAGTAAAGAAAACGTGCTCATGCATGTTGGCGCAACGCAGGCTTTTAGGATCACCACGGAATCAGTTATAGAGGATGGAGAGGAAGTCCTCTATCCAGAACCAGGATTTGTACTCTACGATTCTCAGATAAAGCTAGCCGGAGGGAAACCGATACCTTATCCAGTTGAGCAAGAGCATGACTTTGTCCCTCAGATCGAGGACCTAGAAGAGAGGTTAACCTCTAGAACCAAAGCGATCATCGTGAACTCCCCTTCTAATCCTACCGGCGGCGTATTTCCTGAAGAGGAAGTTAAAAAGATAGTTGATTGGGCAGAAGAGAAAGATCTGTTGATAATCTCTGACGAAGTATATGAAAAGATGATATATGAAGGCGAGCATATATCCTTCTTGGGGGACTATGAAAATGTGATAATGATAAATTCCTTCTCGAAGGTATTCGCGATGACAGGTTGGAGGGTTGGTTACACAATAACTCATAAAGATTGGGTAGAAGAACTCGGTAAGGTCAATTATTACAATATAGCATGTCCTCCTACCGCTACTCAGCATGCTGTTCTCCATGCCTTAAGGAAGGAACTGGATTTCGTAGAGAACATGACCGACACTTTTCGTGAAAGAAGAGATATAATAGTTGAGCGGTTAAACGATATCCCAGGATTTGAGTGCTTAAAACCGAAGGGAGCTTTTTACGTGTTCCCATCGTTCGACTTCGATCTGACTGCTAAAGAACTGGCTATGAAACTTTTAGATGATGGCGTGATCGCCACCCCAGGAACAGCATTTGGACCAACGGGAGAAGGACATCTTAGATTTTCTTACGCTAATTCTACTGAGAATATAAAGGAAGCTATGGATATAGTCAAAAACGTGGCTTCCGATCTGGATTGATTTAAATGTTTCATGGTAGATAACAAGTCGATGTTATATGAGTCATGATTTGACTAGGAACGAGGAAGACCATCTAAATGTTCTGTTTGTCACAGAGTCTTTTCCCCCGAAAAGCTATGGTGGGGGTGAGATTTCTTGTGCTTTGATGGCCCAAGCTCTTTCGGAAAAAGAAAATATAGACGTGACTGTCTTAACATCAGAGGTCGAAGGAGAGGCAAAAGTAGAAGATAAAGAAGGAGTGAAGATAATACGGAGACTCAAAACGGGTTCTGATCGCAGTTCTATCATTGAAAATATAAAAAGAAAATTATTCTTTAAAAGATCTGTCCGTAAAGAACTCGGTGATATATCAGAGCGATATGATCTGATACATTTTTTTAATATAACCAGTATAACAAAAATCTCTAAACCGAGTTTTGCCACGATAAATTCATACCTAAACTTCTGTCCTAAAGGAAATCTGTATTATAAAGAAAAAAGAGTATGTGATGGTTGTAATTTTTGGAAGTTTGTTGGATGCATAAAAGACTCAGAATATGTAGGCAATCAAAAACTCGGTAAGCACTGGACTTATAATCCCTTTTTTTGGTTCATGTTATATCTTGATTATATAAAAAGAAAAAGGAGTCTAAAGTACGTAGATCATTTTTTCAGCCTCAGTGATTTCATCACAGACAAACTGGTAAATTCTGGAGTAGATAGAAAAAAGATTCGTAAAGTCGTGAATATGCCTGATATAGAGAAGATGGAAAAAAACGGTCAAAAAGATATAACTCTAGCTCCCGATGAGGATCTACCACTATTAGTTTACGTTGGATCTCTCTCGAAGATAAAAGGTGTGGACTTATTGATCAAGGCGTTCAACAGAGTTGATGAAGAAGCTAGATTGAAAATAGTTGGCGATGGGCCGGAAAGGAAAAAACTCGAGAAGATGGCGGACTCATCTGTCGAGTTTTTAGGTCACATCGATCACGAGATGACCTCTCATATTTATGAAAGATCGGATATAGTGATTGTTCCTTCAGTCTGGCCGGAACCTCTCTCTAGAGTTCTGTTAGAAGCTGCTTATTTTGGAAAACCTATAGTTGCGACGGATGTAGGAGGCAGTTCAGAGGTGGTCAAAGACGGTTACAACGGATTATTAGTAGAAGCCGATCAAGAGAGGTTAAGGGATGAATTAGAATATATAATAAAAGAAAAAGAAAAGAGAAAAGAGATGAGTAAGAATATGGAAGAATTTTATAAAGAAAAACTGTCAAGAGAAAAAGTAGTAAAAGATATTATTGATTATTATAGGGCAATAGATTCATAGAAAAAGTAAAAAAGTTATTTACGATTATAAGAACTATATATGATATAGATATGATGGGTGCAACTCATGAAGATAACTTATTTAGCTAGTCCTCTGCTTCCTTCAACAGCAGCTCACAGTGTCCATATAATGAAGATGTGTCAGGCTCTATCCGAAGTTGGGCACGAGGTACATCTGATAGGGCCTTTAAAATCGATGGATCACGATCAAGATGTATGGGAATTTTATGACGTCGATAGAACATTCGAGATAACTTATCTTCATAAACCTTCTTTGAATATACCATATGTTCCGAAAATCTACTCAAAAGGCTTCGGGAACGTAATGAACAGTGCTCTATCGGTAAAAGAGGCCAGTCAGAAGAATCCAGATATCGTATACACTAGAAATGAGACGACCGCCTATTTTGCCTGCTTAGCGGGATTATCTACCGTTTACGAATCTCACGTTCCTGTGCCTTTCGAACCACTTGGAAGTATTCGAGAGATCATTTTTAAAAGACTCATAAATAGAAAAGAATTCAGATTATTGGTAGTCATCTCAGAATCGCTCAGAGAATACTACGAGGAGAACTATGATCTGGAAAGTAAAGAGGTGGTCTTGGCTCGAGACGCTGCGGACCCTATCGATGATTCTATACCTCCGATCAAATTCAAAAATGATAAGGAGCTGCAGGTGGGTTACATCGGGAATTTGTATGAAGGAAGGGGTATGGATATAATAGGGGAGCAAGCTCGCTCCTGCGATATTTCTCATTTTCATATCGTTGGTGGGGATGAAGAAAATATCAAAACATGGAAAAAAGGATTGGACTTTGATAATATCACATTTCATGGGTTTATCCCACAATCCGATCTAGATAGATACAAATTGGGATTCGATGTACTTCTAGCTCCCTATCAGAGCGAACTCAAGGTTCACGGTGGACAGAATACTGTTAAATGGATGTCTCCATTGAAGATCTTCGAATATATGGCTACTGGGAAACCAATCCTAGCATCTGATCTACCAGCGATACAAGAGATCTTGAAAGACGGAAAAACGGCTTTTTTGTGTGATCCTGAAAGTCCTACCGAATGGATCGAATCCCTGAAGAAATTGAGAGATCCTGGCTTAAGAAAAAAATTAGGTGAAAATGCTAAAAGTGAATTCATGGAGAAATACACTTGGAAAAAAAGAGCTGAAAATATAATCGAACAGCTATCTCAAAAGAACGAATAGACAAAATTGGATTTTGATTGGTTAGGAAAAGGATGATTTTACTAGAAAACTGAGTAGATCATTTACCTACGCTCTAATCCTTAAGGTTTCGAATATATGTTACACCCATAGATATTTGTTTAAATTATATTTGTCTGTTTTTGATCTCACTTTAAATTTTTGAGTTTTTATGATCACTTCGACATCATGTAGTTGATCCCGATCTCCGAGATATCTGTCGCATATGAACCAGTCCTAGAAATACTCTCGATTATATATGAAAGAGGTGTCACATTTTCTTTCTTTTCCTGCTTAATCTGGTTCATCAATTCATCGTTCTTTTCAAGGAGTTCTTCCCTGTTCTCGATAGCTTGGTTTAACTCCTCTAGATCCTCTCTAAAGAAAGCTTCAGCTGATTTTTCCAATATTTCCATAGCTATCTCACTTTCTTCGACTATTTCATCTTTCAAAGGCCCGTTAAAACCGTCCTCGAGATTTACGACATTCTCGCCGATCCTTACCGCATGGTCTCCTATCCGCTCCATAGCTCTTGAGACCAGCATGTAACTCAAACTTCTTTCTCCCGTGATATCTAGAGTCTCGATCAATCTTGGGTTTGATAACAACATATTGTAATGTTTAGTTATCATCCAGAAAAGACGATCCACGTCCTTGTCTCTCTGTATTATATCCCTAGCTAGGGTTTTGTCGTTCTCTTTAAAAGCCGTGATAGCATCTCGATGCATATTTTTTACTATGAGATACATCCTTCTCAAGCCTTTCTTTTGTGAGAATTCAGATGGGTCGATTAGATCTTTTAGTATGACTCTATTATCAGATTCTTCTATCACTTCCGGACCTATGACCATCCTAGTGAAATCCATTATGGCTCTTCTCAGTTCAGGCTTTATACTTCCTTTTGCTCTAAGATCTATCTTGGAGTAACCAGCCATATATACGCCGATCAACTCTCTTATAAGAGATTCCTGATCCTTTTCAGTTATATCGAGTTCTTTTACATTCGCCTTTTTCTCGTATTCTCTCTCTGGGCTGACAACTATCGATCCATCTTTCCTGGGAGAAAGTATCAGGGAATCCCCTGCTTCTATCTCTTTCTGGTCGACCCAATCTTTAGGCAGGGAAACTATATATGTTGATCCGCCAGTGATTTGGACTTTTCTAGACTCAGGCATATAAAGGAAGTATATAGCTCCCTATATTTAGGATTTGTTCTAAATATTTATTTCTCCTCAAGGGCATATAGAAAAGAGAGAATCTCACTTTGATTCGAGTATGGAATCGATCATATCTCCTACATTTTCAGCGTGGTCAGCGATCGAATCCATCCTATCGACGACTTTGAGGAGGTGGACAGCGGTCAAAGGTTCTTCCTCGTAATTGAACATCTCTTTAGAGATCTTTTTTTCTATCCTATCAGCTTCGTGTTCACGATCGCTCAGTTCCTTTTGCAGTTCATTGGCTCTCCTTTTAGGTTTCTTTCCAAAAGAAGATTTCAAAAGTTGAGAGAATATGTTCATCATCTCTTCAAGTTGCTCAACAGCCTCAAAAACTTTTTTGACAAAACTTTTAAAATCATCTCTGACGACTTCGGGTATTTCTTCTTCTCTCATAGGTAATAGTACGCTTACGTCTTCGGCGTAATCGAGTATCGAATCTGCTTCTTTCAATAATTTAAGAAAATCATCCCGGGTGATCGGCATGAAGATAAACTTGGGTAGATTTTCTCTTATCTGGATCTTTATCTGGTCGGCCTGATGCTCCAATTCCGAGACTTTATCGAAGCATTCCTGCGCCTTATCAAATTCACCCTCGCTGTAGTGATGTACACCTTTCTTCAATTCGTTTATAGATTTCTTTATGAAGTTGGAATGCTCTTTCAGCCCGTCAAAAGGGGAATCGAACATCGCATCTTCCAAGCTTGATCTTCTGAACTTCGGGGTCATATATATCACCATATCTTTTATCAAATTTTAACCTTATGCTACTCTTAGATGAATTGAACCATCCCGAGATATAAAACCACACATGTTACAGCGGATATCGGAACTGTTATCAGCCAAGAGATTATTATCTTCCGGATCACAGATAGATCAATAGCCTCAACTCCTCTAGCGAACCCGACTCCTAAAACGGCGCCAACGACAGTGTGGCTGGTTGAGATGGGCATACCGACCATCGATGCTACAAGCATCGTAGTAGCTCCACCGAAGGAGACGGAAAATCCTCTAGTATTTGTGAGACTAGTCAATTTGAATCCTACAGTCTTTATAACCTTATATCCCCATGTAGATATACCCACTGCTAATCCGATACCTCCGACCAACAAAAGGATTTCGTTCTGCAATAAATAAGGTGTGCTACCGTAAGTGTTTCTTATGATAAGGACTATAGGTCCGACCGCATTTCCCACGTTGTTAGCTCCAAAGGAAAAAGCGATGTAACAAGCTGTGAGCAGCTGAAGTCGTTTGAAAACATTCTCCACATCCCCTAATCCGTTTTCTTTTTCAATGCCTTTAAGCATGGGATATTTCCCAAGATAACCTAGGATAAAAGCTGGAAAAAGTGCAAAAAATGACGCTTCCCATATCTGAAGTCTTTCACCAAATATTCTTTCAGATAATGCGGTATTATATAAGAGAGATAAGGATATTATAAATAAAGTGATACCCAAAATGAAGGGAACTGATTTTTTCGCGGTCTCAAACGGTTCCTCAGAATTAAAGATCAAGTAGACTATCAACTTGAAGACTAAAAATGCGGTTATACCTCCAAAAACCGGAGAGGTCACCCAGCTCACAATAATACGACCTAGAGTCCCCCAAGAGATGATGCCAATGCCACCTACCAAGAGACCGAATCCGAACATCCCTCCGACAATCGAATGAGATGTAGATATCGGCAGAGATTTCCAAGTCGCTACTGTGATCCAAAGACCTGCCGCGGTGACCGCAGATAAAGCGCCTAAAGAGAGTCTATTTATGCCGTTTTCCTCGATGACCGCTTCAGTGTCAAATATACCTACTTCGACTGTTGCGGTCACATGCTCTCCTGCCAATATAGCACCGCTAACTGTCAGGATAGAGGCTATTACAACAGCCTGTTTATGAGTGATAGCTTTTGAACCAACTGCTGGGCCCATAGAATTAGCTAGATCATTAGCTCCTATGTTCCAAGCCATGTAAAGGCCTGAGGCCAATCCAGCCAATAGAATCGTAGCGGCTAAAGTAGAAACTCCCAGCATACAAAACTGGGAAATTAGACTCAGTATATTAGGTTTGTCTGTATAATCTATTTAGACTATATACCTGCTATAGATTTATATAACGATGTTATTCCCTGATAATGCTACCCTTGAACTTTTCATCTTTGATCGCGTTTTCCAATGATTGAAGGTCGCGACCATCTACTATATAGGCTTCGATCTTTGCGCGTTTGATGATATTTGCCGCTAAAGGATCAAAAACAACATTCGGACCTGCACTGTGCTCGCTTTTCGAGACTATCTTTATCAGCTTTTCATAATCTAGTTCCTCTAGTTTTTCCGCTTCTTTATTTTTGTTCGGATCTTCTGTATAGACTCCATCTACCGAAGTTGCGTTTATTAACCTCTTTGAATTCAATCGTTCTGCGAGCATCGCCGCCACCGCGTCGGTAGTATGTCCCGGATGGGTTCCGCCCATTGTAACGATAGAATAATGACTTCCCGCAGAAATAGCCTCGTCAAAATTTTGCGCAGGTACCGGATAAACATCTCCATCTAAGGCGATGATTAGTAGCCTTGCGTTCAGTCTAGAAGTTGCGATACCTAGCTCATCTAAAGTAGCTTCATCCGCGTTCAATTTCCTGCCCCATTTGATATACTCTCTTGCTGTTTTTCCACCGCCGACTACAAGGTAAAGATTTCTTTTATTACTGTTCTTTTGAAGTATCTTTGATAGTTCGATTAATTTAGTTATGTCTTCATCTTCGGGCAGGAGTATAGATCCTCCTATAGATATTACTAGATTTTCCTCTTTCCCGCTCATTTGGACACCTTATTTCTAAATAGAATGGTATTATATATAAATAGGTATCCGTTTTTGCAATTCCCCACCAAAATTATTAATGACTCTTTCTCATCATTGGAGCGATATCATGAACGACGTTCTGATAGTAGGTACGGGTCCAGCAGGTTATACAGCTGCTATCTACTCTGCTAGATACAATCTACAAACAACCCAAATAGGAGAGATGCCTGGAGGATTGATCTCAGAAGCTCCTGAAGTATGTAATTATCCTGGTTTCAAGAGAGTAAGTGGTATGGAATTATCGAATAAGATGGAGGAACAAGTGAAAGATCTTGATGTAGAAGTCGTTTATGATGAAGTCACTGCTATTGAAGGAGAAGATCTAGATTTCGAAGTCGAAGCTAAAAGAGACAATTACAGGGCTAAAAAGATCATCCTCGCTACTGGACAAGAAAGAAGAAGACTAGGTTTGGAAAGAGAGGATGAATTCAAGGGCAAAGGAGTCAGTTACTGCGCGACCTGTGACGCTGCCTTCTACGACGATAAGATTGTAGGGGTTGTAGGAGGGGGAGACGCCGCATTAGCCTCATCTCTACTCCTTTCAGATCATGCAAAAAAGGTATACATCTTATACCGACGAGATGAGTTCTTTAGACCTGAACCCATAAGGATAAAAGAGATCGAGCAAAAAGATAACATAGAACCGGTCTTCGAGGTCAACGTGGAACGATTGATCGGTGATGAGAAATTAGAAGCCGTAGAACTAGACAATTCCGAAAAGATGGAGATGGATGGACTTTTCATAGAGATAGGTTCAACACCGAACTCTGATCTGGCAAAAAATCTGGATATAGATATGACAGAAAACGGTTACATAAAGACCGACGAAGAGAGGAGGACTAATATACCAGGGGTCTATGCCGCGGGAGACGTCATCGATTCACCTCTAAAGCAGGCGATCACCGCCGCTGGACAGGGAGCTGAAGCCGCATCTACAGCTTATGAAGAATTACAGAAAGAAAAAATTGATTGAAGAAAGTTAATTACAAATAAGATGAAATCTCATAGAAATATCTGTCGATGGACAAAAAGTACGCTTTACTAGGGACGATATGGGTCCTTGTGGTTGTTGCGGCCTTGATAACCCATTCTTTTCTGCCTGCCTATGCTAAGGAAAAGACAGGTCTTTACGAACCATACGAGTATTCTCAAATGTATCTAGATAACGATCCTTATTCTGAAGTGATAATTGAATACGATTATGACGAGGGTCAGGAGCCTGAGGAAACTGCTATGAGGAAATTAGAAGGGAAGATCGAAAACTATACTGATAAGGAGAGTGTAAAAAGAGTGGTCGACGACGAGATAAGTTATGATGATTCCACCCTTTCTTACGACAGCAATGATATATCAGAACTTAACGAGAAATACCAAAACTACGAGAGAACAGGGAATAAAATCCCTATTCACGTCCTTTATCTGAACGGGGTTTGGGAAGAGAACCCTAACGTTTTAGGCCTTGCGCAGAGGCCCGAACAGATAGTGATTTTTAGCAGCGTTATCAGATCGATCGAAGAGGAAAATGATCTAGAGCCGGGAGATGTTGAGGCTCCGGTCCTCATCCATGAATTTGGTCACCTCCTTTCTTTAGTCGGATTAGGGTATGAGAGCGATCACGAGGACATAGAATATCCAGGACACTGTGATGAAAGTGCTGGGGAGTGCGTGATGGCTGGTTCTGTGGAGATCAAGGAAAATATGACAAACCCACCTACGACTGAATTCTGCGAACTTTGTCGGGAAGATATTGAATACATAAGGGGATTGGAAGACCCATTCGGATTGGAGGATGCAATATCGTATTCGACGATCGTTGGCCAGTATATGATTGGCATATGGGTAAGTTCTGTCTTGATCGACAAAGTAGATAAGCAGAGGGTTAAGAGAAGGAGATACGAACAAAATTATAGAGATTATTATCAGCAACAGGAAAAAAGGTCTTCTAAAGATGAGTATAGAAAATATTGAACCAGTTAAGTTAAATTTAGTCAACCTCGTATTCTACTGAAAAATTTACTTCTGTAGTGTCTTCTTTTAACTCTTTAGATCCCCTATCATCTTCATCCTCCATAACGTCTTTTAATCTCAAGATCTCGAGTTCTCTATCCCTCAATTCATTTCTGAGCCCAGGAACATGACCATCACCTACCACTGCAACGACAGAACCGAACCTATCTTCTAATTCTCTCAAATTCTTGGCCATAAATCTGTTCCTATCTTCTATCAATATCTTGGAAAGGACAGGCATCTCTTCTTCTAAGGAGACAGTAAATCCTAGCCCGGATTCTCCAGAATTGTACCTTTCCACTTCTTTCTCTATCCTCTCTTTGCTGGTGAAAAGACCTATTAAACCTCCTGCAAACAGCTTCAATTTCTCTTTTAAGCTCATCTCGTTCATCAGCCTGTTGATAACTTCTTGGGCCGGAAGATCGATGAAGGCTACTTTTGAATTTATAGATTTTGCAGTATCGACTGCGGTTAACATCTCCTCACCGACTTGAACACCAAATTTTTTTGCGATCCGTTCCTGTACAAAATGGAGTAATCGGTAGATGAGAGGAACTCCCTTCTTATCTTGACTATCTCTTTTTCTAAGACCCTCGTATCGGTTCCTATCCAATTCTACAGCTACCACTGATGGATGTCTAGCTCTTATTTCCTTTTCGATCCTGTCAGATATATCAAAAACGTGGGCAGAACCGATTATCGTGATCATCATGAATCCATGCCCAGCCACTATATAAAAAAGTGTCGTTGGAAGCAGGAACCATCAATCCTTTTATTAAGGACCTCTAAAATACCTTCTTAACGTGTATGATTCCATCATTATCTTTCAAAAGTCAAAATCTGGTCATTGTCAATCAAGGGTCTTACGAGAGGTTTTCCTACAATGATATGGAATTAGACCTATGGGGAGCTTTTAAGGAACTAGAGAGTTATGATAAGGTATATTTTCTAGATCTAGATGGTATTGAATTCAATAAGCCTCAAACTGAAATCATAAGGAAGGCCAGCACCAGTAAGGAAGTTTGGGCGGATATCGGAGCTAGGAACGCTGAAGGTATAACTGACGCTTTCATCGCAGGAGCGGATAAAGCAGTACTCTCTACAAAAACATTAGAATCATTTGAAGAAATCGAAAGATCGATAGAGTTAAGTGAAGACCTTATTTTGTGCGTAGATTACAAAGACGGCCTTATTTCACCTTCTAAAGAAATCAAAGATATAGGTATCAGGGATCTGACGATGTCTTGCGTGGATAAAGGAATAAAAAAGATAATTTTCAACGATCTTTCAAATGGACCTTTCGATGAAAAAGGATTGAGAAAGATGCCGAGAGGAGATTACCAATTGTACATAGGAGGTATATCTCTTGATAGGATGGATTTTGTAGACCACGAAAATTTAACGGATTTCATCCTAAAATTTAGGGAGGCGATAAGATATCAACAGAACTGAAAAAAGCTCTTGCTTTTCTGTTCCAGAAAGAGGGAGAGGAAATAACTGAAGATGATTTTATCTATGCTCAATCAGTAGATCTAGATTGGTTTTCCTCTGATCAGGCTAGAAAAGTGGTAGACCAAGCTATAGAGAAAGATCTGGTAAAGATCCATGAGGATAAGATATCAGCAAACTTTGATTACAAAAGCATAGATATTCCGATGGGATTCGAACCTTCACAAGATATCCTTAAAGAGAAAAAAAAGAATCTATTTCCAGAACTACTTGATGAGGTGGTAGAAAAGACCGATCTTTCAAAGCAGGAGGTAATGTCAAAAGTTAACGAAAAACAGGATCGATTGAATATAGAGATCGCAACCGCTGTTTTACTGGTCGCTCATGAACAGGATATCTCTCTGAAGAATCGGGATCTGCGGATAGAGGAGATATCAAAAAAAATAAGAGGACAATAATTGAATGATCAATGAGAACGTATTCCTGATAGTCACTTTTAAGTATGAGAAGATATATGAGAGGAATCCAAGAGTTCACTTCAAGTATAATTTGTAGTATTGGAGGTATATCATGTCAAGGATGCACAGTCGGAAGAAAGGGCAATCAGGCTCTACAAGACCTCATCTAGAAGAGAACCCTGACTGGGTCCCACTAGATGAAGAAGAGATAAAGGATTTGATAATCGATTTAGCAAAAAAAGGCGAGACAGCTAGTGAAATAGGCATAATACTGCGAGATCAATATGGGGTTCCTAATGCCGAATTGGCTATAGGTGAAAGTGTTACAGAGGTTATGAAAGCTAATGATCTCGAACCTGAGATACCTGAGGACCTCCTAGCGCTAATGGAGAAGGCCGTCAATCTGAAGGATCATCTAGATGAGCATCCAAAGGATAAATCTAACAGAAAATCATTGAGACTTGTTGAATCGAAGATCAGGAGGCTAGTGGACTACTATAAAGAACAAGGAGAACTAGAAGAGGATTGGAGATACTCGATGGACAAAGCTGAGATACTTACTCAATAAAAATAAGATGGGGGTGGAAGGGAATTTGGTAGACATTCCCGATGGTTTAGAAAAAAAGTTAGGAAGAGCGGCTTCTATCCTCGATGATCATGATAAGTTCAGATTGATGACTCATTATGATGCTGATGGGATCTCGGCCAGTGCGGTTCTAGCCAGGATGGTTATGAAATATCAAAAAGGTTTTCACACAGTTTTCATAGATTCTTTCCCTGAAGAGATACCGGATGGTCATCCTATAATATTTACCGATATAGGAAATAGTTACCTTGATCGGCTATCTAACTTGGAAGAGGACGTGATAGTGTTAGACCATCATGAGGTTAGAGATACTGATTCGAATATTTCAGAAGGAGAAAATAAAGTTTTTATCAATCCTCATGATCACGGTATAGACGGATCCCAGGAAGTGAGTGGTGGTACTCTAGCATTATTGTTGGCGATAACTTATGATAGCACTAATTGGGAAGAGACAATCTATGCTCTAGCTGGAGCTGCAGCAGACAAGCAGGCGATAGGTGGTTTTACAGGTTTGAATCAAGAGATGATGAGGAAAGCGAGGGATAAAGATCACCTTAAAAAAAGAACAGGTCTTTTCATCGATGGAGAGGATGTTAGCAGTGCTCTTATGAAAGCATGTGATCCATATTTTCCTGGAATTAGTGGGCAAAGGAGTAAGATAGAAAAAATATTAGATGATATAGAAATCGACCCAGAAGCTAAATTAGAGTCAGTAAATGTTGAAAAAAAGAGAAAATTGAACAGTATATTGGTTTTGTCTCTATTAAAAAGAGACATAGGTGTAGATGTTATAGAATCGATTTACGGTACTCATTATGTTTCCACTTATGATGATAAGGAAGTAGATATATTGTACAAGATTCTAAATTCTTGTGCAAGAAATAATAGACCTGGACTAGGTCTCTCATTGTGTCTGGGAGACGACCAGGCATTTGAAGAAGCTAAGGAGATCAGAGAAAGCCACAGAAGGGAAATGATAGATAAACTAAATAAATTAGAGGAAAAAGTAGAAAAAAAAGAGAATATACAATATTTCTATGAAGAAAAAAAGACGATGAAAGGTGAACTAGCCGGATTAGGAATGTTATATCTTTTAGATCAAGAAAAACCGGTTTTAGGTCTTGCAGAATTGGATGAGAAAGTAGATATTTCAGCAAGATCCACTAAAAAAATGGTCGGAGAGGGACTAGATTTAGGAGATATCTGTGATAGATTGTCCAAAGAACTTGGTGGGGAAGGAGGTGGTCATGATATAGCCGCCGGTGCAACTATAAGAAAAGGCAAGATTGACACCTTTCTGGACATGATGGATAAAGAAGTTGGAAAAGTACTAGGAAAAGGATAAAACACCGAAGATTTTATATTCCATATAAGTGTTTTTACAATCTATATGAATTTAAAAGTGGGGATCCAGATTGCCTTTTGAACAAAGTAAAGATAAGGTGAAAAAAGAAATCGAAAAGAGGATGTCTAAGATAGATAACAGTAAAGGGCCTGCTGCGGTTTCTGAATATATGGATTTAGTAGATTATATTCTCCAAAAAGAAGGTGTATTTGAGGATAATAAATTCATAGCTGAAAAGTTAAAAGAGATAGGGGAGGAATTATTACAGATAGGAAAAAATATGAAAGCGATACAGTGTTTTGAGAAAGCTCTAAACAGGGATATAAAAGATGTTGAACCTCTCCTGAAAAAAGGGGAGGCGTTTATGAATATGGACGATATGAATGAATACGCCCTGAAATGTTTCAATGATGTCTTAAAAAAGGATCCTGATAATAAAAAGGCGATTTTGAACAAGGCTAATGTTTTCCGGATATTGGGCTGGGAATCTAATGCCATGAGAACTTTTCGTAAGTTGGTGGAACAAGATTCTTCAAACATATCTATGATACATAGGCTGGTAAAGCAAAATCCGGACGATCCTATATTGTGGAGAATCGAGGCCGAATATTTCGAAAAGGAAGACAAGCTAGAGAAAGCTATCAAAGCTTATGAAAAAGTATTGACATTGGAACCAGAAAACAAAAAGGCTGTTGATAGAATTGTTGCTTTAGCTTCGGAAAACGTTTCAATGGTCATAGAACAGGCTGAAAAGTTAGAAAAGAAAGGAAGAAAATCTCTGGCAAAGAAACTATATAAAAGGATTTTGAGAAAAAAACCAAATAATTTAGAAGTGATTGAAAAGAACTTATCATTTGAACCTGAAAATACAGACTTACTTCGTAAAAAAGCGCATCAACTTGAAGAAAGAGGAGATATTGAGAAAGCTAAAGAAGCCTATAGAGAATTTTATGAACAAAAAGATGACATGCTTGGATATTATAATAAAGCACTAGAGATAGATCCAGAAGATAAGGATCTGCTCTTTGAAAAAGGAGAACTGTTCTACAATAAAAAAGAATTTAAGGAGGCTTTAGAGACTTACGAGAAATTGTCTGATTTAGGAGAAAACGATCCTGATCTTTGGCACAACATAGGAGCCTGTCTTTATCATCTAGAAAGGTACGAAGAAGCCCTCGATGCTTTCGACAAAGCTCTCGAAAAAGACGAGGACGACATCGATGCATGGTCTAGTAAAGGGCTTGTTTTTTACGAGAAAGAGGAATATGAAAAATCGATCGAAAATTTCAATGAAGTGCTCAAAAGGGATCAGAACTACCCACAGGCGTGGTATTACAAAAGCCTGGTGAGTGCCGAGCGTGATGAAGTCAAGAAGGCAAGGAATTTTCTGAAAAGAGCGATAGACCTTGATCAATCATTCAAAGAAAAGGCCGAGGAAGAGGATGCCTTTGAGGGGATGAAGGACAAAGAATCGTTCAAAGAATTGTTGTCTTAGATCATGAATAAAGTGCAGATCTTGGATGAACTATTTTTAACATCTGATTACTGTGTTTGGTATGAAAAGAAAAATACAATCATAGCGGCAGATTTTCACATAGGTTACGAATCGGCTTTAAAAGAAGACGGGATTTCCTTACCAACTTTTCAAAAAGAAAAAATTTTAGATAGACTGGCAGATATAAAAAATCGATATCATCCAGATTCATTCATAGTGCTGGGCGACTTTAAACATAATTTTGGTAGAAGTGAAAATCAGGAGTTCAGAGAAGTACTTGAAATCATGGACTATATAATCGAGGATTCATCACTCGTCATGATAAAAGGCAATCATGACAACTATCTTGAGAATTATGCTAATATGAAAGGAGTCCCTTTTTATGAAGAAAAGATGACTTTAGGAGATATTAACTTGACTCATGGTCATAGTAAACTTCATTTTGACGGACCTTTGATCATAGGTCACGAACATCCTGTTATACAGATAAAGGATGAAGTCGGATCCAAAATGAGATTGCCATGTTTTCTTTACAACCCTGAACAGGAGATACTTATTCTACCTGCCTTCGATCCTATAAGTGAGGGAAGAGATGTAATCCGGTCTAGATCTTTCCTCTCTGAAGGATTAGATCGATTTGATCCAGCTGAGTTCCAGGTGTACGCGATTACTGAGAATGGATTGAAAGACTTCCACACGGTGGTAGATATCAGATCAACTCAACCTGATTTCACTGACGTTTTAGAGTAACATTTATATATCCTTTCTTTTCCTGCAAATATACCGAAGGCAGTTGATAATGGTTAAATAATATATCACCTTCATCCCTCATCACCTAGCTTATGATAGTTACTTTGGTCATACTGAATATATTTAGATTCGCTCTTAAGTGGGATTTGACCTCGTGGAAAAAATCAAGTTAGATTCCCACTTTGATAATTGGGGGATGAGATTTATCAACTGTTTTCGGAAAAATAAGAGGTGTTAAGATATGGATATTGATCCGAGTACAACTAAATATGTCATCAAAGCTGATTTGAAGGCTAGTGGTGTCGTAGAGAAACCCGATGTCGTTGGTGCTATATTCGGTCAAACGGAAGGACTTTTAGGGGACGAACTCGATTTAAGAGATCTTCAGAAGAGCGGAAGGATGGGACGTATAGAAGTCGAGGTCAGTTCCTCTAAAGGTAAATCATCCGGAAAGATAAGTATCCCCTCGAGTTTAGATCTTGTAGAAACATCGATTTTAGCTGCCGCCCTGGAAACGATCGATAGGGTAGGACCATGTAAAGCCGATATAGAGATAGACGAGATCAAAGATGTTAGAGAATCCAAGAGGAACAAGATCGTCGAACGAGCTAAAGAATTGCTCTCTTCGACTGTTGAGGAGAGCAAAGTGCCTACCGGTAACCTAACAGAGTCAGTGAGACAGGAAGTACAGATGGAAGAGATAAGCGATTTCGGCGAGTCTAACTCTCCTGCTGGTCCCAATGTAGAAGATTCGGACGCTATCATAGTAGTCGAGGGCAGGTCAGACGTACTCAACTTACTGAGATATGGGATAAAGAACGCCATTGCAGTGGAGGGAACTGATATACCAGATGAGATAAAAGATCTCGCTTCTAAAAGAGTCACTACCGCCTTCGTTGATGGAGACAGAGGCGGGGTTTTGATACTACAGGAACTTCTAGAGACCGCAGAAGTTGATTATGTTGCCGAAGCGCCGGAGAACACTGAGGTAGAAGAACTAACTCAGAAGCAGATTATGAAAGCCCTACGAAGTAAGATCCCGGTTGACCAGTACATCGAGATGTACGATATAGACGTCGATGAAGAGGAAGTCAAGGAAAGCGGAGGATACAAGCGGCCTAAAGAACCTGCTAAAGGAAAACAAGCCTCTTTGGGAAAAACCAAAAGTAGAGAGAAAACACAAGAGAAACTCGAGACGAAAAAAGAATATGACAGGTACAGGGAAATAATTAGCTCAATAGATAACCAAAAGACTGCTAAACTTTTGAACGGCAGTGGAGAAATACTTGATGAAGTACCTACTAGGGAACTGGCAGATGAACTTCTAGAGAATGATAAAGGCGTCGAAAAAGTGGTTTTCAATGGTATCGTGACTCAAAGGCTTGTTGATATTGCAACGGAAAAGGGGATAAAGAAATTGATAGGTCGGAAAGTGGGTAACATCCCAAAATTACCAACTTCCCTTGAAGTCCTCCCTTGGGATCGATTGAAGAATAATTAGTTACCATTTGAGCCTTCTAACCAAAAACTATTCCTTTTGTTTTTAATTATTTATCGTCGATTGGTGGCTCACTCGGGACTAAGGAGAATTTTTTTATAATAGACCTTTTGTCATTTGTCTGGTAATCATGACTAAATATGTTTATTCCTTTCAAGAAGGAAGTGCTGAGATGAAAGATTTACTCGGGGGTAAAGGTTCCAATCTTGCTGAGATGACAGATATAGGTCTTAATGTTCCTCCGGGTTATACAGTGACAACTGAGGCATGTCTAGAATATTTAGAAGAAGGCGAGATGACCAAGAAGATAAGAAAACAGATGAAAAAACACATGAAAAAACTTGAGAAAAAGATGGAACAGAACTTTGGTGATCCAGAAGATCCACTATTGGTTTCTGTAAGGTCAGGAGCTGCAGTATCTATGCCTGGTATGATGGACACGATATTGAATTTAGGGCTTAATGATGAGACTCTAGAAGGACTTATAAAAAAGACAGATGAAAGATTCGCTTATGATAGTTATAGACGTTTTATCAACATGTTCGGTGAGGTGGTTAGAGGTATTCCTCATAGTGAGTTCGAAGAGATAATGGATGAGGTCAAAGAAGAAAGGAATGCCGATCAGGATGTTGATCTTGATGCAGATGGAATGAAAGAAGTTACGGAGAGATATAAAGAATTGGTTGGCGATATACCTTCTGATCCTTGGGAACAACTTACTGAAGCTACTAAAGCCGTTTTCGCTTCTTGGGATAATGACAGAGCGGTAAGATATAGAAATCTTAACGATCTTCCTCACGACATGGGCACCGCTGTGAACGTACAAGCCATGGTCTATGGTAATACAGGCGAGACCTCTGGCAGCGGCGTCGCTTTCACGAGAGATCCTTCAACAGGTGAAAATAAAGTATATGGGGAATTTTTACAGAATGCTCAGGGCGAAGACGTAGTTGCTGGGATCAGAACACCACTCGACATATCAGAGTTAAAGGAGATGTGGCCCGATATATACGAGGAGTTAGAGGAAGTCTGTCAAATCTTGGAAGAAGAATACAAGGATATGCAGGATTTAGAATTCACAGTAGAGGATAAGGAACTTTTCATACTTCAAACAAGAACCGGAAAAAGGACGCCAAATGCCGCGGTCAAAATAGCTCACGACATGCATGAGGAAGGTATAATCAGTAAAGAGGTCGCGCTTCTTCGAGTTGAAGGTGATCAGATAGAGAAGATACTCCATAAAAGGATAGATCCTGATGCTGAATTGGATAAGTTGACTCAAGGACTGAACGCTTCTCCTGGAGCGGCTACCGGAAAGGTCATCTTCGATACTGATGAAGCGGAGAAGAGAGGGGATGAAGGAGAATCAGTCGTTCTGGTTAGGAATGAGACCACACCGGAGGACATCCATGGTTTAGCCGCCGCAGAAGGAGTTTTGACTAGCAGAGGCGGTATGACGAGCCATGCCGCGGTAGTGGCTAGAGGGATGGGAAAGCCATGTGTGGCTGGAGCAGAAGAGATAGATATCGATCTTGCAAATGAATACTTTGAAGTCGATGGTAAGAGGATTGAAGAAGGAGACATAATAACGATAGACGGTACGACAGGAGATGTTATACTCGGTGAAGCACCCTTGATAGAACCTGAATTCACCGATGAGTTCAAGAAACTCTTGGGATGGGCCGATGAGATAAGGAACATGGGAGTTTGGACTAACGCCGACACACCTAAAGACGCTGAAAAGGCGATAGAATTCGGTGCCGAGGGCGTCGGTTTATGCAGAACTGAACACATGTTCTTCGAACCTGAAAGACTTGAAGTGATGCAGGAGATGATCATCTCTGAAGATGATGAAGAAAGGCAAAAAGCGTTAGATAAATTGATGCCGATGCAGAAAAAAGATTTCAAAGAACTTTTCAGGGTTATGGACGGTCTTCCCTTAACTATCAGGCTGTTGGATCCTCCGCTTCATGAGTTCGCCCCTACGGATGAGGAAACGCAGAAGGAACTAGCAAGAAAACTTGATATCGATGTGGAAAAAATAAAAAGTAAAGTCCACAGATTGGAAGAAGCAAACCCCATGTTGGGACATAGAGGTTGCCGCCTCGGCATAACCTTCCCTGAGATCTACAGGATGCAGGTAAAGGCGATATTGGAAGCTGCCTCCGAAGTTAAGGAAGAAGGCATAGATGTAGAGCCTCATATAATGGTACCTCTCGTCGGCAAGGTCGAGGAATTGAAAAATGTGAAAGAAAAAGTTGTTGAAACAGTAGAAGAAGAAGTTTTCGACGGAAAATCCGAAGTTGATTATGATGTCGGAACGATGATAGAGGTCCCTAGAGCGGCTTTAACTGCAGATGAGATAGCTGGAGAAGCTGATTTCTTCTCTTTCGGGACCAATGACCTAACTCAGATGGGATTTGGCTTCAGTAGAGATGATGTAGGTACTTTTGTTCCTAATTATCTCGACGAGGGTATTTTAGACGAAGATCCTTTCCAGGTGCTAGATCCTGAAGGGATAGGCGAACTGGTAAAGATGGGCACAGAAAGAGGTAGAAAAGTACAGGAAGATCTATCAGTAGGGATATGTGGCGAACATGGAGGAGAGCCTTCTTCGGTGAAATTCTGCTATCGTTCCGATCTAGATTATGTGAGTTGCTCCCCATATAGAGTACCTGTAGCTAGAATAGCTGCCGCACAAGTAGTCATAGAAGACGAGAAAGAGGTGGATGAAGGTGTCGAGGGGTATTGATCCGTAACATCTTTAATCACACCCATAATTTTAGCATTTCTAAATATAAAATGAGGGGTCTATACAATATGATCCACCACATATGATTGAAAAAGTTATTTAAAAACTTTTATTATAAATCATTTTTCAAACTTTTCTTTTAATGTCTTATCAGCTAGTTTTCTCAATCTTTCGTCTCTAGTTCTAGCTAAGTATTTATCTTGAATGATGAGAGAGATGAAAACGAAGAATAAGAGGATGCCTCCTAAAGCTCCCGTTATATTGCCTATCATTATCCTCAACGTTTCTCCCGATTCCGCGGTAAGAGTTAGACCTGCTATGATTGCTTTATAAATAGATTCCAATAGGATAGAAGAAATAGTTAAAAGTCCGAATCCAATAAGTAAAGTCCATCTGATGATACTATGTTCCCTCAACAAGAGCATCATATCTCCCAAGGAAGATGTCTCTTTTCCAAGAACTATTGAGCGGACATCATCCCATATTTTTTTCTGTTTACCTTTTTTATACACTTTTCCTGGGATTATTTCTCCTCGTTTTTCTGAATGAGTATAGATATCATCCTCTAGTTCTTTTCTGATATCTTCTTGTATCATGACTAACAGCGCGTTTTCAGCTTCAGCTTCATTTAAGTCTAATTCCTCTTTTATTTTATCGACTAATTCTCTTTTGAATTCAAAATGATTTTCTTTTTCCAAAGCTTTCTCAATATGGTATGTGATCTTGTCCCCGTGAACCCCTTCGAAATTTATGGATTCTGTGATATCTATCAGCAACTCCTCTCTTATCTTTCTATAATTGCTCTCTCTAAGGATCTTTTTACCTTTTCTACCAAGGCTCATATTTTCTACCCTTTAAGTAAAAACATACATTTCTAAATAATACACTTTTGGGCATGTAGTTTTATTTACTTAGTTTAAAACTTGTAAGTAAGTTGTTAAGTATTCCTTCAAACTTTCTAAGTTGGAATATTAAGAAGAAAATAAAATTCACTCCTATAGGAAAAATACACTCTCCCTATGATGATTTAGAAGAAATGCATATACAACAACCAGGAGTAGAGGGAATACAAAGAACTGTTGAAGCAAACTGACAATACATCGATGGTTTAGAGGATCTAGAAATTTTTATAATTTCTTTTAATATTTTCATCTTCCCGAAAGTTTCTCTCTCCGCGTAGAACCATTTTTAGATGAGAAGGAAAAGGGTCTATTTTCTACTAGGACTCCAAAAAAATCGGATTCTATCGGGACCCGATAGTGAAATTAATCGAAATAGATGAAAAAGTATTAAAGATTGAAGGTATTAGATGTAGTCAATAGGACACCACTTTTGGATATAAAGCCTTATATTCCGGAGTTCTATATAAGAAAGGTAGAATCGAAAGATTGGTTGTCAAAGAATGCCGAGCGAGTAGAAAATGTAAAGTCTAATGAAAGGTTCGGATGAAATATTGAGAAGAAAATTTATATCAAGATTAAATTTTCTGGGATTATGACAAATATACATTTTGGTATATGTGGTGATTTAGATTGGCACAATACCCCGGCTGAGGACAATCCTTTGATTACGTTGAAAAAAGATAGTGTAAAAGAATTGATCTATGATCTAAATCGAAACCCAATGGAAGAAGAGAAGCTTTTTTCAAAAAATAAGGAGTTGGAAGAAGAGATCAAAAAATTACTCAGACTCGAAACTCTGAAAAAAAGAGATGGGAAGATCTATGTGAATTGCACCTTTTTAGATAGAAAAGATAATGAATATATGTTTAAGGTTTGCGAAGATTATGCAGAGGGTCTAGTTGAAAAGATAATCTTGAAAGAAGAAGTTATTCAAACGATATTATCTAGATATGAAAACGAGAAAGTCGAAAAAGAAAAGCTAGCGTTCTTCATAATCGGATGTTATTTTCTAGACTGGGGATCTCTCAGTTTCTTCAGAGAATGGAATATTGCTAACAACTTAAAATCTCAGCCCAGCGGAAATGAATATATACTATGGGGCGAGAAGCAGGATGAGGGAATGTTGAGGGAGATATATTGGGGAGGGCACATGATTCCTGATATGGGTCACATATTCCAAACGTTTGGGGATCATCATCCGAGTACGAGGAGGGATGTACTTCCGGACATACTGAACCGTTTCAAGGATTTTGACTTTACCGGCGGAGAAGAATACAGGTCTCTTCTATTTGAAAAAAGAAAAGAATTTGCTTCAGAGTTAGCTGAGATTATTGACTTGATAGGTAAAGATGGGATAGGGTCTAAGGAACTTGAAAAAGTGATGGATAATTCGATCTCTAAAAAACATATCTCATTATTGAAGAAACTCCATTACATAGAAGAGGAAGAAGGGACTTACTATCTTTCGATTCCGTACTTTAAAGAAGAAGATGTAGAGATGATATCCGAGTGCATAAAACCTTTCGTTCCAGTTTTGAAAAATTGGCTTGAAGATAATTGGGAAAATTTGGAAGATGACCTTAAAGAAACAAGACCTATGAAAAATGGAGTTCCATTTGATGAGTTCTTTATACAGGCATGGCATTACGTCTTTGGATTGGTAAACAAAAAGTTAGCTAGAAAGGGTATCATCTATGATACCTATACAGATGAATCTAAACATGAAGGCTACTTGCCTGCGGTAGCAGAGAAGGAAGTGCTATCTATGTTAGAGAATATACTGACGGAATAATCTTGAGAAGTATATATATAGTCTCAAAAAGCATAAGGAAATTATGTTAGAAGATCTGAAAAAGATGGCTGAATCTTATCAGATAAAGAAGCCACCCGACTTGAAGGGAAAAATACATCTCTTGATAGGTGAGGATTATGGATTCTTGGTCAAATTGGGAAAGAGTAATGTCGAAGTAAAAGAAACTAGCGTAAATGATACAAGAGATATAGGGCTAGTCATGTCAGAAGATACGTTTTCTAAACTCAATTCTGGTGAATGGAACGGGATGACCGCGGCAGGTAGGTCATCGATGTCAGAATCAGCACCTCTAGATTTCCGATTACCTGATGGGGCTGAGATGGATGATGAGACCCTTCAGATCATGTATCATTTTTTGACGCATTTTTTCAGTAAAGACTATCCAACTATAACAGAACTTGGAAGGAGCCATTCTAGAAAAGTACATGGAGGCAACGCAGCACCGATAGCTTATGGAAATGGAATAAGGTCTGCCTATTATACTATACAAAAAGGAGAACAGATAAACGAAGACGAGCTAGATCCGTGGGACCAGGTTTTTACCGTGATCGGTGGAAGTGGGAAAGCTTTGGTTGATGGTAAAGAGATCGAACTAGAAAAAAATATTTCAGTTCATGTACCACCTAAAACAGAGCATATCGTAAGAAAAGATGAAGGTGAGGACGACTTAGAGTTGATTTGGATAGCTTACGGGGAAAAGGCATGATACTCCTATCGGTTTTATAGAACGTTCAGAACTGTTTATATATGGTAATCATTCTAGCAGGATTATGAGTGGTTTAGAAGAGAACTCAATAATCACAAGATGTGGATACAGATGTGATATTTGCTTAGCTTACAAGGAAAACATCAAGAGCGAGGAAGATAGAAAGATCATCAGTGACGGTTGGTTCAAGTACTTTGGATTTCGTATACCTCCTGAAAACATATCATGTGATGGATGTTTGACTCCCGCTAAAGAAGAACCAAAACTCATGGATGATGATTGCCCAGTAAGAGCATGTGTGATTGAAAAAGGAATTGATAATTGCTCTAAATGTAAAGAATTTAGTTGTAAGAAATTTAAAACTAGAGTCGTTGATAGAAAGGATTTTGAAGATATTCCTGAAGAAGACTTTGATCGGTTCATCCGCCCCTATGAAAATAAAAGAAGATTTGAATCTGATAGATGAATAGACTTAGTTTCAAGCTTTTCTTGAAGGCAAAAGACCCGAAATTATGGCTATAGTAGGTCCTATTATTATCCCAGCCCACACGAAGAAACCCACTAAGCCATAAGTCATCACTTTTATTCTATCCCATTTATCCGGCTTTTTGAAATCTAACGAGTTCTGCCAAAGCTTGTAACCGATTATCAATGGTAACAAGGCAAATATGATCGTTACTATAATCGCTAACCCTGGATTAGATTTGATTGCGGCTATTGTCATCTGCATCAACAGCATCGCTCCACTGCCTATGTAGAGAAGACTGGATAATAGAAGACCCCACTCTCTTGCATCATCAGGTTTTTCTCCTTTTTTGTAGTATTTTAGACCTGTCCAAGCGAACCCAATGCCTAGAACAGATATCATAGGAGTAAATGTGAACAAAAGTGACTGTCCTTCCCATATCCTAATACTGACTACATCTAGAGGGAGTCTAATCCATTCGATCGGTCCCCATGTTTCCTTATAACCTACTGCGAGCCCATACTTGCCTCCAGTTTCCTCGTTGTAAACCACCACGTGATACGTTCCACTTTCATCTATTTCTTCATCATATCTCGCTGGATGATAGTAACTTCCAGGTGTAAAAGGTTCATACTCTCTTTCATCCAGTTGCCCTTCAATCACTTTCACTCCTACATTCTCCCGTTGTTCAACAAAATTTGGAGTAGAATGATTTTCATCTATCCCTGGCCCCATCACAGCTAGGTACGGTACAAAATCTTCGTTTTCCGGTGTCAATATGCTCAAGTAAAGTCTTTCACCTTCTTTCATATCCATCTCGTAATAGTTCGCTATTCCCCCATCGCGAAGTTCCGAATATATAGCCCAAGACTTTATTGGATCTTCTATAACCATAGCGGTTTCAAGACTTTCGTTTTCTGCAGCAGTCCTTGGAACATGCGCTGCAGCAGTCGAGACCCCTGATATCATCAAGATTGCAAAGACAAGCGATAAGGCTCTTATTAAACCCATAAAATAATAGATGTTTCTCGTAAGATTTAAAGTATTCTATCTTCAGGTGTTGAAGGTTTAGTGAGCTGTTTTTTCATTTACCATACTTTGTTGCAACCCAATCTATTATAGGTCCATATGCTAACCCAGCAAAAAAGCTGGGCCAATCTCTAAATTCACTAGTAAAAGTTATCGCTAAGGTCATCACGAGACCTAGGATCAATCCTCGAACGATGAAATTTTTGTCGGATTTTATGAGTTTCACATCATAGGCCAAACCTATCAAAAGTCCCATCACGACCCTATTGTACCACATGGCGAACAAGAACATCCAATTACCTTCGAACCCTATCCTCCAACCCACACCTACGATACATAATATTCCTAGAAGTGCTCCAGCTAAAACTCCAATGATCGCCCTTCGCTTCTTTTTCATATATTTATCATTGATTTTAAAGTATTAAAAATTAATCTAATTCAATCTTCGTCATACTTTTCGGTATGATCGCATTCAGGATATCCCGTACATCCCCAAAATTTTCCATACTCGCCTTCTCTGACGACCATCTCTTCTCCGCACTCTGGGCAAGTTTTTTTCTCATCATCCTTGAGTTTCTTTGCCAAAAAATGATCTTCTAGAGCTAACTGTGAAAGCTCATCCGCTTTAACATTGTTCTCACGCCCAACGTGTTCAATTATCACTGTTTTGTTTCTTTCCTGAAAGTATCCTAAGAGATCCTTGACCTCTTTATAAAGATCTTTCAAATTCTCCGAATTGACATTCCATTCTCCATTTACCTGCTTGACGACCAATTGAGAGTCAGATTTGATGGTGATCTTTTCGAATTCTAGATCAGAATCTTTTATCCATTCTAAACCTTTTATAACCGCCATGTACTCGGCATAATTGTTCGTCACTCTTTCATCTAGTAGTATATTGTAATCTTTTCTTACGGTTTCAGAGTCTTTTTTCACGAGGTAGCCGTAAGAGGCGATTCCCCCATCTTTTCCACGGTATGCCCCGTCTGCCTGCAAGGATATTTCACTCATGATTCTAGCTCCACCTATTATACATGATTCATCATTTTTTATTGGTATTATAATTTACTGAAAAGCTTACAGTTTTCGATCTCAACATTTTATTTAAAACTCTTTTAATCGATCTCAAATTTCTTGTATAACCGGACCAAGCAGTCTATAGCGGAACACTCTTCTTTAGAGAATAGGCCGATGATCAGGAAGGCAAGAACTCCAACCGTAAATATCACAAGGGCAGCGATAGTGAAGAGCCCCTGGTACTCGAAACGTGCTAGGATTATCCTGTTGATGAAGATCCCTACTGCACCTCCTATGAACATGTTGAAAGAAGCGAGAGACATGACCGTTCCTCTTTTTTCAGGGAGATATTGTTGAGAAGTCATTATTATAGTGACTTGTAGTATAACGAACGCTAAGCCGAATCCGAATAGAGCCGGAAGTACATAATAGATACCCAACCAAAAGCTGATAGTAAGCAGAGAGATGAGTCCTAAAATACCCGCCATCAGGAGTATTTTGTTCCCTACTTTTTTCTTCAGAGTTCCAGCTCTTCTACCTCCTATGAAAGCGGCAAGGCCGAATAGCGTGAGGATTAAACCGACGTAAAGTATGCTGTATCCTGTCTGTTCCACAATATAATCACCGAGATAGGTGAAGCTGCCGAAAACGGCGAATCCAACAAGGGAGAGCAAAGCGACGGTTCTAGGTAATTCAGGATGTCTGATAGCGTCTCCGTAAGCTTCTCTGAAACTGAGCTTGGAGATCTTTCCTTTTTCAAATGTCAAGAATTTGTAGAGTAATATTACTAGTATCAACTCCGCTATTCCATAAGCCAAGTATACTATCCTCCAGCTTCCAATGAAAGAAAGTCCACCTCCTATAGCTGTAGCCGCTGCAGCTCCTAAAAAATACATCCCCATAACTGTTCCGATAGAGTTCATCTTAGATTTAGGTTCTTCAAAAACATCTCCAATCAATGATATGGTAACTGGAAGTATAGCCGCGGCGAAAGCCCCATTTACAGCTCGTAGAGCTCCTAGAGAATATATGTTGAATGCTGCTGCGGCAAGACTGCTGAATATCGCGGTTCCCAGTGCGGCGGTAGTTATAACTCGCACTTTTCCAAATCTATCTGCTAAAGGACCAAAGACAATAGTGAAAAGACCGAAGGGAAGCATGTAAGCAGTTACCGTCATAGCTGCAGTCCCTATACCTACATTGAAATCGGCGGCTATGTCTACCAATATAGGTGATGCGGCGTAATTGTCACCCATGACCCAAAAACCCATAAATCCTAAAAGATATACCAGAAGTTTTTTCTCTTTATGGGTTTTATCAGACATGGAAGTAAATATGTCTATCAAGTTTATATAACTTTTCAAGTAAATCCATAATATTCATCTTCTAAATCTCTTAAATCTAGTAGTATTTATTTATAAATCAAAAGATTTAAATTTATAAGAAGATATTATGTTTGTTGGGCACATATAAAAGGTGTGATAGATATGCGAAAAATGAAAAAAATAACTGCTATGCTGACAACACTTCTGTTGGTGGGCAGCTTACTTAGTATGTCGGCCATACCAGCAGAAGGGCAAATAGCGGATGAAAATGAGGACGACTTTGTAAGACTGGAAAATATAATCGATCCTGATAACGGGACTCCGATAGAACCGATGCCTGATATCTACGTTGGTCAACAAGGGATACAATTTGCCTTGGAAGTAGATGTAGTAGAGGAATATAGAGACGATAATCACAATATAACACAAGTATGGGTAGAGGTGGATCCTGATGAAGAACTTCCTGGAACATGGGAGAATAGGATAGAGCAACCGGGTGCTGATCAGGAAGGAGCAAATATGACAACCGATGAAAATAACACATACTCCTTTGGATTTACTGACGATGATTGGTACGACCCGAATCCTTTTGAAGTCGATATAGACGGAGATGTACCCGCTGGAAATTATGAAATGGAAGTTAGGGTCCATTACAGTCACGCAGATGAGACCGGCGAGATCCAAGACACTTATTTCGAGACATACATCGAATTCGATATAGTTGAGAATGCGGAGGTTGAATCAGTTGAAGCTACCCGGAGATTGAGACCTGGACAGAAGTTCCAAGAGATGATGGTGGAGATAGAAAATGATGGAGATGAAACCATATCGGACATCAACCTGACTTTGAACGAGCTTCCTAACGGAGTTTCTCCCAAATATGATACGGCCCGTTATCCTGGAGAATTAGAACCTGGTGATGTAGGAACAGTTTACTACAGGTATGATGTTGACAAGGATATGGAACCCGGTATTTACGACGAGATCGAATATGTACTTAACGCAGTTAAAGAAGATGTCAACATCCAAGAAGAGGGGAACTTGGTGATAGAAATAGGCTTTGCCCCGATTTTAGAGGCAGAAATAGAAGATGACCTTGTCGTGGAGCAGGGAGATACCTCATTTACTTTTGACATGACTTTCGAGAACACAGGCAATGTTAATCTTAGCGAGATCGAGGTCACTTTTTTTACACCGAATGACAATTTATTCCTTGAATCTGTAGATTATTATGAATACGGAAAAAACGTCTCACCTGAGTTCCCACTCAACGATCTAGAGGTAGGTGAAGAAAAAACTTTGGAGATCACTCTTGGACTGCAAAGGAATATACAGGCCGGAGAACATCGTCTATTGTTCGAATGGGACGGTTACTTCTTCAATGACGGTTCTTTTGATGAACCGACTCGTTACGAGGAGGTAGAAGTATTATGGGAAGGTGATGCTCCAAGGACCGCTGTTATATACAGCGACTACGATGACCTTGATGCCGAGGATTGGATTGGACCAGAAGCTTTTTTTGAAGTTGAGATGATCGATATCGATTTCTCCGGCGAAATTCTAGATCCCGTTGATGGTATCGAGTTAGATGGCGATATCACCTACATAGAGATTGAAGTTGAAATAACCAACCATGAACTAGTTGATTTCAAAGACGTAGAAGCCCAACTCATGGTAGGAGATAACACGCCTTTTTTCAATCCAGTTGACCGGGAAAGAGAGTATGTAGAGATGCATGGACCCGCTCAGGAATTGCCTGGAGAAGGCGGAACAGCAGAATTCACTTTTACAGTGGACATCAATACCGAATTTGTTTCAGAAAGAATAGGTAATGGGTCCCATGCGCATGAGGCAACCCTGATGATAACCCAGGCCGTGAATGAGGATACCAATGAAGAGATCACCGATATCGAGGTCAATGCCCCGCTAGAGATAAGCGGATATGGGCCGAATATAGTAGTTGAGGCAGAACTTAGTGATCATGATCTAGAAGTTGGAGAAAACTTCAACTTAGAATATACCATCAGGAATGAAGGTGACGAAACTGCTAGAGAGACCACAGTTTCTATGGTACCTGATCTCTATGATAATGAAAACTGGTCTATAATAGATGGGTATATCCGGGCTTTAGCTAGTGAAAAATATGTCTTCGACGAAGGTGATTTAGAAGAAAGATCAAAGAACACATCTCATCTGAAAATAGGTCTATTAGGAGTAGAGGAAGCTGAGGACATCGTGGATCTTCATATGTACATTGAGGGAGCTCTCTCGGCACCAAGACCGCATATATGGAACCTATATATAGGAGAGATAAATCCAGGCGAAGAGATCGAAGTCAATTTCGAAATGATCACATCAGAACACACACAGATAGGCCAGCCTTACCATGAAAATATACATATCGAATGGATCGATGCTGAGGGGGAGCCTCAAGAAGAGACATATGATATGACAATAAGATTAGCAGAAGACCTAGAAGAACCTGATGAGCCTACAGAGATAGGTGATATGGATGCCACGCTAGTTGGTGTTATTCTAGTCATACTTATTCTTGTAATTGCACTCGCTGTATTTATTGCTACCAGAAAAACTGATGTTGAAGAAGAGTCCTTCGAAGAGATGGAAGAGGAGTCCTTAGAGGATGTGGAAGATGAACCTGATATTAAAGAGGAGGAAGAACCTCCGGAACCTCCTGAGATGGAGGAATCAGGGGAAGAAGAGTTTTAGGAAAAAACCTTTTCTTTCTCTCTATATTTATAAACGGACTCGTCGGGATCCGGAACGATAGGGAGGATAAAGGTGAGGAAGTGAGCAAATACGAACGGACTCGTCGGAAATCGAACATTTCCAACTGCCCTTTTAAAATAAAATATTTGTAAACGGACTCGTCGGAAATCGAACATTTCCAACTGCCCGTTTAGAATAAAATATTTGTAAACGGACTCGCCGGGATTTTCGTCCGAACTGGTAATGCCAGATCGACTTTCGAACCCGGGTTTAGGGCTCCGGAAGCCCCGGTGATATCCTTTGTAGCCCAGTTTCAGTAGAAACAGGGTAGCTACACCACGAGCCCAAGCGGTATTAGAAGTACAAATCGATCGGATCTTGCTTAGTGTTGAGCTTTGACTACTCAAATTCGGTGTAGCCGCACTTACCGCAGGATAGTCGATCCTCGTGTTTAGCTAAAAAAACTCCGTCCCCGCACTTGGGACAGTTCCTTCTCTTTCTTTTTATTTCACCATCTTCTACTTCAAATATGTCTCCTTTATTCATCTATACCACCTGTTCAACCTCTTTCTTTAAAATAATCTCTCTCATATTTTCTCATCGATTCTTCATCATCGTACACTCTAGCATGTACCATAGACTCTTCCTTACCAAATTCTGTATCGATCTTAGCTATGACGATCTTACCTTTATCTGCATTGACTATGTTAGCGATTTCGCCTGTCACTGAATCTCGTGTTGGCGTTGCTTCTCCTTCATGGTCTACCTTCAATTTCATCTCTCTTCGGTTCATCAGATTGTTTTCTTCTTCATGTTCTATCTCAACTTCCACCATCTTATCTACCATTATCCACTTCTATCATCTTATTTATTATTTCCCAAGTCTTGTCCTTTAAATCTTCTGATACCAGGTTTATTACCATGCCTTCTCCAGGTATCCCATAGATAACTATACCGTCCAAAGGACACAGTGCGATAGCAACGAGAGAAAGCATGTCCTCTTCTCCATCTACAAGGACAACCACTTTATCTTCTCTTTCGATCGCATCTTTTATCGTTTCCCATGCTTTATTCCTTATCTGAGAAGGTGGGTTTTTCAGTTCGATAGTCTTCTCTTCACTCCATTCCCTAAATTCATAATCATCTCTCTGTGTCTTACCGTCCACTATTCCAACATCCGGCTGGATACCTTGTTGAAGGAGGATATCGGTGACCACATCACCCACTGTGATGATCGGTCTTTTTTCTCTATATACTTCTGGGAGTTCTCCTTCCACGACCGGTCCTAATGTTTGTTTCAATTCCTCTCTGTCCTCTTCTTTTAACCTGAGGTCCGTATCTGGTATTTCTGGCAAGGTTTTCTATCCTCTCACTTTCAGAGCGAATTTTCCGTTCGCCTTTATACCCATCTTCTTGGCTAGCATAGAATGTTCGTGATCTATTATTACCAAATAGCCCTGCCACTCTCGCGATACTTCACCACCGCAAAGAGGACATTCGTTTTCTTCTGTTAAATAGTTACATTCTTTGCAGGCTTTCTTTTGTGCCATCGTCAATCTTCCTCCTCTTCTTCGTCTTGTTCAAGCCATTCGAGTTTACCGAGTCCGTTCTGTCTCATCGTTAAGCCTATCTTGCTTTCTCTTGGATTCCTATCGTTTATGCTTACGGTGACTATCCTAGCTCTTATCTCATCATCTATTCCAAGGCTTTTATCTGTTTCCTTTCCGACCAATCTTTGATTGCCTTGATCGACTTCTACTTTGTCGTTCATAATCTGACTTATGTGTAATAGTCCATCTAAAGGTCCGAATCTAATAAATCCGCCGAACTGAAGGACCTCACATAGATAGCCTAGAATTAGTTCTTGTTCGACCAGTTCAAAGTAAAGTGCGTCGTACTCGACATCTTGGTAAACACCTCCGTCACCATGTACGACTTTACCTTCACCGATCCGATCGACGTTGGTCGCTAGTATGATCAATTTGTTTTCGTCTTCTATCACACCTTCTAGTTCTTCTTTAGCTATCTCCATAGCTGCCTGGTCTACATCTTCATCTAACCTATCGGGGGGAATCCTTACCGTATCTTCTTTCCTCTCCATTTTGTACATGACTAGTCCACCTAAATATTTAGATTAACTGTAAGCCATAAGTGGCGATAGCAGTAGCGAAGACCAGTGCTACTATAGACATCAGCTTTATCAATATATTGAGTGAGGGACCAGATGTATCCTTGAAAGGATCTCCGACCGTATCACCTATGACACCAGCTTTATGGGCATCCGAGCCCTTACCACCATGGTGGCCTTGCTCTATATATTTCTTTGCATTGTCCCAGGCTCCACCGGAATTTGCCATCATTATCGCTAAGACGAATCCAGTTCCTACCGCTGCCATCAAGAAGCCTACTAAAGCAGCCGGGCCGAGGATGAAGCCAATGATTAAAGGAACTATGATAGCCATCAAACCAGGTATGACCATCTCTCTTAGAGCGGCTGAAGTGGCTAGATTTATCGGCCGCTGGTAATCTGGTTCAGCTTCACCGTCAAGAAGACCGGTAACTTCCTCAAACTGTCTTCTTGCTTCCTTAACTATTTCGAACGCGGATCTACCGACAGCTTTCATCGTTATCGCGCAGAACAGGAATGGTATCATAGCTCCAAGGAATACGGCTGCTATCATCGGAGGTTCCATTATGCTAAATTCGCTAACATCTAGTCCTATCTCTGAAGCATATGCTGCAGTCAGAGTTAAGGCGGTCAATGCTGCGGAACCGATTGCAAATCCTTTACCTGTAGCCGCGTTGGTATTGCCGAGAGCGTCCAGTGCATCGGTCCTCTCCCTCACTTTTGGATCAAGACCACTCATCTCGGCTAAACCACCTGCGTTGTCTGCGATAGGACCATATGCGTCGGAAGATAAAGTGATACCGAGCGTTGAAAGCATACCAATAGCCGAGATCGCGATTCCATAGAGCCCGGCTAGATAGAATGAAACAAGTATAGTAATAGATATTATAATAACTGGTAATGCAGTACTCTGCATCCCTGTAGCTATACCTTGGATTATGAAAGTTGCTGGGCCAGTCTCCGTAGATTCAGCCATCTTTTTGGTGGGTTTATATCTTTCTGAAGTGTAATACTCAGTGAAAAAGCCTATTAGAACTCCTGCGATCAGACCAGCCAGGATAGCACCAAAGATTCGGAAAACTAATTGACTATACTCGGCTGGAAGAGTCAAATATAGAAGGGCGAAGATGAATATCATAATAAGTATCGCGGATCCCCATGTTCCTTTTCTTAGAGCTTTCAAAAGAGTTTCCTGAGAAGCATCTCCTTCAGCCTTTATGAAGAATATTCCTATCATGGAAGCTATTATACCTGCTCCAGCTATGAGGAAAGGAATGGCGAAGAGATGAAGACTTCCTTCTAGATCGCTCAAAGGTACGTGATCCAGGAGCGTATTACCATTGTAGATCATCCACCCGAGTGTCAATGCCGCTATGATAGTGTTAGTGTAAGATTCAAAAAGATCAGCACCCATACCGGCTACATCGCCTACATTGTCACCAACATTGTCGGCGATCACTCCAGGATTTCTTGGATCATCTTCTGGAATCTCTGCTTCTACTTTACCAGCGAGATCAGCTCCAACATCTGCCGCTTTGGTGTAGATCCCACCGCCGACCCTAGCGAAGAGTGCTATGGCACTGGCTCCGAATCCGAATCCAGCTATATATACGACGGCATCTTCGATCCCAAATATCAGTAAAATCGAACTCAATCCTATTATCCCAAGGGAGACAACTGTCAACCCCATCACGGAACCACCGCGGAAAGCTATTTTGAGTGCTTTATTTAAATTGTCTCGAGCTCCCTGAGTAGTGGGGGCGCTAGCATTGGTAGCGGTTATCATCCCGATGTATCCCGCGGCTCCAGATAAGATTGCGCCTACGATGAAAGGAAACCAGGTCCAAGGAGTGACCCCTTCGATCACATCTTTAACTGCTAGGAATACAGCCACGAATACTACAAATATCGCTATGTACTTGTATTCAGTGTGAAGGTAAGTTTTCGCTCCTTTCTGGACTTCATCAGATAATTTTTTCATTTTGGAAGTCCCTCTCTCTTGTTTACTGATGAATTTCGCGAAGTAACCAGCCAATAGTATTCCCAGTAGCGCAGCAATTATCGCTCCCAAAGCCGCTAAAGTTTCAGGATTTAAATCAAACATAATTTCTACCTATTTGCACGATAGAAAATTGGTTTATATAATTTTTTGTTGGGGTGTAACATCAGGAGAAAAGAATATCTTTCATTACTCTTCTTTTTCAACCATCTCTAAAATCCTCTCCGCACAGGCCTCGAGATTATCGTTACACTGGTCCATCTTCTTGACCCGCTCTATACAACATAAAAAATTTTTGATAGGTCTTTCCTCGTCGGGTAAGGAGTTTTTCTGCCTCGTAAGCGTCTCTTTGTCTAACATACTACCATTATGGAAAGTTGGGTGAGTACAAAAACAGGGGCTATAAATAATTTGGCACATCATTCAGAAAATTGTTAGATCATCTGATATCTTCAACCAGACTTAACGTTAAACTAATTACTAACATCTTAGATATAGATTTAAAAGATGTATAGATTGGAATGTAAATGTATGCTAAAAAAAGACGGAGAATTCGTCCTAGGTGAAGGAAGAGAAAAACTCCTTGATCTGATCGATAGAAAGGGTTCTATTTCTGAAGCCGCAAAGGAGATGGATATGTCCTACAGGCATGCGTGGGGTAAAGTAAAAAAAATCGAAGAAGTCACAGGAGAGGAAATTATCAAAAGTCAGAGAGGAGGTGCTAAAGATAGAGGTTCAGTTTTGACTTCAGCAGGTAAAAAACTACTCACCGATTACCGGGAACTCAAAGAGGAACATAGAGGTGAAATTTACAGAAATCCGAGTATCACTGTAGATGGTATCGTCAGACAAGACGAAAGATTACTGTTGATAAAGAGGAAAAATCCTCCTTTTAAAGGAGATTATGCTCTGCCAGGTGGATTCGTAGAATATGACGAACCGGTGGAAAGAGCCGTGGTAAGGGAGGTGAAAGAAGAAACTGGATTGGATACGCGTATTCTAAAGTTGATTGGAGTCTATTCTGATCCAGATAGAGATCCGCGGGGCCATATGATCTCTTCAGTTTTTTCTCTTGAAAAGGTCGGTGGGTCTTTGAAGGGAGGGAGCGATGCAGAAAAAGCTCGTTTTTTCGAGATATCCGATTTACCAGAATTAGCCTTCGATCATGGTGAAATAATAAATGACTACCTAAATATAAATGAATAAAGTTGATGTAATATGTACCTATTCAAAATGAATAGAGAAAGATTGGAGACTGTTGAATAATGGGTCGCAAAAAAGATAGAAAGATAGCTAGAAAAAGGATAGAGATATTATTAGAAGAAGCCAAAAAGGCAGCTTTAGAAGATGAGTTGGAAAGATCCGATAGATATGTAGAACTAGCTAGGAAGATAGGTATGAAGCATAACCTTCCTTTAGAATCAAAGCACAAAAGAAGGATTTGTAAAAACTGTTATTCTTATCTTCATCCCATCAAGACCTGCAAAGTCAGGATCAAGGATGGAAAAATCGTTACAAAATGTTTTAAATGTGGAACGATCAACCGTTTTGGATACGAGGACTGAATTAATAAAGTCATTTATTCTCTATCTGTATATCATAAGCCATATGTGATTTGGATGAGGAATACGTTCTTACCACCCGTCTTTCTAGGATTTCGGCTTCGTAACCTTCTTCCTCGATCTGTTTCAGTAGACTTTTCAAAGATCCTTCTTTCGCATCCTCTTCGATGATCTCGTAGTAATGTAAAACCCCGCTATCTTCTAACGCTGAAAGAGCTGGTCTTACGAAGCTCTTGGATGAATGCGGTAAATTCATTATCACTCTATCGCAGTCTAAGTTCGGTGCGATCTCTTCGGCATCGCCCTCGTATACAGTGACCAGATCTTCTATCTTATTTCTCTCGATGTTTTTTCTCAAGTAATCTATCGCAGTCGGATTAAGATCTATACTGTATATCTTTTCAACATCTACATTTCTACCGATCAACACTGTATAAGGTCCGACACCCGCGAACATATCCAAAACTCTTTCGTTTTTCTTGGTTTTCTCTACAATCCTCCATCTCTCTGTAGCCAAACGAGGCGAAAAATAAACATTTTCGACATCGACTTCGAGTTCTGCACCGTGTTCTCTATAGATAGTTACTGTTTTTTTCTCACCAGAGATATGACCTATTTTTCTTGTTCTGAATTCACCGTGGACACCTTTGTCTTCAAGTACTGTTTTCAAGTTCTTATGAGTTTCAATTATAGCTTCTCCTATCTGGTCTCTGTAGTCTTTGATCTCTTCGGGTATTTTAACGATAGCTATGTCTCCGATTATATCGTAACTTGAAGGGAGATACTCTTCGATATCTTCTGGAACATCGACTAGATTTTTGTAATCCCTCTCTTTTTTCTTTCTTTCTTTTATTTCTCTCTCAACTATCTCATATTCGAATCTATCCAACTCTACGTCCGGTTTAAGAGGTAGAAATATATGATCATCTTCAGATTCTATTTTCCCATCTTGATATAGTAAGTTTTTTTCCAAAAGTTCCTTCCTCACCTTTTCGCCTTCACATCTAGGGACTTTCAAGCACTCCATGCTACACCGGTTATGAAAAAGGAAGAATTAATATTCATCGGTGAAATGAAGTGAAGTCTTTGATTATGGAAAAGTTTTTTCTCATATCAACTTATTCTATCAAATAGGATACAAATACTAGAGAGGTTTATAAGATGGGAAGATTGACTTTCATCGGACTAGGTCTTTACGACGAAAAAGATATCAGTCTCAAAGGGATCGAGGCCGCTAGAGAGGCCGAATCAGTCTATTCAGAGTTCTACACTAGCAATTTAGCTGGATGTAATATCGAGGATGTCGAAGAACAATTGGATAAAGATGTTAGTATTTTGAGTCGAAAAGAGGTAGAGAATGACGCGGTACCTGTAAATGAAGCGAAAAACAAAAAGGTGGTTTTTCTCACAGCTGGTGATCCTATGGCCGCTACAACACATATCGATCTGAGACTTCGGGCAGAAAAAGAAGGTATCGAGACGAAAATAATCCATTCATCCTCGATATTTTCAGCCGTCCCTTCACAATTGGGATTACAGCATTACAAGTTCGGCCGGACAGTCACTCTACCATTCAACCGCAGCGAAGAAGATTATCCATCGAGTCCTTATAAAAACATAAAAGAAAACAGAGATAGGGGATTACATACCTTAGTACTTCTTGACATCGATTCTGAAAATAAAAGATATATGAAAGTCAAAGAGGGTATAGAAGCGCTCTTAGATCTTGAAGAAAGACTTGGACAGGGCGTGATAGATGAAGAAACTCTGTTAGCGGGCTTGGCAAGAGTTGGATCTGCTCGACCGGAGATAAAAGCCGATTATCCGGATAAGTTGAGATCTCATGGGTTCGGCGGGGGTCTTCATTCCCTTGTCGTTTTTGGAGACTTGCACTTCATGGAGATCGATTCTCTCCTCAAATTAGCTGATGCACCAGAAAGGATAAAAGAGGAAGGATGAGGTCAAGGTAACTTTTATATATATGACTTCTTTCTAAATCTACCATGAGCTGGGCCATACTAACAACGGGACCTATGATAATTATTGAGTAATGATACATACATCCGCCCAGCTTGAGGTTTTTGTTAGTTTTGGAGGATAAAGGCATGAGTGAAAAAAATGAACGATTCAAACCACTCGACAAAGAAACGCCCTTACCAGAGAAAGAGAAAGAGACTATCGAGTTCTGGGAGGAAAACGAGATAGCAGAGCGTACAAGGAATAGGGAAAGAGAGAAGAAATTTGGCTTTACAGAAGGACCTCCCACCGCTAATGGACTTCCTCATATAGGTCATGTCAGGACTCGAGTAGTCAAGGACGTTTACTTAAGATACAAAACGATGAAGGGCTATCAGATAGTTCCAAATATAGCCGGTTGGGATACACACGGACTGCCAGTTGAGATAGAAGTTGAAAAGGAACTCGGTATAGATTCAAAAGAAGAGATCGAAGATTACGGGCTTGAGAAATTCAACGAGATGTGTAAAGAGAGCGTCTTCCGTTATGAGAAAGAATGGAAGCAGATGAGCAAAAGAATCGGTTTTTGGATAAACTATGAAGATGCCTATATAACGATGGAAGACGATTATATAGAGAGCGTTTGGTGGAGTTTGAAACAGCACTGGAAGAACGATCTTTTAGAGAAAGGGCATATGGTCGTTCCTTACTGCCCAAGGTGCGGAACGCCTCTTTCCAGCCATGAAGTCGCACAAGGATATAGGATGACTGAGGACCCTTCTATACACATGAGATTCAAGGTCAAAGATGAGGATGCCTATTTCTTGGCATGGACTACCACCCCATGGACGCTCATATCGAATCTATTGTTAGCCGTCGATAAAGATATAGATTACGCTTTGATAGAGTATGAAGGTGAGAAGTATTATCTAGCAGAAGATCTGGTCGATGATATATTTGACGGTGTGGATATATTAAAAACCATGAAGGGAGAGGACCTGATCGGAAAGAAATACGAGCAAATGTTCGATTTTGTGGATTCTGATAGTGAGAGTCATTATATCACTCATGCCGATTTCGTGACTTTAGAAGAAGGCACCGGCATAGTTCATATCGCTCCCGCCTTCGGTGAAGACGATTATGATCTATGCAAGGAAGAAGGTGTAGACCTGGTAAATCCGGTCGATGAAGCCGGTAGGTTTACAGAGGATGTGGAGGATTATGCGGGACAATTTGTTAAGGATGCTGACGAGCAGATCATGGACGAACTCGAAGAAAGAGGAGATCTTTTGAGTAGAGGTACTACGGAACATAGATACATGTTCTGTTGGAGATGTGATTCTCCACTTTTGAATTATGCTCTTGAGAGTTGGTTTATAAGGACCTCTTGGGAGAAAGAGAAATTGATAGATAATAATGAAGAGATCTTCTGGAAACCCGAACACTTGAAACACGGTAGGTTCGGAAATTTCCTAGATGAACTGAAGGATTGGTCATTGAGTAGAAACAGGTTCTGGGGAACCCCACTGCCGATCTGGACTTGTGATAACGGCCACGAAGTTTGTGTCGGGAGTAAGGAAGAGCTAGAAGATATGTCTGTAGAACCTTTACCTGATGGATTTGAATTCCATAGACCATATGTGGACAGAGTGAGATTGGGATGTCCTGACTGTGAAGAGGATATGGAGAGAGTTCCGTATGTTATAGATTGTTGGTATGATAGTGGTAGTGCGCCTTTCGCTCAATTCCATTATCCCTTTGAGAATGAGGAAAAATTCGAGGAAGCTTTCCCAGTAGACTTTATCACTGAATCATTGGACCAGACAAGAGGATGGTTTTACAGTCTTTTGGCGATAAGTTCCCTGTTGAGAGATGAACCTGCTTACATGAAATGTCTTACCCAAGGATTGATACTAGATGAAGACGGCGAGAAGATGAGTAAAAGCAAGGGTAATGCGGTGGATCCCAATGAAGTCATGGAGGAAAAAGGTGCCGATGCTACTCGACTCTACTTTATGACTTCTCCGGTCTGGAATTCGACGAAGTTCAGTAAAGAACTAGTCGATGAGAAGATAAATAAGACTATCAACACACTGGTCAACGTCGTTTCTTTCTTCATCAACAATGCCAACATAGATGATTTCGAACCTTCGGATTATGAAGTCAATGATGAGATCGATAGATGGCTGCTTTCCAGGAAAAATTCATTGATAGAAGAAGTAGAAGAGGGCTTCGATGACTTAGAATTACACAATTCAGCTAGGAGTATAGAGGCGTTCATAGATGATCTGAGTAACTGGTACTTAAGAAGGAGTCGTAGAAGATTTTGGGAAGGAACTGACGAGGAGAAAACCAGTGCCTATAACACACTCTATGAGACCCTAAAGACACTGGTAAAAGTCATGTCACCTTTCACTCCATTCCTAGCCGAGAGGATATATCGAAATGTCATATATCCTAACGAGAAGGATTTCGAATCAGTACACATGTGCGAATTCCCAACCGTTAACGAGGGACAGGTTGATCCGGAACTAGAGGGGAATATGGACCTTGTCATACATATAGCGGAACTAGGAAGGAACGCTCGTCAGAAAGAAGATATAAAATTAAGACAGCCTTTAAAAGAAGCGATAGTCGTAAGTGATGATCAGCAGGTAGACCAAGCCGTGGATACATTCAAAGATATATTAAAAGAAGAGTTAAACGTGAAAGAATTGACCACGACGGAAGAAGTATCCTCTCTTACAGAGACGAAGATAGAGCCGAATTATTCTTCCTTGGGTCCAAAATTCAAAGGGGATGCGGAAAAAGTAGCTGGCATAATAGAGAACTCGGTTCCAGAGGAAGTCAAAGATGAGATAGAGGAGGACGGAAAGGTTGAATTGAAGGGATTCACAGTTGAGGATGAGGACCTAGAGATATATGAAGAGGTCAAAGATAGATATACTTACAGCGAGGAGATGGGTTTGAAAGTCTTCGTAGATACGGAACTGGACAAAGCTTTGGAAACCGAAGGAAAAGCTAGAGACGTTGTAAGAAGGATCCAGACAATGCGGAAGGAGCTAGAACTAGGTTACACTCAAAAAATAAGGACTTATTATCAGGGAGACGAACCTCTTGTAAACGCAGTGAAGGATATGGATGAGTACATCAGGAAAGAGACGCTTTCACGTGAACTTGAAGAGGGAAGCGAGCATTTCGAAGATGGTCTCAAGAAGGACTGGTCTATCGGTGAGGACGAGATCACGATATGGGTGGAACCTATCGAGGGATCCGAGGACGAACCCTTAAATACGTAATGGATATTGAGGAAAACGATGGCTAGAAAAGAAGAGAAAGAGATGGAAGTCACCAAGCATAACAGTTTGATCCGATTTCATGAAGATATCGAGTACAAAGACCTTGCTCCGATCTTTCCTACACTTTACAGGTTGTTCATGGAATTGGCTGATCAATATCCTGATGAGAGTAAAGAAGAATATACTGAGATGCTTATCAGGCAGAATTTAAAGGACCTTCAAAATAATAGGAAACCTAGCGGACACAACAGAGAAGCCCGTTACAGGATGATATTCCCGCTTGGTAGAGAACGGGTGGAATTTTACCTGTACCCAAGGATTGCAGAGGAAGAATCCGAGATCGAAGATATAACCTCGGAGATATCTAATTTTTTAGAAGAGAATGAACTAGAACACGAGATAATCTGGGATGAGATGGAGTATCTTATGGAAGAAAAAGATTAGCAACTGTTTTATTGCTCAAAAAATTCTTCGCAGACCTCTACAATTTTTTTTGCTGCGGAATACTCAAAATCGTCAGGAAGATTCTTCTTATATCTCTTATAGTTAAAACGTTTATCTGCTAGTATGATCAGGGCCCGATCGTTCTTACTTCTAATGGGGCGACCAGCGGCCTGGAGAACTCTGTTCATAGCCGGGTATATCCTCGAGTACTTGTACCCCTTCTCTTCACCGAATTTTACCGTATAATAATCTTCTAAAGCCTCGACTTCTAGAGATGGAGGAGGGAATGGTATTCCAACGATCATGACTGAGCATAGTATATTGTCTCTATAATCTACTCCCTCTGAAAGACTACCTCCTTGGACCCCTAAAAGGACGTTATCATCGCTTTCTCTTAACCTTCCTACCAACCTTCGCTTCTCTTTTTTGGAGTGTTCTCTTTCCTCCACGATGAGGTCTTTTTCCAAGTGGACCATGTTCAATCTATCGTAGATCCTGTTCATCAGATCATAAGAGGGAAAGAACACCGCTACATTGCCTGGAGAATTATTCGCTAGATCGGCTATCGTATTGGCATAAGCTTGATACATGTTCAATCCTCTTTCTTTGTACGCTGTGGTCAGATTGTCTAGGCTGACGATCTTTCTGTTTTCATCTGGGAAGGGAGAAGAGTACTTCTCTATCCTAGCATCTTTTATACCTAGAATATCGGCATACATCTCACCCGGATGGAGTGTCCCACTCATCAAGACCGAACCGACCACATTTTTGAAGACCTCTTCGCTGAATCTAGATGGGTCCATCAATTTTACATTTATTCTGAGCGGTTCTTTTTCAATAGACCGTAGGATCTCTTCACCTTCTTCTCTCCAACTATCCATAAAAGAATAAACTCTCATAGGAGCCGTTGCAGAAGGATCTTCTTCTACGATATCTGTAGCCACTAATTTCAGGTCAGCTAACAGATCATCTATAGAGCTGAATTGAGAGAGGCCACCTTTGAGTGCATTACTTGTTTTCTTGTCTAAAAATTCTTTTTTTATCTTTTTTCCCCCTCCTTCTATCGAATTTAACTCTCTAGAGAGCCTTCTCATGAAACTGCTGAGTGATGAGGAATATCCGCGCAGCAGATTCGATGCCTCGTCTAGTATCTCCACAGAAATGGTTTCTTCTAGATTGCTTCTTATCCTGCCTGGAAGATTATGTGCTTCGTCCACTATCAGGATAGCGTCTTCAAGTCCTATCTCGAGGAACTCAAAAATCCTCTCCCTGATGTCCGAAAATATATAGTTATAATCGCATACGATGATGTCGCTATTTTTACCCGCGACCAAGGCACTTTTATGGGGGCAAACGTCATGGGACTCACAAAGTTCGATCACTTCCGAAACATGTTTGGTATCCTCTCTCAACTCCTTTACCACTTCCGACATCTTTTGGTTGAAGAGGTTACACCTGCTTTGTCCCTCACCACTGCAGAATTCTTCAAAGACCGGGTAAGGTAATTTAGATGCCTCTCTCAAACACATATTCTTCTTAGAGATCACATCTATCGCGTTCACTCTCTCGGGCATATTTTTTATAGTCTCAACAGCTATATTATGCTGTGATTGCTTGCTGGTCAAAAAGAAAATCTTTTGATCATCCTTTTTTTCCCTTACCGCTGGAGGTAATACAGCCGCGGTTTTACCTATACCCGTGGGTGCGTGAGCTATTAGAGTTCTTTGTTGTTCAAAGGTCTTTTCGACGTCCTCTAAGAATTCTTTTTGACCCTCTCTGATCTTTTCGAATGGAAATAAGAGATCATCGGTGGAAAATTTACCGTCACCTGCTAGAAAAAAGTCTCTTCCTTTATCTGTTCTCTCACATCTAGGGCATAAACGTTTCCCGTCTTCTGATTTCATCAGAGTACCACAAGTATCGCAGTAGAAATCTTCCATCAATTTATCCACCCAAACTTTGCTTTTAATCTTTTCGCTCTATAGCTTCGATGTGAAGTAAAGAAAAAACCATAAATAATGACACTTACTATCCACGTCAGATAGAGGTATAAAGTATGGAATGTAACAAGGATGAGAATCTGGATAAATGTAATTGTACCTACCCTGGTTGTCCTAGGAAGGGTATTTGCTGCGAATGTATAGATTATCATCTAGATAAGGATCAACTCCCGGCTTGTGCTTTTCCAGATGATGTCGAAGAGACCTATGACCGGTCCTTTGAAAAATTTATTGAAGTATATGGGTGAGTGGGTCCGTGAAAGTCAAGACCATTTTAGGCAGAGGACATTCCTCCAACGTTTTCTTGGTGGAATCGAAAAAAAACTTTCTGGTAGATGCAGGTATGGGGATCGCAGATCGAGTTAAAAAAAGCGTTAACGATATAAATATTGACAGCATAGTGCTCACACACAGACACATAGACCACGTAGCAGATGCCAAGAAATTATCAGAGGATCTAGATGCGCCTCTTTATGCCCCAGAGAAAGAAGCAGAGGCCCTCCGTGAAGGTGACGACATGAGTGTTCTTTCCAACAGCTTCGATAAGAGTATCTCATCTCTTGAAGTCGAAACTTTAGAGATAGATACTTTTTCAGGCTTCGAAGTGATATTGACCCCTGGCCATACAGAAGAGAGTATATGTCTTTACCACGAAGATGAAAAAGTATTGTTTTCGGGAGATACGGTCTTCGCTAATGGAGGGGCTGGAAGGACCGATCTTCCGACCGGGGATAGAAAAAAACTAATAGAATCTATAGGTAGGTTAAATGCCCTCCAGGTGGATTCCATGTATCCGGGGCATATGTCTACAGTAGAAAAGGATGCAGGGAACCATATCGAACGCTCCCTTAAAAATCTCAAGATGTTTTGAGTGATATCATGGAGTTCAAATGTGAAGAAGAAGGATGTAACGAAGATTGTTCACGCTATCTCATTTCGACCGTGAATGAAGTACTAAAAAACGGAGAATGTATAGTCTATCCGACCGAAACACTTTACGGTCTAGGCGGAGATCCTTTAAAAGAGGGTATGATGGATAAGTTAAGGGATATCAAAGAGGCACCACCCGACAAAAAGATCTCTATCGCCTATACCAGCTTAGATCATGCTTCTGAGTTCGTCGACTTGCCGGAACTCGCATGGAAGATCGGAGAAGAGTTCTTGCCGGGTCCGCTTACCTTGGTTGTCGAAACTCAAGATGGAACAGAAGGGATTAGGGTCCCGGATCATCCATTGACCCAGGCTATAATAGAAGATTTTGGACCTATCACATCTACCAGCGCTAATATCCATGGGAGACCTGCCCCCAAAGAGATAAAGACGGCTAAAATACAGCTTGGAAGTAAGGTAAAGCTTTATGTGAACTGTGGTCCCTCTGAATATGGAGAAGGCAGTACCGTAATAAAAGTCGGTGATGAAATAGAAATCTTGAGAGAAGGTATCATAAGCAAAGAAAAGATCGGTGATAAGATTGGAATCAGAGACCATTAAAAAATATATAAGAGCTGGAAAGATAGCTAGAAAGGCCTTGGAAAAAGCAAAAAAGGCCTGTGAAGAGGGAGTCAATTACCTAGAAGTTGCAGAGAAATCAGAAAGCTTCATCCGTAAAAAAGGTGCTGAACCTGCATTTCCCACGAATATAAGCGTGAATTCGGTCGGAGCTCATTATACTCCTGTAGAAAATGATGAAAATACCTTCAATGAAGGGGATATTGTTAAGATCGATATTGGATGTCATGTAGATGGGTTCATAGCGGATAATGCCCTTACTTTGGAGATAGGTACAAACCGGCATAGATCACTTATCAAGGCATCTGAAGAAGCTCTCGATCTAGCTGTCAAAACGATCAGACCCGGGGTTAGAACAAGGGATATAGGCAAAAATATAGAGAGGGTGATCCAAGACAAGGGGTTCAATCCGATATCCAATCTTACGGGCCACGAATTGAAAAAATACACCTTGCATACCGGGACCTCTATCCCTAACGTTCCCAAGGGGTGGAAGAAGATAAAAAAGGGCATGGTTCTGGCTGTAGAACCTTTCGCTACCGACGGAAAAGGAAGGGTCAAGGAGTCTGAACCTGGAGATATATATATCCTTAAAAAGAAGAGGAATATCGGCGGAGAAGATCTCGAATTTTACGAATGGATACGGGAAAATTTTAATGAGCTGCCCTTTGCAGGTCGGTGGTGTAAAAGATACGGCGAAGGATACAAAAAACTACTAGAAAGATTGAGAAGGTTCGGTGCTGTGATGAATTATCCTGTTTTGGTAGAAAAAAAGAAAGGTATCATAAGCCAGCGGGAGCACACCGTTATCGTCACTTCGAAAGGATGTAAGGTGACCACAAGGATTTGACTTTTCACAGATCCCAGTAATCTCCAAGTATGTCTTTTAATTCCTCAACAGTCTCGACTATTTTTTTCTTTGGATCGTAATCTATATCACTTATTTTTTCGTCAGAAGGGAGTTCAACGTCTACCCCTAGAGTACCGATCGTTATAGCTTTCCAACCTTCGACGACTTTATGGCCATAACCGGATAACATCAAATCGATATATCCTGCACCGGAGTCTTCGGCCATACTTCTGCTGATTTTCCCCAAGTATTTGAGTCCTTTCATGTCTAAACCTAGATCGGTCAATGAATCAGCGTGGTGGGGATCAGAGCCACCGTTCCTTATGAAAACATCTGGAGAAAACTGCTGAACAACTGGCTTGACTATCTCCTCTATCGCATGATGGTAATCAGCAGAACTAGAATCTCTAGGCATAGGTATATTCACTTTGAAACCTTCACCTTCATCCTCCCCGATCTCATTTACATAGCCTCTACCGGGATAAAGCGTCGCAGGGTCCTGATGCATAGAGATGAAAAGAACTCTAGGATGTTTTTCAAAGATATCCATCGTACCGTTACCTTGATGAGCGTCAGTATCGAAAATAACTACGTTCTTCCCCTGATCGAGAAGATATTGTGCCGCGACGGCGACATCGTTGAAAAGACAGAAACCTTCGCCATAATCGGGTCCAGCATGATGAAGACCGCCTAGGTTAATAGCGAAGTCTTCTTCATCCATGACTTTAGCTGCCTGAAGACTCCCACCCACAATCCTTCGAGCCGCATCGGGAGTGCCTTTTTTGACAGGAGTATCCATAGTCAGAGACCCACCAGTTTCTTCTTTTTCTTTGACTTCTCTGATATATTCGGTCTCGTGAACCATTTCTAGGACCGAATCATCCACAGATGGAGAATCCATAACTTCAACTTTAGAACCCATCTTTTTCTCTTTTTTGACCACATCTACGAATCTAGAGAACCTGCTCGGGTTGAAGGGGTGAAACTTCCCAAAGCTGTAATCGCCATATTCTTCGTGATAGAACAAAGGTATTTTATCCATCTTTTTTCCTCCTTTTCTTCGCCTCAGTATGTGCTTTTCTGATTGGTTCTGGAACCTTATACTTGCAATATTTTCTGACTATCTCGAGAGATTGATCATGTGAGATACGATGACCCGGAGAGACATATATAGGGTTTTTTGCTTTGTTCCCCTCTAAAACGGCGTGGCCTATCAATTTATCGTTCTCTCTAACTTCGGAAACACGGTTATCTTGGTCAACCTTTTCTATCAATGTACCACATAACTTGCTCTTGGCGACTCCGATCGTCGGTATACCTGTTTCAACTCCAAGGTGTGAAGCCAAACCGATTCTCTTTGGGTGTAAGATACCGTTTCCGTCGACCATTATGATATCTAGATCGATCTTAGTTTTCTCCAAAACCTTGAGTAATGGAGGGAGTTCTCTGAATGCTAGATAAGTGGGTATATATGGAAATTTTACTTCGGATTTAGAGGTAATAAGCTCTATTTCTTTGTGGTTTTGCCAGATAGAAAGAGCACAATATGCATGGGGATATGAGTAAGAAACATCTACGCCAGCTATCCTTTCTATGTCTTCTGACAGGTTTTGGATGGATATCTTTTTTTTCACCTCTAGCTGAACATCTCTAAGCTTTTTCAGAGGTAGATCGGAATCAAAATCAGAAAAAAGCACTTCCTCAAAATTCACCACCTTTCCATCTTTGATCTTTATCCCCTCGCTTTCCAGCAGCTCTTTCTTCTTTTTCTCACCGCTTGCATAACCGCCTAGAGTCCCGTCTGATCTGACTACCCGGTGACATGGGACCTCTGGAGCATAAGGATTTTCGTTCAACATCTTCCCGACTGCTCTAGACGCGATTTTATCACCGAGTCCTACCGCTAGTCTTCCATAAGTGGATACTCTCCCTTCAGGTATCTGAGAGACGAGAGAATAAAAATCCTCTCTGAAATCTCTTATCACTTGATGATATTCCATGTATATACCGTAAATAGGTACATTTTAAAATCGTTTTTCCCCTGTCTATCGTTATCGTCGTTCGATCTATCCTCGAATAAAGTTAAATAGACTTATCTAATTTATCTGGGCAACCAAGGATTGAATCGAGATGATCGAAAAAGGAGATATCGTGGTTTTGTGGACAGAAGATGAAAAACATATCTGTCAGGCCGATGGTGAGACCAAAAAGGTCTCGGGTATAGGTGTAATAGATACTGACAGGATTGTGGGAGCTGAGTGGGGGAAAAATGTAGACTTAGGGAAAAAGAGCTACCACCTTCTTCAACCTTCATTGAAAGACATCCCGGACCTGATAGATAGAGGTCCCCAGATCATCCTACCGAGGATCGCAGGACTTATCTCTACATATTGTGATCTAACCAGCGGTAAGAAAGTCGTGGAGGCCGGTGCGGGTTCCGGGGCATTGACCGCCGTCCTCTGCCAGATGGTCCGACCTGAGGGTGAAGTGATAACTTACGAAAGGGATGATAGATCGATCAAAAAAGCTAGAAAAAATATTGAAAGATTGGGTTTAGATGGTGTTTCCACAATAAAGAAAGGCGATATCATCGAAGACGTTGAAGAAAGAGAAGTAGATGCTTTTATCCTAGACATACCAAATCCTTGGAAAGCTGTAGATGTCGGAAATAATATATTGAAAAAAGGTGGCTTTTTCGCGTCTTATATACCCTCTATGAACCAATTAGAAAAAGTCACGATCGAATTGAGGGATCAAGGTTACATAGACTTGAAAACCTTTGAAAATATAGAAAGAGATATTGTTGTGAGAGAAGGAACGGTTAGACCCTCCTACGATATGTTGGGTCACACGGGCTATGTAGTTATTGCTCGGAAAAAATAAATAAATCTTTAACTATATAGGAGCAATCATAACACTTATATCTTTTATTTTTATTGCCAGTTCAAGAGGTGTAAAACCATGAAAACAACGATAGGCCAATTGTTACAGGATAAGGCTGAAGAAAATCCCGAAAAAGAAGCGATCATATTTGAAGATAGAAGGATCACATACGAAGAGTTGAACGAAAAAGCCGAGAGGTTGGCCAACTTTTTGATGAGAAGAGGTATAGGAAGAGATGATAAAGTTGCGATCTACTTACCCAATCTTCCCGAGTGGATTGTCGCCTGGTTCGCCATCCCGAAGATAGGAGCAGTTGTCGTACCAACCGACCCTTGGTACAAGGGTGGAGAAATAGAGTACATGTTCAATGATTCAGATACTAAAGCCGTCATAACCACTGAAGAATACGGTAAGTACAACTTTTTGGAGGTACTTGAAGACAAAAGTTCCGAGCTGGATAAAGTTGAAACGCTGGTCATGATCGATGGCGAGAGCGAAGAATTCGAATCTTTCAGCTTTGACGAGGCATACGAAAAAGGAAAAGATTGGAGAGATGATGAAGAATACCTAAAGAGAAAAGAGGAAACGGAACACGATGATGTGACTTTTATCCTTTACACTTCAGGTACTACCGGTAAACCTAAAGGAGTTATGCTGTCTCACTATCAGATCGTCAAAAATGCACACGATCAAGGAGAGATCTTAAAGACAAGTGAAGATGACAAGTTGGTGATCCCCGTTCCATTCACTCACTGTTTTGGTAATGTTATGAGTATCACCCTGATGACAGTTTTCGGTGGTACGATGATACCGCTTGTCGAATTCGATCCTTATGATGCTTTGGAGTTAGTCGAGGAAGAAGAGGCTACCATGATCCATGGAGTCCCGACCATGTTCATCAGACAGCTGGAGGTATTGAAAGAAGAAGAATATGATACCAGCAGCCTTCGAACAGGTATAATGGCCGGTTCAAGCTGTCCTGTCGAGACGATGAAGTCAGTGATAAATGATATGGGGTGTAACGTCCTGATAACTTACGGACTGACTGAAGCCTCTCCGGGAGTAACTATGACCAGATTGGACGATTCTGTTGAAGATAGAGTAGAAACCGTAGGAACCGTGATGCCCGATCAGGAAGTCAAGATAGTCGACGATCAAGGCGAAGAAGTAGAACCAGGAGAGACGGGAGAACTTTTGGTAAAAGGTTACAACGTGATGAAGGGGTACTATAACAAACCAGAAGCTACGGAAGAGACTATAGAGGACGGCTGGCTTCATTCTGGTGACCTAGCTGAGATAGATGAAAGAGGTTACGTGGAGATAGTCGGTAGAAAGAAAGACATGGTCATCGTTGGAGGACTAAATGTTTATCCTAGAGAGATAGAGGAATATCTGATCGAACACGAAGAGATCCAAGAGGTCGCAGTGGTAGGTGTACCGGATGATGAACTCGGAGAGGTCGTTGCTGCCGCGGTCGTTCCGACCGAAGGCTCGGATATAACTTCTCAAAATGTTGTAGATTTCGTCTACGGAGAGATAGCGAGCGCTAAAGTTCCAAGGTACGTAGAGATAACAGATAGTCTCCCGGTCTCAGGGAGAGGGAAAGTGCAGAAATTTAGATTGAGAGACCAACTAGAAGAGAAGTTGGAAGAAGGAGAACTTGAAAAGGTTGTCCCGACAGAAGTCAAAAATAGGTAATCAAAACTTCTTTTTTCTTTTTTTGACTAAAGGCAAACCATTTATAAGTAACTTTATAATGTGAGTCTGATGGAATGTCCAAGATGTAAGTCAGAGATGACTCAAGGGAGATGCTCAAATTGTGGGTATACCGTGCCGACTCAAAGAGAGAGTGGTACAAACATAACGAGTAAGTTAAAAGGTCTGATCACTCTCGTAGCGGTGATATCTTTTTTAGTTTTTCTGATATTAAATACAAGTTTGATGCTTCTATCAATCGACATAATTTTACCAGAGACCCTGGTCAATGAGACCGTGATCTTCATCGTTTTTCCTTTCCCGATCGGCATAGCAGAGATCAGTGGTTATACGTTCGCAACCTATTTTCTTTTCTTGGTAGCTTCCGTAATTTTATCTTATGCAGCTATATTCTACACTGGATGGGGAGATCTGGTATCATACGTTAAAAATATTTTTAAAGGAAGATTTAGAAAGCTCGATAAAGAGAGAAAGGCCACCTCCTCTCCTTTGCTGAGACTCGTAACCGTTTTCACCGCTTTGCTCTTCATCAGTTTAGTTTACACTATCATGTTAGAATTAGTTGGAAGACCAATAGAAACACCTGAAGCTTTCCGTGAAATGCCTGTTTGGCAGAGAGTTTTCAATCTCACACAGGCTGCTGTATGGGAGGAGATAATCGTTAGAATAGCTTTTATCGGTATACCTCTTGTACTCTACGCTCTAGCCAGGGGTAAAGAAAATTTCATGAGATATCTGCTCGGTGGATTTGGATTTGAGGAGCGCTATGCCGTGACACTGGTGATCCTATCTACTATCATATTCGCGATGGCTCATCTTCCAGGATGGGGATGGGATCCGCTCAAAGTGATCCAGGTCGTTCCTGGAGGTATATTCATCGGTTATCTTTACGTAAAAGACGGTATTCATTCCGCTATAATCATACATTTCGTCTGGGATTTTCTGTCAGTACCTGATATGATGTTAGATGTCTCGAATCTCGGTTTGATTTTAAATTTGATGTTATTATTTTGGATGGTTGTTGGTTTGTATTATACATATGAATATATCACAAAATTTATCAAGTGGGTAACTGAAGATCGGGAAAAAGAAATAGAAAGAAAAAGAAACAGGGAAGAATTTGAAAAGCCGAGGGAGAAAAAAGCGAAAGAATCAAAGGATCATACCGCAGGTGTAACCATCGGTTATGTTTGTCAAAATTGTGGGTACAACAAAGCGGAATATACTGATGAAGGAAAACTAAGATGTAAGAGATGTGGGACTAAGACCGATCCGAAATCTGAACAGGCTCAGCAGCAGAAGAAGTTATTACAGACTGATAAATGGCCTCCTTCTTGATTTTCGGGTGTAAAAATCGAAAAGGTTTATATCTATCGGGTTTTTGCCCAACCGATAGGATGTCTGATGATATCAGCATAGATGTAGATAGGGAACTTTGCACTGGATGCGGGATCTGTATAAGATTTTGTCCAAAAGATGTTCTAGATGAATCAGAAGATCTCAATCAATATGGTAATCATTTTGCTGAAGTTGTAGCAGAAGATAAATGTATAGTCTGCAGGAGATGCGAAATATATTGTCCAGATTTTGCAATAGAGGTGGAAGAAGAATGAAAGGGTCTGGAGAATACTTCATGGAGGGAAATATCGCATGTGCCGAGGGAGCGTTAAGAGCTGGATGTAGTTTTTATGCAGGTTATCCCATCACGCCGGCTTCCGAGGTCATGAATCATCTGTCTAAGGAACTGCCTACAGTTGGAGGTAGATTTGTCCAGATGGAAGATGAGATAGCCAGTATCGCCTCTGTGATAGGAGCTTCTTGGACCGGTTTGAAATCTATGACCGCTACAAGCGGACCAGGTTTTTCTTTGATGCAGGAGAACTTGGGATATGCGGTGATGACAGAAACTCCCTGTGTTATCGTAAATGTGCAGAGGGCTGGTCCATCTACTGGACAGGCTACTAAACCCGGCACAGGGGATGTCATGCAGGCGCGCTTTGGAAGTCAGGGTGATTATGAGATAATAGCGCTTTCACCTAATTCCGGTCAAGAGATGTTCGATTTTACTATCAGAGCCTTCAATCTATCTGAAAAGTATAGGATCCCCGTCGTTCTTCTCGCTGATGCTGGAGTTGGGCATATGAGAGAGAGGGTTAAGATACGCGAAGATGTAAAGATAGAAGAAAGAAGAAGACCTGAAGAAGGTGAAAAAGAATTTTTTGATACCGATCGAAAAGATCATGTGCCACCAATGCCGGACTTCGGCGACGGGGAAGAGTTACTCGTTACCGGTTCAACTCATCTTGGAGACGGCACTAGAGACACTTCGAGTTTTGAAGCTCAAGATAAGTTAGTTAGAAGACTGGTTGCGAAGATAGAAGATAATCGTGAAGATATTGAAGATTGGGAAGAGCATAATGTTGAAGGCGCTGATCTAGTAGTTGTTTCCTATGGATCTATCTCTAGACCGGCTAGAGGTGCGGTGAAAAAAGCGAGAGAAGAGGGGCATGATGTCGGTTTCTTCAGACCTAAAGTGATGTGGCCTAGTCCTGAAAAAAGACTGAGAGAGATAGGAGAGGATTCCGAGGTACTCTTAGCTGAACTTTCGTTGAGAGGCTATAGGATGGAAATTGAAAGAGCGGTTCCTTCTGAAAATCTACATGTCTATGATAGGCTCAATTCACTACCGACCATAGATAAAGTTTATAGTAAGATAATCGAGGTGCTAGGATGATCAAAGCCAAAGATATAAAAGAAAAATACATCAGAAGACATCCTTCGCCGTTCTGCCCTGGATGTGGAGGCGGGATGGTCCTGAATTCTATGTCAAGGGCCGTTGAAGAGAGCGATGTTTCTAAAGATGATATCGTCGCGGTAAGCGGAATAGGCTGCGCAGCATGGATACCTTCCCCTCACTGGAGGGTGGATACACTTCACACCACACATGGTAGGGCGATCGCCTACGCTAGTGGTGTGAAGATTGGAAATAAAGACCTTGAAGTGATGGTCGTTTCTGGAGACGGAGACTGCGCTGGCATTGGAGGTAATCATCTGCTTCACGGTGCAAGAAACAACATAGACCTTAATGTTCTGATGATCAATAACGGTCTCTATGCTATGACCGGCGGACAGGTGGCTCCTACAACGGAACATGATGAGGAAACATTGACCACTCCATATGGAAATCCTTCTTCAAGTTTTGAAGCGGCTGAAGTAGTTAAAGCAGCTGGAGCTGGCCACGTGGCAAGATGGACCACTTATCATATGAAAGAACTGATCGAAGAAGTGAAAAAGGCGATAGATACCACCGGTTTCTCATTCATTGAGGTCTTGACTCAATGTCCCACAAGGAAAGGCAAAAAAGAGGGGATGGACGGATTGGAGATGCTGGAATGGTATAAAGAAAATACGAGCAAAGATGAAGACAGCGATAAGATATTTGTCGGAACATTGTCTGAAGTGGATAGACCGGAACTTGCAGAGCAGATATATCAACAGATCGACGAGGTCGGAGGTGACCTGAGATGATGAAGATCCGTATCGGCGGATGGGCTGGTCAAGGCACTGTTAGAGCCGGAACGATCCTCGGCAGATCGTTGTCTATAGAACAGGATTATCACGTAGCTCAGCAGAGGTCATATTCTGCAGCTGTCAGGAGCGGAATAGCCTATTCTGACGTGATCGCAGATGAAGAAGAGTTGGATGAACTCGTTATAGATATCCCTGATTATCTGTTGGTTATGTACCAGGACACCTTGAATGAGTGGACTGAGATCGCTGAAAAGGCTGGTACGCTGATAGTGGACAGTTCTAGAGTTAATGAAATACCAGAGGTATCTGGATCGGTTTATGAGATACCAGCTGGAGAGATAGCGGAAAAGATAGCGACAGCAAAAGCCGCGAATGTTGTCCTGCTAGGTTCCCTTTCTAGGGTCGCTGAAGATATCGATATAGAAGCTTTAAAGAGAACCGTCAAAAATGAGTTCCCTGAAGAGTATAGGGATCTTAATATAGAGGCACTAGAGAAAGGATACAAGAAAGTCAAAAATGAATAGCAGGGTTGAACTCTTTTTTATTATGATTTAATTTTTGCTCTTAGGCCCACCTTCTTTCCTCTTCACCTTGTCCCATGCCTCGAAGTATAGATCGGGTATATCTTCGTACCGTTTATCCTCTTTAGCCTTCTTTAGTTTAGATATAGATCTGCCTATATTTTCGTGTTCTGTATAGTCATTTCTTGAGGCTAGATGAATCCTTAACTTTTCTAATTCTTCCTCGATCGTTTCATCTATCTTTTCTCTAAGAAATTTACAGCTTTCCTCTAGTGAATCCTCGGTTTTCTTTAGTTCTCCAGATTTTACGTTCTCTACGGCGGAAATTATGGCTTCTCTCCCACGTTCATCTTCGGCTTTTATTCCCAGATAACTAACTACCTTCAAAAGAATTTTGAGTTCGGATAGTTTCTCTTTGATTTTGGAGACTGCTTCTTCGTCTCTTTTATTTTTATCCTTGAATTGCCTGGGAATTTTTTCCTTTTTCTCTACTCTGTTGTCTTCGACCAAAGTCTTCACTTGCGTAAAGCAGAAGGTCTACCTTTATATTTTTAACCCTACTCTAAAGGATTTTAACACTATCACTCAGCTAGACTGAACATCGAAAAATAATGCTACTGCGAGTAAGAAAGCAAGGAAGGTCATTATCCCTCCAACTAAGAATGCGGTATCATATCTTCCTGTAACATCTACTACGTATCCTGCAAAATAGGGACCGATAGCTCCGCCGATACCCGCAACGGTGCCCAAGACACCTAAGATCTCACCAGAGTGTTCGGTACCAAAAAATTCAGACACGATAACGGGATATATCATAACCCAACCTCCGAAAGCCAATCCAAAAAGAATCGCTACTGCATAAAGAAAGTATAGGATATCTGCCATCGGGAGTAAGAATAAGGCAAGACATTGGAAGGCGAAAAATATCATCATTCCCTTTATAACTCCTATCTTATCTGAAGACCACCCTCCGAATATTCTACCGATAATATTTGCTATACCTATCGCGGTCAAAGTAGCTGCCGCAAAAAAACTAGGTATCCCCACGTTCCGAGAATATTCGACGATATGAACCGTGACCAACATAGCAGAGAACTGAGCTACCATGAACATGAAATAGATGATCCAAAACCGTCTGGTCTTGAATGCCTCTAAAAGGGTCAAAGAATTCTTTGTTGATCTTCCACCAGATTTGGGATCCTCTTCAGCTTCAGTACCGTCAGGATTAAGACCCATCTCTTTGGGTGAACCTCTTATCAGGTAAATGGAGATAGACAAAAGCGTAAAAGATATGAAGCCCATAACCACGAAGGTATATCTCCAACCGATATGATATATTATCCTTTCTAAAGCTGGTGGGAAAAAAGCCATACCTATGCCCAAAGCGGAGACCGTGATACCTATCGCAATTCCTTTCTTTTTATCGAACCATCTAGTTATTGTGGTGGTAGCAGGTACGTAAAAAGCACTAGCCCCCACACCAACTAATGCGAAGCAAAGATACAGCTGATAAAGAGAATAGACCTGGCTAGTGAATAAAAAACCAGTAGTTACAAGGATCATCCCTAGAGTCATCACTTTTCTTACACCATATTTATCACTCAATTTTCCAGAGATTATAGCCGTGAAAGAAGTGAGTAAAAGAGAAATCGAGTACGCTAAAGATATAGGGGCAGTAGACCATCCAAATTCTTGATGCAGTGGTTCGATGAAGACTCCAAATGCGTAACTACGGATACTCGAAACCAGGATGGCGAGGAAGGCAGCTATAACAACGATCCAACCATAGAATATATCGTCTTTCATAGCACTAATTTGAACCAACAAGATATAGGTCAAATATAATTCCATTGGATTTTTGAGTTAAAATAGGTGTTAATGAATACAGAGAGTGAGAATCCATGTAGATTTAAATACCTCCTCTCTTGATTAACGGAGATGATGAAAGTATATATCGAAGATGAAGGAGAGATCGAGGTACCAGAAGGAAGTCAAGTTTCGACTGTAATAAAAAAGCTGGACCATCATGTAGATTCCGTAATAGTGCTCTCCGACGGAGAACCAATAACTGTAGACGACGAAGTAGAGGAAAATATGAATCTCAAGATTCTTCCTGTTGTTTCTGGTGGATAGGTTCACGTTTCGGGAGTTTTACTATATTTATTATATTCTCGTAAAATTTTGGCATGATCTCGAAGACTATCAGTAGAAGTACTATCAGAACTATCACCGAACCTGTTTTTGCTATTTCATTGTGGGCGGTATCAAAGGAAACTATGCCCTCGATCGTTAGATAAATCACCAGCACGTTTCTTGCTATGTTAGCTATGTAGACGCTCGGTATGACGATCAAGAGACTAACTATTTTTGGTTTTAGTTTGGTCTTTGTAGATGAGATCAGTCCCCCGGCTGCGGCCATGACCTGAAGGCCAGTACAGGCTAAAATTATTGCGATACCACTTCCATCTACAGGAACCCGGATCTCTTCACCGCTCATCCGGTACCAGAGAGAGTTTTCAGGGTATTGTATCGCTCCGACTGTGAAATCGTACCCCATCAGGTCTGTAAAAAAGACCGTGTGTTCCGTGACTATCCTTATGAGATAACCTGAGAGGAGTGGTATCCTTTGTATGCCGAAATAAATCAGAGAAGCGATCGAGATACCGCCGGCGAGGAAACGCATGACTTCAGGATCTTCTTTCCATTTCTTGGAGAGGTATTCATTGTATCCGAAATAAGCGAAGAGAGGCAGAACTATAAAAGACAAACCTGCATTGAAATAATCGTTTATTGAAATATAATAGGGGATCTCTCCTATCCAAAACAGACCGAGTAGGATATATCCTATAGTTCTAAGTAGATGTTTTTTACGCTCTAGAGAATACCCTACAAGCAATAAGATTATACCTATCCAAAGCACTATTTCAAACGCAAAATCCAATGTAATCGCCTCACTATTTAATTAGTGTGTTATATTACTACATGCATCACTAATAAAAGTGTTGTGGTCAGAAAAAGTTAGGTGATATGGAAAGGCATAAATACCTCTTGCTATTAAGAATTTCAACGAGCAACTGACGGCCACAGCGGTGGGGAAACACCTGGTCTCATTCCGAACCCAGAAGT